>Ga0105048_10003441_pt1 | contig 25917 bp, 13 predicted proteins | sample MAT05_FD_78382 | JGI IMG/M metagenome (GOLD analysis project Ga0105048, IMG submission 78382) | Freshwater microbial communities from Lake Fryxell liftoff mats and glacier meltwater in Antarctica - MAT-05 | ecosystem: Environmental > Aquatic > Freshwater > Ice > Liftoff microbial mat | place... | reverse complement strand
CGCAGGCCCTGTGAACATCGGCTTTCAGGAAGTATCTGGCATCGGCGTAAACCTGGAAACAGAGAACATTACAGAAGGCGGCGAAAACAGGTTTACCTATAAACTGCCCACAAGGGCAACTTATACCAGCCTTAACCTAAAACGGAGCATGATAAACAATGCTGCACTTATTGCCTGGTGCAACGATGCCATAACAAACCTGGATATAAAACCGGTAAGCATAGTTGTAAGTCTGCTGGATGAAAACCACACACCATTAAAAAGCTATGCCTTTATAAATGCTTATCCGCTAAAATGGACAGTTAGCAATTTTAATGCAGAGAGCAGCAATTTGGTAGTAGAAACCTTGGAGCTGTATTACCAGTTTTTTCGTACCCTTTAAATAAAAGCTATGCCGGTAATTATAAGAGAATTGGTGATACGTGCCACGGTAAGCGATGCCACTGCTGGTTCGGCTGGCGGAGCCGCTTCCACACGCACCGACGCCACTACAACCGATAGGGAATCGCTGGTAAAAGAAATAGTGGAACAAGTATTGGAAATATTAGAAAAACAAAACGAAAGATAACTGGGGATTAAAGCGGTGTTTCAAATGAAGCCCTTAAATCCCCAATCGTACACTGGTAATTCCAAATTCACAAAACACAAGTCCGAATGAGTTTATTAAAAATGACCATACTCTCTTTTAGCAAAACTGGCATCAATCAACTTGCAGATATACCACAGGTTTATACGGTGATGTTTAACCCCAACGCATACAAAACCGAACTCAAAGTAAATTATGATGCGCAAGAGCCTGTAAATACCGAAGGCGGTAAAAGCCTGCCAAGAATAGACCATGTTGGTAAAAAGCAATTCAGTTTCGATTTTATGATAGATGGAACCGGTGCCGCAGGCTTTAAAAGAGTTGTAGGGCTGGATGTAGCTTCTTTTATAAAGGTAACCGGCTACGATATAAATGTGGGCAATAGCGGTGGTGTAAGATACCTGCTGCTTATGTGGGGCACCTTTATACAGAAGTGCGTTATTGAATCTATTTCGGTCAATTATACATTGTTCAGTGCATTGGGGTTGCCGCTTAGAGCGGTGATTACAGCGGGATTTAGGGAGTATAACGATGAGCCGAAAGGTATTTTTAAAAAAGTAAGCGACTTCTTCGATAGCAACCCTGTTCAGGGAATTATGAGCGTAGCAAATGTGGCGTTTCAGGCGTTCAACACAGTGAACCAAACGGTAGCCATAGCGAAAGCCAACAACCTTGACAGCATCAGGCAATCGGTAACGGGGGGCGCCATCAAATTACGGTAGCGGGTGATAGACCAATAGGGTCTATTGTGAACTATTGAATTTAAAAGAGGGCGGAAAAAACCATATCGCTTTTACAAGGGGAAGCCAGGGGAAGCAGCACAGATGAAACTGAGCCAATACGAATAATAAAACACCGTTTATACATCCGAAATCATAAATTAAAAATGGCCACCCCCAACACACAAGATGCAGCAACTGGCGAAGTGGCAATAGTCATAAAACTCGGAGGCCAAAACCTGCCCCCCGAACATGGCCTGCTTAGCCTGTTAGTAGAGCGTACAGTAAACAAAATTGCATCGGCCAACATTATTGTGCAGGACGATGACACCGGCGATAAACCGTACCCTTTTAGCAATGAAACTTTTAGCAAACCCGGTGCCGATGTAGAGATCACTGCTGGCTACGGGGAAGAATCGGAAATCATTTTTAAAGGAATAGTGGTAAGCCATCGTTTAAAAATAGACAAACGCAGGAGTGTAGTAATACTGGAGTGTAAAGACAAAGCCGTAAAGATGACTATGGTAAATAAAAGCTCCTACTTCTACGATATGAAAGATAGCGATGTGTGGAGTGGATTGATAAGCAGTGCTGGCCTTACCGCCGAAGTAGCGGCCACTACGGTGACCCATAAAGAAATGGTACAGTACAGCACCACCGATTGGGATTTTATGCTATGCCGTGCCGAAGCAAATAGCATGCTGACTCTTACAGTAGATGGAACCGTGAAGGTGATGAAACCAGCGTCAGCCGGCACCGCCGTTCTCACCGCAAAGTTTGGCGACAACGTGTTAGAATTTGATGGCAGTATGGATGCCCGTACACAACTGCAAAGTGTGGCTTTTTCCGCCTGGGATGCGGCTACGCAGTTAATGGCAAAAGAAGAAAGTGCAGAGCCATCTATGTTAAGCAATGGCGATATAAGCAGCAAAGATCTTTCGGCAGCCGTGGCAGACGAGCCCTATGCAATTGCCCATTCGGGCAAAATAGATACCGATGAAATGAAATCTTTTGCCGATGCAAAACTTTCTAAAAGCCGCCTGGCAAAAATGCGGGGTCGTGTAAAACTTCAGGGTACCGCTGCCATAAAGCCTGGCGATGTGATAACACTCGATGGCTTTGGCAGTCGCTTTAATGGTAATGTGATGGCTACCGCTGTTCGCCACGAAATAGTAAAAGGAAATTGGCTAACGGATATACAATTCGGCCTTGCGCCAAACTGGTATGCACAGGAGGCAAATGTGAACGATGCACCCGCCGCAGCCATGCTGCCAGCTATACAGGGCTTACAGGTTGGTGTGGTTACAGCTTTAGAAAACGACCCCGACGGTGAAAACAGAATCAAAGTAAAAGTACCCGTTATCAGCGAAGCTGAAGAAGGTATCTGGACCAGAAATGCCGCCATGGATGCAGGCGATGGCAGGGGCTGGGTGGTACTGCCCGAAATTGGCGATGAAGTAATCGTGGGCTTTATTAACAACGATCCAAGGGACGCAGTGGTGCTTGGGAGCTTGCACAGCAGCGCCAAGCCACCGCCTATAGCCGCCAAAGACGATAATCATATTAAAGGATGGACTACCCGCAGCGGCATAAAAATTTTAATAGATGATGATAAAAAAACCGTTGAAATAAGCACCCCCGGAGGCAATAAGCTAATGATGGACGAAGACCAGAAGAAAGTAACCATAACCGACCAAAATGAGAACAGCCTCGAAATGAGCAGCAATGGCATAAAAATAGAAAGTGCCAAAGACATCATTTTAAAAGCCACAGGCGATATAAAAGCAGAAGGTATCAATATTGAAAACAAAGCCAGTGCGGCATTTAAAGGAGAAGGGTCCGGTTCAGCCGAACTTAAAAGCAGCGGCCAAACCACCGTTAAGGGAAGTATGGTGATGATAAATTAAAAGCCAACCCTACATCCCGGCAGGGTACAACATGTCCCGCTCCAACGCAATTGCATCCAATGCCCCGCTCCTTTTAGAGAAAGTGCCAGAAGGGCGGATGAGGCAGAGAGGGAAAGAGGGTGAGAATAAAAATATAATTATGCCATCAGCAGCAAGAGTAGGCGACATGCACATTTGCCCCATGATAGACCCCGGTGGCAAGCCACACATAGGCGGCCCGGTGATGCCACCAGGAGCACCAACGGTAATGGTAGGCGGAATGCCAGCCGCAACAGTTGGTGGCATGTGTACCTGTGCCGGCCCGCCCGATAGCATTGCAGCCGGTAGTGCTACCGTAATGATTGGTGGCCTGCCCGCAGCAAGAATGGGCGACAGCACTGCCCATGGAGGAAGCATTATAATAGGATGCCCAACGGTAATGATTGGTTGAAACGATGCATTACAGGCATCATGGCGAGTTTGGGTTCTCCGCCTTGGCGGAAGATGCTTTGCCCCTACGTGGCAAGCCCCATGAATTTGTAAAGATGGGTTGGGGTATAAAAAAGCCGGTTTTAGAATAGTAAGGAACTCGCAATGGTGGTTCATTTTTATTGGTTAACAAAATTCAATTTTTACTAAATGCCCTCAGAACAAAACGAATACATCGGTACTGGCTGGAGCTTTCCACCCACATTTAACCCGGGTGGGTCGGCCATTTATATGACGGCAGGTATTGTGGATATAGAGAACAGCCTTTTTATACTGCTGTCCACCGCTTTGCAGGAAAGAGTGATGCAACCCGCATACGGCTGCAATCTGGATTCGATGTTGTTCCAAAGCATGGATGAACATTTTAAAACATACCTGGCACACTTGGTAAAGACCGCCATCACTTACCACGAAGCAAGGATAAAAGCCGAAGACATACAGGTGCAGACAGATGGTGCCGTGGAAGGCCGTGTGCTCATCATCATCAGCTATACCGTTCGTTCCACAAATGCCAAACTCAATTATGTTTTTCCGTTTTACCTAAATTTTTAAACAGTAACAGATTCAATAGAAAAAGCAATTTAAAACAGCAGCAACAAACCCACTCACTATTTAGAGAACGGGAGCAACCCAACCCAAACAGAATTAAAAAACATGCCCAGGCAACTGTACGATATACACAACTACCCCCAACGCAGTGGCACCTCGCAGCCGCAGCGTTACAAGCCTGTATTAATGGGAGAGGAGGTGAAAATTGATGAACGTACCATTGCCGATTTTATCCTCTTTGCCCAAAAATTTTCTACATACCTCATTTACTACAATAACAATAACATACCGCAGGGCGACTGGCAATCTTTTTTATACAACGATATTACTTACCACCTCGCTGCAAAGGCTGCCGATAAAAGCAGCCATTGGCAAGCAGCCTGGAACGAGTTGATGGAGAATGTAGAGGGCGACGCTGGCGGTGAACCCACAGATGCAGATTTTAAAAAATACTTCACCTGGCGTTTCGATTTTCTATATTCCCTGCTGGGTAAAATGATGGAGGCTTATGTGCATGGAAATTCACTGCCTCAATGGCAAATTGATTTGCAGGCTTTATTCAGCACATCCCACCTCAATATCATTTACTTTTTAATGGGGGAGTATGCTGCGACTGCTGCGCCTTTGCTGGTAAATAATACAACCCCGTTTTCGAATAAAGACCTGGTGCTTTCGCAAAGGAAAGCGGTTGAAGCAACGCTATTTGAATATGGGCAGCCGGTAATAGAACTCCTAAAACCGGACGACCCAATCATACCCAATGGAGATTTTATTTTAGGTAACGCTGCTACAGTAGCCGAAAAAATTACTGCTGCCAGCGAATACCTTAACGATATTGCTAACCAACTTATCGGCATCTACAACGGTGTAAATGCATTGGCCGAAAGACACCTTTCTGAAACACTTACAGCTTACGATACACACCAGCCACATGTAGCACTTTTTTATGCTTATCTGCAATTGAGCGATGAACATCGCCTGGAAATTAACGGGCTGCTTTTAAAGCACCTCGACTTTTATTACAAGCAGGTATTGTGTGTAAAAGAAAAGCCATGCCTGGCAGACGAAGCCTTTGTAACTTTTGAACTGGCTAAAAATGTAAACGAATATTTTATTGCCACCGCCTCCTTGTTAAGTGCTGGTAAAGACCCCGCCGGCAAAGATGTTTTTTACAAAACTACCAGCGATATACTCGTAAATAAAACAGAGATAGCTGCGATACGCTCATTTGTTTTTATCAAAAATAATTTTAAGAAAAATAACCTTATCGCACCCATTGGGTTCTTCGCATCCACTGCCGCTAACTCAATTGATGGAAAAGGGAAACCCTTACTGCAAGGCGCAAGTTGGGATCCTTTTAGGGTAAGCGATACCGCTTTTAAAAACGATGCGGCTATCGGCATTTCTTTTTATGCGGCCTTGCTACATGAGGCACCGGGAGAAGCAAGGGAGTTTGCCTTGCAAGCCGAATATGCCACAGCTATCATTACAGACTCAATTATTAACGTCATAAAAAATTATGGCACCATAAAAGTGCTGACAGAAAAAGAACCAATAACAATGGATATTACCATTGCCGAACCAATAAACGGTGGCAAGGGTTTCAAGATATCCTTCACTATAAGTGGAAAAACGAAGCTAAGTAAAGCAAGTCCGAATGCGAGCCTGATATTCGGAAACAAGTTCAGTACAGTTGATGCCTCCACAATGGATGTATTCAAAATGTTCCAAACCGAGCGCCTTGTAAAATTACAATTACTTCTTTCCCACCATGTAGTGCAGGTAAAACACGCAGACACGGCTGCCGGCACCACGGATTTGTCAAGCGCCTTCCTGGCATTTGGCGGAGTTCCCAAGGTCGGCAGTTCGTTTGCTGTGATAGAACCCATGCTGCTCCACCGAACGGTTAACGAATTGAGTATGGCCATAGAATGGGATGCGGATGCTGAAAGGACTTATCGGGTAAAAGTGTACTACCCCTCTCAACCCGATGGTGTTGAAAGGGTAATAGAAGAAGGTGATGCAGTTTCAACGGTTCCCCTCATCAGCAATGGCAATATTCCTTTTTTGCAGAATTATATAAAAGTAACATTGACGCAAAGCCTTGGCCACAGCACCTATGCCAACGATATGGCAAGAGCCATTATGGAGCAAAACGATAAAACAGGCAACGCCAGGCAGGTTCAAAGCCGCAAAAGAAGCGATGACTCTTCATCGTTTGAAGAAGATGACCTTGACTTTGGTATTGATAAAAAATCTGGAAAATCAAAAGGCAATGACCGTAAATCTTCTTATGGTACCAGCCTGCCATCCCCACCTTATACACCGGTCATCAAAAGCATTGCCCTTACAGTAATGCTTAGCGAAGATTTGATTACAAATACTACCTCAAATATTTATGGCCAGTATGCCCATGGTATTAAAAAAATAAGTCAGGCAAATGATGCACGCCTTATACCTGCCACACCTTTTGAAGGTGAACTGTACATAGGATGTAGAAATATTGTACCCGCACAAAGCCTTAAAATATTGGTACAGGTACAAGAGGGCAGTGCCGGTGCTACGCTGGAAAACCCTGGCACACAATGGCATTATTTACACGATAACGAATGGAAAACTTTCGAAGATTCTTTTATAGACGATGGTACCAGAGGCCTCATCCAGTCTGGCATCGTTTCCTTTATATTGCCCAATGCGGATACCACTGCGAATACCCTGTTGCCTGCAGGCTTGTTATGGCTTCGGGCAGCGGTACGTTCTACACAGTCTAATGCCGTGTGTAAAATAATAGATATACATGCTCAGGCTGTAATGGTCAGGTTTGAAAACCATGGAAACAAACCTGACTGGCTTGGCACGAATGCACTTGCAAATACCATCACCAATTTATCGCCAAAGCAATCGGCGGTAAAAAAAGTATTGCAACCATACCCGGGTTTTGGTGGTAGCAAAACAGAAACACCTTCGCAATTATACACCCGTACCAGCGAAAGACTCCGCCACAAAAGCCGCACGGTAAATGTGTGGGATTATGAAAATGTGATACTGGAGCAGTTTCCTGAAGTGTACAAAGTAAAAACCCTCAACCACGCCTGCCAGTTAAAAGACGATCCAAATAAAATCATGGCAAAGTCTGGCCATGTGTTGGTGCTGGTGGTGCCAAAAACAAATGCTGCCTCCGCTATTTACAAGCCACAGTTGAGCAAAGCAAAACTTACCACTATTTATGAGTTTATCTGTCCTTTAGGTTCAGCGTTTGCAAAGCTTAGCGTTATTAATCCTTTGTTCCAAGAAGTGCAGCTGGTAATAGAGGTTTCTTTTTCGTCTTTTGTAAAAGACCGTTTGTTTTACGAAAATCTGTTGCACACGGCTGTAACACGTTTCCTCTCCCCATGGGCTTTTGATGGAGCTACAGAACCAGAATTCGGTGGCGTAATCTACAAAGCTGCCATCATAGATTTTATAGAAGAACTGGGCTATATAGATTTTATAAAGCGATTGGAAATAATACACGCCGGCAACAGCAGCAACGACATGGCCAAAGCATCATCCCCGGCCGCCATACTTATTTCGGCTGACAATCACTTTATAACCGGTGTATTACATAATGCTTCTGCCCCTGTGGGGGGTGGGGCTATAAACATAACTGCCATTGGCCACAATTGATACCATACCATCTTTGGATGTAATACCCACACAGGACTTTGCATACCTGCGGCAAAAAGGTTTGTCGTATATACAGCAGTTGAGCGGCAAACTATGGACCGACCATAACCTACACGACCCCGGCATTACCATACTCGAAGTGCTGTGTTATGCGTTAATGGATCTTGGCTACCGTTCTGGTTTTTCTATGGCCGATATGATTACCGAAAAAGATGGCACTGCGGTAACGGAGTCTTTTCATACGGCGGCCGAAATTTTTACTACAAAGCCTGTTAGCATTTGCGACTACCGTAAATTATTAGTTGATATTACCGGCATACGCAACGCATGGCTGTTTACACAAAACCAGCAGCAGAAGCCTTTTAATGAAGACATTCGTTTGTTTGCTTATTGCAATGATAGTGTGCTGCTGCACGAATCGGAGATAGACATAAAGGTTACCAACATAAACGACCGTGCCCATGTGCGCAGCGATGAACGTGTATATGTGGACGGAATTTATGCAGTAAAATTAGAGCTGGAAGAACACCCACTCTACGGCGACCTGAACAGCAGCATCGTAAATATTAAAATTATAACCGGCCCGCTTGCAGGTTACGAACTTGAAATTAAATTTCCGCATTGGAACCAGCCCGACGCCACTGGAAAGGAGTTACACTCCATGTTTAATGCTAAAGTAATCACATCGCTAAAAGTGGAAATGGTAAACGACACCAGCATGGAGCAGGCAAAATTTATTTTGCTGCAAAAGGCCGTTTGGAAAACAAAATGGATAATTAAATATGGCGCCGAAGAAAGAGTTTTGACCAATATAAAAGCGAAGGTGGTAAAAACCCCTGCGGCAAAAAAGGGATTGGCAAAAGGCGATGCGTTACAGGCAGCATTGAGCGGTGCCGATGGTATAGAGGCACTCAAACGTTTTCGCCAACGCCCGGTGGAAATTTTTAAAATATTTGCCAAAGTAAGGCAGCGCCTAATGGCCAACCGTAATTTATGCGAGGACTTCTTGTACGGTTTGGATACCGTTGATACCGAAGACCTTTCTATTTGTGTGGATATGGATGTGGCCACCACGGCCGATCTGGAGAGCATACAGGCCGAAGTTTTTAGTGCCATCGAAAATTATTTATTGCCACAGGTGCAGTTCACCACCCTCAAGTATTTATTTGACAGCGGGGTGCCTGTAGAAGATATTTTCAACGGTCCCATACTCGATCATGGATTTCTCACAGATGAGGCCATGAACAAATCGAGTCTTAAGTCGGTATATTATACTTCGGATATGATTAGCCTCCTCATGGATATTCCGGGGGTGCTGAACGTTCGTAATTTTCAATTTACCGTTTACCAAAATAGCGATGTGCCGGTACCACAACCTGAGCTTTTTAAAATAGCTGTTCTGCCCAATCATAAGCTGCGGCTGGCCAGGGAAAAATGCAAATTTTTGTTCTTCAAAAAAGGGCTGCCGCTTATTGCCAATTTTGCAGAGTCGGTAAATAAGCTGCGGCTTGTACAAAGGCTGCAAAGCCACCTTAAATACAAAAAGCCCGATAGCAACCTGCCCATCCCTACGGGTAAATATCGCAACCTGGATAAGCACTATAGCATCCTAAACGAGTTTCCGCGGGTGTATGGCCTGGGCCAAAAAGACCTGCCCCTTAATGTAAGCCCGCAACGCAAGGCACAGGTACAGCAGCTCGAAGCATACCTCACTTTTTATGACCAGATGGTCGCCAATTATTTCAGCCAGTTAAATGGCCTCAAGCATTTATTAAGCTGGAAGAAGGAGGTAAAGGCTACTTATCTCACTCAGTATTTTAATCATTATAAAGATGATACTTCGTTGTTCAACGATGTAAAGTTTCTCATCACCGATAACGGCTTGCAACAATTAATGGAAAGCCCGGCCGTGTTTACGGATCGGCGCAATAGGCTGTTAGATCACCTAATAGCGAGGTTTGCAGAGTCGTTTAACGATTACGCCATTAACATGTATGCCCTGCCCGACGAAATGGTGATGACCGATGAGGCCGTTTCAAAAAAGCTTTTAAATGATAAAATATCATTGCTGGAACAGTATCCGCTACTGAGCAGCAGCAGAGGCGCTGGTTATAATTATGCAGCAACCGATGCCGACCCGCTTGCCACCACCAACTTAAGTGGCTATGCAAAAAGGGTGCGCAGCCTGCTCGGCATGGAACTAAAATCTAGCAAACCCCTGAGTAATTTGCCCGATACAGACTTTGGAGGTTTCCACCTGATCGAGCACCTGCTCATTCGCCCATCTAAAGATGCCGACCCCTTACTAAGCGTATGCCTCGATGCCAACTGCGACCACTGCGGCGACGAAGATCCCTACTCTTTTAAAGCTTCCATAGTGTTGCCTTTTTGGCTAAAGCGTTTTGAGAACATGCACTTTAGAAATTATATGGAAAGCCTGTTTCGCAGCGAAGCACCTGCTCATGTGTTGCTTAAAATCTGTTGGGTGGATAAAATAGAAATGGCCGCTTTTGAAACCGCCTATGCAGCGTGGGCTATAGAAAAGGCAAAATATTATGCAGCCCTGCCAACGCCATCGCTTGTTGCCCAGGCATCTTACACCCAGGCGTTACAAATCCTGCTTACAGCACTCGAAGCCCTGCGCACCGACTTCCCCATTGCAACCCTGCACGATTGTATAGATAAAGATGAAACCAACGATACCCGGGTGTTCCTCGGCAACACATTTCTTGGAGCATTTAAGCCCACAAGCTTTAAAGACCCGGAGTGAGGAATGAGGAATAATGGAAAATAAGCAAATGTGCAAATGGACAAATGAATTAAGCCATAATTGTAAAACACAGAGAAGGAATGAGGTGAGGCCGATGCTCCGGCGCAGCACAATAGCTGAGGTGGGAGAACATAAAGTTTGGAGCACTACAAAAGCACCGTCCCTCTCCGTTAGAAGAGATAAAGAGGGTGAGGCCAATATGATGAGTGCTGAAATCGTGCATAATTGGGAATTGGTTGCTGAGGGTTTTTGTGAAGAAAAAAGTACGAAGTGCACAAGGCGAGTGAAACAAGAGCGGACGAAGCCCAATAGCGAACCAACCGTACAAGTGAGTGACACAACGAAGATGATAGTAGTGCAGTAGCTGGTAAACAAAAAAGAATTGAAAAAATAAATAGTTGAAAAACTATTGACGCTGATGGAATAGGTACGCAAACGCCATGGAGCAACCATGGCCCGAACGCAATTAGCATAACAAATTAAACAGCAGTAACCATGCAAAACAAACTGCCCAATTTTGAAGCCAACCAGGTGCTTAGCAACGAGCATCTGAACCAGATAGTAGCCTATCTGGAAGAGCAGGGGCGCCTTACACGAAACCACTTGCTGGGTAATGGCATTGTGAGCGGCCTTGAAGTGCACCGAACCGGAGCAGCTACGGTGGCAATAAGCGAAGGGGTGGGCGTATCCAGTGCCGGGTATTTAATGCTGCAGCAGAGTGATAACTTCCTGGCAGATGCAAGTGGCAAACGCTTCATTGCTTATAATAAACGCCGCAGGTTTGAACCAAGATTTTTGTTGTTTCCTTACAAGAACGACTTGGTGAACACATTTAATGCTTACGACCTTTTTGCAGACCTCGGCGAGGTTTGGCAACTGGTGGAAACCGCCGTGCCAAACAATACCGACCCCACCAATGTGTTTATGCTTAATGCCGCCGACCTCAACAATAATGTGGCCGTTCTTTTTTTACAAATACAGGTGAAAGAATTAAAAAGTTGTGAAGCCGATACATGCATGGAGCTTGGCCGCCAGTGGAACTATTCTGTTGTACCGCTCCTGATGTCAAAAGCAGATGCGGATAAACTGTTGCAGAACGAAAGCAAGTTCAATCCCGCCCCGACGCCAGGTTCGGATATGGATCCGCTCCTAAACCCGGCTTATTATTTACCCGATATACCGGTGGCACGGCCAAACCTTACTACCATACCCGATAATGTGGCCACACCGCAATTGGCTGATGTGTTCAAGAATGTCTTAAAAGAGCTGGTGGCAGAATTGGCCGATGCAAAGTACAACCAGGCCGAGGCCAGCCTCCGCAGAATATTGAAAGGCAATTTCACTGCACAGCCAGTCGCTGGTTTTAGAACAAAAATTACCCAACTGCTCACTGTTACAAATGCCATTAATAAACAGGAGTATTGGCAATATGCTTACGATTTTGCCTGTGATTTTACAGATGCTTACAGGGAACTACAGGATGCTGTTTTTGGATATGGTTCGTACGAACTGCCTGATGCAGCTTCTTTCCCTCACCATATTCGTATTGGCCTTATACCCGGTATAAACGGGGTTGCCGGCTCTAATATTTACCCGCCGGTACCGTACCGCCAGGGTTTTATAAGCAGCAGAAATGTAGAACACCAGCAGGCGGCTTACAAAGATGTGGTGCTGCTCTATCAGCGGCTTATAAGCCTGTCGGTAAATTTTGGTACCCTGCTAAATGTGAACGATATACGCATAACCCCAAGTGCCGAAACAGCCAAAGCATTTTCCGGACGGGCGGTACCTTTTTACTATGTTAAAGCTGCAGATGGAAGACCCGCTATGTTATCGTTTTGGAATCCTATTTGGCACCGCCAAAATAAAACCAACAGGGTACTGAGCTACCACGACAATGCCAATACGGAAATCCGCGCCATTTTTAAAAACAACAGGAGCATAGCTGCCGATGAGCAATTATTTGCACCGCTTACCTACCGCCACGATGACAAAGATTTTTACAGGATAGAAGGTCATATAGGCACCACTTATACGGATGTGTTCAGCACCATACAATTGTACATCCGCAATTACAACCTGGCATTCGACCTGCAACTGGTAAGGCTTAACAAAGCCACAGTAATGCTCATAAAAGACAAGCACTTTCTGTTCAGCGATTTGGAAAGTATGCACAATGTAGTACGGGAAGAGATAAGAAGTTTACTTACTACGGAGCTTAACTATTTTAGCAATATCAGGCTTACCAGGCGCACAAATACCAGACCCACCCGCCGTGATGCCGTGTTAGCTACCGATGGCATAAAAGCTACAGCAGCTGTACCGCAAGCCAACCCTTTAGCTTTAAAAGCAGACCAGCCCATGATGATGACGATGGCTCTGGCTCGGCAATCAAAATCCAATTTTTTTGGCATGGGAAAGGTGGCCAGGATTGCCGACTTTGGCGTGGCAGACTCCATGATACAATTCACCAATAAATTTGAGGGGCAGGTAACAGCAGCAGATATAGCCAACATTATAGGCGGTGTGGGCAACACAGCGGTTGCCACCAAAACCACTCCTGCAGCACCATACATCACCCGCCTCATAACGGCTATCAATGCCTTTGCCAAGGTTCTGGATGTGCCTTTTGATAACTTTAAAATAGACGCGTATCAAGCAAAACTTGCCAGCCTTGAAACGGAAACCAAGGCGTTTATTTTGTTTACAAAAAGCATATCCGATGCCTTGCTAAAAGCTGATAGCAACTTGGTAAAAGGCGAAGTACTGGATTACCTCGACCGTATTTTGTTCGAATGTGATTTTGAGAAGATTACGGCCATAGATGATGAAAGGGAACGTAGGGAACAGCAGGTGGGCGTCAACAATTATCTGCAGCAATACATTGGCAATAACCCCGGTGTGGAGCATCGTGCCGGGGTAAGCAAGGGCGGTACTTTTATAGTTGTGTTTAACGAAAGCGGTACCGTAGTGGCCGACTTTTCGTTGCCCTATCGCTGCTGTGCAGGCAGTGGCGGAACACAATTTGTGTTGGGGGTATTAAAAACCATTTTGCTGGCCGGGCAAGTAATAGACATAAACAATGTGCCTGTTAAGGCAGTCACAGTGTTGCTGAATGATGAAAAATTAATATTGGACAATACGGCTCACTTCAAAAAAGCAGTTCAGCCAAACAGCTTCTTGTTGCTAAAAGTTTCCGCCGAGGGCTTTGAGGCGAGGGAAATACAAATTAACGCAGTTGAAGAAGACATTGTCCAGAACATTACCTTATTTACAAAAGCCCAGGAATTAAAAACCAATTTTACACTTAGCGTGGCAGGCACCGATGGTAAGCCATTGGCCACCGCACAGGCAAAACTTGATGATACCGTGTTACCGCTTGATGCCATTGGAACCTTTAAAGGGCAGATAAAAGCAAATGCCAATTTTACACTTGCCGTTACCCTGGCGGGCTTTACTACCTACACCGAATCGTTTAACACCACCATTGCCGATAAGCTTATTAAAGCAACGCTTACCAAACTCGTAAGCATTAGCGGAACAATAACAGGCCCCGACCAGAAACCAGTACCAAATGCCAATATTTTTATTAATGGTAGTTTGAGTAAAGGCGATGTAAACGGAAAGTTTGTCGTAAAAAACCTGGATGGAAACGGAACCTACAACCTAATGATCGAAGCCGAGGGCCTTGAGAAATTTGCAGAAACTGTGGCACCTAATAACGTGGATATTACAAAGACTTACCAAATGCAAAAGGTAGCAACGTTCACTGTAAGGGTGGGCGTGTACATAGCTTCCAAAGCCACTTTTGAGCCGAGGCGACCCAACCGTGCAGATACCTTGTTAGACAGAAGAACTGAAGGACATGTACGGGACAGAACAGGCGGAACTTTGTTGGACAGGCTTACAGGTGGTGGCATACGGGGAGCGAATACAGGCGGTACTGATAATGATGCCAGTGCAAACGATTTTGAGTTCCTCACCAATGCCGATGTAAGCAGCGAAGTGGACAGCGTTTTGCAGAAGTATAATGAGGCGGTTCGACTCTTTGGTTCCGACGAAAAGAAGGCACAGCATAAACTATTAGTGAAAGCTGCTCCGGTAAGGTTGACTTTTAGTGCAGCCCTCAATGTTACCGATATGGATTTATTAGTGCTGATACCCGCCCGGCAGCATTACAAGGCCGAAGGCGTCTTTTCCATCATACCTAAAGCCGATGCTGCCAACTTGAAACTGTGCAACGATTTTTTGGTGGCACAGTTCAATTTAAAGGCCGGTTCGGTGGTAGTTAGCCGTTCGTTCGAAATAAGATTCTACACCAGCTCCGATGCCACAGAACTTGCAGAGTTAATGAAGGCAGCCAAAGTGAAGTTTGTGACCACAACGGGGTAAAAAAGACAGGAATACCAATTTGGTGAAAAATTGGTTGCAAACCAGTGTGTTCTTGCCCCTTCAAAAGGACGGCGCAGAATAGCCCAGGGTTAAATGAACACATAAAATAAAATGCCCTTAAAGCCAGCCTGTAAAAACGGACACGGCACAACAAAATAAGCATCCAAAAAAAACATGGATACCAAACCCACCCATATAATACAAAGGCAATACTACGATGTGACGGTGCCAACCGAACGCTATGGGATGCAGCTCCAGCAAGACCTCCAGCAAATGGGTATGAACTCTATAGTGCCTGCTATCAGTATCAAACTCGATGAACTATTTGGTAGCGATAATGTGGTAACCATTAATAAACTGGAAATCGACATTGGCCAAATAAGCCCCGATGCAGCGCCACAGGATTGGGTGGAAAAAATACTGGCCGGCCTCGAAACCTCCTTAAGATTGACAGTGCTACCCGGGCAAGGCGCTGATGCACCGCAAACCACAACAATAACACACACCCAACACGCTATCAATGCATGGTTATATTTTTTGGCAACCGGAATGTTGCCTGCCGAAACCATGTTTAAAACGGTGGATGAACTAATGCAGGTGATTTTTTTATTGACCAACGATGAAAAAAAAATACTTAGAAATGAGATACTCCTGCACCATGCAGCCAGTGTTACAATTCAACGACTGGCACTATCAAATACCACAGTCCTGCTCTTTTTTGTACAGGTGCTAATGCCCGCCATAACTACCAACGGGTGGCAGCTCTTACAGCAAAAAATTTCGGCCACTATACAAAGAATAACTAACAGTAAAAACCTACTTTTCGGAGAAAGAGGCATAGACCTAAAGAACCAAACAGCCGATGAAATACTGCAAGCCATTTGGGAAGCGGCAAAACAAAATAGCAACCTAACCGGCAGCGAAACAGGCCGGTGGTTGCAAAACAAAATAGTAACGGAGATACTACAACGCATTTTGCAGATGGCAAAGCAAAACATAATAATAACCGACAACGACCTGCAAAAGATGGCCAACTTAAAACCGGAAGTTTTTCAGGTAAAAGAAGGCTTCAGTTATGAAATTACCGAAGGATTTGATAGGTTACCGATAGGCAAAAAGAAGCAGGATAGCAGCGAAGAAAATGCTGCTGAAAATGAAATACCCATGCCGTCGTTTTTTGTAAACAACGCCGGCCTCTGTTTACTGGCCCCCTACCTCAGCATGTTTTTTAAAGCCATAGAATTGTGCAATGACAAACAGTTTTTTACCAAGGCCAAACAACAACACGCCATTTACCTGCTGCACCATTTAGCTACAGGGCAAATGGATGCACCCGAAGAGCAACTCGTATTTGCAAAATTACTTTGCGGCTGGCCTTTGCACATGCCCTGTACAAACGAGCAACCCATAACAGATCAGGCAGCAAAGGAATCTCTGGAATTGTTGGTTTCAGTAATCGGTCATTGGCAAGCCTTAAAAAATACATCACCCGCGGGCCTGCAGCAAGCCTTCCTCCAAAGAACAGGAAAACTTATAATGGAAGACGGAGCGTATACCCTGCTTATAGAACAACAAACCATAGATATTTTATTAGACAGCATCCCATGGACATTTAGGATGCTGAAGCTGCCATGGATGAAGAAGATGGTTAAAGTGGACTGGTTTTAGAAAGGGTTGTAGAGACTAGCTTTTGAGCCTCGGCAGAATGGTTATGGCCGGGTGGCCGCATTCGCCGTTTTTTAGTTCAGTAGGAGCGTTTGGTAACTTAATGAAATTACCCGCCCCGACATTTAAAGATGAATATTTATAGTGCAACAAGATTACAAAGAAGCAGATTCACTAATCACCCATTTACAATGACCAATGACTATGAACCCAATTCCTCAAAATTAAATGCCCGAAAAGGCTCCTAAAATAGCGACCCACTTACCCAGGCACAATAAACCTGTGGTGCAGCAAGCCTCTTTTATCCATAAAAAAGGGGAACAGGCTTTCTTTGCCCCAAACCACAACCATACTACACAAACCGCCCCGGCCTTCATTCAGCCAAAATTACAATTGAGTAAACCCGGCGACCCCTTTGAGCAGGAAGCCGACCAGCAGGCAGATAAAGTAATGCGGATGAACGAACCATCAAATGTGATGGCTTCCTCACCAGCCACCCCGCCGGACGAAAACATACAACGAAAAGAAGAAGAAGAAGTACAGACCAAAATGAATCTAAACAATGGCGGTACGATATTGCAACGGATGGAAGAAGAAGCGGTGCAATTAAAGGAAAACGATGAGGAGCAGGTGCAGCAAAAAGAAGAAGATGAGCAGCAGGTGCAGCCATCCATTTTTCGAAAACCCCTTAACCTGCAACTACAGCCAAACGACGAAGACATACAACCAAAGGTTAGTGAACCAGCCCGCAAAGACCGGGGCCCGCCGACAGCTTCCACACAGTTTGAAAATAAGCTGCACAGCAATAGTGGCAACGGAAAGCCCCTGGACAACGATACAAAACAGTTCATGGAAAGCCGCTTTAATGCTGACTTTTCCGGTGTACAAGTACATGCTGGCGGTAACGCAGTGGCCATGAGTAGCAGCATCAATGCACAGGCATTTACACATGGCAACAATATCTACTTCAACGCCGGCAAATACAACCCCGGCACCGGAGCTGGCAGGCATTTGCTTGCCCACGAATTAACCCATACTATACAGCAGGGTGCAAGCCCATCTGCCAATAATTTTATAGCTGCCAAAACAGCTAGCCCTACAAAATCGGTATTAAAAAAATCCCTGCCACTGCCTGCTGCTGCACCTATTGTACAACGTAGCGTTGCAGATCCAAATGTCCTTTCTCAAATAGATTTATCGGCAAGGTCGGGCGGCCATCAAATGCCCAAAGATGCCAGGGAATACCTGCAGGGGTATTTTAACACCGGCATAGACGACATACGACTGCACAGCGATAATGAAATAGCAACCGTATGCAGAGAGGCCGGGGTAAATGCATTTGTAAAAGGCAAAGACATAGCCATTATTCCTTCCCGTTTTAATTTGGAATCAGAACAAGGTGCCGTATTGCTTTCGGATCAGGTGGCAAAATCGTTGGCGCAACGCGGTATTAAAACTACCGTATCAGGTGGCGGCGATACCGCGGAGGGCACTTCGTTATCCGATCAAATTCAAGAAGCAGTAGCAGAAAATAAGGCGGAACAAGCCGCTACCTCCCAACCCCTAAAGGCACCGCCGGCTCCACTTTTGCCAGCGGCAAAAGCCAGTAAGGCTACGGGCAAAAAAGTTGCCTCGGCAGCGGATAAAAAATCGTCGGGGTCTGCAAAGCATTTCAAAAAGAAAAAAAATACTGGCGATGGCTTGGATATAAAACCACTGAAGAAACAAAAAAACAAATCACCATCTACCCCGGCGGAAGACCCTGCATTTTTAAAAGTACTCTCTAAAACAAAAGCAACTGCCAAAGGCCAAAGGCAGCATGAAACTGCTGCGAAAAAGTCGGACGATGCACAAAAAAATGCGGAGGCAGTACCTAAGGAAGCTGACGGTAAGGCACAGGGCAGAAAGACAGACGGTATGGGCACAGCAGCGGCCGAAGACAAGCCTTTTGATGCCGCAACTTTTAAAGCGGATCTGCTTAAAAAAATAGAAGAGATAGCCCCCAAAAATCTAAAAGAAGCGTCAGATTTTAAGAACAACAATAAGATAGAACAGGTAAAAGCGGCGGTAAACGAAAAGGTAGAAACGGGCAAACAAACCACAACCGGCCCTGTAAATTTGGCTACGGCAACACCCCTGCAAATAGACCCGGCAGATACTAAAAAGCCCATGCCATTGCCCCCAACCCTTGCAGGTGCCAGGCCAGCCGGACTCGGGGCAAAAGATGCGATACCCAAAGACAAAACTGGCGAAGAGATTTCGATGAAGGAACAAAGTGGTTCGCTTGACAAAGAGATGAAGGCGAATAATATTACCGACCAGCAATTAAAAGGCAGTAAAGAACCATCGTTTAGCGAAGCACTAAAAGAAAAAAAGAATGCACAAAAGGATGCGGCCGATGCACCAAAGCAATACCAAAAAGAAGAGGCGACGGTATTGAAAGAAGCCAAAAGCGAAGCCGTGGGTGCCACTGCCAAAAACCTTGCGGGTATGCATGGCGCCAGGGGCAAAAATTTTTCGGCCACTGTACAGCAGCAGCAAACTGCTAAACAAAAAGATGAGGCCGCCAGGACTAAAGTAACCACCGATATTGAAGCGATGTACCAAACAACGGAGCTTGCAGTTACCACAGCTTTGGACGGTGCGGAAAAATTATCGGTTGACATTTTTGAAACAGGGGCAGCAGCAGCAGCACAGGAGTTTGAAACCTATGTAGGTAATAAAATGGATATGTATAAACTGGAGCGTTACTCAGGTTTTTGGGGTAGCCTGCGCTGGGTAAGAGACAAGCTGGTGGGTATGCCCAATGCTGTAAATAAATTTTACACCGAAGGCCGGAAAATGTATCTCGGCAAGATGGATGTTGTAATAACGGAGGTAAGCAACATCGTTACTTTAAAACTGAACGAAGCAAAAACTGCCATTAAAGACGGCAAGAAAAAAATAGACGAGTACATTGCCAAACTGCCTGCTGACCAGCAGGAAATTGGCAAAGAAGCCGCCAGCTTGATACAAGATAAATTTGATTCGCTGGAGCAAAACGTAAACGATAAACGGGATGGCCTGATAGAAGGTTTTGCCAAAAAATATGTGGACAATGTAAAAAAATTAGATGAACGCATTGAGGCATTAAAAGAAGCGAATAAGGGCTTAATAGACAAAGCCATTGGCTTTCTCAAAAAAGTTTGGAAGGTGATAAAAGACCTCACCAATCTTTTCACCACCATCCTTGCCAGGCTGGCATCTATAATCGGCATCATCATTGGTAGCCCCGGTAGTTTTTTTAGCAATGTGGGCAAGGCATTTAAAAAAGGCTTCAATAATTTCAAAAATAAATTTCTCGATTATCTGGAGCAGGGGCTTATGGAATGGCTGGCCACCAATCTTGGTATAGCCGGGCTGGAGCTGCCCGAAAAATTTACCCCGGCATCCATCTTATCGCTGGTGCTGCAGGTAATGGGTATTACAAAAATGCACATCCGCGAAAGAGCTGTGGCCTTGCTGGGCGAAAGAAAAGTGGTACTGCTGGAAGGGGCAGGCGGCCTTTTGCATAAGGTTTATAACGAAGGGCTTGGTGCCTTGTGGGAACTTATTGTAGAAAAAATAACCGACTTTAAGGAGATTATATGGGAGGCCATTAAATCGTTTATTAAAACAAAGATTATTGAAGCGGCCATCACTTTTTTATTGAGCTTACTAAACCCAATAGGAGCGTTTGTAAAAGTTTGCATGGCCATTTACGATTTTCTCATGATGCTGGTGCGCTTTAAAGACAAGATTATAGAACTGCTGGACACTATTCTAAATGCAGTAACAGATATTGCCTCAGGCGCTATAGATAGTGCCGCTAATGCCATCGAAAAGGCATTCGCAAAATCCATTCCAATCATCATCGCATTTTTGGCGGCATTGCTGCACCTTAACGATATTGCCGTTAAAGTAAGAAGCATTATTAACCGCATAAGAGCCAGGGTAGATAAGGCCATAGACTATGCCATAACCAAAGCCTGGTCGTTTATAGGAAAAGGCGTGGAAGGTGCATTGCGCCTGCAGGATAAGGGAATAGAAATGGTGGATAAGGGAAAGGTAATGGTGGTTAAGGGGAAAGACAAAGCGGTAGTGTTAGGTAAAGCTGCTGCAAACAAACTGTTAGGTTGGTTAAAGCGGATTGTAGGTATGGAGAAAAAATTTAAAGGAGAAGATGGTTCGGATCACAGGGTTTATTATGCGCTTAAGGGAAACGCATTTGCTATTATTTTAAATCCGGATCCGGCAAGTGAATACGAAACATGGGTAATGGATATTGAGATAGATACGACTACCGCAGCAGGCAAAAAAAGAGAGGAGAAAAGAAAGCAGGCACTCCACAAAGCCAGAGAAATTGATGGCGAAAAAGTAAAAACAGTGCAAGGCGAAAATGCAGAAAAAGATCAGGCAGACAAAATGAGAAAACTGTTAGACGAGTTGAGTTATTTGACTGGCCCCTTGTTTACCGGGCTAAGACCCGACTGTTCTTCAACCATTGAAAATGGGTTAGATTTTAGCCCAACTTTTAAAAATTATGGTAAAGAAATGAAGGCAAAGACACTTACTTATATGAAGATGCCTGACGGTTCAATACCTGGGGTTTCGGGTAATGCAGATTTTGATATTATTAACCAAAGAAGGAACCAGAAGGGTTCTTATTATGTATTGGGCCATTTGCTAAACCATAATCTTGGAGGCACGGGTAAGGAGTGGAAGAACCTTACACCGCTTACACGCCAGGCCAATAGCCGCCACGAAAGCATAGCCGAGGCAAGGGTGAAAAATGCGGTAACCGCCGGTAATATTGTTTATTACAAAGTAGAAGCAGTGTATGGAAGAAGTGTGCCCAAAAGTGCAGACCCCACAATCCAGAAAATAATGGATGCGGAGCAAGCGGTACCCGAAAAACTAATTTGCGAAGCAGAAATGATTACGCCGGATCAGATGTCGAAAAAAGGAAGCAGCAAGCGGGTATCGCTTATTCCAAAAGACACACAAATAGAAAATAACATCAGCCAGCATGAAAAGGATTACGATTTGACTGGTATTAAAAAGGACAACGTTCATCTCGATTCCGGCATTATTTCGTTACTGCAATCTATAGATGGGATAGATGCGTTACTGGCAAAAAAAATTACGGATGCCTTTACCGATAAAGTGGCCACTGATGATACAAGGTTTGTATCGTTTGAATCGCTTGCAGCTTACAAGTTTACTGATGGCAGCATATTTACAACACAAGAAAAGAAAACCATCATTAAACTTAAAGACCTTGCGTTTGTGAAGCTGTACAAGGGTACGTAGGTTTTTTTGGCCAATACTTTTATAACTGCCTTTACGTACCAGGTAAAAAAAATGAAAAAACAAAACAGAAATAAATGAAAGCCCGGTTACGCCACGCTGCACCACGAAAAGCCACCAGAGCAGCTTCCGCTACATTACAACGCACCCATCCATTTATAAAACAGCAGGGAATGGCAAACCAGCAGCACCCTTTTTTTATGCCGTCTATCAATTCCATTTCCTCCGGCGTAAAATTTAACACCGACGCCAAAGCAGCATTTCTGGCCGAGCAAATACATGCCAAAGCCTTTACTATTGGTAATCAGATTTTTTTTAATAAAAATCAATACGAGCCTAATTCTGCCGAAGGCAAAAAACTGATTGCCCACGAAATGGTACATGCCACCCAACACCAGCACATACCGGGCATCAAACGAAAACCTAAAGAAGAAACTGAAGAAGAAAAAGCAGAAGGTAACAGGGCAAGAAGGTCGCACCCCCTGTTTTGGAACGACCTCAATAAGCATTTCCCCGATGCGGGCCGTAAGCTGGCCGGTACTCAATATGATAAACAATTAGATTATCTCCGAGCCGATTTTACCGAAGGCCAGATAATAGACAAAAACAAAAAAGTCATAAACCACAGCGCACCCACTATGGTTATAGGCAAAAAATATGTGGACGAGGCCGATGAAAAAATACGCACGGGGTTGATACCTGGGGAGATGGCAAAGATCGACGACTGGCGTTTTGCCAACTTCAGGATTAACGACGCCGACCTGGATGCGGCAATGGAAACAAAGCTAAAAAGCCTTTCGCTAGCCGACAGAAAAACCTGGGAAGAAAAATTGCCTTTGTGGACGACAAAAACAAAACTGCCTACAGAAAAAATCGTTGGTTTTTTAGTGGAGAAAAGGGTGGATGATTTTGAGATATCGGATGCTGATATTGCCAACCCGGTAGTGATAAAAAAATTGAGTGGGCTCAACGCACAGAAGCTGCTTGATTACAAAACCAAAGCAGCAGCATTCGGTACAAGCAGTAAATTATGCACGGCCGGGGTGGTGCAAAAACTGGGAGAATTGCTGGCTACCCTTAGCCTTAAAAAAACCTCCACCCCGCTGCAAACCAACGCCACCGTAGGTATAGATGTAATGGGCGATATAGAAAAACAGGTAATACAGGTGGCACCCAATGTAATCGTAGAAATACTGCCCGACGAGTGGACCAGCTCAGTAGCTAAAGGTGGTGAAACCAGCATTACAGATAACCTGCCGTTTACTTTTACAACAGATAGAAAGGGTAAGCGGTTTAGAAACTGGAGCATCACCAAAGATGCCAATGGCAATATAGCCTCTATAAAAGATCCGAATAATAGCAATGCACTGGTTACATTACCTGCCATCATTGTATTTAGCATTAAAACAAAATATGCCCTTGGTGTAGATTCATCTGCGGATTCGGCCTACGGAAGAGGTAAAGCGCAAAGTGATGTTGCAGCGGGGAATAAAAGCCTGCAATTTCACGAAGGCAACCATGGGGTCGATTTTGTAAATGGCTTATCCGCCATAACTTTCCCAGCCAGTTTCGAACATAGCAAACTAAGCCACACCGAATTTATCAATATGATGACTGCCACCTTTGCCCTGTTTGAAGCTAGCAGGCTGGCTACCGATGAAGCAGGGGAATATGGCCAAGCTCAATATAAAAAGGACAATCCATAAACATCAAAAAGCATTTATGATTACCACGGCTATACTAAAAGCATTCAACAAATACCTGCATACCAAGCTGGATGGTTATTTTAAAAATGTAAAATCATTACCTGCAACCGACGAGCCTTTTTTTAAGCAGGCCAAAAACCTATGGCATACAAAACACCTGTTGAAAGAATTAACCGATGAAGAAACCGTGGTACTCCTTCTGGGCTTGGTACCGCATTGCGACCCAAATTTTTTCAATAGCCTAATAACAGAGTACCTGCCGCAGGGCGGCGAATTTGCCGAGTTTGGCGGTATCCGTGGTACCAATCACCGCGGCATTTTGCCCACCGGCGAAACAGCCCAGTTTATTTTAGCCGGCAACGATTTAAAAAAGCGCCTCGCAGTACAGGAAGTATTTTCTACTGATAACCCAGCTTACCGCAAAAGAATTTTTTGGCTTGAGACCCCACGTGACGGAGAGCCTAAAATGAGCGGACGTATTATTTTAGGTAACGATGTGGTAGAATCGCTGACTGCCGAAAAAATTGCAAAACCGGATTTCTCATCCGATTTTCCGGCAAAGCTTATTACTACCAAAATGGAATGGGCCGACCTTGTGGTACACCCCGAAACAGCCGCCCATCTCGAACACATAAAAACCTGGCTGCAGTATAACGCTACCCTGCTGAAAGATGAAGTATTGAAACGAAAGATAAAGCCAGGCTATAAGGCACTCTTCTTTGGCCCGCCCGGTACCGGCAAAACCTTGACTGCTTCTTTGCTCGGTAAATACTTTGATAAAGATGTGTACCGCATAGATCTCTCCACAGTAGTTTCAAAATACATTGGCGAAACCGAAAAAAACCTGGAACGGGTGTTTGCCGCAGCCGAACAAAAAAACTGGATCCTTTTTTTTGATGAAGCCGACGCCCTCTTTGGCAAGCGCAGCGGTGTACAAAGCAGCCACGATAAATACGCTAATCAGGAGGTAAGCTATCTGCTACAGCGGGTAGAAGATTTTAACGGCCTCGTCATTCTTGCCTCCAATTACAAGAGTAATCTCGATGCCGCTTTTATCCGCAGGTTCAATGCCATTGTGCCATTCCCCATGCCTAATGCCGACGAACGCTTTAATATCTGGATGAAGTCTTTACCATCAGGCATACCCGCCGATGTAGCCATTGACTGGAAACTGATAGCAAAAAAATACGAAGTAACAGGCTCATCCATCCTCAACATTATCCACCATATTGCCTTAAAAGCCGTGGCTAAAAACCAACCGCTGATAACGGCTTCCGATTTGCAGGAAGGAATCAGGAGAGAGTTTGAGAAGGAGGATAAGTTGGTGAATTGAGAAGGATAACAAATGCTGTTCTGGAAAAATGGGGGCAGAAAGCGCCGGTTAATTTATTTTTTTGACTTTTAAAAATTAGACGATACGTAAGCAGCAAAAATTTTGATTTGAATCAAGGCTCCGCATTTCTAACATGCAATCTTGTGCACTATGCCAGCAAAGTTCATTACCTGAAATAGCTACACACAGTGGCATAAAGCCATAAAAGCACAAATCCGAAACACGCAACTCAAGGCTTCATTAGCAGTTAATACCGAACTGGTACAACTTTATGGGAGTTGGGAAAAGGCATTGTAGAAAAACAGGAAGCATCCAACTGGGGTGCTGGTATTATTGATCAGTTGGCTACAGATTTAAAATTAGAATTTCCGGACATAGATGGATTTTCCCGTACCAATTTGCACTATATCAAACAATTTTATTTGTTCTATTCTCAAGTTTTAATTGTCCCACAGCCTGTGGTACCAATAGCTGGAAGCCACGCCAGTAATGGCTCTCATAAAGAAGGTAGTACAGTTTCAATTGTGTCACAGGCTGTGGGACAATTAGCCAATCCGTCAATTGTGCCACAGCCTGTAGGACAAATTCCGTGGGGGCATCACCGTCTTATTATTGATAAAATTAAAGATCACCGGCAAGCCCTTTTTACCTGAATCAAACTATCGAAAACAACCGGAGCCGCAATGTGCTGGCGCTGCAAATCGGGTGCCATATAGGCAAATCCTTTTCGTTTGTCTTCGCTAAGTGCATTCCATCTTTCATTGCTTATCCAGTCCGCATCGGGGCTTTTCATACTGGTATCTGGTATAAAAAAGCCACCAGAAGATT
>Ga0105048_10003438_pt1 | contig 25937 bp, 20 predicted proteins | sample MAT05_FD_78382 | JGI IMG/M metagenome (GOLD analysis project Ga0105048, IMG submission 78382) | Freshwater microbial communities from Lake Fryxell liftoff mats and glacier meltwater in Antarctica - MAT-05 | ecosystem: Environmental > Aquatic > Freshwater > Ice > Liftoff microbial mat | place... | reverse complement strand
TGCTGAAGCCTTATTTAAATTAATATGAGATCCCACCTGCTTTATTTAGAGGGTAAATATAAATAAGACCTGCTGAAAAACAACCGGATATCCCATTTAACAATGCTATAAAATGGAAAAGAAGGAAGTGTGATGTTATAATTTTTATGTGTATTTGGTGTTTTCTTATATTGAAAAGGGTCAGTCGAGGAAATCTGACATATTCCCAAAGAACCGGATTTGAAAAGCTCCTTCCATCAAGGGCGTTGTTAGTTAGAGGCGTTTATTCTATTCCGCTGTATGTTAGCGGCTGTTGCTGTCTGTCCACCATGAGAAGTTGTCAGAAATAATGATTTCGTTTTTCTCAAAATGAAGTGTCGTCTTCATTGGGATTGTCCTAAACTGTAAATTATATTTGTCAGCAAGTTGCCTTATTTCTGGTGTATCGTCATAAGTCAGCATAAACTTGCCTTTTAGTTGTGCTGTCAATTCAAATAGTCGTTCATGGTCTATGTCATAATATGTGTAAAGTCGCTTGCCTGCAATTGTGTAGGGTGGGTCTATAAAAAAGTATGCATTTTCATCATTTAAATTTTGTTCTAAAACTTGAAATGCGTCACCTGCAATGAATTTTATTCTGTCTTTTACATAATCAATTGCAAGTATTCTGTCACGCAAGGTTTTTGGATACCAACGTGATGAAATACCTTTTCCATTCTCGCCATTTTTAATCATTCCGGATCCTTTAGCAAGTATGCCGCCATGAAAAACTCTATTTTTAAGGATGGTACAAAATGCGATGTGGTGTAATTCTTTGTTCGGATTTTCTAATTCAATTTTGACGTTTGCATGTGTGAGGTCGTACGAATAGATTTTATCTGCAAGCCATTTGTTATTTCCGTTTAAAATGGTTTGCCAAACTGCTGCAATTTCTTCATCCATTTCTACCATTGTAATTTCTTCCGCCATTTTTTCAAATGCCGCTGTCAAGCTAACAATGCCACCACCGGCAAAAGGTTCAATTAATCCTTTTGCAATTTTATTTTCTTGTTTCAGCCATTGTCGAACGGTGGGGATTAACCATGTCTTACCGCCTGGATAACGGAATGGACTTCGTTGTGGAACAGATGCAACATTAATGATAGACTGGGTTGTACGTTGTTCACCCATATCAAACAAAGTCATTTGGTTTTTCATTCTACAACTATGTTTTCAAGGTTATCAATGTCAGAAGTGCCTGTCCATTTTGCGTCGAGTTTCTTCTGTAGTATTTCGGTAAACTGACTTATGGAACCTGCTTCAAATTTCGCAATCTGTTCTAAAGCGCTTGCAAATTTTGTGTAAACAATGCGTTGAAGTTTTAGCGATAGCACGTTTGTTTTCGTGTCAGGTACAAGGTCGTAGAGGAAAAATGCAAAATCAGATGCTGCTTTGTCAAACTCAGGAAGTGCCGGTAATGTATTGTAGAAACCTGTTTGCAAGGCAACAACTTGCTTCTTGTTCCACTGTTTCAGGATTGAACCTTTGGCAATGATTTGTGGTATTAGCCTTTTTCTGGATGAAGAAAGATAATCTGGTTTTGGATATTTAAAAGCTTGTGTCCAACTAAACTCTGGCGTTGGATTTTCTAAATACTCCGTGAACGGGCCTGTTAAGTTTCCCGAAATATAGACCGCCTGAACTTCCAAAGAACCAAAGTCTAAAACTCGGCCTTTGTTGTCATACGAAACTAAAACATAGTCAATGTTACCTGCTGATTTACCGTGCTTGTCTTTCAGACGCACTTCTCCAACGTGAGTCCATGTTGCTTTTCCGTCAAAAATAAAGTTGGCAGCGTCACTAATAATAGTCCAATCTTCCCTAAATCTTATTGGACAAATGATAACATGTTTGCCTTTGTGGTTCAAACTGCAAACGCCCAATGGAAACTCAATACTATTTTTTGTACAGTTTGAAACAATATTATTATAGGGGCATAATTTGTTATCACGATAACGCTTTGCTCTTTCGCTATCATTGTCAATAGGAAAGCCGAAAACTTCGCCTAAAGGTTGTAAATCTTTCTTATCCAAACTCATTTGTCAAAAATAGCTAATCTTGCCCGTCTTTTGGGTGTGTCAATAAAAGAATGTTGAGTTCTGGTATGCTACTAGTGCAATTCTCGATAATCGCGTCAAGGGAGGGAATCCCAAACATCTTTTAGGAAAGGTGCCTGTAAAGAATTAGCCAGTATTGGAGTAAGGGGAGGTATAGGCATTCAGGAATCAATACCAGTATAACCAACCTGAGAAACAAGAAAGGCATCCACCTGAACTACTAATACACTTATAATTTATGGAAAGTATAAATACAAAAAATGTGAAGCATTCATATATAGTGAAGATCACTTTGAGGTTAAAAGGAAAGGCTACTTTTCTTTTTAGTTAGCAAGTAAAATATTCACATCCAAAATGAATACGGTTGGCAAACAAAAAGTTAATTTAAGAAGTATAGAAGTTCTTTAACATACACCTTTAGCGTCCATGTTTTTTATTTGTGGAAAATATAATTTATGAGAACAAAAATTTCACTCACAATTGCAATACTTCTTGCTTCAGTCGTTTCATTCGCACAAAACACAAGCGGATTTTATTTTAACCCATCGCTGAATGCAGGTGTTGCCTTTGGAAACTTTAGCGGAGAGGTAAACAGTATCAAACCACAACTTTCTCTTGGTTATATCTGGGGAAATAAGAACAGGCATAATCTGTCAGTCATTTCAACATCAGAAGGATTGAACAGATATTATGCCCACTTTGGTGCAAGCCTTAAGTATAGTTATGATGTACAACTTTACGGAAGCAAAAGAATGCATCTTTATCTTTCGCCATTTGCAAGTACGACCATTAATTTAATGAAAGCAAAAGGTGAATTTGGAACGAATTCGAATACAAGAATCAGCAACCTTAAAGTGCTTGCAGGTATTTCGCCATCCTTTGAATACAGACTTGGTCCAAACACAAATTTCGTCTTTTCATTACCAATCAATATAGCAGGCTATTCAAGTTCTCATTACAAAATTATTGAGAATACGGGCACACGTTCGTATAACAATAATTCGCTTCGCTTGCTGCCATCTGTGGAGGCGAATATGGGTGTGCGTATCATGTTGTTTAATAAAAAGTAAAAAAGAGATTTTTTTTTTACTTTTAAGCATTCATGAATTTATATACTTCATTCGCGCTGATATTCTTTTTCGCCATTCAAGGCTGCTCAACAACTCATTCCGATAAGAAAATATTTCGGATGAATCAGGTACAGAATGTAGAAACGCTTGATCCGGCTTTTGCTAAGAACCAATATATCATGTGGCATGTTAATCAGTGTTTCAACCGCCTGATCGAATTTGACGAAGACATGAACCCACAGCCTTCACTCGCTACTTCATGGAAGATCTCGGGCGACAGGAAGACCTATACCTTTATCCTTCGGAACGATGTGTTCTTTCACGACAATGAGGTTTTCCCCGGAGGGAAGGGAAGAAAGATGATAGCCGCCGATGTGGTGTATAGCTTTTCAAGACTGATCGATGAAAAAACAGCATCATCCGGAGCATGGATATTTAATGATAGGGTAGATAGTATACAACCCTTTGTGGCAGTGAACGATACCACCTTTGAAATGCATTTGCTTCGTCCATTCAACCCTATGCTGGGTATTGTAAGTATGTTGTATTGTTCTATTGTTCCTCATGAAGTGGTATCGAAATGGGGAAACGATTTCCGTTCTCATCCCTGTGGTACTGGTCCTTTTGTTTTCCAGGATTGGGAAGAGGCTGTTGCTGTTACCTACAGAAAGAATGAACATTACTGGGAGCATGATAGCGAGGGGGATCAATTGCCCTATATTGATGGGATCAAGTTTTCGCAGGTGGATAGTAAGGCCACGGAATTCCTGTTGTTTATGCAAGGGGATATCGATTTTATGAATGGGATTGATGCGGTTTTTAAAGACCAGATCCTCAGCAAGCAGGGTGAATTAAAGGAACAGTACATCTCCAAATTCAGGCTGCAAAAACATGCCTACCTCAATGTTGAATACCTGGGTTTTTTACAAGATGAAGTAAAGAATACGAACAAAGTGTTGCTGAATAAAAAGATCAGGCAGGCCATCAATTACGGATTCGACCGGAAAAAGATGATCACTTATATCAGGAATAATATAGGCATTCCGGCGAATGCAGGGATCATTCCGGTAAGTTTGAAGGGCTATGACAGCACTCTTGTGAAAGGCTACTCCTATCAACCCGAAAAAGCAAAGATGCTGGTGGCTGAAGCAAGAAAGGAACTTGGCAACATTCCGGAAATTACCTTATTGTCGAATGATAATTATTCGGATCGTTGCACCTTTATCGCCTCGCAATTAAAAGAGATCGGGATTAATGTAAAGGTAGAGATCATGCAGCCTTCCTTGCTTCGCGAACAGATGAGTAATTCGAATGCAAATTTTTTCTGGGCCACCTGGATCGCAGATTATCCGGATGCGGAATGTTACCTGACCATGTTCTATGGAAAGAACACCGCACCACCCAATTACACCAGATTTCATAATGAAGAATTTGATCGTTTATATGAACAATGTCTGGTGGAACCTGATGAAGAAAAAAAGGTAGCCTTGTTTCAGCAAATGGACAGGATCATTATTGAAGAAGCGCCATGTGTGCCTTTATTTTATGATGAGGTGATGCATTTTGTTCAGAATCGGGTAAAGGATTTCAATACGAATAGTTCTAACCTGATTGATCTTAAAAAAGTGAGATTATAATTCTTTTGCATTTTATTGTCGAATTGCCAAATTGTTCAATTGTCGAATTGCCCATTATCGCATCACCACCACACTAATAAACGTCTGTATCTGATCAATCAGATCTTTCACCACCGGTAAGGTAGGATCCGAATAAGCTGCGAAGTTTTTTTCACGATCCATTTCTGCGGATTTCATGACGTGGTTCATTCCTTTGATGATCTTGATATGCGCCTTAGGATTCGCATCCGATAATTCAAATGCATTCTCCATACCAACCTGTATATCGGTCTCGCCTTGTATGATACAAATAGGGATACTTAGTTTTTTGATTTCTTCTGAAGGATCATACTTCATCCAGTTGATCATATAAGGCTGTATACTTTCCCTGAATAAACTGCCCAACCCCGGATGTGAATCTGTGAGTTTAATTCCCTGTTTTAAGGTATCAATGTAATTACAACTTAAGATATAAAAAGCGGTATCCGGAATCGCTGCAACCAACTGCACCTTGAGTATCTGATCGATACTACGACTCGCACCGGCAATTGAGATGTATGCTGAAGGAACAGATCGCTGACTCGCAACCATCCCGATCAAAGACCCTTCGCTATGTCCTGCTACAATCACTTTAGCAAATCGCTTATCTTTTTTCAACAGGTCGATCCAGCGAACAGCATCATCAATATACATATCAAAACGTAATGCTGATTCGTTCATATAAAACACGCTTTCACCTACAGCACGTTTATCATAACGCAACGTGGCGATTCCTTTTTCTGCCAGCTTTTCTGCCACTTGTTTGTATGAATCCGATTTCATATTCGGTTGGTTACCGTCACGATCTGTATGTCCGGATCCTGCAATCAATAACATGACAGGACAAGGATCTTTGGAAAAAGGCATCGTTAGCGTGCCATATAGCTTATTCGTATCAACCGAAACCGTCATCGTGCTTTCCAGAAATTTCTTTGTCTGGGCAAAAACTGTTACGCTAAAAAAAAGGATAGCAATAAACGGAAGTACAATTTTTTGTAATGTCATTGTATTAAAATTAAACGATCTTTTTATTTAGCAGCTTTTACTACTGTTTTCGTCATGGCCACTTCGATTTCTTCAGTCGTGATAGGCATCGCCTTAAAGAGATCCTGGTTTCCGTTTTTCGTTACCCAGAAATTATTCTCAATACGGATCCCGATATTCTCTTCGGCTACATAAATACCAGGCTCAATGGTAAACACCATACCTTCTTTTACTGAGGTATTTCTTGCGCCAAGATCATGCACATCGATCCCGAGATGATGACCAAGGCCATGATAGAAATACTTCTTACAGGCACGGTTACCGGCAGCATCATTTTTAATATCTTCTTTTTTCAATAAACCGATCTTTACCAGTTGCTTGTTCATTTCCTCTTCGGCACTATCGGTAATATCCAGCCAAGTCTTCCCCGGTTTAAGTATTTTTTTTGCATGGATATGAACGGCCAGGCAAGCATCATAAATCTCCTTCTGCCGTTTCGTGAATTTTCCGTTCACAGGTATCGTGCGCGTAAGATCGGCACAGTAGTTTCCATATTCAGCACCGAAATCCATCAGGATAAGATCGCCACTTTTACATTCCTGGTTATTCTCTACATAGTGAAGGATACGGGCATTATCGCCGCTTGCAAGGATACATCCATAGGCATGACGGGTCGCACGGTTTCTGATAAACTCATGGGTGATTTCGGCTTCGATCTCATGTTCCATCACACCCGGTTTTATAAACTGACAAACACGGAGTAAGGCTTTGTGGGTAATGTCAACGGCTTGTTGCAGCACCTCTATTTCATATTTTGTCTTTACTGCACGAACTTCCTTCATGATCAACGCCGCACGTTCATATTTATGAAGAGGAAACTGCTTCATCAAGTTATGTACATAGATCAGATCCAGACGTGGAATAGAGGTATCCATCCTATCATTTTCGTTCGTATCGAGATACACATATTCTGCATGATGAATCCATGCCTGTAGCAACGCATCTAACTGATCAAGAAAAATAACAGTTTTTATCCCTGAAATCTCCGTCGCTTCTTCCTTGGATAATTTATGCCCTTCCCATTTTTCCAGCATGTCATTCGGGCGAAGGATCACCAACACTTCACGATAGGTTTTATCTAAACTGTCAGGATAAAGAATCACCATGGTCTTTTCCTGTATGACACCTGAAAGCCAGATCACATCAGAGTTTTGCTTGAGTGAATAGATGGCATCACCGTTCTCTGGCAACACGGAGTTTGCATGAAAAACAGCAATCGCATTTGGTCTCATCTTTTTGATAAAACGCTCACGATTGTTCGAATAAAGTTTGTTGTCGATCTTAGTGTATTTCATAATTGAAAATTGAGAAGCACGAATTTAAGAAAAGTTTTCTGGATTTCTTTTAGGCAATTCTTTGATGACGTCGTAAAACTCGCTCATTAATTCCCTACCTCTCCATCACCTCAAACTCCACACGCCGCTCGCCAGAATGATCATTGACAATAGTGAGTGTATGTTTACCCGCTTCCAGATAAATCGTTTGCTGATGAATGGAATTTGTCTGCGCAAGAAACTGTTCATCCACATGCCAATAGAGTATTTCATTGGTATGGGCAGCCACCGCTTCACACACCAGTTTTCCCATACAGCCATCTATTTCTCGTGGCAGATAAATCCTTGAATTTTGTTTAGGATAAAGGATCTGTAATTCGTTCTTTGAAGAAATCATCTTTGCAGTTTCTGCGAAAGGCGGTAACACGTTATAATCGGGATGTTTGACCATATAATATTTCTGCATCAAGGGAGGTAAGGTAAAATAATTGACGGCATGCATATTCTTTCGCTCCATTTGATCTGCATTTACTCTTTTCGTTTTCTGCAAATTTGTAAACACACGATGATGATAAGGACAAGCCATTGCGCGAAGACAACTAAGAGGAACACTCACACTATCTGTCTCTTCGCAGTTCTCACCGGCCCTATACCCGCTTTGTCGGCAAACAGGAATTTTTATAAATTCCGATTCAGGTTTTTTAAACCATGCCGGGGACTTTGGCAATTGATCAAAAATATCGAACATTATAGGTGCTGCCGCTCTTACTCCTGTCAACGATGGCCTTCCTTCTCCGCTTGCATTCCCTACCCACACACTTACTACATACCGTGGCGTAATTCCTACAGCCCAGGCATCTCGGTTACCATAACTGGTCCCTGTTTTCCAGGCTATGGCCTGCGACGATTCAAACACACGCCAGTTGCCTTCTTCATCGGGCCGGTTTACTTCCTGCATAGTTTTGAAGGTCGTATAGATCGAAGCCTTTTTCATACGCTCTTTATTGTATGAAGTGGTCTTGTTAAACAAGGAACTATTCCGGCAACTGTCGTTCAGAAGTTGCAACGCCATTTGGCTATACACTTTATTAATCTGCAACAAACTCACTTCCGCTCCACCGAGTATCAGCGTCAGCCCGTAATGTGAAGGACCTTTTTGAATTGATGTAAATCCGACGGCTTGAAGATCGTGTTGAAACTTTTCTACACCATACTGATTCAGTAAATGTACCATAGGGATATTCAAACTGCGTGTCAGACATTGGCTGGCAGGCACAGCCCCGTCGTAGGTTTTATTGAAATTCTTAGGATTAAAACTTCCGAAATAAGAAGGAATATCAGGCAGTAATGAGGACGGAAGTATGAGTCCCTCATCCAGGCTTTTTGAAAACAAGATTGGCTTTAACACACTCCCCGAACTTCTTGGCGCATTAGCACAATCCACATCATTACTATTTGATTTATCCTGCGAAAACGAATTCCCGATATAGGTGATAATCTCTCCTGTCGTCAGATCGGTAATAATAACAGCCGCATTATGAATGGCGTTTTGTTCCAATTGAAGCATATGACGTTGCATTACCGAAACGGCCATCTTCTGAATAGAATAATCAATGCTTGTGCAGAACGTTCTTCCCCTATTTCCTTGTGCAATAAAACGCTGGAGCAAATGATTATTTTCCTGTGGAAGGGGTAATGGTTTTTCAGGCAAAGGTTCGGAAAGGGCTAAGAGATATTGTTCAGAATCCAGTTTATGTTCGTTCAGTAAGGCATGAAGAAGACGGTTTCTTTTATTCAATAAACGCTCATGGTTCTTTCCGGGATAGATCAAGCCGGGCGCATTTGGCAAGACAGCTAACGTAGCGCTTTCTGCCCAAGATAAATATTCCGGGCGTTTCCCATAATACCGCCAGGAAGCCGCCGAAAGACCAACCACATTATTTCCGAAAGGAGCATTCGACACATACATATTCAGGATCGAATTCTTTGTATATCCCATTTCGATCCGTGTGGCTATGATCATTTCTTTTGTTTTCTGATAAAAATTCCTTGGCGGATTATTGTACATCATCCTTACAACCTGCATGGTTAGTGTGCTTCCTCCACTAACGATCTTTCGCTTACCGATATTCTGATGAATGGCCCTTCCCACGCCCCGCAAACTGATTCCAGCATGATGATAAAAAGTCTTATCCTCAAACGTAAGCAGGCAGGTCTCAAATTTTTCCGGAATATGATCGATCGACGCAAAACGCCATTGCTGATCGGTGGAGATACGTGCTGCGAGTAATTCCCCGTTTTTATCAAATAGCACTGTTGACGTAGGTTTGTCAAATATTTTTTCAGGTAGACAAAAGATGTATAGCAATAACAGAAGCAGCAATACAAGAGTGCCTATTTTTTGTTTGCCCGATAGATGATTCAAAAAAGATGCCATTCGTTTCATGATAAAGATCATTTGCTTTGCAATAGTAGTTCTCCCGAGACACCTGTTCAGAACCTTTGATTATGCGCATGCTTTTATTACAGGTCCGGTCATTAACTTTGATTATGCGTCTGAAGCATTTCCTTCAAAAAATAAGCCTGATCCTTTTCTTTCTCTTCATGTTGACGAATGGATATTCTCAACAGTATACTTTTCGCAATTATTCTCTGGAGAATGGCGTGGCACAATCGCAGGTCTATACTTTATTACAGGATAGCCGTGGTTATCTGTGGATGGGAACCCGTGGCGGAGGCATCTGCCGCTACGATGGAAACAGTTTTAAAACATATACCACCAAGGATGGTCTTTGTAATAATTATATCTGGAAGATCAGGGAAGATGAAGAACATAATTTGTGGATCGCAACGAATAACGGTTTATCAAAATTCAATGGAATACGGTTTGAGAATTTTTATCCCCAAGGAGATCAAAAGGACATCAGTGTGCAGGATTTTACGATTAATAATTCTCATGAAATTTTGCTGGCCACACAAGGCGGCATCTACCTCTTGAAGAATGGGACATGTAGCGACCTGAATAAAAATCAGGCTTCACCCAAACAAGCTTTCTATACAATTTGCAAAACAGGCAACGACTATTGGTGCGGAAATGGTAACGGGATAAGCATTCTTTCCAAGGATAAAAACGGTTACCATATCGAACAGGATGAACAACTTTTTAATGGAAGGAAGATGGCCATCAATGTGATCTGCAGAGATGCTGCCAATACTATCTGGATAGGTACCTATGGCGACGGTGTCTATACCTACAAGAATAAACAACTCACAAAATTTGCTGCGAATACGTCACTTGATCAGCAAACAGTCCTTGATATTTCCTTTGATGCAAATCAGAATGTATGGTTTGCTACATTGAGCAATGGTGCCTGCCAGTATAACCTTCTTTCCAATACCATGAACTGGATCACCGAAAAAGAAGGGCTCAGCAACAATCATATCCGAAGTATTATACAGGACAAAAGCGGCAATTACTGGCTTGGCACCTCAGGTGGCGGGGTCTGTAATTATTTCGGAAAGCAGTTTGTTCATTTTGATACCCATTCAGGCTTGGGTGGGAATTTTATCTATAGCATTTTCAAAGACAGCCGCAACAGATTATGGATCGGGACCTCAGGGAATGGGCTTACCATACTTGACAGTTCCGTTTTCAGGATATATAATGCCGGAAATGGTTTTTCCAATGTGAAGGTTAAAGCGATTATAGAAGATAACCTTGGCAATCTATATTTCGGAACCGATGGCAATGGTGTATTCCTTTTTTATGATACCCTCTTCGTACCGCTGGAACAGTTTGCAGGCATGTATATCCGCGGTTTTGCAAAAGATAAAGCAGGCCATATCTGGATGGCTACCGCAGGAAAGGGTTTGTATGAGATTACCCCTTCGGGTGAAGATGGACAGAATCATGTTATACAGCATTATACCACCGCACAGGGATTATTGCATGACCGACTGACTTGTCTTTACATTGACCATGATGACAGGCTTTGGTATGGAACAGAATCAAACGGGGTGGGCATATTTGATCCCGGAAAGAATACGCATCAATCCTTGAATATGTCTACAGGTTTGCCATCGAATGCGATACGAAGTATCTGCGGCGACCGTTCGGGTCATGTCTGGATTGGAACTGCGGGTGATGGTATTGCCAGTTATGATGTAATGGGAACTTCATTTGTCAAAAAAGATATTGATTATAATAAGGCTTTGCGATCGAACAATATTTACCTCTTATGTATGGATGCTTCCGACAATTTATTTGCAGGAAGTGAAACCGGATTAGATTATCTCGAACTGGACCGGAACAGAAATTTACTTAAAACAAAACACTTCAGTAAAGGCGAAGGGTTTCTCGGGATCGAGACTTGCCAGAACGCGGTGTTTGCAGAAAATGATGGAGCAATCTGGTTTGGAACGATCAATGGTTTATCGAAATATAACCCGGGCTCAAAAAGCAGTAACAGACACGAACCCATTACTAATATCACGAATGTCCGTTTATTTTATAACCCACTTGATACACAAACCTACAAACAATGTTTAGGGCCATGGAATCGTGTCACCGGTCTTGAATTACCTTATAACAAAAATCATCTGAGCTTTGATTTTAATGGTATCAATCTGAGTAATCCCGAAGCCGTTTTGTTTCAATGGAAACTTGAAAACGCTGACGATGACTGGTCTCCTCCAACTGCCCAACGAACGGTTACCTATTCAAGTATTCTACCCGGTGTATATACGTTTATGGTAAGAGCCTGTAATGAAGATGGAATATGGAATAAAAAACCTGTGACCTTTTCATTCACGATACTTCCTCCTGTCTGGAAAACATGGTGGTTCATGTCGTTGAGTGGTTTGCTGATGGCGGGCATTCTTTATTTTATATATCGAAAACGTATTGCATCGATCAAGCGTAAGGCGAAAGCACAGCAAGAACAACTACAACTTGAAAAAGAACTTTCAGAACTCGAACATAAAGCACTTCGTTTGCAAATGAATCCGCATTTTTTATTCAATGCATTAAACTCTATTCAATCACTTATAGGAACCAACAACGAACAGGAAGCCCGTTACTATCTTGCTAAATTCTCTACCCTGATGCGACAGATCCTCGACAATTCAAGAGTGAGTGTTATTGCCCTGCAGGAAGAAATAGCCACCCTGGAAAATTACCTGCTGATCGAAAAATTCTGTAATGGGAACCGCTTTGATTATACGATAGAAATCGACCAAACGATTGAAACCGATTATGTAAAAATCCCACCTATGTTGCTGCAACCCTTTGTAGAAAATTCGATCAAGCATGGGTTACGATATGTACAGGAACGACAAGGGCATATCAGGGTGTCCTTCAGAGAAACCGATCAGCATATTGAATGTACAGTGACCGATAACGGGATAGGTCGAAAAAAGGCTGATACCATGAATAGACAGGGTAAAGAAAACTATCATACATCCACTGCATTACTGGTTATCACCGAACGACTGGAATTACTTGACACCCACAAATCGGGAAAGCCTATAGAGATCATTGACCTGTATGATGCGAATGGGCAGGCCGCCGGAACGAAAGTCGTGATTCAGATTCCAATTTCTTAACTTCACAATTTTACACATGATCACCGCAATTATTATCGACGATATTGAACAGGCAAGGACCACACTTAAGAAAGATCTTGCTATATACTCACCCGAAGTAACCGTGATCGGTGAAGCCAATGGTGTGATAGAAGGAGCCAAACTCCTGAAGAAATTAACTCCAGATGTGTTGTTCCTCGACATTCAAATGCAGGATGGAAGTGGCTTTGATTTGCTGGATATTCTTGCTGACATTCGTTTCCAGATCATTTTTATAACGGCATCAGATGCTCATGCGATCAAGGCTTTTCAGTATGCTGCCATTAATTACCTGGTAAAACCTGTAGATCCCGACAAACTGATTTCTTCGATCACACAATTAAAAACCAGGTTGAGTAATGAATCCGAACGCTACCGTTTTTTAAATGACTCCTTAAAAAATTCAGCTAGAACACAAACCAAACTTGCCCTGAATACACAGGAGAAAATTCATATCGTGAACATTGCTGATATTCTCCGTTGCGAAAGCAATGTCAATTACACCGAATTCTATTTTACCGATCATAAGAAAATCGTTGTCACAAAAACATTAAAAGAGTTTGAAGAGATCCTGTCCTCACATGGTTTTTACAGGGTCCATCAATCACACCTAATCAATACAGCTTACCTGAAAGAGTTTATTAAATCGGAAGATGAATTATTAATGAGAGATGATTCGCGTATTCCTGTTTCGAGTCGGCGGCGTGCGGAGGTTATGAAAATGCTGGAAGGTTTGTAAAGGGCTGCAATCAAAATTTTTGTTCCCTTTGCGTTCTTTGCGGTTAGCATTAATAAACTCTTTAGCGTTTCCTTTTTTACTGCTCCTTCAACTTTGCGGTTAGCATTATTAAACGCTCAGCGTTTCCTTTTTAAGACTTGTCTGAGTGATTTTTTAGAAGTTCCCTAAAAAATTAATGACGGATAATTAATTTCTTACTGGCCACTTTTCCATCGGCTATACAACGAATAATATACATACCATCTGCCCAACGGGAAACATCAATAGCAGCCTTATCATGATCCATTGTATTCTGATAAACCTGTTGTCCTTTCAGATCAGTAATAGAAATAACTGCATGAGAAACCGGACATTCCAGATTGATAAGGGCAGAGGCAGGATTTGGATATAGCATAACAGGAAATGAATTCGCTTCCAGATCATTGATCCCTTCAGGCGTTGTTTTCAATACTTCATAGGCTCCGATATCGATCTTCAATCCAGAGATCCGTGCACTTCCTGTATAATCTATAGCAAGAGGATGAGTCGCTGTGGAATCGCCCTGATCAACACAAGGAGATGTTGCAGCGATCCCAAAATTAGAAAGAGAGGCATCTGTTGTATAGGCATTATTGGCTGTCGGTGAGATCAGTTGGGGTGCATTGCCGATCACATTATGTGTGGTGTCTCCTACCATCGTAAAGCCGCCAGCACCATATACTGCATTACTGTAATTGGTAGGAAGGTAATTATTATCTACCTGTATCTTATAGGCCGAATAAACACCTATGGTATACATACTGTCATTGGAACCCGGACTACTGTTTCCTTTAAATAAATTATTCTTAATAAACACCTCACATTGTGGATTTAATACCATGATTGCTTTGGCGATTGAAGAGCCAGAGGTATTGTTCACGATCGTATTATTTGAGATCTCTGCCCGTGCAGTGAACACATAAATACCGCCTCCACCATAGGCAGAATAATTATTGGCGATCACGTTATTACGAACCCGGTAATACGTAGCTGCAAATGTGGTGGCTCCTTCATTGAAGGATAAATGGATACCGCCTCCACCGCCAGTAGCCCCGCAGGTTCCGGACATTTGCTGATTATTGCAGATCAGGTTATTATCGATATCAATAATACCCGAGCGACAACCAATCGCAGCCAACTGGTCGCATATATTATGACGGACTTTATTATTCCTGATTATTCCATTACCGACGGAAAGTTTGATAGGTGAATTGTCATTGACCATTGTATTGTGATGAATGTCATTGTATTCGATCATCACATTATTCCAAACTCCCCATATCGGCGAGCCTTTATGGTTATCATGGAATTCACTATGATGAATATGACTATATCCGCCCATATAATTGGACGTATAAATGATGCCAAATACCGAAGTATTCTCATAGATCCTGCAATGTCCGATTTCCACTGTATCTGTGGTGGCATTGATCGAGATCGTGATTGGTGAACCGGCAACATAGAAACCTGTTCCTGCCGTATTATGAAAAATATCGGAGTTGGTAACTTTCAGTTTACGGTAGATGCTTAATGTATTGGTATACTGAGCAGGCGCATTAAATCCATATTTGGTGTCACTGATCTTGCAATAATTCATGATCGAATTATCCGCGCCCAATCCTGTATATGCCATAAAATGAATACCATTCCATCCACCTGCTGTGATACTTTCATTAGACCATCCTGTGGTATCATTTGCCTGGAAAGTGATGGTTTGAGAAGAGGTTCCATTAGCAAGTAGACTTCCATCTACGACGAGTTTTGTAGTGGCTTTAAATTTTACAACAACTCCCGGTTGTATCGTAAGGGATGTTCCCCCTCCTATCGTGATAATATTATTGATGATATAAGGCGAACCGGCCATGGTCCATGTACCGGAAACCATGGGTGTGGTGATCTGTGTCTGGGCGAATGTGGCCGTCGCAAAAAAAGATAGCAAAAGAGTAATGATATTTTTCATAATTCTCTAGACGGGAAGAAGAAGGATTCGGTTTGAGAGACACGTCTTCTAAATAACCATTCATTAAATATCTTTGCATATTCTTTAATTTATTTTACCATGCATAAACTACTACTTTCCATTCTGTTTCTTTTTCTTCTTCCGAAAATCCATGCTCAAACCTGCCAATATCTCGCGTACGAAGGTTTTAATTACGCGAATAATCTTCCGCTCAACGGACAGTTTGGAGGAGTGGGCTGGGCCCTTCCATGGGATATCCAGAATGGGAATAGTACAGTCCCTGGTTTTCAAAGCAGCACAACAAACCCTCTGATTTATGGCAACCTGCTATTATCAGGCAACCATGGCAGCGGTGGGTTCAATTATCTTTCAGCCGGGCGAAGGCTGAATCTTTCAGGGAATGGCCCCTTCGCTTCCTATCTCAATGGTGCAGGCATGATAGGGCAATCCGGAACGACTTTATACTGGAGTGTATTGCTTCGTAAAGAATTTAATAATAATCAGTTTGCGGCAGTTATGCTTCAGGGTGGAAATAATACACCATGGGTAACAAATCAGAATCCAAGGGTGGCCTTAGGTTACTTCAGTACACAATCAACTATTTCCGGGACCAGATATTGGGGCTTGGCCGCGAATGGAACGGTCTATAACAGTACCATTCCCGTCAGTGCAGGAAGCACAACGTTACTTGTGATGCAGATAGATTTTGGAACAAGCAATCATACATTGCATCTCTGGGTCAATCCATCTTCTATAGGTGGTGTTGCTCCAGCAGCAAACATCGTACAGACCATTAGCGGCAACCTACAGCTTCATTCCCTGGCCATGTATCTGGGAGATTTCGCCGGACAATCTTCTGTTGATGAGATTCGCGTAGGCAGCAGTTATGCATGCGTCACACCAGATAATATGACGGTCATCAATGTCCCTCCAACAGCCTCTTTCACAATGACCCCTTCACAGGGAATCGCACCTATGGCTATAAGTTTCGATGGAAGTGCCTCCGCAGATCCTGACGGTCCATTGGTTCATTATATCTGGAATTATATGGATGGTTCATTACCCGATACAACCACTGCACCATTTACCTCGCATACCTATACCTACCAGGGCCAGTATGCAGTGTCTCTCACCGTGACGGATAGTGGCGGACTTCAACACACAGCCTATCAACCATTAACGATCACGAATGCAAATGGAAATTTTCCCTGCCAAACGGCAGTGCGTTCCTTACAACTTGCTTCTTGCGGAATGTCCAATGGAAGTTTCCTTGTGATGCCTCCGGCCGGTGCTAATTATACATTACATAATGCGTCGAATTCCGTGGTCGTTCTTTCTGCAATTCCTGATACCTACCAGGGTCTTGCTGCTGGAAATTATTCTTTGTATGTAAATTCTGCCGCGGGTTGCACCGATACACTTTCACTTATGATCGAAACAGACAGTTCGACATGCCCGGGATGGACACCTGCATCCTGTCTAAATCTTGGAATGAATCTCGACTATGTAAATTATTACGACAGGCAACGAATGTTCAAAAATTTTTTCAAGGATGCCAGCGACTGGATCACCTACAATGCGACCAGTCCTACCCCATGGACGGTTTGGAATACGGGTGTCTTTAATCAGATTCCAATGGATCCAAATGGATATCCCACGCAGATCCCTTTCAATACAAGTATCGGCCTTCAGGGTGTACGTGTTTCATTATCAGCAAATGATCATATCCTTCCCGGTTCGTATTCCCTTTGGTATGATGGTACAGGAACCATCGAAATACTTGGTGTCATTATCAATCAATCACAGGCAGGCCGAATTGATTTTACGGTTCCCCAAAATGCAGGGAATATCTATCTGAATATCCCCTACTCATCGGCTTCCGATCATCTTCGTAATTTTCGGGTACTCCGTCCCGGTGATGAACTAACCTCTCAGGCTCAACCTTTTTATCAGTCTTTTCTCAATAAACTATCTCCCTTTCATACCATTCGTTTTCTGGAAGCCACCGCTACAAATTCATCAGATTTTCAACCTGTCAATTGGTCCGAACGTGCACAGCATAATTATTATTCTGAAGGAACCTATCGTGGATTATCATATGAAACCATTATCGATCTGTGCAACAAACTACAGCGAAATGTTTGGATCAATATTCCGCATTCTGCTTCGAACGATTATATACAGCAGATGGCTATGTTGTTCAGAGACCGGCTCGATCCTAACCTTCAGGTATATGTGGAGTATTCGAATGAAGTCTGGAACTGGCAATTTCCGCAGGCACATTTTGTAAGTGATAATGGTCCTCAAAATATTTCCTATCCACGCCGGTATGCAGAACGTTGCCGCAATGTATTTGCAATCTGGTCACAGGTTTTTAGCGGGCAGATGAACAGGCTTCACCGTGTGATGAATACACAATACGGAAATAATTTTTACGGCGAACAGATTTTGGCGCATCTAAAGAACAACGAGTATGATGAGATTTCTCCTTCCTGGTATTTCGGATATTCGGGTACACCTTGTGCAGCAGGTTTTAATTCGTCTACCACAGCTCAGGATATCATTGATTGTACACGGCAGGTTTTTATTCAGAGTTTTCCATCTCTTCGTCTCGAATACAGGAATGCGTCTTTATTTGGGAAAAAGATCATTCATTATGAAGGCGGACAACATATGGCTGATATTGGTGCTCTTACGCCATGGCTTCCTGCATTATGGGCGGCGCAACTTCATCCTGATCTATATAATTTATATAACCAGGTTTTAGATAGTTTAAAACGCTTGAAACCGGCTTTAAGTTGCGCGTATAATCTTGCCCGTATGAATGAAACTCAATTTGGATCTTTCGGCCATATAAATGATATTGATGATATCCCTTCCATGAGTAATGCGCCTAAATGGATGGCACTTATGAATTCAAATTGCCTCTCTCCATCTGTTCTTGAAATAAAATGTTTTCTACAAGGTTATTATAACGGGGGAAATTTGATGCAAACTGTCCGTTATAATCAGGGTAGTATCAACGATACGCAATCTACCCAAACCGATTGGGTGACAGTGGAACTTCATCAGGCGAATACTCCTTTTCAATCAATCTATTCATTTAATGGGATCATTCATACAAATGGAATTATCCGTTGTCCGATTCCCGCATCGTTAAATGGCCAATCATTCTACATCGTTCTGAAGCATAGAAATTCGGTAGAAACATGGAGTTCTTTACCTGTTGTCCTTTCTTCATTCACTTCATACGACTTTACAATATCCATGAATCAGGCGTATGGAAATAATCTGGTGGAGGTGGAAAGTGGCACCTGGTCTTTTTTTGCAGGTGATCTTAATAATGATGAGAATGTGGACCTACTTGATGCGACGCTTATTGAAACAGATATTACTAATTTTTCCTTTGGAAATGTAGCCACAGACATTAATGGTGACGGAAATGTGGATCTCCTCGATGCACCACTTACAGAGATCAATATACGTGATTTTATCTACGCTATACATCCGTAAATTGTTTTATAAACACTCTATTCTCGCGTTTTTGCAAGGATTTTTACTTCCTAAAAAAACATTAACAGATTATTAAAATATTTGCCATTTCATATATGCATTAGAATAATATATGTAAACGCTTTCAAATATATCTTTTATTATTTAGCCCCTCAACATACAAACAGGATTTTTCCTGTTTTTTAATCGGCGTTCTCCGCTCGTCCGGCAATAGCGATGTTTAGACCTTTGCACTGTCTTACCTTCGCACAAAATAATAAAATCACACGCTATGAAATCTCTATTTCTCCTTTTTACCATCTTATTATTGGCTTTAGCCTTACCACAATCTTTAGTTGCACAAGGGTCTGGCGGCTCACTACCTGCACCTGTCAATACAACGCCATTATTTAGTCAGACTATTTGCAGCGGTCAAACAACGGTTCTTTCTGCTTCCGGTAGTGGGAACCTTACCTGGTATGACCAACCGGCGCAAGGCAGTCTGCTGGGTTCAGGCAATTCGTTTACCACCTCTGTTCTAAATGCCTCCGAAACCTTTTGGGTACAAGATAATTCATCCACAATTTCTGCAAGAACTGCTATTCCGGTTACTGTGAATTCATCTCCGGTTATTTCCATTACCTCAAGTTCCAATGCCATTTGTACTGGTGGTTCAGTAACGCTTAGTGCCACTGGTTCAGATATTTCATCCTACAGTTGGCTTCCAGATGCAGGTGATGGCCCGTCTATTACTGTTTCACCTTTAGAAACAACTACATATTCAGTGACAGGAACAAGTAGCAACGGATGTACAGGGGTTGACAATAAAACCATTGATGTTACTCCATGTTCTTTATCCTATAGTGTAAAACTATTTCTTCAGGGATATTATAAAAACGCAGGAATTATGGAACATGTCTTGTATAACCAAGCGGTATCTGGTAGCACTTTAACGATGACTGATAGTGTAACAATACAATTTAGAAACACAATTGCTCCATACGAAGTGATCTATTCGTTTAAAACAATTTTGTATACCAATGGAATTGCCACGGTCTTATTGCCATCTTCTTCTACTAGCTATTACCTGGTTGTTAAAGAACGGAACGGATTAGAAACATGGAGCAAGGACCCTGTGTCCCCCAGCTTGCTTTCGGCTACATATAATTTTTCATCAAATGCCGGGAAAGCGTATGGCGATAATCTTATAGAGACAGAACCTGGTATATGGGCTGTCTATTCCGGTGACCTTTATCAGGACGAAAACATAGACCTGATTGACATTAATTTACTTGAAGCAAGTATTTCTAATTTTGAATTTGGGAATGTATCAACCGATATTAATGGTGACGGGAATGTGGATCTGATGGATTTCACAGTGATCGAATTGAATGTCTCTAACTTTGTTTTCTCAGGACATCCATAAGAGATGCTTATTTGGACTCACCCATCTTCTTTTTCGCTTCCATACACCACATCAATTCATTCATAAAAGTTGTTGCTCTTTTATCGGTAGCTGACTTATCAGCGGCATTCCCATCCTCATCAAAGGCGGCTTTTACGTTAGGAACAGGAAACATGGCAGGCACTGTCCAGGCTTTTATTTTCCATAGTGAGAATTGAAGCGAGGTAATCACCTGAGTACCACCAAATGCCCCTTCAGATACTGTAGAAATAGCAATTGGCTTACGATGCCATTCATCATACAAAAGATCTATCACATTCTTCAGACTGGCAGGATAACCTCCGTTATATTCGGGGGTGACCATCAAAATACCATCTGAGTTTTTGATCTTCTCTGCAAATGAAAGAACATTCGCTGCTGGATCATTTTGCAATCTCAATCGTTCATCAAACACCGGGAACTGGTATGCATTAAGATCGAGAATCTCAACCGTTGCAAGCTGATGTTCTTCTAAAAATTGTTTAAAATAAAGTGCTACACGATGACTGTTTCGTTCGATCCGCACACTGGATGAAATGATGGATATATGATGCATGCTGCAATTTAGGCTAATTTGGCCAATTGGATTTCACATTGAATCCATACATCTTCACTGACTGTAATACCCCCTGTTTCCAATAACGCATTCCAGGTTAGTCCCCAGTCTTTCCGGTCGATTTTTCCGTTGATTGTGAACACTGCTTTCACGCTACCCCATGGATCTTTTACGAGCCCTCCAAACTCAACGTCGAGTTTAATCTGTTTGGTAATCCCTTTCATGGTCAGATCCCCATAAAGTTTATAGCTCCCGTCATTATCTACCGATTCGTAGGTATTGGCCTTGAAGGTGATCTCTTTGAATTTCTCTACATCAAAGAAATCCGGCCCTTTAAGGAGAACATCACGGTTTGTATCACCTGTATATATACTTGCCGGGTTTAGCCAAAAGTCGATTTCCGCAGTCATAAAGTCATTTCCTGTTGTGTAGATACTCGATTCAAATTCCTTGAATGATCCACGTACATTAGCGATCATTAAATGTTTTACTTTAAATTCAATTTCGCTATGCGAAGGGTCAATTCCCCATTTAGATTTTCCTGTTTCTGTCGTTTCCATGTTATATTTTTTTAGTTGTGGAAAACAAACTAGTTACTCTGTTGTTACAATCTCTAGTTGCGAATGCAATTCCGGATGACGTTTCAAATAGCCCATCACAAACGTACAATACACCTTCACCGCTTTATGGTGTTCGCCTGCATAAGAGAACGCATAGGCCGCCAACGCCGAACCTACCCCTTTCCCTTCGAGGCTCTCCGGCACAACCGTATTCATCAACACAATCTGATCATTGTGAAACCTATATTCAAGAAAGGCGGTCTCCCCTTCTGCATGCACTTCAAAATGAAGTTGCTTTTTATTATTAACGACCAGATATGCGATTCTCATAATTAGTCTAATACTCCAAATTTACCTGATTGGAATTCCCTCATCGCTTCCTGCAATTCCGTATCCGTGTTCATCACAAAGGGACCATACTGGGCTATTGGCTCATTGATAGGAACGCCGCTCAACAGCAACAAAACACTATTCTCAGTTGCTTTAATGTTGATCGTTTCACCTTCATTTCTGAACAACACAAAATCATGTAATCCCGCGACCTCTCCGTTTACAACAACATTTCCTTCAACCACCAATATCCCTGTGTTATGACTTGCTGAAATAGATGTTTCAAAAACACCACCATCCTGTAAACGGATATCAAATACATTTAATTCTGTAAAGGTCGATGCAGTCCCTTTCACAGTATTCAATTCGCCGGCAATAATATTTACGATTCCGCCATTATCTGGCAGATTTAAACTTTGCATACTCCCGGCGGTTAAGGACTGATATTTTGCCGGGGTCAATTTATCCTTTCTGGGAAGATTTACCCAGAGTTGCACCATTTCAAAAAGGCCACCTTTTTTCGAAAATTCTTTCTCATGAAATTCTTTATGAAGAATACCTCCACCTGCGGTCATCCATTGCACATCACCCGGATGTATAACGCCAGAGTTTCCAGCACTGTCGTAATGTTCTACACTACCTTTATACGCAATGGTCACTGTTTCAAATCCTTTATGCGGATGCACATCAACGCCTCTTGGTTGATCAGACGGGCCGAAATCAAACGCCGGGCCGAAGTCAAGCATCAGGAAGGGACTGATTCTCTCCCTGATGCTATACCCGGATGGGAAATAATTGTATACCCTGAATCCATCTCCCACCATTCCAAATTGTGGTGGACGGGATAAAACTTTTTCGATTTTTTTTACTTCTTGCATAGTTCTGTAGTTTAAAAATAATTTGATGTTGCAAAAATACAACTCTTGGTATACATTTGTAACCAAGGTACAAAAATATAGTAGTTTCTTTTTGTATACCATTAAACAGAAACATATGGCAGAAAAAATTGCATTACATTCAGAAGTTTGCTCGAAGAATATGCTGGCGTTAAGAGACACACTCGACATCATGAATGGTAAATGGAAAATGGCCATCATGTTCTCGCTCACGGAAGAGAAGAAGAGGTTTAAAGAACTTCAACGCCATGTCGGAAAAATCTCCGGTAAAATGCTTTCAAAAGAATTAAAGGAACTGGAAATGAATGAGCTCGTAAAACGCACTGTCCTCGATACCAAACCTGTTACGGTGGAGTATGAACTTACTAAATATGGTGAATCGCTTGAGAAGGTAACCTTTGAATTGGTGAACTGGGGTCTCAAACATCGTAAGCGGATTTTAAAGAAAGGAAAGTAGTTTCTTCTATTTCGATCTGCATTCAATTACCTAAAAGTATCATTCGTTGTTTAAAAAGTTTTCTCCTTATTTCATACGATTCCTCTCGGGTTGGTTGTTTACTTCACAACTAATCTCTTGCAATGAAAAGAACTTAAACAACCATGAAATAAGCTTTTATTACTGGAAAACAAACTATTCACTTACATCCTATGAAAAAGATTTTCTTAAAGCCCACAATGTCTATAAAATTTATCTCCGCTGTTTTGATGTTGTTCTTGAGGATAACAAACCGGTTCCTCAAGGGGTTTTATTATGGAAGGAGGCTCCTGAAGATAAAATAGATTATATACCTACCGTTTTTATTCAAAACAATATCTTTTCCGGCGCTGACACGAACAGCATCAAGGAATTGGCTGAGAAGGTGCTCATCCTGTCTACACAAATACTTTCCTCTCAACATCTGTCCCTGAAAGAAATTCAGGTAGATTGCGACTGGACGCAACGCACGCGGGACAGCTATTTCTATTTCCTCACCTTGCTGAAAAAAAAGAAAATTATTGTTAGCAACACACTTAGGGTTTACCAGTACAAGTACAGAAAAGAGAGCGGTATTACGCCAACGGACTATGCCACCCTGATGTGTTATAACATGGGGAATATGAAAAATGAAAAAGCTGGAAATTCAATCCTGAATTCAAAAGATATACGTTTATATATCGCTACACAACAGAGCTATTCACAACCATTACAGATTGCTCTGCCGATTTTTCACTGGACCTTATTGTACCATGATCATGTATTTAAAGGTATTCTGAGAGAAGCACCTAAAGTGCAGAACACTTCATGGCAAAAGATGTCGGCGATTACTTATGTTTGCACCCAGGATTATTATGATGTATTTTGTACACAGCAATTTTATAAGGATGATATTATTCGGATCGAAGAAATATCAAAACAAGAACTAGATGAATCTCTAGACATTATTCAGAAAAATGTCAAAAATTTAAAACAGGAAGTTATCTATTTCGATCTCGACAGTCTTCAGATACGGAACTGCCTGGATTAGTATTCTTATTTTTTCATATCTCAAATGCTCTGCCTGCGGGCCAGACTTCACAGGTTATCAATATACCTTGCTTCTTGAGCATTATACCTTCAATCATAAATTCTTTCCATACCAGTTCGATCCGTATAACCGGTTTTATTCCCTAAGTTGGCAAGACTATATGGAAGAAAACAAAAATTACTCAAGCGTCATTCCACATCTAAATATCTGGCGCGATTATTTAAAATTGTCTATATCTGTCCAAGACAGCACATTGAAACATTTCATCTATAGTTCTTCAAGTTCAGATATGGAGAAGCTTCAGAATAAACCGAAGGACCTGAATACGATTGAACGAAGCATTTATGAGAAACCCAATGCCGACATAATTATTCAGTATCTCAAGCTGGTCAATGTCTATAAAAAAAGCATTCTTGTTACAAAGGATAATTGGAACTATAGCTCGTATACCAATATAACGTCAAGGGAAATTGTCGATCAGTTTATTGCAACTTGTGAAAACCTCAAACATAAAAGTGACGACGTCTTCTTAAAATGGAGATTATTGTATGTCATACTTAGGGCTAGTCATTTTAATAAATATCATGCGCTTGCCATAGCCAAATTTGAAAAGTATTACGGCACCTTTACGAAAGACAATTCACTTGCCCAGTTTTGGTGTGAAGGCGTTTATGGTGGAGCGCAAATACGAATGAAGCACGACGACAAAGGGATCTATTATAGTGCACGTGCATTTGCGAATTGCCCTGATCTGCATCTCGAAGCTATGAACACCTATTTATTTAGCAACCGGCAATGGAAGTCTGCGTTGCCATTTTGCAAGAATGCCAGCGATAGTATCTATGTTGCTATGTTGGAAGGCGCCAATCATCCTATGCCAACCATGGAGTTCATTAATATGGTTTATAAAACTAATCCTAACTCAGAGGTTCTTACTTTTTGATGGCTTCGGGAAGCAAAGAAAATAGAAGAGTATCTGTTGGGAACACATCAAGATAAGCATCATTCTTATTCTATGTTTTCCGAAGAGATGGTGAACATCGATAGTTTGTATGCGCACACATCAATTCTTCCGGAGTTTGTATCCTTATCAGAAAATATTGTCAATACTCCAACCAATATACCGGATAAAGTAACTGTGTCAAATGCGATTGCATTCTATTATTACAAAAAAAGTGACTACGCTAAAGCGACATTGTTTTTAAAGAAGCTCGAGCCTTTACAAATGGATAGTATAGAGCGGATTCAGTATCAACTCCTCAATAACCTAGTCAAATTGAAAAAAGAAAAAGAGTTCAACGCAACGAATTTTTTATCGCTGGTCGACTACTTTAAGTCCATTCCGTATAATCATATCAATCCGTTGGTTATTACCTGTTACATAACGAGATTGCGCCATGGCTTTTGAAACAGAAAGATACCTCAACCGCTTTCTGGGCCAACACCGCGGCCAATTGCTTTGATGCAGATTCCTTTATGCTGTATTCGCAGGATTATTCGCCAGAAAGTTTTAATCACTCCAATTATGCGACCTATCTTTTAAATCATCATTTTAATATTCAACAGGTAGAAGAATTAAAGAAAACCTATACAGAACAAAAAGGAAAATCGGAACTTGAAACTTCTCTGATAAAAAGTACAGGCTTAATAGATGGTATAAAGTTGTTGAACCTTGTGATTGCCCGGAAATATATGCT
>Ga0105048_10003435_pt1 | contig 25953 bp, 19 predicted proteins | sample MAT05_FD_78382 | JGI IMG/M metagenome (GOLD analysis project Ga0105048, IMG submission 78382) | Freshwater microbial communities from Lake Fryxell liftoff mats and glacier meltwater in Antarctica - MAT-05 | ecosystem: Environmental > Aquatic > Freshwater > Ice > Liftoff microbial mat | place... | reverse complement strand
CTGCTTGAAACGGTCAGTGTGGGAACGTTGAACTCGTGGTTGCCGCCAAGTAGAGTATCTATCCAGTCGACAGTCATGATCCATACCTTGGCATTGAGTGATGGCGCGCTGATAAGGGACGATGCGCATCAAAATCAGGTCCGTCTAAGAGCATTCTGTCTTACTTTTCACTATGATGAAAGCTTGGTTGTAACCGTTCACGGGGGCAAAGCGCGATTTCAAAGGTTTTTTTGCACCCGCAGGCTCGAAAATGGGGACGAAAATTGACCTCAGTTCGGTCTCCGACCCCACAAAAGCTCCTGAATTTCTAGTGTTTGACCCCCGTTAACGGTTACGCTTGGTTGATTCCATTGACGTGCTGAAACAGGCGTATCAGCGGTCAGAGTGCCTCAATCCAACAGCCCCCGACCTTGACGCAGTATTCCAAAGGTTTACAACAGGTTTTCGCCGTCAACGTCAACACTCGCCTGTTGAATGGTGTCAGGCGTTGTCTCGGATGGTCGGTTGAGACTAAAGAACCGTCGTGACAGACCACCGGTTGATGGTTCGGGTTCTTCGATTCAAGTGCCGAGGCGATTGTTGACCGCCGCCTTGAGTGCGGGCTTGGCCGCGTTGCTGTCGCGCATCCAACGGGGGAGCCTATCCGGACCTCTCGAATCCCCATGCGGCCGCTTTCATCTTGCTCAATTGACTTGTGAAGTAGGGTCCAGGTTTCCGAAAATCCTCCGAGTGATTTCGGGTAGCCGAAGGCTGTCCGCTTCCGTCGTTTTTGTCATCGTGTCGGAGAATGGTGTTTGACATGGGACCAGAACAACCAGAAACTACAACTTCGTAGTGCCCGTTTTTCCCGGACTCAGTCAGCTGGGAGTGACGGGGCTACACTCGGATGATGAGTCGACGCACCCGCCCTCGGCGTTCCGCCTTCCTTCACGAAGATCCGTGAGCCAACATGCCCCTCTTCGCCGTTGCCTGCTTGCTCGCGCTTGTGCTTCCCGGTAACACCGTTGCGCAGAATCCAGGCTCGCCAAAACCCGGCCCCTCGTTCAATACCGAGATCATGCCGCTTCTCACCAAGGCGGGGTGTAACCAGGGCGCCTGCCATGGGAAAGGTGCGGGCCAAAACGGCTTCCGCCTGTCGCTTCGCGGTTTTGCTCCGGAGCAGGATTACAAGTGGATCACCCGCGAGTTCGCAGGCCGCCGCCTCGACCCGACCGTTCCGGAAGGGAGCCTGCTGCTTCGCAAGGCCACCGCGGAAGTATCGCACGAAGGCGGTCGTCTGTTCGGCCCCTCAAGCCGCGAATACGAACTGATGCTCGCGTGGATCAAGGCCGGCTGCCCCGGCCCTGCGAAGGATGAGGTCACGATCCGTAAGCTCGAACTCACCCCAGCGTCCCAAGTGTTGAAACCAGGCGGGGAAGTGCAACTCATTGCCGTTGCCACCTTTGCCGACGGTACGAAACGCGACGTGACATGGCTCACCAAGTTCGACTCGAACGACCCTGCGTATCTCGCCGTATCTCCCGGCGGAAAGGCGAAAGCGCTTCGCAACGGAGCCAGTGCCGTGCGTGCGATGTTCCTCACGGAAGTCGCCGTCACGGTATTCAGCATGCCGTACGATCGACAGGTGGATGCCGCACGGTTCGAGGGCGGCAACAACTTCGTCGATACGCACGTCTTCAGGAAACTCAAGGAACTGCGGATCGAGCCGAGCGACCTGTGCTCGGATGAGGAGTTCATCCGGCGGTTGTACCTCGATGCTTGCGGTATGTTGCCCACGGCTGAGGAAGTCACGGCGTTCGTGGCGAATCAGGACGCCGCGAAGCGTACGAAGTTGATCGATGCGGTGTTGGCTCGTTCGGAGTTCACGGATTATTGGACACTGCAACTCGGCGATCTCTTCCAGAACCGCAAGGAGCGCGACCACGACGTCCGTGGGACGAAGGGCGTGCGGCAGTTCCACGACTACTTGCGGAAGCAGATGGCCGCGAACCGTCCGTGGGATGAACTCGCTCGGGAAGTGTTGACCGCCGGCGGTTCGAACATCGAGAACCCGGCAGTCGGGTATTTCATCGTCACGGTGGGGGAGCAACGGCACGCGGATCTTTCGGAGGCTCCGGAGTCAGTCGCACAGTCGTTCCTCGGCATTCGCATCGGCTGTGCCAAGTGCCACAACCACCCGCTCGAACGCCACACGCAGGACGACTTCTATCACTTCGCCGCGTACTTCAGCCGGGTCAAGTTCGAGCGGAAGGAAGCGAAGGTGGGGCCGACCGTGTTGAGCGTCAGCCACCCCGACCAAAACCAGAACAAGAACCCCGTGGGTGTGAGTCAACCGCGTACCGGCATGTTCATGAAGCCGCAACCGCTCGACCGGACTGCGAACGACGTGCAACCGACCGAAGACCCGCGAGTTGTGCTGGCGCGGTGGATCACCGACCCCAACAACGAATACTTTGCCGGCGCGATGCTGAACCGCGTCTGGCGGCACTACCTCGAGGTGGGCCTGGTCGAGCCGGTGGACGATTTGCGCGCGACGAACCCACCGACGAACCCGGAACTGTGGGCAGCACTTAAGAAAGAGTTCCTCGACAAGAAGTTCGATTTGCGAGCCTTGATGCGCGTGATTCTGAACTCGCGAACGTACCAGCTTTCCGGTTCCACGCGAGCCGGCAACGCGACCGATGCGAGGTTCCATTCGCACTACTACGCACGCCGCCTGCCGGCCGAGGTGATGCTCGACGCGATCTGCGAGGCGACCAACGTGCCCGACAAGTTCGACGGCTACCCGCTCGGTATGCGAGCGGTGCAGGTGCCCGACCCGGGCACGGCATCGTACTTCCTGCGGACGTTCGGCCGCAGCGAGCGAGTGACGGCGTGTGCGTGCGAGCGGGCCGGCGATGTGTCGCTGCCGAGCGTGCTGCACCTGATCGTCGGCGAGACGGTCAGCACCAAGGTGAACGCCGGCAACGGCTGGCTGGCGAGGCAACTTCAAGCCGAGAAGGACGACGACAAGCTGATGGATTCGCTGTTCCTGCGAGCGCTGGCCCGCAAGCCGTCGACTGCGGAGCGAGCCAAGGTGAAGGAATTGCTGAAGGCGGACGCCGCACGTGACGACGTGTTCCGCGACCTGTTCTGGGCCTTGCTGAACAGCAAGGAGTTCTTGTTCAACCGCTGACCGAGTTGCAGTGACCGAAAAATCGCCGCCCGATTTCGGGTCGCCGAAGGGTCCCGACTTACGTCGTTACGTCATCGTAAGTGAGAATAGGGTTTGACAAGGATCCGGAACGATCGGAAACTATTTTAAGTTGTGCCATTCTTTCACCGATCCAGTCGTTTGGGAAAGATGAGCCGGCACAGCACATGACCTTCATCCCGCCGAAGCCCGCTGTTGGGAGCCACAACCGATGCTCGACATCTTCTTCAAGGGTTCCTCCGCACGCTCCTGCGATGGCAGGACGCGTCGTGACGTGCTCAAGGTGGGATCGCTCGCCCTCGCCGGGCTTACGCTCCCGGGCCTCCTGCGAATGGAAGCCGCGGCTCGAGCCGGTGGTTCGCTGCGCAAAGGGGCCAAAGCGAAGTCGGTGGTGCTCGTGTACCTGGGCGGTGGTCTCTCCCATCACGACAGCTTCGACCCGAAGCCCGAAGCAGGCGCAGAAATCCGCGGCAAGTACACCACCATCGGCACCAACGTGTCGGGGTTGCACATCAGCGAGAAGTTGCCGGGCATGGCGAAGGTGATGGATCGCATCACGCTGGTTCGCTCCGGGGCACACAACAACGATCACCACGAAACAGCCACCAACTGGGTCATGTCCGGCCGGTTCGGAACGCCGTTCGGCGACTTCCCTGCAGTCGGTGCCGTCGTCGCACACGAGGCTGGGTTCACAGGCAACGTGCCGCCGTATGTGTCGGTGCCGCGCAACCCGTCGTTCACCTGGGAACTCGGCAAGTCGGCGTTCCTCGGCGGGCGGTTCGAGTCGTTCAAGGCAGGCGACCCGAACGCGGTGAACTACCGCGTGCAAGACCTCCAACCCGCGGGCGGCGTCAGCGCCAAACAGGCCGAACGTCGCGAGACGTTGCTGCAAACCGTGGACGGGCTTGCGAAGCGGATTGAGGGCAACGACCAGATCGCGACTTACGACGAGTTCCACGCTCGTGCCCGCGACATGGTCCTTTCGAGCCAAGCCCGCCAAGCGTTCGCCATCGACAAGGAATCCGAGAAACTCCGCGACCGCTACGGCCGCACCACACCGGGGCAGTCGATGCTCCTGGCTCGCCGACTCGTCGAGAATGGCGTTCGTTTCGTGACCGTGAACTACGGCGGCTGGGATCACCACGGGAAGATCTTCGAAGCACTCGACAAGAAACTCCCCGAATTCGACAAGGCTGTATCCGCTTTGATCGAAGACCTGGACGGTCGCGGCATGTTCGACGACACGCTGTTGGTCGTGATGGGCGAGTTCGGCCGTGGCCCGAAGATCAACAAGGACGCAGGCCGCGATCACTGGGGTCAGGCCGCATCGCTGCTCTTCGCCGGTGCCGGCGTCAAGCGGGGCTTCGTGTTGGGCAAGACCGACAAACACGGTGCGTTCGCAACGCAACGACCCGTAAGCCCAGCCGACGTGGCCTACACCATCCTCGATGCGATGGGGATCGACCCACGCAAGCAACTTAAGACGCCGGACGGCCGCCCCATCGAGATTCTCGATCAAGGCGAAGCCGTCAAGGAAATGTTCGCGTGATTGGTTGAGCCGCGTGCGGCTCGACGTTTGGAGTTCGCCATGTCCCGCATCGCATTGTCCGTCGTTCTCGCGTTCGCGGTTGCCGCATCAGTGACATCGCAGGACAAGAAGCCGCCGGAAAAGAAGGAGCTTCCGAAGGTTCTGTACGCGATTCCGCTCATCGCCAAGCCCGGCGAAAAACAGAAGATCGCGCTTCGCGGCAAGTTCCTCGCTGACGTCAAGGAAGTGAAGGTAACCGGAGTTGCCGGCGCGAAGGTGAAGTTCCTCGCCGCGAAAGCGGCCGCTGTGCCGAACAACTTCCCGGCGAATCGGATCGGCGATTCGGAAGTCGAGATGGAACTCGAACTGCCGAAGGACGCGCGGCCCGGCGACGTCAAGCTCACCGCCGTCGGCCCCGCCGGTGAGTCGAACGCATACAAGCTGTTGGTGCGGGACGATCTGCCCGTCGTTGCGGAGAAAGAGCCGAACGATGGCTTCGAGCAGGCTCAGCCCGTCGCCGTGCCGAGTGCCGTGGAAGCGTCGATCAAAAACGAACGCGATGTCGATGTGTTCAAGCTGGAAGGAAAGAAGGGCGACAAACTTCGAATCGAGATTCAGGCCGCACGCTTCGGCTCGCCGGTCGATGCGATGGTGACGCTGTATGATGCGAGGCGAACCGCGATCGCTTCGGAGAGCGAAACGGTGGCCTGCCCCGACCCCGTTCTGGTTGTCACGCTGCCGAAGGACGGTCCGTTCTTCCTCTCCGTGATCGACGCCAACGACCTCGGCGGCGCAAACTTCCACTATCGGCTCGTGATACGCACGGAGAAGTGAGAGCCACTTCCAGGCTCATCAACGCCGGCCAATCCTTCATCGGGTGATTTGTGATTTGGCGGCCTCCGCGGTGGCTCACCGCACGCAGGCCACAGCAATCGGCGCCCGAATTGCGAAACGGCGGCCAGGGCATTTTTCAGTTTCATTCGTTCGACCACAAAAAGAGCCGCGCACGAAGTCAGTGCTTGGTGCTTGGTTCTCGACCGCTTACTTCGTGCGCGGCTCCTTTAAGTCGCAAGGAATGAACTGAAACAGCGTCTAGGCTTTCGCCGTCTTCATCGACGCGAGCAGCTTTCCGAGGGCCGCAGGGTCGACCGGCTTGACCATGTGGAAGTTGAAGCCGGCCTCTTGCGACTTCCGCTTGTCCTCGTCCTGCCCCCAGCCGGTGCACGCGACGATCACGATGGTCTTGCCCCATGCCTGGTCCCGGATGCGGCGGCAGGCTTCGTAGCCGTTGAGTTTCGGCATCCCGATGTCCATCAGGATCACCTCGGGCCGGAACGTGGCCGCCGACTCGACCGCCGTTAAGCCGTTGTTCGCCGTCCGGACCTCGTTGCCCATGATCGTGAGCAAAACCGCCAAGCTGTCCGCCGAATCCCTGTTGTCGTCCGCCACCAGAATGCGGCACGTTCCGGACGAATTTGGTTGGCCTTCTTCGGCGGGCGGCTTGAGCTCGTGAATCGCCGCCGGCATCACGGGCAAGCGGACCACGAACTCACTGCCCTTGCCTGGGCCTTCGCTGTGGGCCTCGACGCTGCCGCCGTGCATCTCGACGAGGCGCTTCACCAACGTCAGGCCGATGCCCAATCCGCCGTGCGACTTCTCGAGCGTCCGATCGACCTGCGTGAACATCTCGAAGATTCTGGGCAACATTTCGGGCGGAATGCCGACTCCGGTATCCCGCACCCTCACCACGGCCTCGCTGCCCGGACGTTCGACGGTAAGCACGATCCGACCGCCTCGCTCGCTGTACTTGGCAGCGTTGTTGAGGAGGTTGGAGAACACTTGGGCGAGCCGGATCATGTCGGCGTCGACGAAGACCGGCTCGGGCGGCAGACGGACCGCGAGTTCTTGGCCGCACGACTCGATGAGGGGTCGGCTGGTTTCCACGGCGTTGCTGACAACCACCGCGATTTCGACCCGCTGCTTATGGAGTTCCACTTTCCCACTCCTGATGCGGCTCACGTCGAGCAAGTCGTCCACCAGCCTCACCATCTGCGTCAACTGCCGCTCCATCATGGAACGGGTCTGTTCGCTTGCCGACCCGTTCACCCCCGACAGTCGCAGGATTTGCAGGCCGTTGCGGAGCGGAGCCAGCGGGTTGCGGAGTTCGTGGGCCAGTGTCGCCAGGAACTCGTCCTTGCGGCGGTCGGCTTCGGACAACTCGGCAGCGAGCCGCCGCAACTCGTTCGCCGACCGGCTCTGTTCCGTGACATCGGTGTTCGTCCCGAACCAGCGGACCACATCGCCCTTTTCGTCCTTGACCGGCTCGACCCGTGTGAGGAACTGATGGAACTCTCCATCCTTGTCCTTAAGCGGGAATACCATGTCGAACGGCTGGGCCGTGTCGATGGACGCTTTCCACCGCACCAACACCTTCGGCAGTTCTTCCGGGTCGTGAACGCTCTGCCACCGCCACCCCTGCATCTGCTCGAAAGTCGTGCCGGTGTATTCGTACCAACGGCGGTTGAACCAGAAGATGTGGCCGTCCGGGTTCGCCATCCACGCCAAATGCGGGATTGACTCGGCCAGCGTGACGAATTGCCGCTCCCGCTCCCGCAGTTCCGCTTCTTGCCGATGCCGTTCCGAGATGTCCCGGAACACCAGCACGCAGCCGACGATCTCTCCAACATCCAGTCGGATCGGAGAGGCACTGTCATCAATGGGCCGCGCCGTGTTGCCCTTGCCGATCAGCAGGGTATGGTTGGCCAGTCCGACGATCGTCCCATCCCTCAATGCCTTCATCGCCGGGTTTTCAACCGGCAAGCGCGTCTCATCATTGACGATGCGGAACACGCCTTCGAGCGGTTGACCGACAGCGTCCGCAGCCGTCCACTCCGTCAGCGATTCAGCCACGGCGTTCATGCTGGTGATGTACCCTTGCCGGTCGGTCGTGATGACACCTTCCCCGATGCTCGCCAGGGTGGTTCGGAGCAGTTCACGCTCGCTCTTCAGAGTAGCCATCGCTTGCGTCAACTCCCTCGTTCGCTCATCCACCTGCCGTTCCAGTTCGTCCGGCGTCCGCATCATCAGGATTTTGGGGGTCGCCCGAATCAGGGCGAACACTGTGACCCACGACACGATGGCCGTGAACAGTTTCAGGACCCCGGCCAGACGGTAGGCGGGCCACCAGAAGATCACCGCCTCCATGAAGTGCGTCGCTCCGCAGAGCAGAATGAACGCCACGAACAGGAGGAACAACTTTCGGAACGGAAGATCGCGGCGGCGGAAGGCAAAGTAGCCAAGGATGAAGGGAATGGCGAAGTAGGCCGACCACACGCCGAGGTCGGAGAGGATGTGAAGCCAGCCATGTCCCGACGACCACTGACCGCAGGTCCAGCGTGCCGTGAAGTCCGACGTATCGAAGAGTTGCCGGAAGAAGTCCATACCCAGTCCTCAATCCTTAGTGCGGGCATTCGCACGTTGCCGAGTAAAATCGGCAGCGCGAGTGTACGGAAACGGCATGGGCGTGCCAATTAGGATCGCACACAACAGCCGCCCGCTCGAAGCGGCTGTCGGCTCGGCGACCCAAACCGCCGCAAGCGCTGTAGACAAGCGTTGGCCGGTGGATAAAGTGGTGGTTTCGGGATGGTCCGCCCGGCGGATCGTCGTCGTTTTCGACCGTCTTTTCTCGGTGATTGGGGTTCGTCATGGCGCTCGGGCTGCTCGGTACCAAAGTCGGCATGACCCAAGTCTACAACGAGAAGGACGGCACCGTAGAGCCGGTGACCGTGCTGCAACTCGGGCCGTGCCCGGTGCTGCAGATCCGCACCGCCGAACGCGACGGCTATGCCGCGGTTCAACTCGGTTACGGCGAAAAGTCCCGCAAGCGATCGATCCGCTCTGAACAGGGCCACGTGGCCGCGGGGTTGAAGAGCAAGCGGAAGGACGCCCGGTTGAAGGGCGGAGTACAGTTGCTGCCCAAGGCCGACTGCGAACCGCAGAAGTTCATCCGCGAATTCCGCATCGAAGCCGCACCGACCGTGGCCGTCGGCGACAAGCTCGCCGTGGCTGCCGTGTTCGGGGAAATCAAGGCGGTCGACGTGGTCGGTACGAGCAAGGGCCGCGGTTACTCGGGCGTTATGAAGCGGCACAACTTCGATGGTCTGCCCGCAGCCCATGGTGCCAAGAAGGTCCACCGCCAGCCCGGCTCGACGTCGTCCTTGTGCTCGAACCGCGGTTCGGGTCGCCCGAAGAAGGGTCGCAAGCTGGCCGGCCAATACGGCAACACCCGCGTCACCATCCGCAATCTCGCCGTGGTCCGCATCGATACGGAAAACAATCTGCTTCTGGTCCGCGGTGGCATCCCCGGCCCGATCGGCGGCTACGTCATGGTCCGCCCGACCAACAAGTTCAACAGCCGCCACGGCATCGTGGTGAGCACCGAGCCGAGCAAGGCCAAGGTCGTGCTGGCGAAGAAGGGCAAGTAAGTCCGGCAGGTTCAGAGCCGGTGGAACTGAGAAACGCGAGGCGAACGCCTCGCGTTTTTTCGTTCGTCCGGCGAATCACTTGGGGCCGACGGGAATCGCGCATCCCGTGCTGCACATCAGCAGTGCCTCGTCTCGGGTCAAGAGCGCGGCTTTGTCGTCGGGGTTGCGGCGGAACCAGGCGTTGACGAGCAGAACGCTGTCTACGGTTTTGTGCGTGATCTCGGTCTCGCCGGCGGGCAGCGCGTAGGCATGCTGCAGGAACCGGGCGGTTGACTGTTTGGCTTCGGCCGTGACGGGTTCGCGTACGGTTGCGACGACTTCGCCGCGATGAATCAGGTACCAGAGGATGCGGCCGTCCGGGCCGGCGGCGCGGTGGACGAACTCGCCGGCCCGGCGGGCGTTGCGCAGGAAGGTGAGACGTTCGTCGAGCCACGTCAGCGGCACGAGTTTATCCCGCAGGCTCGAGGCCTTCTCGAAGCGCAGCTCGGCGGAGGCTTGCAGCATCGAACCCGTGAGGTCGTCCAGCACGGTGCGGTCGCGGCCGTCAAGGAAGGCCTTGGCGGCGCGGACGTTCTTCTGATAGGCCGCTCGGGTACCGATGCCGGTGCAGGGGCCGAGGCAGGCGTTCAGCTCGTGCCGCAGGCATTTGGCGGCGCGGTCTTCGGGAAAGAGTTCAGGCTGGTCGGCGAACATCAGCGGGATGCGCTGGGAACAATCGCGCAACCGGAACCAGTCGTTGAGCCGGCGCAGCGCGTCCTCCAAGTGGGAGCGGCCGACGAGCGGGCCGTAACTCGCGGTTTCCTTGCCGGTCGGTTCCCGCGTCAGATACGCATAAGGTGCGGGCGAACGGCCGAGGCAGAGGTAAACGTAACGCCGTGGCCCCGGCATGCCGACGACGTTGTAGCGCGGCCGAAACCGGCGGATGAGTTCCAACTCGCGGAGCAGGGCACCGAACTCGTCGTGGGTTTCCTCCCACATCAGCGTCCGGGTGTGGTCGATGATTTTGCCGGCTTTGGGGTGCCGACTGAGCAGACGGAAGTAACTCAACAGCCGCGAGCGCAGGTTCTTCGCCTTGCCGATGTAAATGACGCGCCGTTTGGCGTCGAGCATGCCGTAGACGCCGGCGGTGCGGGGGGCCTTGGTGCGGACGAATTCCTTGAAGCGCTCCGGCCCGCGCGAACGGAGGCTGCGGCCCAGCGGCACTTCTCCCTCCGGGCGAAAGCGGCTCGCGCCGAAGCCGGCGAAGAACTCGGCCTCGAACAACTGAGGCGACCCGTCCTGGGTCCGTGGCGGCATCCTGACACCTCGGAATTGAGCGAGCGGCGGATGAACTCCGCCGAGGCGTTGCAAGCGCCCAGTCTCCGCCGATTACCACCGACAGCTCGTCGGAGACAGCTGATATCCTACCTGGTTGGCCCGTCTTCTCAACCCGACCGCGTTAAACAAAAGTCTTCGGGAACGTCCTGGAGTTGTTTCGCGCTTTTTTCTTGCTTTGACTGGATTTCGCGCCTTCCGAGGCGCGTATGAATGAAGTGTCCGAATCGGAACGATTCCGGCGTCTCGGACGAAGCCAAGAACTCTCTACGAGGTTTGCATCATGTTGAAGAAGCTGTTTTCGGTCGCGTTCGCACTCGGTCTGATTGCCCCGGCGTTCATGAACGCCAAGGAAGACGAAGCGCCCACCAAGGACATCGTCGAAACGGCCGTCGCCGGTAAGTTCAACACGCTCGTCGCCGCCGTCAAGGCCGCCGACCTCGTCGACACGCTCAAGAGCAAGGGTCCGTTCACCGTGTTCGCACCGACCGACAAAGCCTTCGCCAAGATCGGCAAGGAAAAGCTCGACGCCGTCCTCGCCGACAAGGCCCTGTTGACCAAGATTCTGATGGTCCACGTCGTCAAGGATAAGGCCGTTATGGCCAAGGACGTCATCGGGATGGACGGTAAGGAAGTCAACGGCTACACGATCAAAGTTGACGACGGCAAGGTCTACTTCGTCCGGGGCGAAGAAAAGATTCAAGTCGTGAAGACCGACATCAAGTGCAAGAACGGCGTCATCCACGTCATCGACACCGTCCTGATGCCGGCCGCCAAGTAGTCTTCAACTCTTCGGATTTCACGGCACCGCACGCCACTCGGCGTGCGGTGTTTTCGTTGGCGGTCAACCTCCGGCTGGCGGTGGGATCCTGTTGAACAGCTTCGGGTCGAACGGGTCGGCCGGCGGCGAAGGTTTCACCGGCGGCGGTACGGCCACCGGCTTCGCAATGAAGACTGCCGCCGGCAAGGCGAGCAACCTCGGCACCCCGTCGGGTATCGGCGAGCCTTCCGGCAGCGCCATGCCGTAGGCCCAGCATTCGAGTCGATGCACGGCGGGGTGATCGCGCTTGCCGAACGCGGGTGCCTTTTGGCCGCCGTGGGCTGTCAGCGCGTAGTGGATCAGCTTGCTGTTCGACGGCTGCGTGCGGTCCAGCAGCAGGAAGGTTTCGAGCAGGTTGATGCGGCTCGCCTCGGCATCGACGGTACCGAGGCGGATCTCCTTCATCAGCCAGTTGCCTGCGCCGGGCTTGGTGTGGCAGCTCGCGCATCGGTTCACGAGAATCGGCAGAATCGAGGTCGTGAAGGCCTTGGCCGCTTCCGTGTTGTAGAGGCCGTTGCCTTGGCCCGGCTGCCTCGCCTTGGCTTCCCCTTGAGCCAGCAGAAACTTCCGCACGACGTCCCGGCTCTCCGCCGCGAACTTCACCTGCTTCGCGGGAATCACGACCGCATCCTTGCCGACGGTGCCGCGGCGATAATCCCCTTCCGGCGTCCGTTCGTAATCCCCTTCGAGTATCCGCAGGTCGTTCATGAGCAGCGTGTAACCCTGCTTGGCGGGCGGGGGATAGTCTTGCGCAAGCGCCGGCAACGCGGCGAACAGAACCAAGGCAACCGCGGCGAAGTAAGATGAAGTCGTCATGGCGACGCCGATACCCGCACGGGTCGGCGGACGTCAACGCGAAGCGGACGAAAATCCCGGAGATGCCTGCGTGAAAGCGGAAATTCTTTCCATCGGAACCGAGCTTACGACCGGGCGGAATCTGGACACCAACTGCCAGTGGCTCAGTCGCCGGCTCGCCGAGATCGGCATCCCCGTCGGCTTCCACACCACGGTGGGGGACGACCTGGCGGACAACATCGACTGCTTCCGCACCGCCGGCCGACGGGCCAAGCTCGTGATCTCCACCGGCGGCCTCGGACCGACGCTGGACGACCTGACCCGCGAAGTGCTGGCCGCCGTGGCCGGCGTCGCGATGGTTGAACATGAGGCTTCACGGGAACAGATTCAAGCCATGTTCGCCGAGCGCGGCCGCGTCATGACCGAGCGCAACCGCGTGCAGGCCTCGTTCCCCATCGGTGCCGACCCGATCGTCAACCCCATCGGCACCGCGCCGGGCATCTGGATGGAGCACGAGGGCACGGTCTTCGTCGCCATGCCGGGCGTACCGAGCGAGATGAAGTTGATGTATGCCGAACGGGTCCAGCCGCGGTTGCTGCAACTCGGCTTCGCCGGCGGCGTGTTCGTCGAGCGGAAGATCAATACCTTCGGCTGCGGCGAATCCCAAGTCGAAGCCCTGCTGGGGGACGTGACCCGGCGCGGTGCCGTCCCTGAGGTCGGCATTACCGCGTCGGACGCGATCATCTCCTTACGCATTCTTGCCCACGGCAAATCGCGGGCGGAGGTCGATGCCCTGATCGCTCCGGTCGAAGCGATCATCCGCGAACGACTCGGAGAACTCGTCTTCGGCGTGGACGACGACGACCTGCAGACCATCGTGGTGAAGCTACTGACGGCGCGTGGCGAAACGGTGGCGACTGCCGAGAGCCTGACGGGTGGCTTGGTGGCCCACCGCCTGGCCCAAGTGCCGGGGGCGAGCCTGGTGCTGGCCGGCGGCATCATCGCCTACACCAACGATGTGAAGATCCGCGAACTCGGCGTGCCCGCGGACCTGATCGCCAGGCACAGCGCCGTCAGTGCCGAAGTCGCGCAGGCAATGGCTGAAGGTGTGCGTCGCCGTTTCGGCACAACGTATGGCGTGAGCACCACCGGGTACGCGGGCCCCGGCCCAGCGGAAGACGCTACGCCCGCAGGCACTGTCTTCGCCGCCGTGGCGACGGCGACGGGCTGCGAGGTCAAACCGTTCAGTTGGGGCGGCACCCGCAACGAAGTCCAGAGCCGCACCGCGAAGATGGCCCTGAACCTGATACGCCTGGCCGGGCGCGGAAGTTGATGTGTTGTCGTGCGGCCGTCTCGGCTGCACGTTGCCTGAGAAGAGCAGCCGCGACGGCCGCACCACAAGCCGATGCTACAGCTGTTTCGGGTATTCCGTTGCCGTTTGCGGAGCCGCGTACAGAGTAAGCGTCGAGGAACCACACGCTTACTCCTTGCGCGGCTCTGAACCACCGACGGCGAGTGGAAATTGAACGGAAATTACTCTCGTATTGCAGCGTCGTCGTCGCCCTGCGGTGCCTTCATCCCCGGTTTCGGCGGGTGCTTTTCGTGGGTCTCGGTGGTGTAGACACCGTCACCGTCCACGTTGCCGGCCGCATCCTTGCCGACGCCGACTCCGGCTGCCTTGGCCTTGTCGGAAGCGACTTTCTTGTCGTGGGCCACGTTGCGTTCGTCCGCCATGATGCATCCTCCGGTAGGGTTCGATCCGGAGGAAACACAGCATTTCCGGTGCCGGTAGCTTCATCCCGTAAGCGACTTCAGTTTCCGCAAGGCCGTCGCGGCGACTTCGTTGGGGTCCTGCTTCCAGTAGGTGCGGTTGAAGAGTTCGACCGACAGGAAACCGGGGTAGCCCACGGTTGCGAGCGCGGCGAGGATTTCCTTCCAGGGGGCGATGCCGTCGCCGGGGTAAACGCGGTCGGCGTCGGTGATCGTTGCGCGGTCGATCTTCGGATAGTCGTTGACGTGGAAGATGCCGATGGCGGCGGCTTGCAAAAGCTTCAGGCCGCCGAAGTCGGAGCCGCCTTTATAGAGGTGGTAAACGTCCGGCAGGATCGCGGCGCCGTCGGTGTGGGATTCCAGCGCGATCAACGCGGCTTCACCGAGGCGCTTCAGGGTCTTGGAGAAGCCCCAGATTTCGATGACGGGGGTGATGCCCATCGTCTTGCCGAGGTCGAAGAGATCGCGGTAGCGGTCGGCCGCGGCCGTCAGGTCGATGACCGGCTCGGAGGCTTTGGGGTCGTCCCGTTTGGACGTTCCCCCGGTGGCGCCGACGGGGGGCGCCGCGATTCTTGCGCCGCCGATTTGCTGGACCAGATCCATGTCCCGCTTGGCCGTCTCCAACCCGCGCTTGCGGCGGGCGGGGTCGTCGACGATCCACTCGGCGAAGCCGATCGCGTCCGGCACCGCGAGGCCGGCATCGTTGAACATCTTCCTCAAGTCCGCAGTCGTCCCGCCTGCCTTCACGTGCTCCTGAATCTCGCCGATCCACGGCTCGATGGCGTCGTACCCGGCCTTGGAGGCAACCGCGATCAGTTCAGTGAGCGTTCGCGATTTTCCCTCGGCATTCCGCACCGTGCTCGTGTTGAGACAATACCGGAAGCGGGCAGGCTTCGGCTCGGCGGCGAGCGTCGGCAGGGTGGTTGCGGCAGCCAGGCCGCCGAGGGCCGTGCCGAAGGTGCGTCGGTTGATCGTCATCGCGTTCGGCCTCGGTGGGAAAATCCACTGCGCCCGGCAGGTGTCTCGGCGTTATCATACTCGGGAAGAGTCGTCGTGCGGCGAGGGGTGAATGATGGCGTTTGTGCTTCGGTCGCCGTATCGCAAGGTGTCGTTGGCCACGCGTTTGGGGGAACTCGGCCGCTCGCGGCGTCGCGCCGGCTCGACGGCGGCGTGGTTGCGCGGTGCGGTGTGGGTCATGCTTTGGGCGACGATATCGGTCGTGCTGGACGCGGCGTTTCATCTGCCGGCAGCGGCGCGGGCAACTCTCCTGGTCGTCGGTTTGGTCGGTTCGGCCTCGGTCTGGGTCAGCATCCGCCGCGCCGGGCGCGTGTCGACTCAGCCGCAGGCGATCGCGCGGCTCCTCGAGGATCGCTTCCCCAAGTTGAACGACGCCTTGGCGAGTGCGGTCGATTTCCTCACCGCTAAGACCCCGCCGGGGTCGGAACGGTTTCGGCAGGTTGCAGTCCTGCGGGCCGAGAACCTGACCAAGCGGTTGGACCTGGACGACATCGTGCCGAGCAAGCGGGCATGGCGTTCGTTTCAACTCGCCTTCCTCGCCGGCTTGGCGATGCTGATTCCGGCGGCGATCTTCCCGCGGACGGCGATCCTCGGTGTAGTGCGGCTCGTCGATCCGTTCGGAAAGAATCCATGGCCGACGAAGACGCAACTCGCACTCCTCAGCCCGAAGGGCGTGAAGCTGCTCCTGGCAAAAGGCGACCCGCTGCCGCTGCGATTCACCGTCGGAGGGGAACTGCCCGCGTTTGCGATGGTCGAACTGAGACCCAGCGGTGCAGCCACGACCGCGGAACTCGTGCCCGTCGAACCGGCCGAGGGCGCAACGGATGCCGAGATTGAAGTCCGCTTGGATGCCGGCCGCATCCCGCGCGACTTCGAGTTCCGTCTCAAAGCGGGCGACGCGGAAACGGCGTGGTTCCCGGTGACCGTGGCCGCACCGCCGCGGCTGGTCCCGCACTTCGACAGGCCGTCGCCGCAGATCAACCTGACCTTCCCTGCCTATACCGAATTGCCGCCGCTCGCACTACCGGATGGTGCCGGGGTGGTCGAAGGCATCGCGGGCACGACGGTCCACTTCCGCGCCGCGACCGACCGTCGCATCGTCTCCGCGTTCTTCGTCCCGCAGTTCGACCTGATGAATCTGACGCAGCAACTCAGCGCGTCGCCGTTGGCCACAACCAACGTGTTCGGTGCCTATGTCGCCGCGCGGCTGGCCGACGAAGCCGTTTCACCGATTCCCGTCCGCGTCGTCGGCGCCGAGGGGACCGAACTCGAAGCGGTGTTCGCGCCGAATCAGCAGGGTCTGTATCAACTGCAGTTCGCGGACGAGGACGGCCTCGTCGGCCGCCGGCTCTTCGACTTCCGCCTCGTGCCCGACCCGGCACCCGTGCTGTCGCTCGACCGGCCGCTGCCCGGCAAGGACCCGGTGCTGCTGCTTCCCACGGCATCCATCCCCGTGTTCGCCCGCGCTGAGGATCGACCCTTCGCGGTGAAAGCTCTTCATTTGGACTATCGCTACGGCGGGCCCGACGGCGCTTGGCAGACGTTGGTGCTTTCGGACTTGGCACAGCTTCCCGCCATGCTCCCCGCGGTCGCCGGCGGCGGTGCCGGATTCTTCCTGCCCAAACCGGTGACCTTGGAAAGCGAACGGAGCATTCCGCTGTCCCGGCTCGTGAAGCCGAACGGCAACGGGCCGGCTGACGGCGACCGGCTCACCATCCGCGCCGCCGGCGTCGATTGGGACGACCGCACCGCCATGAAGGAGCCGGGCCGCAGCAAGGAACTCGACCTGCGCATCCTCGCCAAGCCGAGTCTTGAAGCGGAGATTCAGAAGGACTTGGCCGCGCTTCGGCCCGAGCTTCTGCGACTGAATGAACAACAGCGCGAAGCCGCCGCCAAGACCACCGACCTCGCCCGGAAGGCCGCCGCCGGGCCGCTCAAACCCGAAGACCTCGCCGCGCTCGCCGCAGCCGATCGCAACCAGTCCGAAGTGCGCGGCAAGATCGCCGACCCGGCCGAGGGGATCCGCACCAAAGTGGAACAACTCAAGCGCACCGCCCGTGCCGCCAACCTCGGCCGCACGCCGACGACCGACAAACTCGAAGCGACGGCGACCGAGTTGAACAAACTTGCGGATCAGACCCTCGAAGCCGCTGAGGCCGCACTGAACACCGCCAAGGCCGAAGCCGATGCCGCCGCCGCGGGCAAGGGAGCACCACCCGAGCCGAAGGCCGTTGCCGAGCCGTTGGCCAAGGCCGGCCCGCCGCAGAAAAGCGCGGCCGAGAGCTTCAAGACGATTCTGGAAAAACTCGAACAGTGGGGCGGGGCGGGCGAGGTCCGCGGCGAAGCGGCCGCCGTGCAGGATCAACTCGCCAAGAACGCGGACAAGGCCGCCAAGGCCGCCGAGAAGATACCCCCAGGCAAGCCGGACGAGGAACGCACGCCGGCCGAGCGCGCTGAAGTCGGTACCAGTGCCGATCAACTCGACCGCACCGCCGAACAGACCGCCGACCTGCTCACCAAGGCCGGCCGCCTGGCTCAACAAAAGGACGCGACCGCCGAGGCAGCCGAGGCCAAAGCCGCCGACCTGACCAAGGCCGCCGTTGCGGCACGCGACGCCGCCAAGGAACAACCCGCAGGCAGCCCCGAAGCCCGAGCCGCCGAGCTCAACGCGGCCGCGCTCGAGAGCGAAGCCGCCAAGGCCATGCAGGCCGCCACCGCCGCCAAGGCCGAAGCGGACGCGCTCCGCAAGGCCGTCAAAGCCGCAGGCGGCGAGCAGCTTCCCACCGATCTGCGCAACGCTGCCGAATTGACCCGCGACCAGCGCCCCGGTGAAGCGGACCAAGCCCGTAAGGCTGCCGACAAACGCCTGCAGGACTTCCGCGATGCCCTCGACGAGAAGCCGCAACCCGAAGCCGACGAGCTTCGCAAAAAGGCGAAAAACGAAGCCGGCGAACAGATCGACCGCATCGCCGAGCAGCAGGACGAACTCCGCAAGAAAACCAAGAAGGCCGAGACGATGCCCGAAGGAAAGCCGAAGGAGGACGCCCTCAAAAAGCTCGCCGTCGAGCAGGAGCGCCTGCGCCGCACCACCGAAGACTTGCTCCAGCGACTGACCCGCGAGACCGACCCGAAATCCGAGCAGAACGCCGAGGCCCTGCGCAAGGCCGCCGAGCAGATGGATGCCGCCCGCGAACAGTTGGAAAACGGCAAGGCCGCGACCGACAAACAGGAAGCCGCCCTCGACAAACTCGACGAAACACTGGAGCGCCTCGACCGCGACAAGAAGGACGATCAGGAGACGCTGGAACGCGAGGAACGCGAACAGCTCGGCAACCAGTTGAAGCTGCTGCGGGACAAACAGAAAGCCGTCGCCGACGAGAGTGCCCGGCTCAACAAGGCTGCCGCCGAGGCGAAGCTTTGGGACCGTCCGCTGCAGCGCAGCCTCCGCGATCTCGCCGAACGGCAACAGGCACTCGCCGAGGAAGTCGCCGCTTTCCGCAGGAAGCAACTCGAACGATTCGCCGTCTTCAACAAACTCGCCGAGCAATCCGAAACCGCGATGACGACGGCCGGCAAGAGACTCCTCGAACGCGGCGACGACATCGCCGACGCCGACCCGGACGCACCCTTCGATGGCGTCGCCGAGACCGCCGCCGGCAAACGAACGAGCAAGCCGATCGACTTGGCCCTCCGCAAACTCGACCAGATTCTCGATGCCCTCAAGGACGACCCCAAGCCCAAGGACGGCAAGCCGAAGGAACCCAAACCCGATGGCGAGCCGATGCCCCCGCCCGACATGCCGCCGATGCCCCCGCCGGCCGGCAAGGGCCTGCCGCCGACGGCGCAGTTGAAGGCGCTCCGCGCCATGCAGCTCGACGTGAACGAACGCACCAAAGCCTTCGCCGACGAGCACCCGGATGCGGCCAAGTTGACCGCCGACGACAAAGCCGAACTGAAGGAACTCGAGCAAGCCCAGCGCGATGTCGCCGAGCTGTTCGAGAAACTCGCCGAAGAACTTCGCAAGACGATGGAGATGCCGTGATGCAACGAGTCCTTCTCTTCCTGTTGTGCCTTCCCGTGTCCGCATCCGCCGGCGTCTTCCCGCCCGTGCCGGTCATCCCGCAGGCCCTCGTCGAGCAGGCCCGCGCCCAAGCCGTGCCGCCTGAGGGGGACGGCGACGACCCCGCCAAACTCGCCGAGCGCATCGCCGAGAACACCAAGACCGCCGGCGACAAGCTCAAGAATTTCGACACCGGCGAAGAGACCCGCAAGACCCAAGACGAAATTTTGAAGGACATCGACAAGCTTCTGAACCCCCCGCCGATGGAGAACAACTCCGGCGGCGGCGGTATGCCCCCACCCTCCGGCGGCATGCCGCCCCCCAACGATGGCGGCGGCGGTATGCCCCCACCCTCCGGCGGCGGCGGCATGCCACCCCCCAACGGTGGCGGTATGGGTCAGGGTTCCCCCAAACCGATGGGTGGAATGGGCCAAGGTCGAGACCGCAAAAGCTTCCGCGAACGCCGCGAGCAGGAACAGGGCGGAACGGGCAAGCCGATGCCGATAGGCAAGGGCGATAAGCCCATGCCGATGGGCAAGGGCGACAAGCCGATGCCGATGGGACAACCCCCGATGGGCGACGGCAAACTGATGGGCGGCATGAACCCCGGCATGGGCGACCAAGGAACCGCCGGCAAGGGTACCCCGCCCGGACTGCCGCTCGACGAAACCATCATGAAACAGGTCTGGGGCCACCTGCCCGAGAAGCAACGCCAGGAAATGAATCAATTCTACCGCGAACAGTTCATGCCGAAATACGGTGAGTTGTTGCGTCAGTATTACGCCGGACTCGCCGAACGCGAAAAGGACAGGAAAAAACGATGACCGTCACCCGCCGCCGCTTTCTCGGCCAAGCCGCCACCCTCACCGGCGTCGGCGCCCTCGGCACCTTGGCTACCGCCCAGCCCCCGGTCCCCGGTCGCGGAGCCTCGGCCGACCTGGTCACGCCCGAGGCTCAGTTGCTCATCGACCGCAGCCTCACCGGTCTCGCGACCCTGCAACTCCCGGACGGTTCCTTCTCCGATGAGCGCTCCGGCACGCCCAACGTCGCCATCACCGGTTTGGCCGGCTTGGCACTCATGGCCGGCGGTCATCAGCCCGGCCGCGGCCGCTTCGGCTTGGTCGTGTCCCGCGCCGCCGATTATGTCGTCCGCCGCGGAGCCATGAACACCGCCACACCCGGCTACCTCAACAACCCGGACAGTGCCCAGAGTCATGGGGCCATGTACCAGCACGGCTTCGGGGCCTTGTTCCTGGCGGAAGTTTACGGCATGCAGCCCAACGCCGAGAAGCAGAAGCAACTCCGCGCCATGCTCGAACGCTCGATCGGCATGACGCGGAACTCCCAGAACTCCGACGGCGGCTGGCGCTACGAACCCCGTCCCGTCCCGATCGCGGACATCTCCGTGACGGTCGCCCAACTCATGGCACTGCGCGCCGCCAAAAACGCAGGCATCGCCGTGCCCAAGTCGGTCGTGGACAAATGCGTGAGCTACATCAAGGCCTGCCAGCTCTCCAACGGCGGCTTCTGCTACATCAAGGGGCAAAGCGCCAACGGCGCCGCCTTCGCCCGCACCGCCGCCGCGGTCGTCGGCCTTTACAGTGCGGGCATTTACGAAGGCAAGGAAGTCGAAAACGGCCTGCGCTACCTGACCGGCTTCACCCCCGGCCGCCGCATCAACTTCAGCGAAGCGCGACCCGAGCACTACTACTACGGCCACTACTACGCCGCCCTGGCGATGTGGACCGCCGGCGGCAACCACTGGGCCGAATGGTTCCCCGCCATCCGCGACGAACTCCTCGCCAAGCACCGCCAGGACGCCGGCTGGAAGGACTGGCACGGCCCCGCCTACGCCGCCGCCATGGCCTGCATCGTCCTGCAACTCCCGAACAACTACCTGCCGATCATGCAGCCGCAGTGAGGGTTGGGAGAAGCTGCACAATCCGCAAGTTTATTGGTTGACGCATCGCACGAGCGTCGATTAATCTGCTATTGTTGAAAGTCATTACGGTCAGCAGAGATATCGCCCATGTCCGCCGCAAAGCAAAGCAAAGCAAAACAAAGAAAAGCAAAGCAAAGCAAAGCAAAGCTTAAGCTGGAATTGTTGACTCTGGAAGACAGCAACGCGGCCGGCAGTTTGATGGACCTCTTCGAGGCGGTCCGCTGGACGGGCAATCCGACTGCACCCGCGGTCTTGGAATCAGATCAGTCAGTTGTGTACGCTGATTCGTTGGCTGTTGACGCTTTGACTGACAAAAACTCCGATTTCAGTCTAACTCCTGAGCGCGACCAACCTCTGGTCTCCGATCAGACCTATTACGCGATTGAGGGGTCGCAACCGTCAACGATCGAGTTCCAGGAATCGACGATTGCGAATCAAATCTCATGGCACGACGGCGGCTTCCGTATCGACAATGAGAACCTTCCAAGCGCAGTTGGTTCCGGAGATACCGCCAAGCTGCGCGTTCCCAATATTGTCACCACACCGCAGACAGAACTGTTTACCAAGGGTGGCGGTGGTTTGTCTGGCGGATCGCCGATGATGATGGCATCCTACAACCCGACCGGTGTGACGTTCACCGAAACCCAATATGACGCCCGTGTCGAGACGGTGACTTGGTCCGGAGCCGATCTCATCACGGTGGAAGCGGACCCCGGAACTCCTTCCTATCCGAGCTTGCCGCATTGGGTCGATTTAAACCGAAATGGATTTATTGAAGAGAACGTTCCCGGTGAACGAGCGTTACCGGTGGCCTACCCTCGTGATACAGCCGTAACCATCTCCGCGACCTTCACGACCGTAAGCGGCATGAAGATGGGCGATACGAAGAGCATCTACATGGTCAAGGCCAACAATTTGCTCTCGGCCACTCAACCTTATTTTCACACCATACTGCCAACACTTTGCGATCTGAACGGTACTAATATCGTACTGCCTCCAACCACACTTAACGGAGTCTTTCTCGGATCCGTCAACTACGGATCTCTGGAGCTGGCGTGGCAATTTACCAACGACGGCGGTACGACTTGGAGCTCGGCAGGAGCAAGCAAGAATGAGCTGTATGTGACCTTAGCGACGCCAACGGTGTCACCTGTTTACCACACGTTGATCCATCTATCGATTGCTCCGGCAGCAGTGTTGCCTGCAGCTAGCGATGCACAAATGCTTGAAATATCTTGGGAAGTATGGAAGACTAAATCTATAACGAACAAGCACATTAACCCAGCACACAACGGGATGAAACTGATTTACTACAAATCTTGGGATACGAACAACGGTACGACGAATACATTGCTGGCGAGCAGAAACGGAAACTGCTTTGCATTTAGTCAGGCGTTCGCCGACGCACTGTTTGCAGGTGGATATACAACTAAGAATGTCTTTCCGGTTACAGTCAAGGGTGATGCGACTGCAGATCCTAATGTGAAAATACTAGTAAAGAATTGGACGTTTAGCAAGCCTGGCACCAGTGGTAACGTTAAATGGCCATACGTGAATGAACCGAATAAGCCAGAAGAAATGACTTTCTTGTATAAAAAAGACGCCGCAGGTCCCAATGATGATTCTCCGGAAAGTTGGAGTTACGAATGGGGTGTAAAGCTTGAAGCGAACGATATTCCTGACATTGGCGATTTAAAGGGTCAGAATAATAACAATCCGCTATCTTTTTTCTTTAATCATTCATTACTGAAAATTGCTGGGACTTACTACGATCCGTCCTATTGTGTGGATTATCCATCGTTCGCAGCATGGCGCAATGCATCGGTGTCAGGTTACGCTCGTCCAGTTCCCAACCCTAATCGTTGGTTAGTGACTAAGGATCATGCTGAGGGAAAGATCGCCGACTTTTTTGCTAATGTCGCTTATACAGGTGGAGCAATATGGGTGCCTTAGCATGTTTGATAATTTACTCACACTGCATATCTAATAGTATCAACTTCCAATACAACTCAAACTTCAACAGAAGAGATTCATTTGAATTTATATATGGTGAAATCGACAACGACATCCTTTACAGCTGTGGCGTTGCTTCGTTGCGGAGTGCACCTACAAATGCGATTTGCAGGACAAGCGGCATGGGTAGACATGTCGTTCAAAAACAGCAATTGTCTGGGCTATCCGCAAATCAATCTTATCCAGTATCCGACTGGGTCAATTCAGGGCATCCATTCATAAGCGATGTAGCGCCGCAGAAATGGCGTTTATGCGAGTCGAGACTTTACTTAATTCAGTTCAATGACGCCTCACCGATAGACTATCATAAGAATTTTATTAGTGCATCTCTCAGAGGATTGCCGTTGAGTATTATCGATTATCTCCAGTCGAAAGACGGTATGCGGATCGGCGAGAAGAAGCGGTCGCTGATACTTTCCTCAACCGAATCACGATTTCAAATGCCTGATGCTGATTTCCTGAAGAAAGAATTTGGACCATTTAATCAACCGTCGCCTTCAAGTTACGATTTTTACTGTGAATCAGATGGATCCATATCTTGGCTTTTTCGATGCACATCCGGTGTCGATAAGCAATCTCTTAAACTCTATGTACAGTCAGGCACGAAGCGTGCGGATGGAGGCTCAGATTTGAAATTAGTTTATACCTATGTTTTGCCAGACCAAGAAGAGAATATAGGTGATTTTCGGATTATACGTAGTCGTGGTCACCTATTCATCGTTGCATCCGGTTCCACTAAAGTGTATTTTATGCCGACAAAAAGGGTTGCGGAGCAAACGGTCAATGCGATTGCCATGAAAAATCCCGTCTTGGCAGTGATTATCGATAATGATCGCAATAAGGTATATGCTTACACCAAATCCGATTACTATGAATTAGGGGAATTCATGAAGCTAATGCCGCATGAAATCTCATTTCCCGAGCGTAAGGCGGACGATGCTTCGTCACTGCTGAGCGACGTCTCTTTTCCGCTGCTGATGAAGTGTGCCCGACTGATTCGCGGCATCCCGGAGCCGAAGGCCAAGTAAACTCACCCAAGCACCAGCATCGCGTCCCCGTAGCTGAAGAAGCGATACTCTTGGGCGATCGCTTCCTCGTAGGCGCGCCGCAAGAGGTCGGGGCCGGTCAGGGACTGGACTAGCAGGAGCAGGGTCGTTTTCGGCAGGTGGAAGTTGGTGAGCAGCAGGTCGACGGTGTGGAACTTGTACGGTGGGTGGATGTACAGCGCGGTGGGGCCGGCGAAGGGTTGGCCTTGGGCGGTCTCCAGGGTGCGGGTGGTGGTGGTGCCTACGGCGAGGATGCGGCCGCCGCCGGCTTTGGTGGTGCGGATGCGGTCGGCGACGGCGGCGGTCACTTCGCAGTGCTCGGCGTGGATGGCGTGGGCGGTGGGGTCGGCGGCCTTCACGGAGGCGAAGGTGCCCAGGCCGACGTGCAGCAGCACGTCCGCGATGCCGATGCCGTCTGCTTCCAGCCGTTGCAGCAGTTCCGGGGTGAAGTGCAGGCCGGCGGTGGGGGCGGCGACCGAGCCGGCGGTGTCGGCGTAGACGGTCTGGTAGCGTTCGCGGTCGCCGGCTTCAGCGACGCCGCGGCGGATGTACGGCGGCAAGGGGACAGTGCCGAAGCGGGATAGAAGTTCGGTCGGCGTGCCGGCGGGGTCGGGGGTCATGAGCCAGCGGCGCTCCGGCGTGCGGCCCTTCAGGGTCAGCGTCAGTCCGCTGTCGGTGCGGAAGACTTCGCCGTCGGCCGGGGTGCCGCGGGTCGTGGCAAGCATCTCCCAGATGCCGGGGGTTGGTTCGCTCAGGAATAGTCCTTCCCATCGGCCGCCGGTTTTCAGCCGACCGCCGGCGACCCGCGCCGGCAGCACGCGACTCGTGTTCCGCACCAGCAGGTCGCCGGGGCGGAGATACTCGGGAAGGTCCGCGAACCGGCGGTGGGAAAGCGTGCCGTCGGTGCGGTTGACCACCAAAAGGCGGGATTGGTCGCGACGGGCGGTCGGGTGTTGGGCGATGAGCCGTTCGGGCAAGTCGTAGTCGAAGAAGATCATGGGTCCGCGTCTTTATGAAGGCCGGTTTGCCTTCTATACTACACGCGCCGCAACCCGGCATCCCTTCAACACCTCTCGGAGCTGCAATCATGGCGGACTGGAAGCGACTCGCGAAGAACCTGATTCTCGCGGACGGCACCATCGAGATCGAGGAAACCGAGATCATCCGGAAGGAACTGCTCGCGGACGGCGTCATCGACAAGAGCGAAGCGGCCTTCCTGTTCGACCTTCGCAAGAACGCCTCCAAGGCCGTCGCCGAATTCCACAAGTTCGTCTTCGAAGTCGTGCAGCAGGCGCTGCTGGCGGACGGCAAGATCGACGCAGACGAAACCGAGTGGCTCAACAGATTCCTGTTGGCGGACGGCAAGATCGACGCCCAAGAGAAGCAGTTTCTCAAGGATCTCAAAGCGGCCGCAAAGTCGACCTGCCCCGAGTTCGACGCGATTTACGCGAAGTTCACGGCGTAGACGATTGCCGCCCTTACTTCCCCGTCACGCGGTCGATGTTGGCGGGGAACGCCGCCACAATCGACCGCAATTGCGCCGCTACCACTTCCCCGCCGAGGTCACGCGCACGCTGACGCCCGGCTGGTACCGCATCGCCCTGGCCGAACCGCCGGACGTCAACCTCGCCGCCTCCGGCTATCCGCCCTTCCCCCAAAACCTTCGCCGCCCCGACCTCGCCGGCATCGACCGCGAAATCCTCGCCGCCGGCGAAAACACCCTCGATTTCCTGATCGAAGTGGGCGAATAGCCAACGCTATTCGCCGAGCAATTGCTTCACAGCCTGTCGCATCTGCGCCGCCTCGGCATAGTGCTGCTTCTCCGCTGTCGCCAACGCCCACAGCAAATGCTCGCGCCCTTCCGCCCGCTCCGCAGCCGTAGGCGATGGCTTCTCAATAAGGGCGGTGCCGATGTTGGCACGGCAAATACAAATGGACCGCACGTCGCCGAGTCGTTCGTAGACGGGGAGT
>Ga0105048_10003433_pt1 | contig 25959 bp, 32 predicted proteins | sample MAT05_FD_78382 | JGI IMG/M metagenome (GOLD analysis project Ga0105048, IMG submission 78382) | Freshwater microbial communities from Lake Fryxell liftoff mats and glacier meltwater in Antarctica - MAT-05 | ecosystem: Environmental > Aquatic > Freshwater > Ice > Liftoff microbial mat | place... | reverse complement strand
CTGACTGCCCACAAGAAAAGATGGGGGTTCTGGGAAAGTACTGCGCCGAGTGCGTTTACGAAAGGGAAGATCAAGAAAGGCTACATTTTCAGGGAAATATCAACGGTCGGGAATTGCTGGTAAGAAACGAGGGGTTGCGAGCGAAGCGAGTCTCTTCAAGTCTGTGTCCGTCGCCTTGGTGTTCTGTAGGCTCAGGGATTTGGCAGGTATGCCCGGTCGGTCGCCATCTTGACCAACGAACCCGCCCAGTTGCCGCAGGAACGCGACGGCTTTGTCCTCGTCAGGGTGGCGGCCGATGCCCCCGAGTACCGTGAGGCCGATCACTCCCCCAAGCATCAGGATGTAACCTTCAGCATCAGCCGTCACATGGTTGCCCATTGCATCGCGTGAATGAACGGCTTGACGTTGTGCCGATGTTACCACGGTTCCAGGAGGCGTGGAGTTGCAAACCGGACAACGCGGCTCAAAGCGTTGTTTGTGAACCAAAGCGTCTGGACCCTGCATGGGTATTGTGTGCGCCATATCGTATCAGTTACTCATCGGGATGTTTCACACAAGTCGCCGTCGGTCGCAAATCACCCACGAGGTACAGATGGTCCAAGCTCGCCGTGCCAAGCCGTCACTCGCCGTCGAAACCCTGGAACTTCGCGACACCCCCGCAGGGTTGTTCGTCACCCCCGACCTCATCACGGACCCGAACCTCGGGCCCGCAACCACTGTTCTGGCCGTTGCCGACTTCAATGGCGACAGCAAGCAAGACTTTGCTGTCACCAACTACGCGAGCTCGAACCCTAGCACGGTGTCGATCGCGTTTGGCAACGGCGACGGGACGTTCGCCGCGGCGACGAAATATACGGTTGACGTATTCGCCGGGACGCGGGCTCCTGAGGGCGTTGTCGCTATCGACGCCGACGGCGACACAGACCTGGACTTGGCGGTCGTCTTGAACGAGGGATCGACCAACAACGTCGTCATTATGGTCAACGACGGGGCCGGTGTGTTCACGGCCGGGCAGGTACTGACAGCCGGTACGAACGCCACGCACATCACGAGCGGTGACTTCAACGGCGACGGTCGTGCTGATCTGGCGGTGTCGAACTACGGCGGCGGGGTGAGCGTGTTCCTGAACCAGCCCGTCGGCGGGTTCGCGGCCGCAACAAACGTCTCCAGCGGTGGCACCGGCGGAAACGTGGTCGTGAACGCCGACCTCGACGGCGACGGCGACCTCGACATGGCGGTCGCCAACCAGATCGACGGGACCGTTGGCATCCTCCTCAATAATGGGTCGGGCTCCTTCACATTCGACCGAACGCTCGACGCCGGTCAGGTCGGCACGACATTCCTGGCCGCAGGCGATCTGAACGAGGACGGCCTCCCGGACCTCGTCGCGTCCAACACGTTCGACCCGACGACCGTCACAACTGGGAACACGATTCGGGTCTTCCTCAGCACCGGGGCCGGGGTGTTCGCGGCCCAGCCAATCACGACCGTCGGCTCCGCGCCGACCGGCGTCGTGATTCGTGACTTCAACGGAGACCAGTTGCCGGACGTCATCGTCGGAATATCGAGCACCGGGGAAGTGATCGCCCTGATGAACAACGGTGGCGGCACCCTCCTCGCCCCGGTGCAGTACCCTGCGATCACCGGCACGAACGGCCTCGGGGCCGGAGACTTCAATGGCGACGGCCGCCCGGACCTGGCGGTCACGCAGTACGACTCTGGCGACGACGTGGCGATTCTCCTGAACGGGTTGGTCGGTACGTCGGTGGCGCTCACCGGCCCGGCGACCAGCACGGCCGGAGTGCCTCCCACCTTTACGGCGACCGTCACGCCCCAGACAGGCGGACCCGTGACGAGCGGGTTCGTGTCGTTCCTCGATGGCGGCGACTACCTCACGACCGTTGCGGTGACGAACGGCGTGGCCAGCTTCTCCCCGGTGCTGGCGGTCGGCTCGCACTCCATCCGTGCGATCTACAGCGACTCCGTTGACCTGACGTGGTTCGGCGACGAGGCATCGCCACTGGCGCACACGGTCCAGAGCGGTTCCGGGGGCGGGACTGCGACCGGCTTCTTCGCGGTGGGAGCATCGAACGGGTCGGTCAGAATGGTGAACGCCGCAACGGGGGACGTCGTGGGGTCGAATTTCCGGCCACTGGATTCGGGCGGGGTGCAGTATACCGGCCTGGTCAGCGTCGCCCTTGGCGACCTGAACGGCGACACCGTCGCGGACCTATTCGTGGCAGCTGCGAACCCGGTCGGGGTGCAGGGACTGGCGGCGGGTAAAGCAGGTCGCGTGTTCGTCTTCGACGGCGCAGCACTGCTCGTGGGCACCCCCCCTGCGTTGCTCCACACCTTCATACCGTTCGCCACGACCGCCGGACCAAATGGTACAACCGGTGCCTACGTCAACGGTCTGAACATCGCGACCGGCGATGTGGACGGGAATGGGAGCGTCGAGTTGATCGCTGGAAGCCGGGGCAAGACGGCGACGGCCGGATTGGCCGAGTATGGGCGTTTGGTCGCGATCCAGGCGGGGACGGACGTTGACGGCAGCGACGACAGCAACATCGGCTCGACCTTCACACCTTTCGGCGCGACGTACCAGAAGGGGGTTGTGGTCGCGGCTGGCGACCAGGACGGGGATGGCGACGTCGAGATAGCAGTCACGCGTGGGGGGCCGGTCGCGAGCACTAACCCGAACAAGAGCGTCAAGCTGAAGGCTTACCGCTTTACCGGGCAGGACCTGGAGGAGTTGAACCTGTCCGGAACGGGGGCGGCATTCGCGCCCTTCCAGGGGGTGACCGGGGCGGGCGGAGCGGTGCTGGAGCGCGACGCGCGGCTGGCGTTCGTGGACCCTGATGGCGACGGCAAGTCCTTGCTCGTGTTCTCGGCGCTGGACCCGCTCTCGAGTCCGGGCAATGTCCGCGTTCGAGTGGCAGCGTACTCGGTAAACACGACCACAGGCTTGGCGACGTTGGAGAGCACGGGGTCGGGAGGCACAGCCTCGAGCTACCTCGTGGGTACTGGCGTGGTGAATCACGCGATCGCGTCTGTCGGTGTCACCGGAAGTGCCGCGAGCAACCTGGCATTGATCACGCAGACAGCCCAGTCGGGTATCGCGTACCTCGATCCACTGACAGGAAGCGTGTTGACGGGCGGCTTCGGCCTCTCGGTGCTTGACGGAGGAGTCACGTTCGACGGAATCTAAATCTGTGTCGATCGGCCCTTAAGTCCCCAGAACAGCCCGAGGTAGTCGCGTTTGAAGACGTGCTGCGTCGCCTTGAAGGTGAACTCGAAGTCGATGGCGTCGGGCTCGCGGAGCGTGAACCGTGTGGTGCTTTCGAGTTTGAACGTGGGCGTCGCCGGTTGGTGAAGTTCCGCGACGGTGGCGGACACCTTCTTGAACGTCATCTTGACGTTGCGTGGCTCGAAGAACATGTCCGACCCCTTGCCGGGAAAGTCGAGCGTTTCGCCGTCGAAGATGTGCTCGAAGTTCATCCCCGCGACGATGGGCACGAAGAGGTTCGTCGGCTCGGCTTTGTGCGTGAGCGACCAGATGCCGTTGTAACCGGCTCGGTGTTCGCCCTTGGAGTCGTTGTCGCCGATAACGGCAGTGATATCGCCAAGCGTGAAGGTGTCGGAAGGCATGGTGATTTGTCCGATCTTCCCAGATGAGTCAGGATTGCTGCGGCCCGTTATCAGCGATGTGACAGAGTGGAGGTTCCGAGGCAACAAGAGTGGCGGAGTTACTTCTTGGTAGCCGGAGTTGGAGAAGGTGGCACGGTTTGTAAGTCTTCGGTCGTAACGCACGAAAGCAGTGCACGCTCGGCATGCAACTTCCGAATGTCGCTCACGAGTGTGTCTTGGTCTGCTGACAGCTTCGGATTCGGCCACGTCTTGGCAAAGTAATCGACAACACACCCGATCAATTTGGGGTTGGCGTCCTGTCCCGCCGTCAGCCGCTTCGTAGCCCACTCGGGATCTGCCGGGGGTCGCAGTTTCCCGTTCAAGGCAAAGCAACTTTCCAAGAGCGAATAGTCGACGTCCTTGGCGAAGTCAGGCAGGTATTCCAGCCCGCGATTCGCCATCAGGATCAGTTTCGCCTTCGGCTTGGGGTTGATGCCTCGAATGGCGGCAATCAAAGCGACGGCGTGCTTCTCCAGCTTTCGAGTCCCAATGTCGTCGAGGTCGTCGAGGAACACGCCGTCGAAGCCGTCGCGGATCATCTTCGGCACGATCGTGTCGGTCACGAGTTTGTGCCATCTCGGATCGGCCACGTCCACCTGGAAGCTGTCCGCGAACTCGGCGTCCGGGTTGTGCTTGATCCCGAGTTTCTTGATGTCGGCAAGGAACGGTCGGTTCTTGTGAACCTTCCCGAGACTCAGATACCCGATGACGTTCTTGTTCTGCTTTTGAAGAGTGGCGATTGCTATTGGTGGGAATGCAGAATCTACCACGATTAGATCGTAGGCTTTCAGTTTGGCGATCGGAGCTTGTGGGTTGTAGCAGATCACGAAAGACTTGGGAGCGGCGGAAGCGGGAGGTTGACCGGCACGCGTCGTGTCCCCACCGATGGCTGCAAGTAGAGCAACCATCAGCAGGGAGAACCCGCTTCGGTAACGGCGAGCCATCGGTTGTCCTCGTCGGGTTGGTAAACGGTCGCGGGTGACGTTCGACTGCCGACCACTTTGCGACGGCGATTTTGAACGGCACTATCGAACCACACTCGTTACACCCAGCAACCAGCATCTCTCGCCGTTCGCCGTTTGCACGATCTCATTTGGAACCGAGGGGTGGGTCTCCTAACTGGTCTCGCTCAACTCGGTCATTCCATTCAGCGAGGCTCCCATAGCACGGCATCGGAGAACGCGGTGGAACCACCGGTCGAACCCCCGAAGATCATCATGCCGCGACCAGTCCACACTGCGGAGTGCATCCCACGCGCAGTTGGGCGTTTCTCCCAGGTCAACTCGCTCCAGCGGTCCTTGATGGGATCGTATTCGCCGCCATCGTCGAAGTGTTTCGCAGGATTGTTTTCGCCGCCTTGGTCGCCGCCGCCCCAGACGATAAGCCGCGTGCCAGTCCAGACCGCATCATGGAAGAAACGTGCCGAGGGTGCACCTTCGAGCTTCAAGGTACGCCAGCGGTTCTTGACGGGATCGTACGCTGCTCCGCTGCGGGTCACCTCGTTGATTTCGTCGTCACCATTGCGATGAGATCCGCCCCAAACGATCATCTCGCTGCCCGTCCACACTGCTCGCGAACCCCAGACTGCAGGCGCAGTATCTGCGGACAAGATGGGTGTCCATTTGTCGGTTGTAGGGTTGTACCGAGCACCACTACGGAGTGTGCGTTTCAGATCGGGAGTGATTCCACCCCACACCAACAGTTCTTTGCCCGTCCACACGGAGAGTGGTTCGGCACGTGCTTCCGGGGCATCGACGGTCGACATCGGTAGCCACTTATCGGTCTTCGGGTTGTAACGCCCACCAGTGTTCCAGGCAACTGCCTTGTCGCCAAATCCACCCCAGACAAGCATTTCCTCGCCAGTCCAAACTGCCGCCATTTGCGACCGGGCGGTCGGGGCTTTCTCGGCGGTGATCGCGTTCCACTTGTCGGTGCCAGGGTCATAGCGAGCGCCATCGTCAAAGTGATTCTCAGTCGCGAACTGACTTCGACCGCCCCAAATGATCATCTCGGTTCCGGTCCAAACGGCAGCGTGCCCCCAGCGACCGGAAGGTGCTCCTTTGCTGGCCATCACTGTACGTTCCTTCCCCGTAGGGTCGATCCGCAAGCCGTGCCCGAAAAACATCCCCTGCGAACCGCCGCCCCAAACCAGCATCTCCTTGCCGGTCCAAACCATCGAATGGAAAATTCGCCCGGCCGTTTTGGCATCGTCCGGCTCCTCGGCTGAGACACTCGGCACCAATCCCAGAATCAAAGCGACCACAAGGAGAGAGTTGGTCTTAATAAAAGTTGCCTCTTGGCGGGGTAGGCACACTGGGCCATGATTTAGCTGTGATGATAACTGAAGAGGAGTTAAGCACACGTACCATCTGTGTAACGGGTATCGATGCCTTCGTGGGCACGATCCTCTTTAACGAGAATCCGCTGACCTCGAACAATCGCCGATATTCGTCTTCCGTCCATTCCACCCCACCGGGCAGCACCATCATCGCCAAATCGAAGAATTTACTGACGGACGCCTCGTTGCCGGTGGTTGAATCCTGATGCTGTGGTTTTCCGGCTCCGCAACGTCCGGCATTGCTCCTTCCGTCTCGGCTCCGCCTTCCTTACTTGCCTGCTTTTGCCAACGGAACTCGGGCCAGGCGCAAACCGAGGCTATCGCTCCGGTGAGATGGCGGGCCCGCGTTGCGGAACATCGCCCTGAGGTCCCCGGCGATGCTGTTCCAGCCGCCACCCCGGCCCACCCGAAACGACGCCCCGTTGGCTGCATGTTGGGAGTCGTCACACCATTCGTGGACGTTGCCGTGCATGTCATACAATCCGAGGACGTTTGCTTGATGGGAGCCAACCGTGCATGGCCTCTGCAAACCCTTGCCCCTTTCCGGTGCGTAATTCGCAAACTCAAGTGACAACGTGTTCGTCGGCTTCGCGAAGTAATAGTCGAACGCACCAGCCACCCTGTCCGCTGGGCCGCCCCGACACGCATACTCCCACTCCGACGCCTTCTGCAAACGGTACACCCAACCTGACTCTTTCAGCTTCCTGTTCAACTGGTCCAAGAACACCTGACAATCGTCCCATGACACTTGCTCCACTGGGAAACGCCTCAGGTCCGCGTCCGCGATACCCTTTACGGCCTCATGACCTCGCCGAAAAACGCTCGGGTTCGTGCCCAGTACATTCTCCCACTCTTCCTGGGTCACCTCGTATTTCCCCAGGTAGAAGTCCTGCTCAATCACCAACTTCGTTTCGCCTGGGTTACCACCGTCCCCGCCGAGCCACGCGGTACCCTTCGGCACCTTCATGAAGTCCATACCGATGGAATTCTTGTAGGTGGCCGGGAGCGGGTCGCTGGGCTTCTTCAGCGGCACGACCTGGGGCGGCAGAACCTGCGGCGGATCTTCCCTCGCCACCTCGGGCGACTTCTTGCCGAACTGCGATGCGACCAAGCCAATGATCCCGCTGACCGCCAGCAGCACTCCGGCGACAATCGCCCACATCGGGAACCCACCACGCTTTGGACTCGGGTCGTTCACTATCGCGGTCTGCTCGGATGCTGGCTCAGCAATTTCGGGTGCGGAGTTCACCTCGGTTGCGTCGAGATCAGCGAACGGATCGGGGCCGCTCAGGGCAAGGATGATTGGTGGTGGAGCGTCCAGGGGGATAACCCGGACGGCATTCACGAGTCCGGTTTCGATCGCACGCAGTTCCTCGCCTGCGACCTCGGCAGTGGGCGGTCGCTCTGCGGGATCCTTCGACAACAATCGCAGCACGAAGTCAGACAGTTGCAAAGGGACAGCCGGATTGGCATCAACTGGGGGAACAGGGTTGTCGATCGAGAGTGAAGTGAGAATCGCCAGGGACGTGTCCCCGACGAACGGGAGTTCACCGGTCGTCATCTGGTAGAGCATCACGCCGAGGCTCCACAGATCGCTGCGGCCGTCCAGGGGCAGGCCGCGTCCCTGCTCGGGAGACATGTACGACGGCGTACCGACTAAGACTCCCTTGCGGGTGAGTGGCGCGGCGTCCGGGGTCGTGGCGTCGGGTTCGGCAATTCTCGCGAGTCCGAAGTCGAGCACCTTCACGCGGAGTTTCTTACCTTCAAGCCAGATGTTCGCGGGCTTAATGTCCCGGTGAACCAGCCCCTTCTCATGTGCCGCTGCAAGTCCTTCGGCCACTTCTCGGCCGATGCGAATGACCTCGTTCAAGGGCGGCCGGGGGTTCGCCTTCAACGCCGCCTGGAGTGTCCTGCCCTTGAGCAACGGCATGACGAGGTAGGGCAGTCCGTCGTGATCGGCCACGGTGAAGATTGCGGCGACGTGATCGTGTTCGACCTTGGCCTGCGCGCGGGCTTCTCGAACAAACCGTGCCTTCGCCTGTGAGTCGGCTGCAAACTGCGGGAGCATGACCTTGAGCGCGACTTCTCGCTTCAGACGCGGATCTTCGGCGCGGTACACGACGCCCATTCCACCTCGGCCGAGTTCACCGAGCAAAACGTACTCCCCGAGGTGAGCGGACGTCCCCGGTGTCGCCGTTGCAGGTTCACCGAAGGTGTCTAATTCGTTTGGGGTGGGGGGATTCGACGACGACGCACCGGTTCGTGTGGGAGGAAGGTTCGAGCCCAGTTCGTTCATTACGGTTCTCCGGCACGGGTGGTGCGGGGATGATTCTAACCCAGACGGCGAACCGCGACGATTACCTTCCTTTTACCTTCTCCCTCACACCGGCGACCCACTCGGCTCGGGGCACCCCGCCGCCCTGATCATCGAGCGGCTTGCTAAGGTCGATGATGCCCAGCACGGGTGCGATCACTTCTTCAACACCTTCACCTCGACCTTGCGGAATTCGCACGGGTGGCTCTCGGCCTGCAACGCAACGTAGCCTTCTTCGAGGAGTAACTTCCCGTCGCGTTCCTTGATGAGTTTGGCTGCGTCCGCATCCTTCTCGTCGAGTTGCGGTTTCTCGTATTCCATCACCAGTTCACCCTCGACGAAGTGCCTCACCGTGCCCGAGCCGTTCACCTCGATCTCGGCCATCACCCAGACATCGCCATTGTAAGTCTTCGATTTCGAGTTCAGGCAGTGCGTCGTGAAGAGTTTGCCGTCCAGCACGATGTGTGTGCCAGGCGAACACATGTTGTTCGTCGGGCGGTCCCCCTTGCCGAGCCCACCGAGTAACTGCGCCTCAATCGAAACAGGGAAGTCCTGGTCCTTCCGCATCGACTTCGGATCCTGGCAATGGAACATCACACCACTGTTCCGCGTTGCCCAACCCGGTCCGCCCTTGCACTGCTCCCCGACAAAGCGGTATTCAACCCGCAACCGATAGTGCGAGAACTTCTCCTTGTAGAAGAGGTGACCAAACTTCCCCTCGAAATCCTTGTACTTGTCGTAGTTCACCTTGATAACGCTGTCCTCGACGCGGAACGTGTCGGCGTGGTTATCGGCGAGTTCGTAGCCCTTGATCTTGGGCGTCCATCCGTCGAGATTCTTACCGTTGAATAACGGCACCCAGTCGGCATCCTTCTTTGGCTCGTCGTCCGATGCGGGGATGAGAGCAAAGAGCAAGAACGCGGAGAGAGTAACGAACGTACGCATCGCGAGCCCCGTGAGTCGTTGTGGAATGGGTGCGGCCATCGAACGGTGGGTCGTCATCTTCGTGGGGGTCGTCCACCTGCGACATGATCGGCTATCGCAGAGCGTGAACGAACGCAGCGTCCGTCTCCGAGCGACCCACGCTTGCAGGGCGTCGTAGGGTCGCTACGGAGTCGCTTGGACTTCCGGCATGACGACCTTGTCCGGCTTCCCGTTCTGCGTGATCTGGAGTTGCGAGTAATAACGCTGCTCGTCACTTCATGATCTTGCAGTTTGGCAACGCCTTCTGAAGTTCCTTCAGACCAGTTTCTGACACCTTAGTTTCGTTCAGGCCGAGGAAGGTAAGTTTTGTGAGTTTGGCGAGTTCCTTTGCGCCCTTGTCCCCCACCTGTGTGTCACTCAGTTGGAGGAAAAAGAGGTTTGTGAGTTTGGCGAGTTCCTTTGCGCCCGCGTCACCCACCTTTGTACCGCCGAGGTTCAGGGTTGTGAGTTTTGTGAGTTTGGCGAGTTCCTTCATTCCCGCGTCTGTCAACTTGGTCCCTTTCAGGCCAAGGGTTGTGAGTTTTGTGAGTTTGGCGAGTTCCTTTGCCCCGGCGTCCGTCACCTCGCTGCCGTTCAGGTTCACCTCGATGACCGGTTTACCTGGAAGGCTCTCATCTCGGGTGACACTCCCCTTGAGATCTTTCACGAAGGCGACAACTTTATCTTCGGCCTCATCGGCTCGGACCGGGGTTGTCGAACTCAGGGTCAGCCACGACATCAGCCCGCACAGCATCAACCGCGACATGGTTGTCCCTCACATTTCATGGATAGAGCGTTTTCGGGCATGGCATAGAGGTTGCAACTTCATCAAAGGCGGAATCGCTCTCGGACCCTTCGGGCGGTGCCCGACCTACAGAACGAAAAGCTCCTCGCAGTTCGGGCACTGCCCGACACGACCTCAACCGCTTCACCATTCCCGAATGCGTTCTAAATGTCTGATACAGTTGCCATGCTACCGCACCCCCAGCGCAGCACAACGGACCGAGTTAGCTCGACTCCGCTACAACTTCGGCGAGTTCCGCGTGATCCGAAGTTGCGGGTAGCAACTCTTCGCGTCACTTGGAGATCCTGCACTCCGGCAACGCCTTCTGGAGTTCCTTTAAGCCCGCGTCCGTCACCTTCGTGTCGCCCAGGTCGAGTTCAGTAAGTTTTGTGAGTTTAGCGAGTTCCTTCGTGGCTGCGTCTGTCAGTTGTGTGGCGAACAAGCCAAGGTCGGTGAGGTTCGTGAGTTTAGCGAGTTCCTTGACGCTCGCGTTCGTCACCTTGGTGCTGTTCAGGTTAAGGTAGGTGAGGTTCTTGAGCGTGGTGAGTTCTTTCAGCCCCGCATCTGTCATCTTGGTATTGAACAAGTTGAGGAAGGTGAGGTTTTTGAGAGCGGCGATTTCCTTCAGCCCCGCGTCCGTCAGTTCGGTGGATTGCAAGTCGAGCTTTGTAAGGTTCGCGAGTCTGGCAAGGTCCTTCACACCCGCATTCGTCACCCCGGTGGCACCCACTTCCAGTGAGTTGAGATTTACGTGCCCGGCGACTTCCTTCATGCTCGCGTCCGTTACCTTGGTCCCTCCCAGATTGAGATGGGTGAGGCTTTTGAGAGCGGTCAGTTCCTTCACGCCTGCGTCCGTCACCTTCGTTCCACGCAGGTTTAGCTCCTTGAGGTTTTTGAGTGGAGCGAGTTCCTTCATCCCCGCGTCCGTCACGTTGGTGTCGAACAGGGTGAGGTGAGTGAGGTTCGTGAGTGTGGCGATTTCCTTCAGCCCCGCGTCCGTCACTTTGGTGGATTGCAGGTCGAGTTTTGTGAGTTTTGTGAATCTGGCAAGTTCCTTCAAGTTTGCATCCGTCGCATCGGTCAAATACAGGTTCACCTCGATCACCGGTTTGCCTGGAAGGTTCTCATCGCGAGTAACCTTTCCACCCTGTTTCTCGACGAATTTGACGACCTTGTCTTCTGCGTCGTCGGCTCGGGTGAGAGCGGATGAACTCAGAATCAGCCACACCATAAGCCCGCACAGCATCAACCGCGACATGATTGCCCCTCGCATTGCGTGAACGAACGGCCCGTTGTGGTTCCGATGCTACCACACACCGAGTGCGTAGCAGTGTGGTAAACCGAGTGGAGTTGATTCGCGGCTCCACGACTTGGACATGGTGTCGGCGTAACGGGAAACTGGTGCAACGATCGGAGCCAGCGGTTACACGGTCGGCTCCATCTGCTGTGGGTCGAAACGGAACTTGGCCGGAGAGTTCATTCCCGCCAGGGCTTCTTTTGCTCGTAGAGTTTCAGCCGTTCGCGTGCCTTCACGCCGGACTCTTTCTCGAACGCTTTGTCGGCTAGTGCCTTCTTTTGATACTCGACTGCCTTGTCGAAGTCCCCGGTTTCGGCGTGTGCAGCCGCCAGAGCGTCCAGCACAGACGCATCTTTCCCAGCGGTCAACTCGTTCGCCTTCGTGGCCAGTTCTATGGCCCGCTTGCCGTCACGAACCTTGTCGTCCGAACAGGTCGCCAGCAACCGTGACAGATCGGCCATCGCAGCGGCGTATCGAGGATCGAGACACACCGCTTCGTTCAGGTCGTTCCTGGCTTTGCGTGGTTCACCCTTCGCACGCCATGTGGTAGCCCGGTCGTGATACGCGGGTGCGTAGTGCGGTGCCACTCGAGCCGATTCGGTGTAGTCCGCGATCGCCTTGTCGAAGTCGCCCTTCGCGTGCCAGGCCATCGCTCGGTTCCGGAACCCCACCGCGTAGGCCGGGTCGAGCTTCACGGCCTCGGTGTAATCCGCGATCGCCTTGTCGTGGTTCTTGTTTGCCCACCACATCATTCCACGGATGCCGACCAGATCGGCGTCTTTGGGTGCGAGTCGAACGGCTTCTTCAAGATCCTTCAGGGCGAGGTCGGGCTTTCCGGCGTAGCGGTGTGCGACGCCGCGACGACTCCAGGCGAATGCGTCCTTGGGGTCGTCCTTGATACGGCCCGCGAAGTGATCCATCGCGTCCGTGAGGCGAACCCATTCGTTTTTCGAGGTCCATCCTTCCTGACCGGGGTAGTTCACACGGAGGCGGTCGCCGTCCTCGGCCACTACCGTGTAAACGATGTGCCGGACGGGCAACTTGACTGGCTTGCCGTCCTTATCGGTGTCGGTGAGCGACACCCCGGCAGTGCGGGCCAGCACCTTCTGCCCGAGCCAGGAGTCAGCGGTTGGCGCAGAAGTTGCGATCAGAAGGAAAGTGTAAACGAACATGAGGTTGCACGGGTGAAGTGTGTTCGGTTCAGCGTTAGATCGCTGGCAGGCCGATGCCGGTTTTGCCGACCGCCATGAAGTGGCGATTCGCGATTGGGTCAGATTACGCAGGTCGTGCCGATCTGATAAGCCGCGTCTTGGGCTTCGCCGCACCCGGATGTTTGGTTTCGCTGGAACAGAAACAGCCCATGCTTCAGAATCGGCTTCTCAGCGGACTTCTCACGTCGGGGGTGCGGGATGAACGACACGGCACTCCAAGAGCAACCCACGGGACTGGCAGCGCAGCCGCCAGCCACCCGCATGTGGGCCGTCATCCAGAAGTTGTCACAGGCTCGGGATATCTACGCCCGCTCGAAGGAACGCGACACCCGGCTGCACTCCGCCGCGAACATCGCGAAGCTCGTCGATGAACTTCGGGCACTGGCTGATGAGTTGCTGGATGAGCCTCCCAAATCGTGAGCCTTGCTGAGCCTTGCTGAACGATTCCGGTTCGCATCACTGACCGGAGGGCTCCACGAACTCTGACTTTCGGGGAACAAATGTTAGTGCGGCGGAGTTCAGACAGTACCGCAAACCAGTCGGTCGGGGTCCATCGTCGAACACATGTCCAAGGTGCGCGTCGCACCGGCTGCACGCGACCTCCGTCCGCACCTCGAACGCATCCCGATCCTCAAACAACGAGATCGCGTTCTCGTCGGTCGGCATGAGGAAGCTCGGCCAACCAGTGCCTGATTCAAATTTGGAACTCGAATCGAACAGCGGCTGCCCACAACAGACACACCCGTAGACTCCATCGCCCTTCGCATCCCAGAAGGCTCCGCAGAACGCCCGTTCGGTGCCCTGTCGTCGGGTCACCTTGTACGCCTCTGCCGACAGCACGGCTCGCCATTCGGCATCACTCTTTTCGACGCGACCACCGACTGGTGTGCCGATGCGGAGAGGCGACCGAGTCACCGTGGGCTGTGCGAACTGGGTGTAGGCGGCCACGCAGATGAGGCAGGCACCAAGCAGAAGGAAAAGTCGGACGGCGTACTTCATCACGATACCCTCAGCGTATGTGCCGTTCTTGAATACCCTGTGGTGGCCAACGGTTATGGTACATGACCAACACTGACCCGTGGGGATCACATTAGCGTCTTCGCTATCACGCTCGGCCTCGATCGGTTCACCCCCACATGCGTGGGGAACACCACGGTCGACCGGCCCGCGTTGACCGGCTGGACGGTTCACCCCAACATGCGTGGGGAACACGCCAACCCCACGCTTGCGGCGGGCGAGCCAGGCGGTTCACCCCCACATGCGTGGGGAACACGCGATCGCGGCCGACGCAAGGATCGTGTAATACGGTTCACCCCCACATGCGTGGGGAACACGCGTGTCCCGCCGCTGCTCAGCGTCGTGTTGACCGGTTCACCCCCACATGCGTGGGGAACACTGGTGCAGGCATTGTTCACCTCATCTCGGAGTTCGGTTCACCCCCACATGCGTGGGGAACACGGATCGGCTTGACCAGTACCTTGCCCACGACGCCCGGTTCACCCCCACATGCGTGGGGAACACGGAAGTGTTTCCGGGAGAAGACGGGCATCGTTGTCGTCGGTTGGACCAGCCATCGAGACAGCTCGCCCTTCAAACTCGGGGGCTTTCTCCAAGATCAGCACCAACATCGGCCAACACCTCCGCGATGTCAGGCAGGATACGCGACATCAACTTGGCATCTTGGAACGCCTGCCGACATTCCAGACGCACTTTTCGCTCAACACCCTCCTTCTGGGGCGCAACCACCCGGAAGGCGGCAGGTACGGTGACCTCCGTCTTGTACAAGTCGGCCACGTCGTACACGAACGACAGAAGTTTGCCCGTGTGAATGAACCCGAGACCGGCCGTGTACCCGGCAGAAATGATCGCGGTATGGCACAATCCATAAAGGCACGCATTGGCGGAGGACAAAGCCCGATTCACCGGGCTGGCCTCCGACCAGTTTTGCTGATCGTACTTTCGCCCGTCCGGGTGAGCGTCTTTAGTGTCGGTGGGAATCAGGCGGCAAGGGTGCCGTAAGCGTCCCACTGGCATTTCTCGCTGCGGAACAAGGCTCGGAGGTGGCAAACCGCATCCGCGCCCGTTTCACCCCAACGCATCCCACTGCCCTTCATTCTCTGGCCGACCACCTGTTTACAAGCACTCTCCACCGGACCCGAGCCAATCAACCAACCCTTTGATCGGTAACTCGGATAATCCATCCGGTGAACCTGATTTCCGAAATACACCAGCAGCACACGATGGGCTTCCTGAACCGCCGCTCCACGACTCGATACGTCCATCTTCTGCAAATCCGACAGCACCAACTCTCCGCCCTCGTGCTTCAGACGATGACACCACTCACTCGCCACACGCTTCGCTTCGTCTACGTCGGCATGCAGCACCTTGGACCATTCGCTCAGGTACTCTGCCGCGTGGTAGAAGTCCAAGATCACGGTTTCCACTCGTGGGAAGTTCAACCGCAACCAGTCTTCGATCCCCGCACCACCGTCCGAGATTGCCACCCAACGATCGGCCTGATCCATTCCCACCTGGCCACCCTGATTCCGCAACGGTTCACTCAATGCGTTCAACCCTCCCATCAACCCACACACATAACGCACCTGGCCGGGTTTGCCCGCGTTCCGGACCATCCCCACTGCCGCCATCCGACCCGCCGTTGCACTCCCGTTGTCACCTTGCATTCCCACGCCCGTCAGATCTGCCGACACATACGCCGTCGTCCGGCCCTCCTTGTCCTTCGACCACTTCCAAACCTGCTTGTTTCCAAAGGTTTCGCCCTTACTTCGCCCTTACTCAGCCGCTTCCCGACATCTTCCCCAACCCGCTCGGTGGTCCGCTCGACCGTGGACTCGCTCACGCGAAGCCCCGACAACTTGGGCAGGGTCTTGGTCGCCGCTTCGTGAAAACTGCTGAGTGTTCCGGTCAAGGCCACGGACTCGGCGGCGCCCCGACTGAGACAGACGGCGGTGATTCCCAAGGCAGCATCTCGCGGGCAGTGTCCGGCGTGGCAGTGCTTGCAGTGGTAATAAGCCCGGCTGACTCGAACTTTGCCGACAACAGTCAGGACAGACTTGGATCGGTGTCGTTGGAACTTGGCGGCTTCTTGGCAGTGCGAGCAGGTGTTGGAGGAACCTTGGTAGCCCCTTTTTTCCGCCCTTCGAGGGCGGTCTGAACAGCCTTGGCTCCGATGCGGTGGACGATGTCGCGGACGGTGAACTCAGTGGCTCCGAAGGTGTTGGAGTCGTCCTTGGAAGCGAGAAGTTCAGCGAGTTCGCGGATGTCGTCAGCAGCGGTTGCGAGGAGTGCGGTCTGGATTCGTTGGGCTTCGGCTTGCTGCTCGGGTGTGAGTTCGGGGTGTCGGTTTTTGGGTGGTCGTCGTGCCATCGGGCGGCTCCTGCCAGGAGGAATTTCTGACTCACATTCATCCTCCTATCCTCGCAATGAAAAAGCCACCGACTTTTGTGACGCCCACCCGGTTTCGAGCCGGTAAGGAGTTGTGGAGAGATAGTCACACACTGCTGCAGACAGTGTCTGAGAAGACTGAATGGCCACGAGTGCTTTCCTGGATCAACGACCTAAGTACTGAGCACGGTCTGCTTGATCGAAAGGAACTTCAAATTGATGTTGCGGGCATGTGCGCAGATCGGGCGAAAATCTTTTTCTGGCGACATGAATCTCTGCCGCTGCCACTTGCGTACCTCGACGACAACGAGCTTGTTGGGAGGCTGAAGGATGCCTTGAAGTTGGCAGAAGAGGTTGGTCAGGCACTGCGATCAGCCGCTTGGGCGACGGTGGCGAATCGGCTCACCGGCGATTCGGGTATGAATCCCGACAAAGGCCGAGTGAGTGCCCTGCTTGATTCCTTTGCTCCCGAGCGGATGTATTGGTCCCGTCTGGAACTCCCGTACCGCATACTGCTCATCGACCTTGCTGATGCCGAGAAACCTGAAAGCCGTTCGACCGTTATCCAAAACTGGTTCTTCAAGACGTTGCACAAAACCGCGTTGCTGGCTTTCGAGCACTCCATCGGACGAATGGTAGCGGGTCGCGACTTGAAAGCAACGACCATTGGGGCCGCGATGCTGCGAGGATTGCTGCTGAAGATCCAAAAAGCTGACAACATCCCCGACCTCGAACGGAAAGAAGGTGTTGCATGACTGACCACACCAAATGGGCTGCTTTCCTGGTGAAGCGACTCGTCGAGTTGAGCAAGCCGGACAACATCGACCGAGAGACTTTAGCTCACCTTCGTCGAGGCTTGTGCGGTCCCTCTGACTTCACCCTTTCGCGTGTTGGATGGCTCTTCCGTGGTGTCCCCGACGACACTTCGGACCGTGCCCTCGACAGCGCACTCCTCGCTGTCGGTCTCTTTGCCTGGGTGAAGGGGAACTGCCCGCATAGCAGCAACACTAACTTCGGTCGGGCGTTTGGTCACAACCTGAGTGATGACGACAAGAAACAGCGTGAAAAGCGGTTCACCGATCTGCTCGACACGGACATTGAAGACTTGCCGTACAAGCTCCGTCAAGCTGTCACCCTGATCGAAGGAGTACCCATCGACTGGGAGATGTTGATTCACGACCTCATCGGTTGGAGCCACCCGGACCGCTGGGTTCAGAAGAAATGGGCTCGCGGGTTCTGGTCGAACCCCAGGCTCGAACTCGCAGACATTGGTTCAACCACAAACGCCAACTAACCCGTATCTCGCCTTACCCACGGAGAAACCATGCGAATTGAAATCCACGTGTTGCAGAACTTCGCCCCGTCGAATCTGAATCGGGATGACACCGGAAGCCCCAAGGATGCCGAGTTTGGCGGCTATCGGCGAGCGAGGATCAGCAGCCAGTGCCTGAAACGGGCCGTCCGCGAATACTTCAAGACCGAGAAGTTGATCGACCCACCCCATCTGGCGGAACGCACCAAGCGGTTGGCCGAGGAAGTCTCAAAGCGACTGATCAAGAAGGGTCGTCCCGAGGTGGACGCGCTTCGTGCCGCAAAGGCTGGCGTCTTGGCGTTCCTTCCCAAGTCCGAAGACAAGGACGAACACAAAACACCCTACCTCCTCTTTCTGGGCGAGTCCGAGATCAGTCGCTTCGCAGACGAGGTGAACAAGCACTGGGATGTTTTTTCAGCGTTGCCGGGAGAAGCGGCTGAAGCACCGACCGATGCGAAGGTGGCAAAGAAGGCCAAGAAGGGTAAGGGCGACGACGGTCCGAAGGTGCCGGATGGGTTTGCCAAGTCCGTGGAGAAGTTACTCGACGGCGGGAAGGCGTCCGACCTTGCTCTGTTCGGGCGGATGCTGGCGGACCTGCCGGAGAACAACGTCGATGCGGCGTGTCAGGTCGCCCATTGTATCTCCACGAACAAGGTTCATTCCATGGAGATGGACTACTTCACGGCCGTCGACGACCTGAAACCAGATGATGCGGCTGGTGCAGACATGATCGGGACTGTCGAGTTTAACTCAGCGTGCTTCTACCGCTACGCCAACCTCGACATCGGACAACTCAAGATCAACCTCCAAAACGATAACGATTTGACCAGGAAGACCGCTGCCGCGTTCCTCAAGGCGTTCGTCCACGCTATCCCAACTGGAAAGCAGAACACATTCGCCGCACAGAACGATGTGTCGCTCGTCTTTGTCACGGTTCGCACGGGTGGTCCCGTCTCGCTGGCAAATGCTTTCGTGAAGCCAATTTCGCCGAGCGAGAAGACCAGCCTCATCGAGAACTCTATCGCGGCGATGGACGACTTCTACGGTCGCAGCACCAAGATGCCCGGGGAACGCGGCTTGTTGAAGTCCTTCTCGTGCCAGAAGGAGCGAGTGAAGCTCGAACATCTGAAGGACGACGCCGGTTCCGTCGAGAAGGTCATCGACGCCGCACGGAAGTCGCGTTCCCGGGAGGTGCAGCGTGAGCGTACTCCTGCTGCGGCTTGCGGGGCCGATGCAGAGTTGGGGAACTCGCAGCCGCTTCTCGAACCGCGATACCGGCCTGGAACCCTCACGCTCCGGCGTAGTGGGTATGCTTTGTGCCGCACTCGGTCGAGAGCGAGATCAACCCCTCGACGACTTCCGACCTCTGAAGATGGCCGTAAGAGTGGACCGCGAAGGTCGCCTGATGCGGGACTACCACACGGCACAAAACGTCCGCAGGGTGGACACCACGAAATCGCCGCAGGAGACAGTTCTGAGCGAGCGGTTCTATCTTGCCGACGCCGACTTCCTCGTCGGCCTTGAGGGAGAACGGTCATTCCTCGAAACGCTCAAGAAGGCATTGAACACGCTCGTGTGGCAACTGTGCTTGGGGCGGAAGGCATTCGTCCCGTCGCTGCCTGTGTGTGAGGGAATTCACGATGGCGAGTTACTCGAAGTGTTGAAGTCATACCCGTGGCGGATGCGTACTCGGCGGGAACAGCCCGAGAAACCGCTTCGGTGCGTGGTGGAAGTGAATTACGGCGAGGGAGAGCCGCGTCAGGACGTGCCCCTCTCATTCGTGAGCCGAGATCGCAGGTTCGCCGTCCGTCACGTCAAGGATGTCGAACCCATCACACCAATCCAAATCCTTGAACCCGAACAGGAGTGTCCGCCGACCGAAACAGCGACCTTCTGCGCAAAGCTCGGGTCGTGCCTGGCCCACGCCCGGCCAGTGCGGGCAAGTTCGTCGGCGAGAATCTTGGTCCCGGTGTCGCTGTGATGCTTGTTGCCGATGGGGAAGTCGAAACCGCACCCCTCAAGCAGACCTCGGAGTTCTCGCTGACGGTCGTCGCGGAACTGAAAGCAAGGCGTTAGCTTCCCGATGTCGTGGGCTCCAACCCAGAACGCGAACCAGTTACCGACGTCTGCGGGATCGGTGAGACCGAGTTGAGCCGCGACACGCTTCCGCACTGGTTCGCGAACGACGTCACGCCACAGTGCGAACGCGACTTGCCCAACGTCGATTAGGTGGCAAACCACGGGGTGGTATTCAATGGGCCAGGTATTCTGTCCGAGTTTTGCCCACGGCCAAGAGGTACTCTGCTCTGTCATGGGTCCTCCCAGCAATAATTGACTCTCACTTCAGATTCAAATGAATGGGATAATTTAGATCACGTTTGTGTGTCACTTGCAATCTACGTTGCACCAATTCTGTCAATTCCGCAGCACTTCGAGAGCTACTTCGGCTGGAGGACGGCAAAAGGCGATACAGCGATCGGGCATTCATCCCGGTTGAAGCAGCAAGTTCGTCGGCGGACCGAGGCCCGTCCTTCAGGGCATCGGTGATTCCCAACTTGGCAGCGACGTAGATCGCCTGCGTGTGCCAGTACCCACTCGACAGACGAGCCACCTGATCCTGCGGCGAAGATTCGGCCACAAATGGCTCCACACGACCAGGGAAATCGAATGGGGACGATTCTATGCGGGGTGGAACCACTCCACCGGCAGAACAACTGGCTGTATGCCGTGGCAACGGTCGAAGAATTTGAGAAGATCATCCACTGCCAGAGCTTCTGCCATCGCCCGTCTGCGACATCGCGTTGGCTTTCGGCAGTCAAAAGCGAAATGGATTTCGTTTTCCAATCGGGACGTTCTACCAAGAAGCGTATGGTGCGATGCCCACAATCAGGTGAGGTTCGCTGAGTCCGCCTCCCGATGCGGCCTGTTCTCGGCGTGTCTTCAACGGTCTGTTCGCGACATCGTCCCCGAACGGTGAGCGGGGCACTTTGTCGTGCTGTGGCATTCGTCGCCGCATGCGTGAACTGTTAGCCCAGCGGTGCCGGTACTTCCGCGAACTCGACCGTTCAGCAAGACACACGTGTCGACCAAATCCACTTTTTCAGTCATCTTCGAGCCGCGATATATCGCCGGACATCGTGTCTGCATGGACTGCGCCGCTGCGTGGTCGAGGTTACCCGAGACGATGGGTAACAGAAGGATGAATGCCGTGACGACGCTCGATGAATTCGAGAAGATCGACACCCAGGTGGGGCCGTACTTGAAGCAATGCCGTTCCTGGAAGGCAAGCACTCGACACACATCTTGCTGATCGACTTCGGGCCGGACCTCGGCACGAAAAAGTCGCTCGCGATGATGGCTCCCAACTACGCGGCTCACGAACTCGTGGGTAGGCAGGCGCTGTGCGTCGTAAACTTCCCACCTCGGCAGGTCGGCGAGCACCTGTCCGGGGTGCTGACGCTCGGCGTTCCCGATGATCACGGTAACGTCGTCTCGCTGCGATCGGACCAGGATGCGCCGCTCGGGGGAAGGCTTTTATAGCTCACCGAACGCTTCGTCTCATTTGCATTGACGAGAGGCTCTGATTCAATGGAACTGCTGGGCAACGAAAAGGAGTGAAGGTCATGGCGAAGCCAAGAGAACCGTGGGATATCCGTCCGGCCAAGAAGCGAGTCGCCGTTTCGACCTCGCTCAAGACCGAGGTCGAAACGAAAGCCAAGGAGCTGATCGAGGAAGTGCTGAAGCCCAGGCACATTCGACCGCAGCCAAAAGGGCAACTGGGCAACTACATGATCGACATCGGAGCGAAGTGGAACCGGGGTTACTTCTACTTCTTCACGACCTACGCCTGCCCAGGTCCGAACGCTCTCGCCCCCACGTTCGAGGCGATGCTTGCCCGCATGGAACCCCTCGCTGGCGGCACGTTCGCCCTCTACGCCATGCGTTACACGGGCACGGAATGGGTTGGCGTTCTCGACGCTCTTTCCGTGGACGACTGTATGAAGGCCATCAAGGATGATGAGTGGTTCGAGCGGTGAATCGGCGACGTCCCCGTTGTTCGCGACGTCGGCGACTCTACGCATGCGGCAGGCTTCCCTTCACATCGGGCAGGCCGGTCAGAAAGATCGCATCGTGTTGGTGGTGGTGATACGCCTGGAAGATGAACTCACTCCACGACTCGTCCGGCTTCCGGGAGTACGCCGCCTTTCCGAACTTCAAGAACTGGTGCAACGCCTGCTTCGTGTCGCCTGCCCCCAGCAGCGACTTGTTCAGATACGCCGTCCAGTCGGCCTTGCCGAATCCGAGCAGCACGTACGGCGTCGTGAAGCCGACGTGGTACTCGACCTCCTTGAGTAGCGGTGGGCACAGTCGCACGTACCAGAGTTCTCCCGGCTTGCCCTGGTAGCCCGACGCGACGTGACAGCGGAACTCCTCGTCCGTCACCAGTTCCCGTACGCAGTGCGTCTCTCACCACTCGGCGACGAAGACCCCACACTCGGCGGCCCCAGCCAGATGGCGGTGTTCACCCGTCAGTGACACCGCGTTGTCAGTCGAGCGCTGGCTACGGTCTCGCAGCGCCGGTTCCGCCTGCGGGCATCACGGCTGCCGGTGTCTCCTTCGCCGGTTCCGCAGGGGAGAACGTCCGGCGAGCGGCACGGGTCACGCCCACCACACTCAGGTCTGTTTCGCCAGTTGCCGCGATCTGGTCCGGAACGAGACCCGTTTGTATCGGCCCAGCCCCGAGGAAGTTCCAGGTGTTCTGGTCCGACCGGGCCAGCGACCAGCCCGCGTTGATGACCGGCATTCTGGTCTTCGCGTCGTAGGCCACCACAACGACTTTGGCGGTTCCGTTGAGCCGCGTGCGCGTAAATATGTTCATCCGTGGGATTGCGACCGGCGACGGCGGCGGGAGCGGGATCTCGGGCACGCCGACGAACAATTCCTGGCCGTCTGTCCCCACACCACCTGAACCCACCTCGACGATCACGTCTGCGGTCTCGGGCTTATCGCTGAGTACGGCACCGCTGGCCAGCATCCGCTGGTGCATGGCAATGATGATGTAGTTCTTATCGACGCAATCGAGGTACTTCGTCTCCAGGAACACGGCTCGTGCTCGCAATGGCGTCAGGTCTACCTGATCGAGCGATCGATCGATGGCCGAGGAGACGAGCAGTTGCTCGACTCCGGTCCGAGTGGTGTGCGATACCTTCTGGGTGGCACAACCTGTCGTGATGGCCGAGTAAACCAGAACAAGTGACACGAGCGTCGATCGACACATAGCCCCCCCAGGCGGTGGTCGGATGATTACGCGTACCGGAAGGCTCGCCCCCCCCAGGCGATTGACTTCACAATTCACGAATGCACGGAATGAGCCGGGCTGATATCCGCATCGCAACGGGGGTTCAAGTCGAACTTTGCGTGGGTGGTTACGCAACGTTTCACAATGGGTAGGCAATCTTGAGTGTGATGCCGCTGCGGATGTGAAGGCAGACTGTCGGCAAAGAATCGCCCGCCGCGATCCCCGCCGAACAGACGACCCGCCTGTTGTCCACAAAACGACGGTGGGCGTGAACCGTGGTCTGTAGTGCCGTTTCCCGCTGCAGGTCGATGGCACCGTAGTGCGTGGTCGCCTCCAAACCGTCGAGCAACCCCGCTTTCGCCAGCAGCAACGCATCCGTGCAGACCGACAGGATGAGTTCCGCATTCGGTTCTGCTTGCCGAATCCAGTCGATGATCGCTGGGTTGTGCATCTCCTTGCGAGTCCTCGAAGCAGAGCCTCGATGCGCCCTTCAGCACCACAACCCATTCGTGCTGATCCTGGTCGTACCAGAAACCATCGGCTGATGTGTGGCCGTGCGACACGATCCATTCGATCCGCACATCGGCGGCTTCGAGCAGCGTGGTGACAAGCTCGTCCGGTATCCGGACTGGAAGTTCTGCAAAGATATTGGCGGTCACGGCTCCCACCCTGCGATTTTTGAACGCCTCACGAGGGTCACGTCCAGCATTCTATTCTTCTTGCCATAACTGCGGTTGTGCTTGAATAGCATCCCGTAGGCCGATCTTCACGGTCAGAGGCGGCAGCTTGCGCTGCCGTTCTTTTCCTCGTACTGCTGGTGGTGCGCCTCGGCCCACCACATGGTCGCGGCCGGGACGATCTCGGTTGCAATCGGTTCCTTGAACTGTGTCTGAACCTTTTCCTTCGACGCCTCCGCTGCCGCTGCCTGTTCCGGCGTGTGGAAGAAGATTACCGAGCAGTATTGCTCGCCCTTGGCAGGCCACGCTGTTTGCTTCGTGGGATTGTGGATTTGCCAGAACAGATCGAGAAGCTGTTCGTACTTCACCTGGAGGGGATCAAACTCGACCTGGACAACTTCGGTGTGGCCGGTCCGGCCGGTACACACGTCCTCATAGGTTGGGTTGGCGACCGAGCCACCCATGTAGCTGACGCCGGTGGCACCAACTCCCTTCACCTTCCGAAAGGCGGCCTCGACACCCCAAAAGCAGCCTGCGCCAAACGTCGCTCGTTCCATCGTCGCACTCCTCGTGTCTGCTCCACCTTCATTCTACATTGGCTCTGGGCGGCTGCGGTGGGGCGTCGAGACGGTGATCGCGTTCGGCACCAGCGACACTCCCCGGCTGACCAACGAATTGTCTTGGTGACACCCGATAGACCCGCCACCCATCCTCGCTTTCAGACGCATCCTCCAGTGTGTATCCTGGTTCCATGTCGCCCCTTCGTTGTCGATCCAGATTCCCTTCTGGTAGTTATCGGCAAACGGAAGGGTAAATGGGGTCGAGACTCCTCGGCCCGCCCAGGCGAACTTTACGACGCGGTTCGACAGCGTGTTCGGGAACTGCGTGAAGTAACGGAAACCGAAAGCATCAGGGATTTCCGCGAACGGGATGGCAGGGGAATCGGGCCGCGAATCGGCTGCCGCCACCGGGGCGACCTTTGACGCCGATCCCGCCCCCGAACGCGGTGACGATCCTGGCCGTGACTGCAAGGCCCAAGCCTACACCGCCGATGCCCGCCCGTTTAACCTCGTTTGCACGAAAGAACGGGTCGAACACCCGGTCAATATCCTCGGTAGCGATCCCTCGCCCCCGGTCCTCGACCACGATCACCACAGCGTCCGGCTCCCGAACGATCTCGATGCAAATCGGCGAACCGGAATCGCTGTACTTTACCGCGTTGTCCAGCAAGTTATTGAAAGCGTGTGCCAGAAGTGTCGGTTGGGCCAAAATCAGAATTGACCCATCAACTGGTGCCCCGACCTTCAGGTCCGTGAACCGTGGGTGGCCGGACCAGGACTCGGCCAGAAGGTCGGATAACCAGCGAGTGAGTTCAACTTCTTCCAAGCCCGGCATTCGGGCGTCGGCATCCGCCCGTGCCAGGAATAAGAGCATCTCGATAATCCGACGTAACCGCGCTGCCTGGACGACGGAGGTGGTCAGCACCCGCCGGCACTCGTCGGGCTCGCGATCCCGGCGTAACGCCACCTCCATCTGGCCCAGCATGGCGGTCAGGGGTGTGCGAAGTTGATGGGATGCCTCCCCGGTGAACGGCCTTTGCCGCTCGAACGAGTCTTGCAACCGAGTGAGTAGGCCGTTGAATGCACCGGCGAGATCATGTAACTCGTCCCGTGCAAAAGGGACATGCAACCGCCACCCGAGGTCGTCTGCCATGATGCACTTCGCTGACTCGGTCATCCGACGAACTGGGGCAAGGGCGCGACGGCACACCCATCGACCACCAATCCCCGCGACAACCCACATGACGGCAGACACACCGACGAAACTCCACGCGAGCGTTCTCAGCGTGTCGTGGACCGGGGCGACCGGCCACGCGGTAACGAATACCAGTGTGCGATATCGCTTGCGGGTATCGGCACTCCGAACCGCCTCTGGGGACGGGTGCCGCAGCGTCCTGCGGACCACACGCCAGTGGTCGCCGTCCCAGGTAGCGTTGGTACGGCCAGCACTTTCAATGTGAGCTTTCTTGACGTAACCTGGCATTTGGCAATTGGTTGCCCCCCTTGTTCTCTCAGAGGCACGCACGGATGCGACGCCCTCCAACTCGCAAGCAGTCCAAATCACCGGTCCAATTGGTCGATCTGTTGGCCAAGCCTGAATACCGTGAGATACCGCTCACCATCCTTCCGCATGCGACGGCTATTCCTTTGGGTGTGATGGTCCATGGCACCATGGAATGGATGCTGGACCATCAGGTTCTCCAAACACTGTTCCAAGATCACGCCCCAGAACAATACACCCGCCAACTCACGATCTCTGCCTTGGTCAAGTTGCTCATCCAAGTATCCGCAGGATCTCGAGCGTCAGTATTCGCGGCCTTCGTGGCCGATCAGGCTTCGCCAAATCCGTCGATCAACACCAGCTTTCAGGCTCTCTACGGCAAGATCGGGCGATTCAATCCCTCTGTCAGCGAAGCCTTGGTTCGTCACAGTGCCGTCAAATTGGAGCCGTTGCTCAAGGGCATGCCACCGACCGCAGCCGAACCAATCTCAGGCTATCGGATGCGAGTTCTGGATGGCAACGTGCTGACGGGTACAGACCATCGACTCTCGGCTTTGCGGAAATGGCTCAATGCCTGCTTGCCAGGCAAATCGGTGGTGGTGTATGAACCG
>Ga0105048_10003432_pt1 | contig 25959 bp, 22 predicted proteins | sample MAT05_FD_78382 | JGI IMG/M metagenome (GOLD analysis project Ga0105048, IMG submission 78382) | Freshwater microbial communities from Lake Fryxell liftoff mats and glacier meltwater in Antarctica - MAT-05 | ecosystem: Environmental > Aquatic > Freshwater > Ice > Liftoff microbial mat | place... | reverse complement strand
GTCGTCAACGGTGCGATGCGCATCGGACGTGTTCTCGCGGGGCAAGTGAAGGTCAAGCAGACCCGACGTGCGCGCCTTGCCCAGCATCGTCTCCGCGCACAAAGCATCCATCAGCGAAGGAAAGACAGTGAACACATCAATGCGCACGGGTCTGCAAGCCTACGTCGCGGCGAAACAGCCGTGGTTTGGTTGACTGGTTGACGCGCCGCTCAGGTTTTGCTCATGTGCGCTTTGCACGATGCACTTTGAACAAAAGAATGACACCCGCAATTGCCACGATGAAAGCCTGAGCCGGGGGGAAGGCCAAAGTTCCGACTAGAACTTTGTTGAGGAGTGCCGCGGATACGATGAGGCCTACTCCCAACACCGTCATGGGCTCCGAGCGTCTCGCCATCCACACATCCGCGCGCGAGATTACTTTCGGACCCGTGAGCGCCGATTGGAGGGCCGCTCGATGCGCGGGGCGGTCAAGTGGGGCTTCTACTTGAAAGTAATAAAGCATCGCAGCGATATCCCCAACCAAGCAGGCACCAAGCAGAAACCAATATTGCCACTCGGATGCGCCAACCAGCCAGAGAAGCACGAACCAGGGTGATCCGAGTAACGTAAGAAATACAATCCTGCCTGAAACCGGATGGCGCCCGTTGATCGCAGCCCGGAACTCGTAGTCAGTGAAGTATCGGCTGAACGCTCGCAATGCTCTCATATGCCTTCAAGCCAGATTTTGAATGGACTGGGTTGCCCCGGGGCACCGAGAGCCATCGTCGCACCAGCTGCACATCCGGCTATCCCTCCGGCAACCCCACCCACGACCGCCCCATAACCAGCCCAAATGGTGATTGCACTGCCGAAAGTTGCACCTGTCATCCCTCCCACGTAACACCCCACTGCAGCGACGACAACCGTCTTAACGACCTTGGCCACGTTCTTTGCGAACGTCCCGACACTGTTGAAGTGTTCTTTGTACTTGATGGCATTCTTCCCGATGAAGTACTGCACAGCGCCGTACCTGGTCCCTTGCTTCTTACGCATTTCGTCCCGCGCCGTTTCATAATCCTGTTTGTTCGCCAGGGTCCACACAGTCTTTACTCCTACCATCTCGCGATGGTCGACTCCGGTCCAGCAAAACTTGCCCGCTATCCACGCTTGCGATCACCGGACAAGGTCAATGCGAGCGGACTGAGGTATCTCGCATAAGTCCCCACAGCTCATGAAGCCCGCGCGGTTCTGACATCGCTGACCACGCTCCCATCACGGCCGTCAAAGGATCACAACGGCAAGGATGGCGACCGCAAAAACAATTATCGACAATGACCACGAAACAATTTCATTGAGTCTCACGGCCCTTAGGTCCTTGAGAATCCAAAATGGACGCCAGATCTTGCCGCCCTGTTTCCATGTCGTTGCCAAAGCCAGGACGCCCATCAGCATCAGAGCGGCTGCCGAGATCAGCCCACCAGTCAAGGCACCCAGAACCAGGAGGCCCACAATCACACCACTGCGGAGCAGAGGATAAAATCTTGATGACGCGAGTTCCATGTGATCACCAATTCGACGAGATGTTGGGACGCGGGTCGTGACCATATCCCATATAGGGACTGGGGACGTATTGCCGTGCCTTGTCGGCCGAATCGAATCTGCGCAAGCTCCGGTCAATTGCCAGGCCAGAATAGCCAAGGTCATCATGTCGGACCGAGCGAGGACCACATGGTTTAGCCAAGAACCAAATTCCACAACCACCCGAGGCGATGTAGACCGAGCGTCTCTGCTCAGCTCGAACTCGCGTCACTCGACCGGTTTTAGTGTCGTAAAAATAAGTAGTTACAAGTCGTGTCTGATACCCCAAGTGATCCCAACAGATGCCAATGAGTACCGTCCCACAAGCAGAGGCAAAAACTGAGAACCCGTCGGATTTCGTCTCGCTCCACATTCCAGAGCTCGTCGACAGGTACATCAGTTTCATGCCGTCGAGATCGCGTCCATTGACGGGGTCTGGTTACCTGCGGGCAGGGTCCGCGACGTGCGACGCCGGGAACCACCAGTCTCATAGCCGGTCGTCGTCGTCAACCCGCCCGCAGTGACAGTGGTCGCGAGTCCGTAGACGGGGTCGAGTCCGGCCGCCGCATAGGAGATCGTCGCGGTGGTGAATCCTTAGTCCCACGGCCAAATCCTCTCTAACCAGACGAGGCCGATGAAGCTCAGCATTCCGATGCGCGGGAGTATGCCCAGTTCACCCGGAAGAGCGCAGACCACCACAGCAGTTGCACCAAAGGCCAGCAGACCCGGCACGATTTCTTGAGGCACCCGGACTTTCACACAACCTCCAACTCGGGGCCGCATCCCGGCGTAAGGGCACGAGTATCGATCCCAAGCGGGGGTCCCTTCCAACTGGCGAGCGACAGTCATTGAAACAGGCTAGGAGGGAGGGTGTGGGGCTCGGCAACGCAGCCTCGGCCGCACCGAGAGTGACTCTTGGGTCTGCGACCAGAACCCGGGGTCGATGTTCGAATGTCATCGCCGTCTTGAGCTGCGTGAAATCGAACCGTCGCAGGGTCTTACAACTTTCATGAAGGGGGCGGCTGTTGTGAGCGCTCCTCGTAACGGTGCGCATGTGATCAGCCATCTGTAGCCGAGCATCCGGCGGGAACCGAGATCGAGCACCGACGCCAGCTTGGCCAAGTTCACACGCAACAGGCGGTCACGGGGCGATTCAGTTTCCCGTGTCAGCCGCTTCTGCCGGAGGGCCGTCAGGTATGGGCCCACGCGCCAACTGGGCTTTGACGCGACTTCGACGTGATACCACGTATACGAAGGCACCAAAACCTAGCGCCGCCGTGGAGGCAACCCCGATAGTGAGACCGACTGGGGAAGTCTCAGAGCGATAGACGAGGGTAGTGCCTCCAGAAAAGAGGCCGCCAGCAATAGTTGCTGCGCCTACGGGATGCCGGTTAGTCCACGCGTCCCAACGCTTCAACTGCCGTGGTCTCATCCGCCGCTGCCCGTCTGATCAGCACCTCGAAGCGGATTAGGTTGTCCCGGCGCAAACACCCTCATGGTGACGGAATAAGCACATCCGAACACGAATCCACCTGCGAATCCCCAGGCAGCTCCGACCCCTGCAAACATTAGACCGACTGCAGCCCCCAGCGGGGCGGTCTTCAGGCCTCCGCTTACGCACGTCACCACGTACGAAAGGGCTTTAACCACAGTCTTGACAGTGTCAACGAAGCCTCGGCAGACCTCCTTGTATTTGATGGCATTCTTTCCGACGAAGTACTGCACAGCGCCGTACCTGGTCCCTTGCTTCTTACGCATTTCGTCCCGCGCCGTTTCATAATCCTGTTTGTTCGCCAGGGTCCAAACAGTCTTTACTCCTACGATCTCGCGATGGTCGACTCCGGTCCAGCAAAACTTGCCCGTAAGGTCAAATTGGTTGATCGGGTCGTTCGGATAGATGTAGCCGTTGGTGTTGCCGCCTTCAATTGGGTCGACACGTAGGAAGCGACCGAGGTCTGCCCGGTAGGGGCGGGCTCCCATTTCGATCGTTGGCTTGAGTTCTGATTGGTGTTCGTTGGGGCGTTGGTGTTGGCCGAGCCAGCCGTTGTCGAAGTCTCCGGGACTCGTATTCGGCGAACTCGTCAGCGTCTGGCCGAAGGGGTCGTAGAGGTACGGGCCACTAACGGCACCGGTCTGGTTGATCGTGTAGGTGGTGTCGCCGTGGATGTTCGGGTATGCCCACGTCGCCGCAGCGCCGGGCAGGACAGTGACGATGATGCCGCCGGGTAGTGCGCAGCTTCGGTCGAGGATCGCGTTCGCCGATGTCATTGTCAGCGTCGTTGCGTCGGAACCACCCGAGTAGGAGTAGCGCAGCGTTTTGGTCGCGACTGTCGAGTTCGCTGGCCGCAAGGCGACGGTCATCGTCGCACCGGTCGCCGCGACTACCGACGTCGGGGTCAGCGCGCTGGAGAGCCCTTCGGTGAGCTGCTCGCGTTCGCCGAGATGCACCGTCACTGTTCGTGCACCAGTGACAGCGGCGACATCGATTCGCTCTACCGTTCCCGCGGCTGGCGTCCATGTCGTATCGATCACTGTGGCTGCGACAGTGAGCACCAACCGGTTGTCCTCAGTGGTCGTCACCGGCGGCGCCGCATGCGCGGTTGCTGACGCGGTTGCCGCAGTCGCGACGACGTCGATCGGATAGGTCTGGTGCACGCCGCTGTAAGCAACGATCTGACCGGCAGCCTTCTGCGCAGTCGACAGCGTGAAGGTCCACGACGACGGATCACCACCGGCCGCCAACCGCCACAACATCGTCGTCGCGACACCCGTGTTCACCGTTGACGCAATCACCATCCAACCTGCGGGCGCGGTCACTATCGCTCCAACAGTCGCGACCGTCGCCAACAACAGGTCACCGGTCACCGCCGCCGTCGGACGATCCAACACCAGACTCGTCGACCCGCCGGCGTTATCGGCCGCTGCCCCGACATCGCGAAACACTGGCGTCGCACCCGGCGCCGGGATGGTGCGCGCGACAATGCGATCAGTGGTGTCACGGGTATAGGAGACGGTCACACCGTTCGCTGTTGTCGAGACGTGCCGGTCGGCGCCGTCGTAGACGAGCGTCTCACCCGCGAGAGTGGTGGTGTTACCGTGATCGTCGTAACCGATACCGCCACCGTAACCGGCAGCCGTCGTCGAGATCAGCCGATCCGCCATGTCATAACAATACGAAGCAATCGTCACCGCGTTATCAATCAACGCCGTCCGATTACCATTCGCACCCGAGCTAGCGAGCAGATTGCTACCGGTACAACCGGTTTGAGTGCCGTACAGGTATTGCAACACATGACCCAGCTGAGTCCCCTGGATCAAACGACCGGCACTGTCGTACACGAACGACGACGTGCTACCACCATTCACCGAATCGAGCCGGATACGTCGCGTCAGTGATGACCCGGCCGGCACGACGAATGTGCCTGACGACGACACTCCCGAAAGCGGGGGCGCGGCGAATGTGGGACTTCCATGACGACCGTCTCTTCGCTTCGAAGCGTCCAGCCACGACACGAGCAACACATCAAACCCGATGCGGTTCAATCGCCGGAATTGGGCTTCACTGGAGTGAGTGTGTAGCGACGAGGCTCACGAAACTGGACCCGTTTGGTGACTCGGTCTGCACGTCGTAAATCACCAGACCAAGAAACCTCCGAACGCGCGTCACTTCGGCAACCACTGCCACCCAACCCGACCTGCTAACGAGTAATGGTCGCTCTACCGGTCCACCCAGTCGGAAATAGTGCCCGACCAAGGTTTTCCATGCGCCACTTCGCTTGGCATCAACCAAGAATGCACGGCCAAAACTTCGTTTGAGGAACACCTGACCGAACAGCTGACGTCGCGGCAGACCAACCGCGGCGTCAAGGCTTCCACGGACCCCACCAGCGAAAGCTTCCATCACCCAGAGGACGGCTTGGAATACAGGTTTGCACACAGACTGCAGAGAAATCTGCCAGGAAGAGGGGTATCGGTCGCGGGTTACCACGAGTTCAGTCATTGAAACAAGCTAGAAGGGAGGGTGCAGGACTCGGCAACGCAGCGTTGGCCGCACCGAGCGTGATTCTCAACACGATTCTGTCCACAGTGTAAAACCCTGGTGCACCGGCGGCGGGAAATTGCAGTGCCCCAACAATTCCAAGAAGACAGCTGAAACCTCCCGCGAATCCCGGTGTGTTCCACATCGCGTTTGAAGCCGCCGTAAGGTCCGAAAATCAAGAGCCAATCGAAGCATCGCGACTCATTTCACCAACCGCCGATCTGCAAACCTACGAGCGATGATCTTTCACCTGACTGAACCGGACCGGTGGCAGCAATCGCTGGATGAGGGCGTGCACACGGGGTCGACCCGCGGTGTCGAACTGGCACAGGAGGGTTACATCCACTGCAGCACGGCCGCGCAATGGCCCGGCGTTGTCGACCGGTTCTATGGCGACGCCACCGAGCTGCTGTTACTGCATGTCGACGAAACGAAACTTGATGCGCCTTTGATCTACGAGCAGCTCGGCGATGCGCCGGAACCGTTCCCTCACGTGTACGGCCCGATACCGCTCGCAGCAGTCGTAAAGGTCGAGCGCCTCCGCTAGCGGCGACGACCCGTCAGATACGCTGACAGTTCTTGCGAGGTCGGCTTTGAACACACGCGCTCAACACACAGCCGTTAGCCACAAGGTACGACTATTCGAGTTCGGCTTGATCGCCGACCAAGCCTCGGGCCTCGATCGCTGATCGCGACGACCGCATGAACTTCACGCTGATCACTCCCACGTACCTTCCCGATCTGGCGCGCGCCGAGTTGCTGGTCGAGTCGGTGCAGCGCTGCGCCCCAGGACTCGCCCATCACCTCATCGTTGATCACCGCGATCTCGCACACTTCCGGCACCTCGGCGACCGCGCCACGATTGTCGTGTCGGAGGATCTGCTCCCCTGGTGGATTCATCGACTACCCGGCCGTCGCTCGCTGTGGCTCAGCCTGCGCTCGCGACCGAGCAGGGGCTGGATCGTGCAACAGATCCTGAAGATTGCTGCCGCATCACAGGTAGCAGCCGACGTCTCGATCTTCTGCGACAGCGACGTTGCGTTCGTGCGCCACTTCGATCCGTCTGTCGTCTGTCGCGGCGATTCGGTCGGGTTGCTTGACGTCGAGTTTGTCAACGACGAGGTACGCGAGTGGACCGCTGTTGCACGCACGCTGCTCGGCATCGATGAACCGGCCGCGCCACCGCGTGGCCACGTCGGCAATCTGATCTGCTGGCGGCGCGAGAACGTCCTGGCGATGATCGCCCGGATCGAGCAAGTGACAGGCGGTGATTGGCACACGGCCTTGATGCGCTTGCCAACGTTCTCGGAGTACGTCTTGTATGGGACACATACACGCGCGGTGCTCGGCTACGAGAACGCTGGGCATCATCCATCGGAGGTGCCGTTGGTGAAGGCGTCGTGGGGGCTCGATCTCGACGACACGCAAGCCCTTGATGACTTCTTCGCCCGGCTCGATCCAGCAACAGTGGCCGTCATGATCCACTCCAAGGACGGCATCGAACCGACTCGTTACCGCGACCGCCTCAGTGCGTTCTGGAATGCGGCAGGCTGACGCATGCGCACGACACATCTGTTTGGTCTCGACTTCGTCGTCGAAACGACTATCGAGGAACTCGCCGAGGTACTCGAGCGCGATGGGCAAGCCGCCAATCCGACATGGCGCGTGGTCGTCACACCCAACGTCGATCATCTCGTCCGCTATCGAAAGTCGCCGACTCAGCGCCACGTAGCCGAAAAGGCGTACATGGTGCTTCCCGACGGAGCACCGATCGTGTGGGCCAGTCGCGTGCTGCGATCGCCGATCGATCAACGGTTAGCCGGCAGCGACTTGTTCGAGGCGTGGTGGCAACGAATGGTCGCCGCTGAACGCCCCGTAATCGTCGTTGCCGGCAACGAGCAGCTTGCTCGACAGCTCTCCGCAGAAAATCCGAACTGTCGCTGCATCGTTCCGCCAATGTTCGCTGACGATGACTCTGAGCGCGTTGCCTCCATCGTCGGTGAGGTGCTCGCCGAACTTGAGGCGGACCCCGCCGACGCTGTCGTCATCGGACTCTCAATGGTGAAGCATCACTCGATTGCCGCCGGGCTCATCGAGTCGCCCGCGCCGTCACGGAACATGGGTGCACCACTACTGCTGCTGCTTGGCGCATCCCCCGAGTTCCATGTTGGACAACAGCAAAGAGCACCAAGGTGGATACAGCGAACTGGACTGGAATGGTCGTACCGACTGGTTCGCGATCCGCGACGCTTGGCCAAGCGCTACCTCGTCGACGACATGGCGTTCTTTCCTATGGTGTGGCGCGAGTGGCGGAGGCTGAGAGGCCAGCAATGAACGCAGCCCTTTGTGCGTGCATCAGATCGTGGTCGTAGACCTTTGCCCGCTCGTAGCCCGCGTCGCCATAGCCGAACCACTGGGCCCGAGCGCTCGGATTGCTCAAGGCTGCAATCGCAGCCGCAAGTGCCGAGACATCACCGGCCGGAACCAACCGGCCTTCAATTTCGTCGGTGACCACCGACCGCAGGCCGGGCGTGTCGGAAGCAAGAACCGGCAGCGCTTGCGAAAACGCATCGAACACATTGCGTGACTGCTCGTCACCAAGGTTCGGCACGACTAAGGCATCGACGCTGCGCAAAGCCTTGAAGAACTCAGGCCCGTACAACACTGGCGCAGCCACCACGAGACGCACGTGGCGCAACGTTGTCGCAGCGTGTTCGACGGCTGCGAGCAGTTGGCCGACGCCCATCACTGTGAATGTCAACTCGACGCCTAATTCGTCGACCTTGGCGAGCGCCGACAACAGCGGCTGAACACCCTTGGCGGGGTCGAGGCGGCCGATGTACATCAGGTGTGGGGCGCGCCGCGCCGCCTCGCGGCGCGCGGCCGCGATCTGCGTCGGAGTGGCCATCTCCTCGTGCAAGAACCATGCCGCTGGCGACACCAGGTAGCGGCAATCGCGACTCAGGAAGTCGGCGTACGCGGCGTGTGAGACAAAGGCAAACGCGGCCCGTCGAAACAGCACGCTGTTGATGCGTTCGGCGATCGCGCCCCGAATGCGATGGCGCAACTTCGGGTACACGCCCGGCGGCACTCGCCAAGGCGTCGACTCGATGAACGTGTACCAGGGCACTCGCCGAATGGCCGCGAACGGAACGCCCGTCCAGCCGTACGGGATCGGGTGCTCGACGCACCCCATAAACGCGATGTCGGCCCACCCGAGTTGGCGCCACATCGTCCCCACCGCCCGCAACCAACCGCCGCCAAGTACGTAACGCGCCAGGCCGTTGGCGTGTGGCAACGCGACGAATTCGAACCCTTCCTGCTGGAACGCGACTGTGCCTGGCGGCGGATCGGCGACCTCGATCATTGGACAGACAACTCGTATCGCTAGCGCAAGGTAGGTGTGCCTGCTGAGATCGCGCGCCGCCAACGCGTCGAGGTACACCGTCCCATCGGACTTGATGAAGGCCGGAACTCCCGTCAGGTGCATGTAGCGCTGGTACAACGAACCCTCCCGACGGACCTCCGGCGAGGTTACCGTGGACACGACATGCCACGACCGATCACATACCTGGCGACACACTTCCCCGCTGTCTCGCACACGTTCATCGCCGACGAAATCGACGCGCTCGAACAGCAGGGCGTGGATGTGGTCATCGTCTCGATCAACCCGGTTGGCAAGAGCGACATTGCAGCCGACAGCAAGCAACGGCACCTCAGCACGACTTACCTGAAGTCGCTTTCCAAGGGGCGAGTTCTCGCGACAATCACCGCCACGGCGCTGCGCCATCCATCCGTGCTGACGATCCCGCTGCGCAAGGGCACGGGTGCGGGCGGAGCGCGGGCCGCGCTCTGGCGGTACTTGCAACTTGCCGAGGCGATCATGACGTACCGGACAATGCGCCGCGCCGACAGCCATCACCTGCATGCACACTTCGGTCAGGTTCCGGCAATGGTGGCTTGGTACACGACAGAGGTAGCGCACCGCCACCGCGCCGGTCGCACGAACACCTGGAGTATGACGATCCATGGCTGGCACGAGTTTGTCGACGAGCGCGAGGCAAGGCTGCGCGAGAAGATTGCTGCCGCGACCTTTGTCGTCTGTGTCAGCGACTTCACCTGCGCACAGTTGTATCGCATCGCAGCGATGGGCGATCGCGACAAGATCCATGTCGTGAGGTGCGGCGTCGATCTCACGCGTTTCTCCATGCGCGACAGCGAGCCTTCCAACACAACGCCACGGATCGCGGTCGTCGCTCGCGTGTCACCCGAAAAGGGCCACTCGGTCCTGGTCGATGCCGTCGCCATCTTGCGGTCACGAGGCACAGAAGTCACCGTCGATGTCGTTGGCCCGGAATTTGAAGACCCTCAAGTCAACGGCTACGCAGTTGACGGCTATGGCGCGTCCGTGCGCAGACAGGCCGAAGCGGCCGGCGTCGCCGATGCGTTCGTCTGGCACGGTGCGCTCGCCCCGCCTCGTGTTGCGACTGTGCTCGCCGAGGCCAACGTGTTTTGCCTCCCGACGTTTGCAGAAGGGCTGCCAGTCGTCATCATGGAGGCCATGGCGCGCGGACTCCCGGTGGTTACTACCTACATCGCAGGCATTCCCGAGCTTGCAATCGATCATGCAACCGCGCTGGTAGTGCCGGCCGCTAGGGCCGACCTGCTGGCCAATGCGCTCACCGAAGTGCTCAACGACGACGACTTACGCCGACGCTTGGTCGCCGCCGCCTCTTCATCGGTGCGGCAACACCACGACGTCGCACAGAACACAAAGGCGCTTGCGCAATTATTCGAGGGTGTACAGCGATGATCGCCGATCGCTCGCTGTGGCAACTTTGGCGCGAGGACTACGCGACACACGGGCGCGACTCCACACTCCCCGGGTTCCGTGCGCTGGCATTTCATCGCTTCGGTGTGTGGCGCCTCCGCGTTCGTCCGCGCCTGCTCCGCGCACCGCTCACCATCCTCTATCGGCGGCTATACCGGCGGGCCCGCAATCGCTATGGCATCGAGATCCCACACTCGGTCGCGCTTGGGCGCCGCGTGCGCATTGAACACCAGGGCGGCATCGTCGTCCACGGCAGCGCAGTCATCGGTGACGACGTCATTATTCGCCAAGGGGTCACGATTGGTAATCGTCATCTGGATCGCCCCGACGATGCACCAGTGATCGGCAACCGCGTCAACATCGGGTCAGGTGCAGTCATCCTCGGCGCGATCACGATCGGCGACGACGTTTCGATTGGTTCGAACGCGGTCGTGCTCGACGATGTCCCCGCTGGCAGCACGGTTGTCGGGCCGCGAGCCGCAATCCGCACTCGCGACGAGTTGTCGTGACCGACGCGCCGACGCACCGAGTTGTAACGGTGGCGGTGTGTACGTTTCGACGGAATGATCTGCTGACATCGCTGGTACGGACGGTCGATCGCCTCGCCGCCACGGAAGCTCCCGACGCGTCGGTAGGCATGCTCGTCGTCGACGACAGTCCAGAAGGCGGAGCCGCCCAAACAGTTGACAGCTTGCTGCAGAGCGTCGGGATCGCCGTCACATACGCCACATCGGCTGCGGCCGACATCTCGGTCGCACGCAATCACGCACTGCAGCGCGCCGCTCAGGGAAGTGACTTCGTCGCCTGCCTCGACGACGACTGCGTGCCGCACGTCGGCTGGTTACGCGAGTTATTGCGTATCGCCGACGCGCAGCAAGCAGACGTGGTGGTTGGCCATCGCCAGTTTGTCGCCGCCGCAAGTGCACCGCGCTGGCTGCGCGAGCAGCCGTTCCTCGCCGAGAATCTGCACTACGCCGATGGCAGCGTGCCCGTCAACGGCAACACAGCCAACATGCTCGTTCGGTCGTCGTGGCTCCGTTCGTCGGGCGTTCGGTTTCGATCCGAGATGGGTGCTGTCGGCGGCGAAGACATGGTGTTCTTCTCCGATGCGGGCAAGGCCGGCGCGAACATTCGCTTTGCAGCCGGTTCGATTTGTGACGAGCCATGCGATGGTAAGCGAGCAACCTTTCGCTATCAGGCGTGGCGGCAGTTCTGGCTCGGCAACAACGAGGCGGTCATCAACCGCGCTACTCGCCAATCCACACGCACTCGATTGGCTGGGCGCGCGGCGAAACGAATACTGCTCGGAGTAACGCACTCGTTCATTCGAATGCTGCGCCGCCAATCACCGCAGTGGCACTGGGCGATAGCGCTGACCGGCCGCGGCGTCGGGCTACTCGCTGGGGTAGCTGGTCTCCGCTTGCGTCATCGCAGCCTCTGACTCGTCGCTCGCACCGGGTCTCTGTGTGTCGCCGAGCCGCCACAACATCAACCAGGCCGCGACTGCCAACACTGCGTCGCCAGCATAGGAACCAATTACAGCGCCCCTCCACGACATGCTCGGCACGAGAGTGACGTAGAGCACCATTGCGACCACCGCTGAGGCGATGATGCACCACAGTCGTGCCAGCGTGTGGCCAAGACCCAGCAACGCGTTCAACGGAAAGTGGGTAAAGCCACGCACGATCATCAACGGCGCCAGCCAACGCGTGATCGTGATTGCGCCAGAGAACCCATCACCGACGACCAGCGGCAACGCCACCGGTGCGGCAACGAGCAGACCGAGCGCAGCGACCGTGGTGTACGCGGTTGTTGCCATCGTGTACTTCGCCGCACGACGCATCTGATTGCCGACGCGCGGATCGACAAACGTGCGATGACTCGACGCCACGAGAGCGTTGATCGGGATCACGGCCAACAGGACCATGCGATAGGCGGCGGCGTACAGACCAAGGTCGGCGCCGAGGCCGTTTGCCGACATAGTGATCTTGTCGCCATCGTTGTGCAGGTTGAAGACGAGAAGTGTTGACGACATGGTCAGCGTCGTCGATACATGGTCGCGACGCAGCCGCCCCAGTCGCCGCGGCACACCAAGCGCGGCAGTGACCCTCCAGAAGGCAACAACACCAATCACCACACAGCAGATGGAATACGCAATGCCGTAGTTGCGCAGTGTGAGCGAGTCGGTGAAGTAGAGCGCGACGACAGCAAGCGTCTTGACGAGAACAAGGCTGAGCTGCAGCACAATAGTCGCCCGGAAGCCGTTGACGATCAGGCGCAGCGTGCGCGCGATTTGCACGAGGGTCGTCCCGAACAACTCGGCGATCATGAAAAGCACGACTGTCCAGATCGACAGCCGCGGCAGCAAGAAGCGCGATGTCGCCAGCACGATTGCAATCGAGGCGCCGATGAACGCGGCGTAGATAGAGAAGAAGTGTGGGCTCACCGATCGGGCCGACGAACCCATTGCCGACTGCAGAAACGCGAGGCCCGGTCCGATATGCGCCAAGGCCAGCGAGACGCCGATAAGGGCGTACATAGCGGCGAACGAGCCGTAGTCGGTCGGGCCTAGCCCGCGGCCGACGAGAGCGAAGAACACGAACGTGCCAACGAGCTGGCACACCTCGAGCACGAGACCCGAGGCACCATCGCTGAGTGCCTGGCGTCCCACCCCGAATCGAGTCGTGATGGCAGCAAACGCACTGCGCTTGGCCGGGTCGTGCTTGGCCGGATCGTCGGAGGCTGTCACGTTTGGGCTCGCGACAATGTGGTGAACACGATGAGCAGCGCCGGCCACACGCCGTACGCGGGCAGCGCCTCGGAGAAGCCAAAGGAGAAGATGATGGCGCAGTAGAGCAGAGCAAGCCGACCGAAGGCATCGTCGCGCATCAGACCACGCCAGCCCGAGCGGAACGTGCTGAGCAGTTGCGTTGCATAGAGCGCAACACCGATCGCGCCGAGGCGCAACATCAGATCAAGTGCCGCGCTGTGCGCATGGGCCACGAGAAAGCCGTTGCGGATGTTGATCGAGCGAATTGGTTCGGCCCAGATGTTCTCCCACACGCCGTATCCGTAGCCGTGCCAGAACCGGTGGCTAATCGCGTTGTTCACGCCCTCCCAGATCAACGTGCGGCTGGAGAACGTGAGGTCTTTGCCACTCAACATGACGACTGAGGCAAAGATCTCCGCAGCAACCAATGTCGCGATCAGCGCCCCTGCCATGAGTAACGAACCAGCCGAGCGCCCGAGGCGCTGCACAAGGCCCTTGTAGCCGCCGAGCATCCAGTTGACGAGCAACAACATCACTAGCGTGGCCAGCCCCGTTGTCGTGTCGCCGAGAATTAGCAGCGCGGCGACGAAGACCACGAACCCGCGGCGAAAGGCGCGATGCGGGTGCAGGCAGAGAACGGCAGCGGCAGTCAATAACAGACAGGGCGCCATCGTGTTCTTGTGGATGAATCCACCGGTCAGACCCGGAGCGGGTCCTGTCGACGAATAGGCGCTGCCCGGCTGCACAGCAAGCGCGAAGAAGATCAGGCCAATCGCGATATAGCCACTGCGCAACAAGCAACGCACGAAATCGTCGCGCCCGAGTACTTGCGCAAGAACGACGATAGTGACGATGGTGGCGAGGTCGCGACTCGACGCGCTGATCCACCCCGAGCGGTTCGAGTCCCATGTGTACGACGCCATCCACCACCCAACGAAGAGCAGACTGGTGATTGGAAGGAAGACCCTGCTCAGCGAGCGTGGTGGCGACACAATGAGCGTCGCAAGTAGCAGCATCGCCTGGACCGCGATGTACTTCATCGGCGTCAGTGCGAACAGCAAGGTGTACGCGCCGAAACCATCAACCAGCGCGAAGGTCAGGCTGACGAGCGCGAGTTGTCGCCAGATAGCCGGCAACGGGCCGCGCACGCCGGTTTCGTCGGCCCACACACCAATTGGTCGCGCTTCAAGCATGAGCGTGTCGCTTCGCAAGTCGCGCGCGTCGTCGGCGACCGAACTTGATCGCAGGTTGCTCGATCAACCGATACGACAACCACGCCAGTGCGAACGAGAGCACGACCTTGGACGCCACCAGCAAAAGTCGGGGAGCATCCGGATAGCGCTCGCCACTGAGAATCGTGAAGATTGTGGCGTGCCACAGATACAACGAATACGAGAGGGCACCGAGCCATCGCATCGGAGCGCTTTGCAATGGTGCGGCGAAGACGCTTGTCGGTTTCGTCACCAGCTCGGCCAAAATGATCGCGAAGCAAGCGCTCAGCCCGACGCCGCGAATGTCGTAGGTGTCGTGCGCGAGATACCAGTCGGCAAGGAATAGATCAAACGTGACAGCGACACACGCCAAAGCAAACAGCCACCGTGGGAGTCGCCAACGGCCAGCATCGTCGGTGTGCAGCACAGCGGCGAGCAGACACCCGAGTGCCAGGCCCTGGAAGTCCAAGAACGGAATCGACAGCCAATGCGGGTAATCCAACACACCGGCAACCAACACACGCCCCAGCACCACGCTGGCCAGCGCAACTGCGCCAAACCACATCGCAAAGCGGCGAGTGGCGCGAAATGCCATCGGCACCGCGCACAGCACGACTGGCCAGACGAAATAGAACTGCTCTTCAATTCCGAGCGACCATGTGTGCGCCAGTGCCCCGCGCGGTTCGAAGCCGTAAAAGACTGGCCACAGGTTGCCCATCGATCCGCCGGCGAGCGCGATCTCGCGCCGCAACGGGTCGCCGACATCGCTCATGAACGTGAACGAAGCCACCAACAGAAAGGCCAGCATCACAAACAGCGGCGGAAAGATTCGAAAGACGCGGCGGATATAGAACTGCGCGAGCGACAATCCCCCGGTTCGGTCGGCCTCTTCCAATGCCAGCTTGGTAATCAGGAAACCTGACAGCACAAAAAACAACATGACGCCGGACCCACCACCCGGGAACACCGGCGAATACAGGTGAACCAGGAACACCGTGGCGATGGCCACGCCGCGCAGCCCGTCGAGCACCGGCAGGTGACCCATCGGCTGGTGCGCCAGGCGATGGCCGCCAGGCTGCGTAGCCTCTCCAAGCGATGTCGTATCGGTGCTCATCGCACCAACCCGCGCAGGCGTCCGGCAGCGATTGCGCCACGACGCAACGCGCTGGCGACGGACCAGCCCGGCGTGAGTTGGCCATTCGGGCGCAGAATGCCTAGCGGCGACGAGACCATCCGGCCGTCCGCTGCGGGCGTGCCGAACAACCGCAGCACTTCGCTCATGCCACGACCATACGAGTAGTGCTGGCGCAACATTGCCAATACGCCGTCTCGATGGCGATAGTCGATGACCGCCCCTGCGGCGTGTCCGATCGAGTAGCCGGCGCCTAGCAACGACCAGCTGATTGCGATGTCCTCGCAGCGAGTCAGCGTTTCGTCGAAGCCGCTGACTGCATCGAACGCCTCGCGACGTATCGCCAGATTTCCGGTCAGCAAGTACGGCTTGCCCAGAAACCGATTCAATTCGCCACTCGTTGTCGAGGGATACCAGCGACGCATTCGATCATCCGAGAACACGTCGATGACATCACCGGAAACGGCGTCGAATGTGCCGAGCCCGGTGATCAGCGCCGAGAGCCAGCCCGCGTGGACCAAGTCGTCGGCGTCACAGAACGCGATGACCGAGCAACTGGTCGCTGCCGCGCCGACATTGCGCGCATGCGCCGCGCCCTTACGGCCGCTGGAGTCGACGATTCGGACACGACTGTCGCCACATGACTCGAGGACTGATCGAACATCGTTCACAACAGCCGCCTGCGCGGAGTTCACCGACAGCACAACTTCGCGCAACGGCACCGGTTCGTTCAACGGCACCGGTTCGTTCAACGGCACATTCGTCTGCGCGAGCACTCGGGAGAGCTGCTTGGCGAGAACGGCATCGACCGACCCGACCGGAATGACGACCGCGACGTCCATCGCGTTAGCGACGACGAAGCGGCGCGCTTGGGGTAGTAACCGCCAACACGTTCGGCTGCTGCTCGCGTAGCTCGCGACCGATCAGCGCCAACGCCTGCTTCTGTTGGCGGCCTATCGGAATTACGAGAACCACCGCGTCGGCGATGTGCGCAAACTGAACGGTCGATGCGGCTCCTAAGAAGGGGCCACCATCAACGATGATGACGTCGGCCAGCGGGTCGAGACGCGCCAGCAACTTCGGAACGTCCTCGCGTCGCAACACACTGCCGCTGTCCATCATGTCGGCGGCGGCGACTACCTGCAGTGTTGGCACCCGAGTCGGACGCAGCAGCATCGCCGTGCCCGGGGCACGTGGCGGACCACCGCTGTAGGCGGGAAGGCCAGCCGGCTGCAGCTCGAACAACTCCGAAAGTTCGGGATGCAACGGATCGGCATCCACGACCAAGACGTCGGCGCCGTTGAGTGCGAAGCGATTGGCGAGTGCACCGGCGAGGCTGGTTGTGCCGACTGAGACATCGGTACCTGTGACAAGGACGACCAGCGCGTGATGCTGACGATTGAGCGCGTCGGTGCGCACGCGCAAGTGATCGATGAACGGGGTCGCGTTCGCGGGTAGGTACTCGACGACGGCGCGGCGATCATTTGAGATCCGGTAGTTAGGTACCGAGCCGACCACCGGAACGTGCAAGATCTCGGACGCTTCCTCGTTGTCCAACACTCTGCGCGACACCCTTGCCACGACAACTGCTAGCACCAAGCCGAAAACCAATCCGCCGAGTACGCCGGCCGCAAGGATCTTGCGATTGGACGAGACCAGCGGAGTGGTCGGCAGCGTCGCCGCTTGCACGACCTGACTTGAAACACGCACCTGGTCGCCGAGCTCGAGGTTGTTCTTGGTGGCGCTGACTCCCTGGTACTCCCCCAGCACCGATTGCTTTTCCGTCACAAGGTTGGGCACGACCTGTTCGATTGGCGGAATCGGTGGACAAGTCGCGCTGCAGACGGTGCCAGCAGCCGGAAGATACGGTGCCATCGCAGCGGCGATCGCGGCGTCGATGGCCGTCAACTGTTCCTGCAGTGCGAGCAACTTGGCATCCACCCCAGCCAGGCTGGAGTTGCGGGTAGCGTCGACTTGTGTCTGCAGGTTGGCGAAGTATTGCTGGACATAGACCTTCGCAATTGCCTGCGACACTCGGGCATTTGGCGTTGAGACCGTCATCTCGACGATGTCGGTGTTTTGGGCCTGGACGACGGAGAGTGTGCCGAGAATGCTCTCCGCGGTGGCCCCGTCGCCGATCACCTGGGCAGGCGCTGCGGCGGCGCTGTGCGGCCCGAGGACCACCATTGGCCCCGCAACATAAGGGGCGGAGCTGGACCCGCCAGTCTCTGGCGACACGCTTGGAGGGGCGATATAGAGCAAGGCTTTGGACTCATAGACCGTCTCGGTATCGCCGCGCAGAGTCACGCCGACAGCACTACCAAGCAGCAGGCCACCAAGCGCCAACCACCAGTAGCGCTTGACCGCGCTTACGACGAACGAGAGTTCCACCACACACCGCCTTGAGAATCGAGATTCAGCCGTCAAGGCTATCGGCCGATATCAGAGTGTTCTGAACCTCCATGACACCGACCGTTGTTACCCTTTCGCGCCAATGACCCGCGTCCTTGGTCGTTTTTCGTCGCGCCGGCTTGTCTGGGCCGCCATCACGCTCGGCTCCGTCGTCGGTTTGGCGGTCGCTACCTCGTGCAACGGGTCCGATAGGGCATCAGATACGAGCACCCGCCCAACTGACGGGTCGGCGCCGATCGTGACCGCTGGCCCACAGGCCGACGTCGAGCCGCAGCGCATGGTGCACGGCACCTACATCTGGCAATCCCTGCCGGTTGGCGCCGGTGGTTATGTAACCGGCATCGTTGCCGCAGCAGCACCAAACTCAGCGATGTACGTCCGCACCGATGTCGGCGGCGCCTATCGCTGGGATCCGGCCACCGAACGCTGGACGCAGTTGCTCGATGCGAGTTCGCTTCCCGGCGCTCGCCCAGGCGACGTCCTCAGCGTCGACAGCATCGCCGTCGCACCATCGCTGGGCACTCGGGTTTACCTCGCGCTCGGCAACGACGAGAATCCAGCGCCGGACACTCCGATCGCGGGCGCAGGGCGAATCTTGGTGAGCGACGACAGCGGGTCGACATGGCGAACTTCCGAGCAGCGTTGGTTCATCAGCGGCAACCAAAGGTTCCGCGCTGGCAGCGAACGATTGGTCGTTGACCCCACCAACCCCGATCACGTGCTGTTCGGCAGTTCACGCGAGGGACTTTTCCAATCGCTCGACGCCGGCACGACCTGGCAGCAGATCCCAACAACCATCGTGCCTGCTGGCATCATCGACGATGCGGCGAGCGATCAGCCCGGTGTATCCACAGTTGGGTTCGTGGGCACCGCGATGTTTGCGGCAGTCGCTGGTAACGGAGTTTTCGAGAGTACCGACAACGGGGCCTCGTGGACGATGGTCCGCCCGTACGAAGCGAGTCAATACGGCGCGGGTGCAGTCGATGTGGCGGGCGCTCTGTGGCTGGCGATCAATCGGACCGACGGCCTGCCCGCGGTGATCACCGTGTTCGACAGCGAAAGTGCTTCGTGGACAGACCTGCCGATTCCGTCGAACTCGCCAGCGGCCGTGTTCGCGGTCGACCCGACCAACCCGTCGCGCGTCGCGCTCGCGGACGAAGCAGTACGCGACGGACACTTTTGGACGTCGACGGATGGCGGGCAGAACTGGTCGGCACACGACATCGAGATCGCGTCGCCGCAAATCCCATGGCTGGCGAACACCGACCTCGACGACTACATGAGCACGGGGCGACTGATGTTCGATCCTGCCGGAGGCATGTTGTGGTTCGCCGAAGGAATGGCCGTCTGGCAAACCGTCGACACTGAAGCTGCGACGATCACGCTGACCTCTGCGGCACGCGGCATCGAGGAGACGGTTGCGTCGGCAATTGTGGCGGCACCGGGTGGCGTACCGATCGGCGCGGTCGCAGATCGGCAGGGCTTTCGTTTCGACGACACGACGCATTACCCGGAACGAACGCTGATCGACGAGACGTTTGTTGGTGGAACCGGTCTGGACTACAGCGGTGGCAATCCGGATGTCATCGCTTGGGTTGGCGCCGAATACCACATCTACTACTCCGAGGAGCGACGCGCTCGTGGCGCACTGTCCACAGACGGCGGCGTTACCTGGCAACAGTTCGAAGGCACGACGCCGGAGATGTTCGGTGGCGAGGTCGCGGTATCTGCAGTCGACGCGAACGTGTTGGTGTGGCTACCGACTCACTTCAGTGACCCATGGGAGTACCTGCGCAGTCCGGTCGGTGTCTATTTCAGTCACGATGGCGGGCAGACGTGGACGCACGTCGACTCGATCGCTGGCATCGATTCTTTTCATCGCTTCCTATGGTGGTTCAACCGTCGCGCCCTCGCCGCCGATCGCGTGAATGGAAACTTCTACCTGATGTCCGACGAGGCTCGCTTCTTCACCAGCAGCGATGGCGCGGCGACGTGGCAAGAGGCAGAAAACGCACCGCCGTGTCTTGATGCCAACGCGTGCCATGTGCTCGGCCAACTGCAGGCACAACCCGATCGCGCCGAGCGCTTGTGGGCGGGGGTCGGCAGCGACGGTCTGTATCGAACCGACGACGCCGGGCGCACTGCGTGGGTCAGAGTCCCCGGGGTTGACGAAGTAAGGGCGATGGGCTTCGGTGCGCCCTTAGCGGATGGTGGGCCGGTCGCAGTGTTCGTGTACGGCCGCGCCAACGGCAGCGCCGGAGTGGGTCTCTACCGCAGCGGCGACGACGGTGCCACGTGGCAGCTGATCACAGAGTTCCCAGCAGGGTCCTACGCCGACATCAACGCAATCAGTGGCGATCCCGATGTGCCCGGCCGCGTGTACATCGCATTCGCCGGCATCGGTTTCGCACAAGGCGATCCCATCGGAGCGACGGGATGACGCGCCTTCGCTGCGCCCTGATCGGTGCCGACACGCTGCTCATTGAGTGTGGGCAGATGCTGAGCGATCGCGGGCACGACATCGTCTCGGTCGCCGCCGGCAGCGACCGCGTCGCCGCGTGGGCCGCAGCGAATGGCATGTCGGTGCATGACATCAATGCGCTCGACGACTGGGCCGACAAGCTGAGCCATCGCTCAGTCGACTACGTCTTTGCCATCACGCACCTCCAACTGCTGCCCGCGAGTGTCGTTGGCGCGGCCAGTCGCATGACGATCAACTTCCACGACGGCCCGCTTCCCGGATATGCCGGACTCAACACACCTGTCTGGGGAATTCTGCGCGGTGAAAGCGAGTGGGGTGTCACATGGCATCGGGTCGACGAGGGCATCGACACCGGCGACGTCATCGTGCAGCGTCGGTTCGCGATTGCCGAGCGCGAGACAGCGCTTTCGCTGAATACGCGCAATTTCCAAGAAGCGATCGACAGCTTCGCTGAGCTGCTCGACCTGCTCGAGAGTGGCAACGTCGACCCTGTCCCACAGCGGCAGGGCGCGCCGACAGTGACGTTCCGGCGCGCTGACCGCCCCGACGGAGTGCTTGATTTCGCGCAGCCTGCGGCCGAGGTCGACCGCGTCGTGCGCGCCTTGCACTTCGGACCGCATCGAAACCCGGTCGCGGCCGCCGTGCTCTGGCACCCACTCGCGGCGGCAGTCGTTGGAACATCGGTCGTTGGCACCGCCGGAACCGGTCAGGCGCCTGGGACGGTGCTCGCTGTCACCGGCAACGGCAACGGACTGACCATCGCTTGCGCGACCGGCACCGTGACGCTCAGCGACCTCTGTTGGCTCGACGGCTCGCGAACTGCTGCCACCCAGTTCCTCGCCGAGATCGGCGCGACGGTCGGGTCGGTGCTGCCGCAGCTGGACAGCGATCAGCGGCAGTGCCTCCATAACCTCGCGTCGAATACCCAACAACACGAAGCAGCGATCACCGTGCAGCTCCGCGGGATCTCCGCCGCAGCGTTTCCATGGCCACACCTCAGCGACCACGCGCGTGGACGCGACCGCGCCACCGTCGCCATCCCCCTTGCCGAGCCGTGCCCGCCCACCCGCATCGTGAGCGCACTTGCAGTCTTGCTGTCACGACTGAAGGGTGCTGGCGGCTGCGACGTTGCGCTCGCAACGGCCCCAGCGCCAGAGTTCGCCCAGTCGCTGTTCTGCACCGAGACACCGCTGGCGCTGAGTATCGACTTGGCGGCCGCGCCACACGACGTCATCGGCGCGGTTACGAAGTCGCTTGGGGCGGCCAGCGTGTCGGGTTGGTTCCGCGACCTCGCGGCGCGAACACCCGGCCTTGCCGGTCGCATTGAGTTGGCTCACGGACTCGGGCTGGCGATCGGTGTTCGCACGTCGCGCTCCGACGCTCAGCTGCCACATGCCGTCGTCGTGCTGCAGCCAGCGACAACGGTCGGATGGGAAGTTGAGTACGACGCCGCGGCGATCAACGAAACCGAGGTCATCGAGTTCGCGCGCTGCCTGGCGCTGACCACCGCCGCCTTCGACAACACCGACGTCCACCCCGGGCACGTTGCGCTGCTGTCGGGCGCTACTCACGATCGCGTGATCAACAGTTGGAACGCGACCGATGCTGCCTTTGAGTCGGCGTGCATCCACGATCTCATTGCGCGCCAGATTGCGGCCACCCCGGAACGCATAGCCATTGTGTGCGGTGACGACGCGATCACGTATCAGGAGTTGGCGACGCGCGCTCACCGCTTGGCTGCGCATCTGCAACAACTTGGGGTCGGCCCCGACTCACTCGTCGGTGTACACGTCGATCGCAGCATCGATCTGGTGGTGGCCGTCGTGGCGGTGCTGCAGGCCGGAGGCGCTTACGTTCCGCTCGATCCGGCCTACCCGGCCGATCGGCTGCGACACATGATCGCCGACAGTGGCACGCGAGTCGTCGTGTGCCAGCAAAAGGATCGCGCCCACTTGCCGCTACCGACCGATGCCATCGATCGCGCGACCGTCGCCGTCGACGCCCATTTCGCCGATGGTCCGACGCCCCACCACGCGGCGCAACCACACAATCTCGCCTACTGCATCTACACCTCGGGTAGTTCGGGGCTTCCGAAGGCGGTACTCGTCGAGCACCGCAACGTTGCCAACTTGTTCGCAGCGATGGACAAGGAGATTTTACGAACAGAGAACGACACGTGGTGCGCGTTAACCAGCCTGTCGTTCGACATTTCAGTGCTCGAGTTGTTGTACACACTCGCCCGCGGTATTCGCATCGCGCTGTACGTTCCCGATACACACCGGCCAGCCGCGGCTCGTAAGCCGGTGGACTTTTCATTGTTCTATTTCTCGGCAGACGAAGCGGACGTGCGTGACTCACGTGGCAAGTACCGGCTGCTGCTTGAGGGCGCCCAGTTCGCCGACGCCAACGGCTTCTGCGCAGTTTGGACGCCGGAACGGCACTTCCACGCCTTCGGCGGGTTGTACCCGAATCCCGCGATCACCGCCGCTGCAATTGCGGCCGTTACAGAGCGCATTGGCATTCGTGCGGGTTCGGTTGTGCTGCCCTTGCATCATCCGATCGAGATCGCCGAAGCATGGAGCATGGTTGACAACCTGTCGAACGGCCGTGCCGGCGTTTCGTTCGCCAGTGGCTGGCAACCAAACGACTTCGTTCTGCGCCCACAGAACTACGCGAGCGCGAAAGCCACGATGTTCAAAGGAATCGATCAGATTCGTCGACTGTGGCGCGGCGACTCCATCGCGTTCGATGGTCCGAACGGCGCACCAGTAGAGGTCGCGATGCTGCCGCGACCGGTGCAGCCCGAACTGCCAATGTGGGTCACCACCGCGGGCAATCCCGACAGCTTTGCTGCCGCCGGCGCCGCCGGCACCAACTTGCTCACTCATCTTGTTGGTCAATCGATCGAACAGTTGGCATCGAAGATCGTCACCTATCGCAAGGCGCGCGCCGATGCTGGCTACGACCCTGCCGCAGGTGTAGTCACGCTGATGCTGCACACGTTCATCAGTGACGACGAAGCCACGGTTCGCTCGGTGGTGCGCGGACCGTTGCGCAAGTACTTGGCTACGTCGTACAGCCTGCTGCGTGAGCACGCTTGGTCGTTTCCGACATTTCGCCGACCCGATGGTGCTGTCGTCACCAACCCTGATGATCTGGTCGACGACGACATGGCCAACCTTGCAGGCGACGACCTCGATGCAGTACTCGACTTTGCCGCCGAGCGCTACTACGCAACCAGCGGTTTGTTCGGCACACCCGACCAAGTGCTCGGTCTCATCGAACGGCTCCATCAGATCGGTGTCGACGAGATCGCGTGCCTTGTCGACTTTGGTGTCGCTACCGACACTGTCCTGGACAACCTTCCGCATCTCGCACGAGTCCGCGAGCTGAGCGCGAGGCAAGTAGTCAGCGACACTTCGGCGACCACCGACGCATCAATCGCCGAACTGATCAATGCCACCGGCACTACTCACATTCAGTGCACACCCTCAATGGCACGAATGTTTGTGCACGATCCGGCTATGCGGACAGCGCTCGGCACGGTGAAGCAGCTACTTGTGGGCGGCGAAGCCTTTCCCAACGACCTTGCCAAGCAGCTAAAGGCGTTGGTCGGGGGCACGATTACCAACATGTACGGGCCTACCGAAACGACCGTGTGGTCAAGCGCATGGCAGCTGCGCGCGGACTACGACTGGACGCCGATCGGCAAGCCGCTCGCCAACACGCAGCTCTACGTGCTCGACGAAGCAGGGCAACCGACGCCGCCCGGCGTCGCTGGCGAACTTTGGATCGGTGGCGCGGGCGTGGCGCGCGGCTACCACCAGCGACCTGAACTCACGGCCGAACGCTTCCGCGCAGATCCCTTCCGCGAGAACGGCCGCATGTACGGCACCGGCGACCTGGCGCGTTGGCACCCACAGGCCGACGGTGGCGCAACACTCGAATTCCTCGGACGCGCGGATCAGCAGGTCAAGCTACGCGGGCACCGCATCGAGCTTGGTGAGGTCGAGACCGAGATCCGGCGACTGCCCGAGGTCGCCGACTGCGCAGCAATAGTGGCTGCGCATGCCAATGACGGACTCGATCAGCAATTGGTTGCTTATGTCGTGACCAATAGCCCTGCAACCTTCGACCCAGGTCTGTTCCGCGAGTTGCTACGTGCACGACTTCCAGAAGTAATGGTGCCCACTCAGATTGCGGTGCTGCCATCACTGCCGAGAACACCAAACGGCAAACTCGATCGCCGCGCGCTGCCGGCCGTCGTGGCGGCTCCGAAAGCCGCCGTCGCTCCCGCGACCAGCATCGTCGAACGCCAGGTGCTCGCCGACTGGCAGCACGTCCTTGCAACGCGCGCCATTGGCATCGACGACAACTTCTTCGACGCCGGCGGCCACTCGTTGCTCGTTGTCCGCCTCCACCGCAAACTGCAAGAGAGTCTCGCCCGCACGATTGCGCTCACCGACCTCTACCGCTTCCCCACGGTGCGGACGTTCAGCGCATCGCTCGCCAACACGCCGGCACACACCTCCACAGCTACGACGTCGCCAGCAATTGCGGCGGCGCTCGATCGCGCTGCTCGGCGCCGCGCCAACATGCGGGGCGGATCATGAGCGAGGACGTCGCGATCGTCGGGATGTCGCTGCGCGTGCCAGGCGCATCGACGCCCGGCGAGTTTTGGAACAACCTCGCCGCGGGTGTCGAAAGCATCTCGACACTCACCGACGAGCAGATGACCCAGGCCGGCGTCTCTCGCGACGCCATGCAACGTCAGGGATACGTGCGCAGGGCAGCCATGCTCGATCACATGGAGTGGTTCGACGCAGAGTTCTTCGGATTCTCGCCCAAGGACGCGGCGATCATGGACCCGCAGCATCGTCAGTTCCTCGCCGCGTGCTGGGAAGCACTGGAGGACGCCGCCCATCCGGCTGAGAGATTCGACGGGGCGATCGGAGTCTTCGGTGGCTGCGGCATGGGTTCATACCTTGCCTTCAACCTGCTGAGCAATCGCCAACTGGTCGACGACGTCGGCATGTTCCTGCTGCGCCACACCGGAAACGACAAGGACTTCTTGGTGACGCGCGCGAGCTACCTGTTCGACCTGCAGGGTCCGGCAGTCAATGTGCAGACCGCGTGCTCGACCTCGCTGGTCGCGACACACCTCGCCGTTCAGTCCCTACTGAGTGGCGAGTGCGACCTAGCTATGGCAGGCGGCGTGACGATCGAGATTCCACACGGACGTGGCTATCAGTATCAGCCAGGCGAGATTCTCTCGCCCGACGGCCACTGCCGGGCATTCGATGCCGACGCCGCGGGCACAGTCTTCGGAAGTGGTGTTGGTGTGGTCGTACTGCGTCGGCTGTCGGAAGCACTCGCGGACGGCGACCACATCTACGCCGTGGTGCGTGGAACAGCGGTCAACAACGACGGAGCCCTCAAGCTCGGCTATCTCGCCCCATCGGTCGACGGGCAGGCGGCCTGCATCGCCGAAGCGCTCGCCGTTGCTGAGGTCGCCGCGACAAGTG
>Ga0105048_10003431_pt1 | contig 25960 bp, 24 predicted proteins | sample MAT05_FD_78382 | JGI IMG/M metagenome (GOLD analysis project Ga0105048, IMG submission 78382) | Freshwater microbial communities from Lake Fryxell liftoff mats and glacier meltwater in Antarctica - MAT-05 | ecosystem: Environmental > Aquatic > Freshwater > Ice > Liftoff microbial mat | place... | reverse complement strand
GGGCGCTCCCGTGGCGGAGGTGGGCGGCGGAGGCTTTGACGTTGGCGCGGACGGCGGCGCTCGTGTCCGTGTCGTCGAGAGAGCGGGGCACGCCCTCGAGGTGAGGGGCGATGCGCTCGGTGATGTCGCGGATGTTCTTCGACTGGGGGCCGAGGCCGCCTTCCATGGCTTGCAGCGTCGCTGCGATGGCACCGCAGCGGGTGTGGCCCATGACGACGACCAGGCGCGAGCCGAAGCGCTCGGCGGCGAACTCGATCGAGCCCACCACCGACGGCGCGACGATGTTGCCGGCGATGCGCACGACGAACAGATCGCCGAAGCCTTCATCGAAGAGGATCTCGACCGGGGTCCGTGAGTCCGAGCAGCCGAGGATGATCGCGAAGGGGCGCTGGGGCTGGATCGCCATGTCGGGCGACCACGAGCGGCGCGTCGCCGAGCTGGTGCGACCCTCGCGGAATCGCAGGTTTCCCTCGTCTAATCGAGCGAGGGCCTCTTCCGGCGTCGGCGAATGAAGATCCGTCATGGGCCGCCTATAACAAATTCGGCGGTGTGCGATCAGAACTTATCGCCCGAAGGACGAGAGGTCTAACACTATTTGGGGTCGTCCGTCCGAACCGCGCGATCGGCCTCCTCGGCTTTTGCGCCGAGCCGGCGGATGTAGAGCATCGAGCCCACGACGAACACGCCCCAGAAGGAGAGAATTGCGATCGTGTTCGTGTCCATGGGTGATGATCACCTCACGAAAATGGACCGGTCAACGCGGCGTTTTGACGCGTCTCAGTCGAGGGACGGCGCGCCACCGAAGATCGTCGCGGAAAGGACCTGGGTGATCGGCTCGGCGGGGTTCCAGTCGACATCGAAACGAATGACGTGCCGCGCCACACCGTCGCGCTCGTGCATCCATCCGCGGACGGTGTGGAACGTGAGATCTGCGCCGCGCGCATTCGGCTCGAGGCGCGGCCCGCGCACGACGCCGACGAGCTTGCGGAGCTCACCCGGATCGAGATCGAAGCTCGCGCCGACGCGCTGCACATCCTCGACCGAGCGCACCACGGTGTGACGCCGCTTGCCCTGGGCGAGCAGCGCGTCCGCCACCAGCTCCGCGAGCGCGTCGACCGCTTCCGCCGCCTCCTCGATCGAGCGCCCGTCCGCGCGCAGCGCTCCGCCCAGCTCGAGAGGCCGGTTGTGGTTGAGATAGTAGAGCCACGGCTTCCCGCGCTTTCGCCGCGCGTCGTACGCGAAGGTCCCGGCCTTGTCGCCGCTCGGCAGGAGCGGCCGCTCGAGGCAGTTTCCGCCGGTCGCGATGAGCGTGTGCAGCTCGCGGAAATAGACGCCGGTCGCGAGGGACACCTTGTCGACGCGATAGTACGGGTCGCTCGCGCTCTTCACGCCCACGCGCGGAAAAGTGTGCAGCAAGAAGGCCGAGATCTCCGCCGGTTTCGGCAGCCGTAATTCGGGAGCCACGACTCCTGCCTCTAGCTCGATGGCGACGTGGTGTCGATGCGTTCCGGCACGGTCGCGTGCTGTGGGAGCGCGTCGCCCACGTCGTAGTAGTCGCCCTTCTCGGCAAGGAAGACATGCAGCGCCAGGCGCGTGTCCGTCGGCTGATCGAACGCGCCCATCGAGACGCCGATCCAGTCGTGCTTCTTCTGATCGATCGGGTCGAAGAAGAGCGACGATCCGCAGATACCGCAGAAGCCGCGCCGTACTTTCTCCGAAGAGCGGAACCAGGTGACCTCACCGCGGATCGTCAGCGCCGCGCGGGGGACGTCGGTGCTGGCGTAGAAATGCCCGGTCCATTTTCGACACTGCGTGCAATGACATGCATCCGGCGTAGGCAGGGCCGACGTGACCTCGAAGCGCACCGCTCCGCAGAGGCAAGCTCCCTCGTGTCGTGACATGTCGCGTTCCTGCACCACTGAAGTGGACGCTGGCAATCCATCTCGCTCCGGGGCAGCTTCTCCATTGGTGCCCGGGTCGGCGTCGCCGGTCGACGTTGGATCCCGCTCTGACCTGTCACTTCTAATCGCGCGCGAGCTCGGCAGCTTTGTCCAGATCGTACTGCCGCGGCTGCTCGTACGTGATCTTGATGTCCTTCTTGTCGATCGTGTAGCCGGCGTCTTTGGCGGTCGACACGATCTTGTCGCGCAGATCGCCGTCGAACTTGTCGTCCTTGATGGTGCCGAACGGGTGCGCGAACACGACCTTCTCGCCCTGCTCGTTCTTGCGGATGGTGAAGTGCTCGCCGGCCCAGCCCGCCTTGTCGAGCGCCGCCTGCAGCTTCGGATCGCCGACCTTCACCTCGGCGTAGCCCGCCTGACCGGACTTGTACTCACCGACCTTGCTCGGATCGCCGACGCTGTCGCGGCTGCCGATCTTCGAGAGGAGCCCGCTCTGATTTTCCGCCGCGCCGTAGCCGACGCTCATGCCTTCCTTCTCGACGAGCTTGTTGAACTTCTCGTCGCCGAGCGCGCCGCGCACGCGCTGGAGCTGCGCGACCTGCTTGGCCATGGCGCAGTCCATCGTGCTGCTCTTGGGGTCCTTGATCAGCTGATCGAGCGCCTCGGAGCCCTTCATGCGCGAAGTATCGAGCTTGTATTCCGGGAACCAGGGATCCTGACCGAACTTATCGCGCTTCCACGGGCCGCCGTCCTCGTGTGACTTACCGCCGAGCCACTTCTTGGTGTTGCCGTTGGCCATGTCGGAGACACGCGAGCCGTCACCGTGGCTCGGGAAGTTGGGCCCGTTCGGCGGCTCGAACGCCTTCGCGGCCTTGGTCATCCCCTCGTCGCCGGCCTTCTCGCGCGCGGCGGAGACGTTCTTCTTGATGTCTTCGGCCCTGGTCGCGTCGATCGCGCGGGGCCGGTAGCCGCCGTTGCCGTCGGGCACCAGCATCCGATCCCCCGCGTCGATCGAGCCGTTCTTGTTCATGTCGCGAAAGACGGTGCCGGCGCCGAACTGGCTCTTGATCTCGCCCTTGTGGAACTGATCGAGCTTGACCGAGTCGTCGAAGCGCGCGGCGGCGCCCTTGGTGAGCTCCTTGCTGGCCTCGGGCGCGACGATGTCGGCGGCCTCGCTGCCCTGCGTGCCGTAGGCCTTCTTGAGCGCGGGCTTCATGTTCTTGTCGATGTAGTCGCCGGAGAGCTGCTGGCCGGGCTCGGCGGTCTTCGACTGCGCGAGCGCGGAGGCGTCGATGCCGGCGTGGAAGAGGTTCTTGGCGTCTTTGTCCGCGAACCCGGCGTCGCGGCCCTTCTTCGAGAGCGCGGAGAGCTCCTTCTCGGAGATCTCCCCGTTCTTGTCGGCGTCGACGCCCTTCAGCATCTCGCGGACCTGGGCCTGGCTGGCCCCGCCGGTCCTGACTTGCATTCCTCGGTGGTAGGCGGCGACGTCGGTCATGGTTTGCCGGACGTCTGGAAGAACCGTGCCGCCGCATGCGCGGGCGGGTTCATCTCTCGCGCCGCCCCCTCGACTGTCAGTCGACGGTCAGCGACGATGCGCCGCTCGCGCCCCGACCCATGACCAAGTCGTACAAAGTCGATACGTTCAAGCGGCACGTCTATCGGCTGCGCGCGACGCCCAGGCTCGATGTCACCGCGACGCTCGAGCTCGTCCCCGACGTGGCGCCGAGCCTGGCGGCGCACGAGGCCGCGCTCGGCGCGTTGCTGGAGACCGACGACCCGAACCTGGGAGGCCCGATCGCGCCCGACGATCCCGCGGTCATTCCCGCGGCAAGGCCCGACGCGGGCCCGGAGCTGGGTGGCGGCGCCGAGCCCGACCCCGGACCCCATCTCCTCGCGAGGGCCGACGACCCGCCCGCGCCGATGCTCGGCGGTGGAGCGGAGGCAGGCCCGCAGATCCCGGAGCCGGAGGACGATCTCCTGATCGAGCCGATGCTCTGGGACGAGGAGCCCGCGCCGGTGGCGCTGATCGCCGAGGACAATGAGCTCGTGCCGCCGGAGCTGTTCGCCGAGGACGTCGGCAGCGCGCTCCTGCCGGTGCTGCCGTTCGAGCGGGATGAGTCACCAGCCCCGATCGAGCCTCTCGAGGAAGTAGCGCTGCCGTACCCCGTGCAGGGCTTCGAGGAGGAAGAAGCACCGCCCGCGGAGGTCGACGGCCTCAGCGAAGAACAGCCTGCGCCGCCTCTGGTCGACGGGCTGGCGGAAGAGGACGCGCCATCACCGGTGGAGGCCTTCGAGGAAGAGGAGACCCTCGACCCGGTGGAAAACGTCGCGGAAGACGAGTCACCGAATCCGCGTTAGCGCGCCTTGACCGGAACGAAGGCGCAATCTAAGCCCGATCAATGGTTCAGGGCTCGTTCGCGGAACGAATGGCAAAGTTCAACCAGGGCGCCAAGGCGAAGGCGCCCGTGTTCGTGGAGGAGTCCGGCATCCTCAACCGCGTCGAAGGGACCGTGATCAAGCTCGGCGCGGCTTCGAGCGGTGACACGACCGTCGACAAGTCGGCCAAGTACATCATCACCGACGAGTCGGTGGGGACGCCGAAGGAAGTGCCGTACGTGCTCGGCACCGAGGCTGGTGTCACGTACACGCTGCCGGACGTTCCCGACGACAAGATCAGCTACAAAGTCTCGTACAAGCTCGTCTACAAGCGTGGGTCGCGCGAGGTCACCGTCAGTGGCCGCGGCGTCTACCACGTGTGGCCGGCGACGATCAGCTTCGAGGCCAAGTACAAGAAAGGCGAGGGCGACGTCAGCGGCAAGAACGACGACGACCTCGTCACGAGCCTTCCTTTCAAGGTCCGCCAGGGCGGCGAGGTGAAAGACGCCGGCACGACCGACGCGATCACGGGCATCGGGATGGCGCCGGTGACCCCGGGATCCGAGGCGGCGATCGTCGTCTCCCCGCCGTGGCAGATCGTCGATCCGGTCGACCAGGCCGGGAAGCCGAGAGCCCGCGGCGTCATCAAGGTGACGAGCAAGCCCTGGGTCGCCCAGCTCTACTCGCACCCGACGACCACCACCGCCGAAGCGCCCGCGAAGCAGTACGTCAACCTCGACCCCGGCCCGCCGGCCAACAACGCCGCCTTTGGTCCGCTGGTGAAGGTCGAGGTCGGGCCGGCGGATCTCTCGAAGGGCCTCACGGGGCAAAAGATCTTCGTGCGCGCGACCTTCGCCGCGACCAACTCGACGGGGGTCTACACCAACGAGACGGGCCTGTGGCTCGGCGTCGACCCGGGGACCGCGGTCGCGAAGAAGAGCGGCACGCAGGGCGAATCGGACGTGGTCATCGAGACGACGGTGACCCTGGCGTCGAACGGCGGAAAGGCAGCGTTCTACGTCAACCTCGGTCTGGTCGGCGGCGACAAGTGCAAGATCGAGTTCGGATCGACCGACGCGAAGACCGACGGCGCGCTGTTCCTCCAGAACTGGCGCAAGCTCTGGCTCGACATGTGGCAGCCGACCTACACGTCGATGACCACGCATGTGAACTTCAAGCCGGATCACTCGGCGGGGCTGAGCGACGCGCAAAAGACGCTGATGTCCGATGAGCTCAAAAAAGCGTTCGTCGAGTTCGACACCAAGACGGTCGGCTTTTATGCCCCCGCCGATCTCGGCAACGCGAACGCGCAGCGCGCCCACATCCTCGACGGCGCGTGGTTCGAGTCGACCGGAAAGATGACGGTGCTCCCCGAGGACAACACGGGATACGAAAAGATCGAGACGCTGAAGTGGACCGTGAAGGACAAGAAGGTCTGGTTCACGCTCTGGGCCGACTGGATGGCGAGCGAGGACTCCGCGGGCATCGGCTTCAGTGAGGTGCTCGAGAACACCACTGCGAAAGAAGTCGAGATTGGCACGGACGAGAGCCCGCGCATCTTCAAGTACGATGTGTACTCGGCAGACAATCCGGGCGTCGAGCTCATCCGCTGGTGGGCGACCGAGTATCAGCCGAACGGGACCGGTCCCTGGAAGCCGATCGACAACGGCTTCGTTGCCGCGGTCGGCGGCGACGCGGGGCTCGCCAGTCAGCTCGCCAACAACAACGACGAGCCGGTCGACACGCTGGCGAACTGCGAGAAGTTCATCGAGTTCACGAACTGGCGCAAAGCCAAGATCAAGCTGTCGACGTCAGGTGCGAGCGCGCCGGGCAACAAGGTCACGATCGGCACGACGAAGATCAAGTACAACCTGTACGTGAAGTTCAAGGCCTTCACCTTCGGCACCAACGCGAGCGCGCTGAAGGGCTCGATCTGGATGTCGACCCAAGCCGGCGCCAAGGACCAAGGGCTGATGGCCACGCTGCTCCACGAGATGGGGCACAACATGGGCCTCGCGTACGGGCCGAAGTTGATCTCCGTGCAGGCCACGGCGCAGTCGATGTCGTCCGGTAAGTACAAGCGGGCGACCGATACCGGCGGTCGCTCGAACTCGAACGAGATCAAGGGACTCAAATTTCCACCCGTCGTTCCGGACGGCTTCTATTACACCGGGCACGATCACACCGGTGGTCACTGCGCGACGGGCCTCGACACGACGCTGCGCAAGAAGCCCAGCTTCCAGAGCGCGGAGCACGGTGCAGCGACCAAGTGTCTCATGTTCGGCTCCGGCGACATGAAGGGCACGACGCAGATCCCGCTGTGCCCGGAGTGCGTGAAGCATCTCAGCGCAACTGACCTCGATAGCATCACGAAGGCTTGGTAAGGGAGTCCCATGGAACGCATCACGCTCGGTCTAAAAGGCGAAGAGTTCTGGTCGGAGCCTTGGAAGACCATCAACGACGTGCAGATGAAGATGATCGGCGGCCGAAAGTCCGGCCTGATCGTCGACGCCCCGGAGGCGGTCGATCTGGTCGCGCACGATGACACGCCGCTGCTGATCTTCCAGAGCGGCTCGGCGCAAGAGCTCGCCTCGCCGCCGCTCGAGAACCTCGCGGTGCTCGTCGCGTCGCGCGTCTCCGATCGCGAGACCTACGTGAACTCGGCGATGAAACACGTACCGTCCCCTCAGGCGAAGCCGAGCACCACCTGGCGCGGGCGCACGTTCCAGCTGAACCTCCGCGAGCGTCTGAGCTTCCCCTGGGAGCCCGGCACGTTCAGCGTTCGCATCCTGATGCGCGATCAGTCGAGCGTGGCCCTCCCGCTCGAGCTGGTGCAGTCCGGGCGCTACGACGACCCGGAGGTGAAGAAGTTCATGCTCCAGTTCATGCCGCCTCCCGAGCCGGTGTCGCCACCGCCGGGGCACCCGTTCCCGAGCTACGATGCGGACGAGAGCACGCCAGCGATCGCGAAGGGTGAGGAGCAAGGCATCGCGCTGGCGGTCGAGCGCGTCATCGTCACGACTCCGGGGAGGCCGGCGCTCCTGCGCGGCTCGTTCGCGCTGAAGGTGCGCCGGACGGAGATCGTGCCGCCGCCCGACCCGAAGTTGCCCCGTAGCAACGAGCGGCGACCCACGGCGATCTTGCCGATCACGCTCGTAGCATCCGGGACCCGCGACGCGCAGCCCGCGATGCTGAAGGTTCGCGTCCCGAGCTATGACGAGGCCACCGAAGATGCGGTGGTGACAGGCGCGTTCGCGATCGACCTGCTGGATCTCGGCCTTCCCTCGCGCGAGCAGACGTACTTCATCTGGGCGTTTGCGGGCGACGTCGCGAGCACGCCGGCCGTGCTCGCGCTGCTCGATCCGAAGTCGGTGCCCGGGATGCGCTACTGATCAGAACGATCGCACACGCACGATCACGCTCGCCGGCTCGCTCCATCCGGAGTGATTGCCGGCGCGGTCGATGACGCGCACGCGGTAAGTATGAACGCCCACCCGTAGATCTTTGTCGCTGAGCTTGATGCGCCCGGCCTGATCCGTGGGTGCGATACTATCGATGATGGCCCCATCGCGCTCCAGCTCGACGCCCTGGTATCCGGAGTCGTCGAAGTAGATCCAGGTGTTCAGCTCGGCCTGGTTCGAGCGCGGGTTGGGGAGCGCGGCCGTGAGATAGGCGGCGTCGATCGGCGCCTGATCATCGACATAGATGGGGAGGGTGCTGGCGGTCCGCTCCCGCGTGCCTTCGCGCCAGATCGTGACCGCAAGCGCGTGATAGCCGGGCACCACCGCTGCGCCCGCGCGCGTCCAGGTCTCGCCAGATCGGAGCTCCACGCCGGCTTCGAGCTCTACTTCCGACTCCACTTCGGCGACGAAGCTCGCGGGCGCGCAGGCGCCGAAGTCGTTGTTCATGACGCGCACTCGGCCTTGCTGCGAGCCACCGGGCGCGACGTCGAGGCGATCGATCTCGACCGTCGGAGGCGCGGTGCGGCAGCCGCGCGTGACCAGCACCTTCGCGGCGCCGGTGCCGATGTTCTGCGCAGTGACGGTCACCAGATCTCCGCTCCACGACTCCCCGTTGCCGAGGCTGGCGAGGACCATCGTCTGCCGCATCTGCCCGGGATACGCGCGATGCACGAACACCCGATCGCTGGCGAACGGCTCGAGGGTGCTGTCGTGCGCGACCCGGCTGCGCAGGGAGACGGAGAGTACGCCATCGCCATCGCCCGGCGCGCGAATGACCCGCGGATCGTCCGACGACGCGAGGGCAACTATCTCGCCGCCGTACTCGGATCCGAGGTCGATCGAGCCATCGTGCCAGCCCATGTCCACCAGGTGCGGCGCGTTGAAGCCGCGGAGCGCGCCCGCGGTGCCGCCCATGATATCGGACATATCGCCATACTCAGCTCCGGGCGTCGACGCGTGGTGCATGCCGAGCGTGTGACCGAGCTCGTGCGCGACGATGGGGCGGCTGTGGCAGGCGCCGCCGTTGAGCCACGATCGCACGCCGCCGAGCTCTCCGAGGCCGGACCAGCCGCACGCTGCGCCGGGCATCATGTACATGCGCTTGGTGAAGCTCGCGACGTCGATGCCGCGCTCGATGAGTATGGCGTCCACCGCTTCTGACCACGTCCAGGGCTGGCAGAATTCGGTGCGCGAGATAGTCACGGTCGCCGCGACCTCTCCATCGACATTCAGGCGATCGAACGAGGCGCGGCGATAGAATCCAGCGATGGAGTCGGGTGCATCACCGAACATCATCGCGCCGATCTGCGCCTCGCTGCAGCTGCTGGCGTCGTTCTCCCACGCCACTCGCACGGCCAGCAGGCGCTCGACGCGCGGCGCAGGGAAGGGCGGGAGCCGGGGACCCCGCGCCAGAGCATCGGAGTCGCGCCACTCACCATCGTCGCCCTTCACGACGATGTGCTCGATGCTCGTCTGATCCGGCCAGTCTTCGATGAGCCACATCTCGTCGGCGTCGCGCGAGGCCGAGCCCGCGCTCTCGTCCGCGCTGGGCGTCCCGGTGCAGGCGAGGGTGAGGAGTCCGATGAGCCATGGAGCACGCATGGTCGTGCACCGAAGCAAGCGCAGGGCCGCCGAGATCACGCGACGAATCGGCGCGATTGCGCACCGTCATGCACAATCAGGGTGGGCCGAGGTGCTCGCGGGCGTGATCGATCTCGGCCAGCGTCGCGCAGGAGGACCTCGCGCGCGAGCCCATCGGGGAGCGGCTCGACGAGCGCGACGACGTACGCGTTGAGCGCGGAGAGGAGCTGGACCGATGGCTCGATCGGCTTGTTTGCGTAGTCGAGCCGCGCGAGCCAGGGGCCGAACGGCATCATCCAAGACCAGTCGTAGGTGCATCCCGGGCTGCCCAGTGTGGCGATGATGATGCTGGCCGCGACCACGCGCCGATGACTCTACTGGAGCTTCGAGAACGCGACCCGCGGAAAGAGTGACCCACGGGAGTCGGCGCGGGCGTGATCGAGCGTCTTCACGATCACCTCGTACGGGACCTCCGCGTCGGCCGCGAGGAACAGCTCACCGGCGTCGGGATAGACGGTCTTGATCTGCCGGAGCTCACGGGTGAGCGCTGGATAGTCGTAGCTCCCATCTTCGCGCTTCGCGATCGCCGGGAGCACGGCGCCCGTCCCGGCGATGTGGAACCCATCGCGGGCGACTCCCAGCGTGAGTGGTTCATGACGATGTCGAGGTAGGGGACGACGTTGAGCTCGGTGCCGACTTCGACGTGCTTTTTACGGTAGCGCATGGCGGGTGCAATCGCGCCCGGGGAGGGTGGCATTCCAGAGGGAGTGTAAAAGATATGTATCTCAGCACTATCCGCCGCGCCGCAAAGCCTTTACGTATGAGTACGCCGCGCCCTCCAGCGAGGACTCCAGCTGCTTGTAGAGGAGCGCGCCCGACACGGCCGCCTCCGCGACCGCGCCGATGATCGCGCCAGCCGCGACCGCCGGGTCACCCGAGATTGAGCCCGCGAACCCTGCGATGGCAGAGCCGCGACCCAGCGGAGAGACCATGGTCGCGCCGAGGCGACCGTCCCACAGCTCCTTGCGCTTCAGGTGAGCGGCCTTTTGCAGCCGTCGATCGAGCTCCTCGGCTTGCGGCGGGGTGAGCGCGTATTTTTCCACGAACTTGTCTTTGATCTTCGTGGCCGTTTCGAGCGCCGCCTTCTCCTGAGCGCTGTCCACGTCGGCGACGCCGTGCAGCGGCGAGCCCTCGGGCGCATGCGGCGCCAGATCTTCCAGGACCGAGTGCGCCGTGCCGTCCATCGCGGCCTTGAGCTTGAGGAGCGCGAAGCCGACCGCGAATCCCGCGGCCACCACGGCCGCCGCGCCGAGCACGACCGCGCCGGCGGCGGACATGACGCCCAGACCGATGCTGACGCCAGCGGTCACCGCGGCGGTCGCGGCGATGGACCCCACCTCGACCGGCAGCCGCGATCGCCACACCTTCTCGACCTTGCTGATCCGCGCCTCGTCGACCGCCGCCGCCACCTTCTCCTTGGCCGCGGGATCGAGCTCGTACCGCTCGGCGTGGTGCTCGGTCGTGGCGCTCGCCATGCGCACGCTCAACTTCTCGATGCGATCGGGCTCCTTGGGGGCGACGCCTCGGGCGCGCTCGAGCTTGCTCACCTCCAGCGCAGCCCGCCCCTCGAGCGCGTGGCCGAGCTTCTTGTAAACGACCGCGGCGCGCCCACCGAGGCCCACGGCCATGCCAATCGCGGCAGGGATCAGGGTCAACGGCGACGACAGCCCGATGGCGATCATCACCGCCGACACCGCCGCCGACCGCCCGAGGAGCCCGTAGGCCTCGGCCGGTCCACGCTTCTGCCAGTACTCCTTGAGCTTGGCGTCCTTGACGCCGGTCAGCGCCGAGCGGAGCTGGCTGGCCTCGTGACCATCGAGCCCGTGCTTCTGGACGGCCTCGGTGACCACCTTCTCGAGCTGCTGGCTGGCCCAGTGCTTGAGCTTCTTCCTGAGCGGGCCGTCGGGCCGGAGACCTTCGTCGATCTCGGGCGAGGTGGGGGAGAGCGGGGTGCTCCCTCCGATGCCGATCGCCGAGGTCATGCTGGTCGAACCTTGCCTATCGCTGCGGCGGATGACAACCGGCCACTCCGACACGGCGAGCGCATCGACCATGTCGGCGCGCGACTTCTCGGTCGACGTCCCGTCGGGCATGGTGAGCCGCGACTCGGCCATGGACTGCCAGCGCCCGCTGACCGTCTATCAAAACGATGGGCGGTGGGTTCAGGGACTCGATTCGATGTTCCGAATGACCCGACGAGACAAGCGGTGCGCCGAGGATTGTCCCGGAGCCCGCCCAATCTGGTACGCGCCTCGAGATCTGCGGGTCGTGTTGCCGCGACGAATCTACGGGTTGGAGGTCACCTTGTATGTCTACGCGGTGACCAACCCCGAGGCCGAGGCTGCGCTGGGCTCCGGTCTCGGAAGCCACCTCGACATGCTGCACCAGTCGCCCCTCTGCATGGGCATCGCGTGGGCTCGCGATAACGTGTACTGGACGTTCGACGGCGCCAGCGGCTCGATCTCGCGCTACGATTTCCAGGCCGATCACGCGCCTGGGTACGACGATCACTCGGACGGCATCATCGCTCGCTACGTCGCTGGCCAGGTCCGCCGCGTCGCGAACGTGCCGTCGCACCTAGAGATCGATCGCGCTGCGAATCGCCTCTACATCGCCGACACGACGCTCACCACCGTGGTGTCGTCTGGTCTCGAGCGCCCCTCGGGCATCGCGCTCTCGGGCAACACCTTGTTCGTCACTGACAACGCGAACGGCCGCATCAGCGCGTTCGACAAGCGGACCGGCGAGCGTCTCGACTACCTCGATACGGGCGTGCCGGCGGGTGGCCTCATGGGGATCACGGTCGACCCGCAGGGTCGACTGTACTTCGTCGACGCCGTGGGCAACCGCGTCATCCGCGTCGCCGCGCGCTGAGCTCGAGTCGTCGGCTTCATGGGTCGAGCGCAGCCGTGTCGCTCGTGAACATCGCAAAGGCCTCCACCGCTGCTTGCTCCTCGATCGGCGAGATGGGGTCGTCGTCCTGGCGCTGAGTGAGGCGTGCCCGGGCGGATGAGATGATCTCTCGCGCCGCATCGCGCGGCCCGCGGTTCGCACTCCAGTACGTCGCGCCGAGCGCCAGGAAGACCTTCAGCAAGTCGCCGCGATAGTAGGCACCGTCGGCGAGAGGATCGCGCGTGAGGGTCTCGACGACGATCGGTACGAGAAACGCCAATCCGATCTTCTGGCCGATCAGGATTCTCAGCTCTTCGGTCGAGAGGTCGCCAATCGGCTTGTGCCGGAGAGCGTGGCAGGTCGTCACGAGATGAGAGTCGTATGTCGGCGCGCCCCAGTCGGAACGCTCGAGCTCGGTCAGTGTTTTTCGGCGATCCATGACAGCGTCCCTCCTGTAGCGATCACGACTACAAACCCACCTCGAACGCGACCCGCTTCACCGCCTTCGATCGCTGATGATCACGCCCCAGCCCCGTGATCTTTTCCACCAGCGCTGGCGTCGCCTTTCCCGCGCGGAGAAGCTCGATCGATCGCAGCTCCGCGGCGGCGAGAGGGGCGCGCGGCAAGCTCTTCACCGCTTCCAGATAGGCCTTTTCTGCCGCCGCGGCCTTCGGAGCGCCCTGCATCGCGAGAGCGCGGGCGAGGAGTAACTTTCCACCGCCCGACGCCGGTTTCACCGCCAGCAAACCGCGCGCGATTTTCTCGGCGTCGGGGCCCTTGTTGTTGCCCAGCGCGACATACCCATCGGCGATGCGGGCAGTATCCGGGAGTGGCTTCACCAGTCGCGCGGCGCTCAGCGCGTCGTTCGCCTGACCTACGTCACCAAGATAAGTGTAAATCATCGATGATAGTATGGCTGCCGGGATCCAGCCCTTTTCGCCCACCGACGCGCTCTCGAGCAAGCCCGCGAGAAGCGAGAAAGTGAGATTCGAGACCGGGATCGCGTCGAGGCGATCCGCGTCCTGGAGTGGGTCCAGATCGACCAGCGCCGCGAGCTTCTCGTCCAGATCGTCCGCCGCGAGCCGGGCGAGCGCAGCCTCGACCAGGCGCAGCTCGTAGCTCGAGCCATCGCGCGCGAGCGCCACGTCGATCGCGGCGCGCGCGCCCTTGTGATCGTTCATCGTGGCTGCCGCGACGGCGCGTGTCGCGGCGAGGTCGGGGCGGCCCATCGAGCCCGCGTTGGCTTCGATGATCGAGCGCGCCTTCGCGCCGTCGCCGCCGAGCAGCGCGGCCTCGGCGCTCGTCAGCGTGGCCAGTGGCTCGTTCGGCGTGGCATCCAGCAGCGCAGTGGCCTTGGCCGCGTCGCGGCGCTCGATCTCCGTTCGCGCGAGGTGAGCCAAGGCTTCGCCGCGAGAGGCGCCCGAGCAGGTCAGGTCTGCGGCGACCGCGGTGTACATCGCCAGGGCCTCGTCCGGCGGTTCGACCGTCGCGCGGAGAAGCCGCGCGGAGCAGGGGGTCTCGGTCTCCGCCGCCCGTGCTGCGGCTCGCGCCGGCTCGATCTGACCGGCATCACGCAGGATGCGCGCGCGCTGCAGCAGGAGCGCTCCGTCGGGCTTCGCGGCCGAGGGGTGCGCGTCCAGCGCTGCGAGCGCCGCGTGGGTTCGTCCGAGGCGCGCGAGGAGCTCGGCCTTCACACGCGCACTGCGGGGCACTGCGGCGGCCTCTTCGATCACCGTCAGCGCACGCTCCGCGTCCGACGTCATGAGCACCGCCGCCTTCGTCACGATCGCGCGCCGGTCCTTCGGATCGGCGTTGATCGCGCGGGCCACGAGCTGCGCTGCGGTCGCATACTCACCGCGGTGACGTTCCAGCTCGGCGCGGGCGCGCAGGACTTCACCATCATCCGGAGCCGATTGACTGGCCAGGGTGATGAACTCATCGATCTCGTCGAGCTGGTTCGAAGTGAGTAAGTCGCCCCTCCACAGGATCTCGTTCTCCGCCCACAGCGCGAGCGCGCGTGGCTCGTTCGGAGTGACGACCAGCGCTTTTTCCAGCGCGGCACGCGCGGCCGCGTAGGCGGCGTTCGTGTCGCGGCGATGCTGGCCCTGGGCGAGATCGAAGAGCACGTCGAACGACTCGGTGGGGCGGTGCTGGTCCTTCCACGTCTCCTGCCGCTTCGATACGGCGTCGTCCGCAGGCTGCGTACTATCCAGGTGACTATCGTCGAGCCACAAATATCCGAACCCCAATAGGAGCATCAGAGCGATTCCGCCCGCAGCGACCGGCTTCCACGGAAAGGCAGCGCGCGGCACCTCGGGCACGCCGACCGCGATCGGGATCTTGGTCGGCGCCTGCGGCTGAACGGTGATCGGCACGAACGGCACGGGCTGGCGGGTCGTCTCCCGGATCTGCGCGGGCCTGGGCTCACGCACCGATTCGGGCCTCGGCGTTCGCGTCTGCGCGGGCTTCGTCTCCGAGGGCCTCGGCTCGCGCGTCTCCGCGGGCTTCGCGCTGCTCTCGGTCCGTGCGGTCGGCCAGTGCTTCTGGCGATCCTTTTCGGACATCAGATCCAGCGGCGCTTCAGGCGGGGGAGGCGGCGCCGGCGGCGGCGCGGCCTCGGCGGTCTCGCGCTCGAGCTCACCGAAGTCCTCCATGATCCGCTCGAGGAACAGCGAGGTCACGCCGTGGAGCGACTGGGAGTCCTTTTCGTCGTCGTCGTACGCGGAGCCTTTGAGGAATGTCGGGTCGACGGCGTCCAGCTCGCGCGGGGTCGCGATGTCCTCCTGGCTGTCGCGCTTCGGAGCTGAGGGCGCCGTCTCACCGATCAGGCCCGCGCTCTCGCCGATCATCTGCACCGCCATGCGGAAATCGTCGAGCGAGGGTCGGGCGTCCGGTTGCGCCACGACCGACGCACGGAGGAGCGCGGTGATCTGCGGCGCGCCCTCGAAGAGGTTCCTCGGGATCTCGAGCGGCGGAGCGCCCGCGCCGAGCTTGGCCCCGAGGACCTGGAGGTTGTCCCCGGTGAACATCTTCTTGCCAGTCAACATCTCGTAGACGATCTCGGCCAGCGCGTAGAGATCGGTGGCCGGAGATATCTCGGTGTTGGCGATCTGTTCGGGCGCCATGTACGCCGGCGTGCCCATCATCAGACCGGTCGCAGTCTTGAACTCGGCCGCCTCCTCGGGGAGCTTCGCGATGCCGAAGTCGAGCAGCTTGATGCTCGGTATCTTCGAGAGATCGGTGGAGAGGTCGGCCACCAGCATCGCGTTCAGCGGCTTGAGATCGCGGTGCACGACGCCCATCGCGTGGACCGCGGCCAATGCGTCGGCGAGCTGCAGCGTCACGTTGAACGCTTGCTTCGGCGTGAGCGGGCCCTTGCTGAGCGCGGCGGCCAGCGACGGGCCCTGCAAGAGCTCCATCACGAAGGCGACGCGCGGCGGGTTGTCGAGCTCGGCGAAGTCGAAGACGTCGATGATGTTGGGGTGGCGGACGTCGTTGACGATCCGCGCTTCGTGGAGAAATCGCGCGACGTAGGTGCGATCGCGCGCGAGCTCGGGCGCGAGCACCTTCACCGCCGCGCGCGTCCGCAGAGACTCGTGCGTCGCGGCGTAGACCGCGCCCATGCCACCGCGGGCGATGAGATTATCCAGGCGGTAGCCCCGGATCACTTCGCCGATTCGGACGTCCAACCCGGCGCGAATCATAGGCCTAACCCCTTCGAGCGGGCCAAAATTCGTGCCGCCGTAACCCGTGGGTGGCGCTCCTACGCGGCACGTGAGATGGTGCCGCGTTGAATATCAATAACGGCTTCCCAATGATCTCGGTGCGCTTCTAATGGCGCGCAAGCACGGTGGACGCGGCGGCGGCCGTTCCAAGCACTACCGCGACCCCGGCTTTCGAGCGACCTGCAAAGGCTGCCAGACGATCATCATGGTGATCGCGCGCCCCCCGCCCGGCGTTGATCTCTATTGTGTCCCTTGCGACACGAAGAAGCGCGCTGCGGCCGTCGTGGCTGCGGCTGCTGCTGCGTCCGCTTAACTACTTCGTCGGCAATCCGTCGATGCTGCGCGCGTTCTTCTCGCGCCGGTAGGCTTCTACGCCTTCCTCGCCCTTGTTTTCGGCCCAGCGGGTGAGGGTGTCGCGGTCTCCTTCGTGCGCGAACAGCGGCACGCCGTATCCGCACGAGGTCTGCACCAGCTCCACGTCGAGCCGCACCATCTGCCGTGCCCCCGCGGTCTCGTTCCCGCTGCCGGTGCGATCGAGATAGACGAGCGCGTCGTCGGCCAGCACCCGCAAGCTATCGACGCCCTTCGGCGACAAGTTGACCCGCGCCCGGCGCCGCGGACGCGGTGAAGAACAGGTGCTGGCGAGCGATGAGCTCCCGGTGCTCGGGGAGCATGCGCGGGAACATCTTGCTCATGGCGCGGTGCGCCGGCGCGCCTCGTCGACGATCGCGCCGATCAGCGCGGGATACTCCATCCCGATGCGGCCCGAGAGAATGCACAGGTCGCCCGTCACCGGATTGAGCCCCGGGAGCGGGTTGACCTCGATGAAGCGCGGCGCACCGTCGCCGCCGAAACGCACGTCGACGCGCCCCACGTCGCGACAACCGAGCGCGCGATAGGCGGCGAGCGCGAGCGATTCGGCGCGCGCGATCTCGGCCGGCGGGAGCCGCGGCGGCACGTGATACGCGACCTCGACCTTGTAATTACGCTTCGCCTCGATGCCGTACACGAACTCGGATGGGTTGCCGTGCGTCGGCGTGATCTCCATCGACGCGATCACTCGCGCACGATCGCCGTTGCCGAGAATACCGACCGTGAGCTCGGGCCCCGTCTGGAACTCCTCGATCAGAACCGGCTGGCGATAGTCACCGAGCATCTCCTCGACCACCGCACGCAAGTCGGACGGCTGGGTCACGCGCGAACGCCGCCGCACACCCATGCTCGAGCCTTCGAACGAGGGCTTCGCGATCACCGGGAAAGACAGCGCGGAAGCATCGAAGACCGACGACGTCACCGTCACCGACTTCGGTGTGGCGACGCCCGCCGCCACCACCACCTGCTTGGCGAGCCCCTTGTCGAGCGTCAGCGCCGCGGTGAGCGGATCGCTGTGCGTGCACGGGATCCGCAGCATCTCGCACACCGCAGGCACGTGCGCCTCGCGGGAGCGGGTCCCAAATCCTTCGGCGATGTTGAACACCAGATCCGGCGGCTCGCGCAGGACCTTTTCGATGAAGCCACGTCCCCCGCCCAGCAGGCGAGGGACGTAGCCGAGTGATGTCAGCGCAACGGCGATCGCCTGGACCGTCTCTTCCGAGTCGTACTCCTCGAGCCGATCATCGGGCACCTTGCCCAGATCCAGCCCTTCGAAGTCCTTCCTCAGGTCGAACGCGATCCCGACGATCTTCACGAGGCTACGTCGCTCCGCACCCACCGTTGGAGGTCCCGTTCGACTTGCCGTTCAGCACCGGCAACTTGGTCGGTCCCTTGTGCGCCCAGTGGCTCTTGCCCACCACGCGCCCATCTTCAGGTGAGTACGTGTGACCGTCGTGCTCGTTGTCCGCCAGCTTCTTCGACGCGCTGTTTCCAGCGCCGATCTCCACTCCGGACACGAACTGCGGCAGCCCGTCCGGGTGACCCGGATCGAGATACTCCGACACGCGTCCCTGGAAGTTGCGAATGATCGCCTTTCCCTCCTCTGGGTCGTAGGCGAGCAGATAGTCGGGCTGGATCGGAACCTTTCCGCCACCACCCGGCGCGTCGATGACGAACGTCGGGATGGCCAGGCCGCTGGTGTGCCCGCGCAGCCCCTGGATGATCTCCAGGCCTTTCGACAAGGGAGTACGGAAATGCTCCGCGCCGCGGACCGGGTCGCACTGATAGAGATAGTACGGGCGCACCCGCATCTTCATCAGGCCGTGTACCAGGTTCTTCACCGAGGTCACGTCGTCGTTCACGCCCTTCAGCAGCACCGCCTGATTGTTGAGCGGAATTCCCGCGCGCAGCAGCTTATCGCAGGCGCGCGCCGCTTCCGGCGTGCACTCGTTGACGTGGTTGAAGTGCACGTTGATCCAGACCGGGTGATACTTCTCGAGCATCCGGCACAGCTCGTCGTCGATGCGCTGCGGGAGCGACACCGGGACGCGGCTGCCGATGCGGATGATCTCGAGATGCGGGATCGCGCGGAGCTTGGAGAGGATGCGCTCCAGCTTGGCGTTCGAGTACGTCAGCGGGTCGCCGCCGGAGACGACCACGTCGCGCACCGAGGGCGTGCGAGCGATGTAGTCGACCATGGCGTCGATCTCGATGTCGGGCGTGGCGTCCTCGTACATGATCCGCTTGCGGGTGCAGTAGCGGCAGTAGATGGCGCAGGAGTTGGAGATCACCATCAGCACACGATCGGGATACCGATGCGTGATGCCGGGGACCGGGGAGAGCTTCTCTTCGCCGAGCGGATCTTCGTCGCCGTACGCGCGGTAGACCCATTCATCGTGCTGCGGGACGACCTGCCGGAGGATGCGATCCTGGGGATCGTTCGGATCGATCAGCGCCAGATAGTAGGGCGTGATGCCCATCCGGAAGTCTTTGAGGATTTTCTTGCGAGTTTCGCGCTCGTGCGCGGGAACGGGGAGATGGGCTTCGAGCTCTTCGAGAGTGGTGATGCGATTTCTGAATTGCCACCGCCAGTCGTTCCACTCCTCGTCTGTCGCACGAGGGAAGTAGTGATGGCGGTAGGTCCCGTCCTTGCGTTCCAAGAACGGGATCTGGGGACTCGAAGGAGGCTCTTCGCGCTCCTGTACGGGTAGCTGCACTGTCGCTCCAACAACGCACGAAGGCGCGCGCCGACCAGGACGAGCCTGGATTTGCCGAGACGATTATGGGTTCAAAGATTCAGACGCTTTTCGTCCAGCGCAGAACGGGGTTCCGCGCGGCTCTTGCTTCGTCGAATCGCCTCCAGCCCGGCATGTGTGGTGCCGAGCGAACGACCTCTGGGGTGGTCTTCGCCTCGTGGGCGATGGCCTTCATGGCGTGAATGAACGCGTCGAGCGTCTCCTTCGTCTCGCTTTCGGTCGGCTCGATCATCAAAGAGCCGTGCACGATGAGCGGAAAGTACATGGTTGGAGGGTGATAGCCGTAGTCCATGATGCGCTTGGCGACATCGATGGTCTCGACTCCAGTGTCCTTGAAGCTCGCGTCCGAGAACACCACCTCGTGCATCGAGGGGCCGTTCGAAGCGAGCGCGTAGTCGTCCTTGAGGTTGGCGCGGATATAGTTGGCGTTGAGCACGGCGCGCTCGGTCACGGCGCGCACGCCGGCGGGGCCGTACTCACGCAAGTAAGTATAGGCGCGCACCAGGCAACCATAGTTGCCGTACCAAGCCTTCACCCGGCCGACCGACTTCGGGCGCTTGTGTTCGAGCGACCAGGTGCCGTCTGCGTTCTTCTTCACCCTCGGCGCCGGCAAGTACGGCTCGAGGTGCCTTCGCACCGCGATCGGGCCTGACCCGGGGCCGCCGCCGCCGTGCGGGATCGACATCGTCTTGTGGAGATTGAAGTGCATGACGTCGATGCCGGTGGTCCCCGGCTGCAAGACGCCGACGAGCGCGTTCATGTTCGCGCCGTCCATGTACACCTGGCCGCCCTTGGCGTGGACGACCTCGACGATCTTGTGGATTTCGCTCTCGAACACCCCGAGCGTGTTCGGGTTGGTGATCATGATGCCGGCGACGTCCGCGTCCATGACCCGGGCGACTTCGGCGGGATCGACCATGCCCTGATCGTTCGACTTGAGCGGCAGCACCGCGTAGTTGTTCAGCGCGCACGTCGCCGGGTTGGTCCCGTGCGAGCTATCCGGGATGATCACCTTTTTCCGCGGATTGCCCTGGGTGTCCTTCAGATACGCGTGGATGACCGCCAGGCCGAGGAACTCACCCTGCGCGCCGGCGGCCGGCTGGAGCGACACCGCGTCGAGGCCGGCGATCTCGGCGAGCATCTGCTCGAGCGAGGCCATCAGCTCGATCGCGCCCTGGAGCTGCGATTCGGGCGCATAAGGATGGCGGTGCGCGAAGCCCGGGATGCGGGCCGCCCACTCGTTCACCTTCGGGTTGTACTTCATCGTGCACGAGCCCAGCGGGAACAGGCCGGTGTCGACGCAATAGTTGTGATGCGAGAGGCGGACATAGTGTCGAACCACGTCCGGCTCGGACACCTCGGGCAGCTCGGCGGGCACCTTGCGCGCGAGATTCGCCGGGACCGCGGCGTCCACATCCGCTTCGTCGAAGTCTTTCGCGAGAGAATATCCGTCGCGCCCGGGCCGCGATCGTTCGAACAGGAGCGGCTCGCGGAAGGTCAGCCCACGCATCGCCGCGGGGCGATCCGGCGACGGCTTCGGCATGTCGCTCTTCGGCATCTCCGCGCTCATCGTGCGACCGCCTTTCGCAGCCCGTCGATCAGGCGATCGACGTCGTTGTGGTCGTGCACCTCGGTGGTGCAGACCAGCAAAGTATCGCCGAGGCCGGAATCGAAGCGGCCGACGTCCAGGCCGGCGACCACCCCATGGCTGGCGACGACGCTGTCCACCACGCGCGCGGCTTCGACGCCTCGGGGCAGCTTGTACGCCACCTCGTTGAAGTGCGATCCGCTGAACCGAGGCACCAACCCCAACTGACCGAGCTCCTTCTTCAAGAAAAGAGCCCGCGCCAGGTTTTGTCGGGCGGCGGTGATGAGGCCCTGCTTGCCCAGGAGCGCCAGGTGCATCGCGAAGCCGAGCGCCAGGAGGCCCTGATTGGTGCAGATGTTGGACGTCGCCTTCTCCCGGCGGATGTGTTGCTCGCGGGTCGACAACGTCAGGACGTAGCCTCGCTGCCCATCCAGATCGACGGTCTCGCCGACCAGTCGACCCGGCATGTTGCGGACATAGTCCGGTCGGGCGGCGAACAGACCGCAGGCCGGGCCGCCGATCTGGACGCCGACGCCGTAGCCGAGGCCCTCGCCGGTGGCGATGTCGGCGCCGTAGCTGCCGGGCGGGTCGAAAACGCCAAGCGACATGATCTCGGGGACCGCGACGATGAGCAGGGCGCCGGTCTCGCGGGCGATCTGGCCGATCGCCGGCCCGTCCTCGGCGATGCCGAAGAAGTTGGGCGTCTGGACGATGATCGCGGCAGCGCCCGCGGCGGCCGAGCGGAGAGCGTCCAGGTTGGTTCGGCCCGTGACGTCGTCACGCGCGACCAGGGAAGTCTCGTGTCCACCGGCGCCAAGGAAAGTCTCGACGACCTCACGATATTCCGGGTGGAGCGCGCCGGAGACGACGACCTTGGTCCGCTTCTTGGCGATGCGGAGCGCCATCATCGCCGCTTCGGCGGTGGCGGACGCGCCGTCGTACATCGAGGCGTTGGCGACGCCGAGGCCGAGGAGCTCCGAGACCATGGTCTGGAACTCGAACATCGACTGCAGCGTGCCCTGCGCGACCTCGGGCTGGTACGGCGTGTACGCGGTGTAGAGCTCGCTTCGCAGGAGGAGCTGCTCGACCGCGGCCGGGATCGCATGAGGATAGGCGCCGGCGCCGAGGAACTGTGGTCCGGGGGTCGGGCCGGCCAGGCGCTCGAGCTCGCGGCGCAGCTGCGGCTCGTTCAGCGCGGGCGGTAATTTCAGGAGGCCTTTGGTGCGGAGGGGCTCGGGGATGGACGAGAAGAGATCGGTCATCGAGGAGACGCCGATCGCCGAGAGCATCTGGCGAATGTCGTCGTCGGTATGCGGGAGATATCTCAAAACTATTCCTCGGCGTCGTCGAGGAGCTCGACGTACTCGGCGGCGTCCATGAGCTTGTCCACCTCGGAGGGGTCGCTCATCTCGATGCGGATCATCCAGCCGTCGTCGTAACAGTCCTCGTTGAGGCCTTCGGGAGACTCGGTGATCTGCGCGTTGCGCTCGAGCACCTTCCCGCTCACCGGCGCGAGCAGATCGGAGACGGCCTTCACCGACTCGACCACGCCGAACGGCTCGCCGCGCGTGACGGGCTCACCGATCCCCGGGATCTCGCAGTGCACGATGTCGCCGAGCGCGTCTTGCGCGTGCCACGTGATGCCCACCGTCACTACGTTCCCATCGATCCGGCACCACTCGTGATCTTCGGTGTATCGCAAGGCTTCCGGAAAATGTCGCTGCATGACGGGCGCATGCTGTGGTCACGCATCGCGCTGGTCAAGAGGATCAAAGAGTCGGTTTCAGCGAGGCGCCGTCTTCCCGGCGACCCACTCGTAGAGGGGGGCGGGGAGGGCGGCCATGAACCGCATCCCCATCGCGGTCGGCCACGGGAACGCGAAGACGCGCTTCTTGCGGTCCAGGGCGCGGACGATGCGATCGGCCGCTTCCGGAGAGCTCAAGAGGAACGGCATCTTGAACTTGTTCTTCTTCGTGAGAGGTGTGTCGATGAAGCCGGGGCGCACGTCGGTCACGTAGATTCCGCTGGACCGGAGATCGACCCGCAGGGACTCGGCGAAGACCGACAGGGCGGCTTTGGACGCCGAATAGGCCGCGCTCGTCGGAAGTCCGCGCATCCCCGCCAGGCTGGTGATCGCCACCAGGTGCCCGGATCCGGCGGCCACCATGTGCGGTATCGCTGCCGTGAGGGTGGCGCAGGCGCCCATGACGTTGAGCTGGAGCACCCCGACGATGTGCTCGACCTTCAGCTCGGAGGCCTTCTTGTTGTACCCGGTGCCGGCGTTGGCGATCACCAGATCGAGCTTGTTTCCCAGTCTCTCGTAGGCCTCGTCGACCGCCGCCGCCGCGCGCATGGGGTCGGCGACGTCGGCGACGATGCCGATCGCGTGATCCGGCCCGCCGAGCTCGGTCACCAGCGTGTCCAGGAGCTCTTTTCGACGGGCGACCAGCGCCACCTTCGTCCCCCGCTTCACCAGGGCGCGGGCCAGATCGGCGCCGATCCCGGTCGACGCGCCGGTGATGAGCGCCGTGGGCCAGCTCATTTCTTCTTCTGGAGGAACGGCGTCTGGACCACCACCGCCTCGATCGGCTTGCCGCGGATGTCGACGTGGACAAGCGAGCCGATGGTGCTCACCGCGGTGGGTAAGTAGGCCATCGCGATCGCCTTGTTGAGCGTGGGGCTCATCGTCCCGCTGGTGACCTCGCCGATCTTCTCCGCGCCGTGCACGACTGGATAGCCGTGGCGGGCGATGCCTTTTCCGACCATCTCCAGGCCGATGAGCTTGCGCTTCGGTCCGGCCTGCTTCACCGCCGCGAGCGCCTGCTTGCCGATGAACTCGGGCTTGTCGAGCTTGGTGACCCAGCCGAGGCCGGCCTCGATCGGGTTGGTCGTCTCGTCGATGTCGTTCCCGTAGAGCGCGTACTTCATCTCCAGGCGGAGTGAGTCGCGCGCCCCCAGGCCGGCGGGCTGGACGCCCAGATCGTGGCCCTTCTCCATCAGCGCGGCCCAGAGGGCCATACCTTTGTCGGACGCGACATAGAGCTCGAAGCCGTCCTCGCCGGTGTATCCAGTGCGAGAAATGATGGTGTCGATGCCGGCCACTTCCCCGGTGCCGAAACGATAGGTACCGATCAGGGGGAGCTCGACCTTGGTCAGCCGCTGCACCAGCTCCACGGCGCGCGGGCCCTGGACGGCGATCTGGGCATACTCATCACTCTTGTCGGTGACGGTGCAGCGCGACGCGCACTCGGCCTTCATCCACTCGAAGTCCTTTTTCCGGTTGGACGCGTTCACGCAGATGAAGATGCGATCGCTCGAGAAGCGATAGACGACCAGGTCGTCGATGATGCCGCCCTCGGGGTTGCACATCGCGGTGTAGATCGCCTGCCCGTCGGCGGCCTTCGTCAGGTCGTTGGTGATGATGCGATCGACCGCTTCCAGCGCGCGTGGGCCGGTGAATTCGACTTCGCCCATGTGCGAGACGTCGAACAGGCCGACCGCCTCGCGAACGGCGGCGTGCTCGGCCATGACGCCCTTGTACTGGACCGGCATGTCCCAGCCGCCGAAGGGCACCATGCGGGCGCCGGCCGCGACGTGCGCGGCGTGCAACGGGGTCTTCGCGAGAGTGTCGCTCATACTATCTCCTGCGGGCGGCCGCGGCCTTGACGGTGTTCTGGAGCAGGCAGGCGATGGTCATCGGACCGACGCCCCCCGGGACGGGCGTGATCGCGCGTGCGACCTCGCGCGCGGCGTGAAAAGAGACGTCCCCGGCCAGCTTCCCGTCGGGGCGCTTGTTGATGCCGACGTCGATGACCGTCGCGCCGGGGCGGATCCAGCCGCCGCGCACGAATTCGGTTTTGCCGATGGCGGCGACGAGGATCTCGGCCTCGCGCACGACGGCGGGGAGGTCGCGGGTCTTGGAATGGCAGATCGTGACGGTCGCGCTGCGATTGGTGAGCAGCTCGGCGACGGGACGGCCGACGATGTTCGAGCGCCCGAGCACCACCGCGCGCGCGCCGCTGATGGTCGCGCCGGAGTCCTCGAGGAGCTTGATCACGCCGAGCGGCGTGCAGGAGATCAGGCCGCTCTCGTCGCCGCGCGCGAGACGCCCGGCGTTCGCGGGGTGGAATCCGTCGACGTCTTTTCGCGGGTCGATCGCGCTGATGACCTCGGCCTGATCGTGCTGCTTCGGGAGCGGGAGCTGGACCAGGATGCCGTCGACGTTCGGGTCGGCGTTGAGGTTGGCGATGAGATCGAGCAATTCCTGGCGAGACGTCGCGGGCGGGAGCGTGTGCTGGGTGCTCTCGATCCCGACCTCTTCGGCCGCTTTGCCTTTGTTGCGCACGTAGACGGCGCTGGCGGGATCTTCGCTCGCGAGGACGACGACGAGGTGCGGGCGATAGGCGAGGGCGGCGACGTCAGTCTTCAGCGCCGCGCGGATCCGGGCGGCCAGAGCCTTTCCGTCGATCAGGGCGCCCGCCATGCGCGGGGGTCTTCGCTCGCCGAACGGTCCTGGTCAAGCTAGCTTGAGCCATGCCCGTCGCCACCGGCCTCGACGTCCTCCGCGCGGAGGGGTTCTCTCGCCTGAAGGGCAAGAACGTCGGCCTCCTTGCCCACCCCGCCTCGGTCGCGAGCGACCTCACTCACGCCGTCCACCTCATGCACGCCGCGGGCGTGAAGCTGGCGGCGCTGTTCGGCCCCGAGCACGGCATCACCGGCGAGGCGCAGGACATGGACCACTGCGAGGTCGGCGAGGATGCCCGTGACGCGCTCACCGGCGCGCGGATCCATTCGCTCTATGGGAGCAAGGTCGAGAGCCTGCGGCCCACGCCTGCGATGCTGGAGGGGCTCGACGTCCTGGTGGTCGACATGCAGGACGTCGGCGCGCGCTATTACACGTTCGCCGTGACCATGGGCTACGCGATGGAGGCCTGCGCAAAGGCCGGGATCCCGGTGATGGTGCTCGATCGGCCCAATCCGCTGGGCGGCCGCGCGATCGACGTCGAGGGGCCGACCATCGACGCCGGCTTCGACTCGTTCGTCGGTGAGTATCCGATGCCGATTCGCCACGGCCTCACGATGGCCGAGTACGCGCACGCGGTGGTCGCGATGCGCAGCCTGAGCCTCGATCTGCAGATCGTCCCGATGCTCGGCTGGAAGCGCGACATGGCGTTCGAGGACACCAAGCTCCCCTGGGTGCTGCCGTCGCCGAACATGCCGACGGTCGACGCGGCGTGGATCTATCCCG
>Ga0105048_10003430_pt1 | contig 25960 bp, 35 predicted proteins | sample MAT05_FD_78382 | JGI IMG/M metagenome (GOLD analysis project Ga0105048, IMG submission 78382) | Freshwater microbial communities from Lake Fryxell liftoff mats and glacier meltwater in Antarctica - MAT-05 | ecosystem: Environmental > Aquatic > Freshwater > Ice > Liftoff microbial mat | place... | reverse complement strand
GGTGGTTGCCGTGGTCGGCGGGAATTTCCAGGCAATCGCCCAGCGGGGCTCCCGGCCGGCCGAACCGAGCTCATCCCACAGGTCCAGCTGGTTGACTTTGATCACGACCCCGTCGATCTCGAAGTCGAGCCTGTCGCGGTTGTCGAGCCACCATAGGCACCGCTCGAGCACCGCTTCAATCGAGTTGTGGGTGGCGGTATCGGGATTGGTCTTGAAGCCGTGCTCAGCCAGCCACTGGACTTCATCCCAGTGGGTGTCGAGCTGACGGATGCCTTCGGTGGTTCCGAGCGCATATGACCAGATCGAAAGCGGCCTTTCAGCCGTTGCTTTCGGATCCACCTGCCTGATCGATCCGGCGGCAGAGTTGCGGGGGTTGGCAAAGGCCGGAAGGCCGGCGTCAACCCGTTTCTGGTTGAGCTCCGCAAACGCCGCCAGCGGCAGGTAGACCTCTCCCCGGACTTCGACCAGGGCCGGCGCGTTCTCGATCTGCTTTGGCAGATCCTCGATCGTCTCGATGTTGTGGGTGACGTCCTCGCCAACCCGGCCGTCGCCCCGGGTCGCGCCCTGGACGAACTTTCCGTTTTCGTAAGTGAGCGAGATCGCCAGGCCATCGATCTTCGGCTCGGTGACGAAGGTCAGTTCACCGGCATCGATGTCGCGCTTGGCCAGGTGGTTGCGGATCCGCTTTTCCCAGGCAACCAGCTCTTCTTCGGTCCGGGCGTTGGCCAGGGAAAGCATCGGGATGGCGTGCTCGACCGGGGCGAAACCGCCCGACGGTGCAGCGCCGACACGCTGGGTGGGTGAGTCCCCGGTGACCAGCTCCGGGTTTTCCTCTTCGAGCTTCTTCAGCTCGGCAAACAGGCGGTCGTACTCCTCGTCGGAGATCTCCGGGTCGTCCTTCTGGTGGTACAGGTAGATGTGGTGGTTCAGCTCTTCCCGGAGCTTCGCGATCCGCTTCTCCACCGGAGGAGCCACGGCGCTCAGTCCCGGGCCCCTCCGAGCACCCGCTCGAAGTCGCGCTGCTTGAGGCCATCGAGGCCGCCGTGGTCGGTCAGGTCCAGATGGAGCGGAGTGACCGAAACCAGGCTTCTGGCGATCGCACCGATGTCGGTGCCTTCTTCGTCACCCATCTCCGGCTCGTAGCCGTAGATGCGGTAGTGGGTGCGGCCGTCGTCGACCTCTTTTTCCACCTTGCGAAGCTCATCGCGATAGAGCCGTTTGCCCAGACGGGTAACTGTGACTCCGTCGGGCTCGACTCCCGGCACGTTGATGTTCAGCAGGGTTCCTTCAGGCATCGGGTGTTTCATGACTTCCCGGACAGTGTCCGCGGTAAAACGGGCGGCGAGTTCAAAGTCGTAATGCCGCTGGGGCGAGTAACCCATCTCTCGGTCATTCGACTGCTGGGATACGGCAATCGCCGGAAGGCCGAGGATGATGCCTTCAAAGGCAGCAGCCACCGTGCCTGAATAGGTCACGTCGTCACCGAGGTTGAGGCCGTGGTTGATGCCCGAGACAATCAGGTCCGGCCGCTCCCCAACCAGGCCGACGTCGGCGAAACGCACGCAGTCCACGGGGGTGCCGTCAGTGGCGTGTCCCAGGTCGCCATCTTCAAAGCGGATCTCCTCAACCGAGAGTGGCGACCGGGTTGTGATGCTCCGCGCAGAAGCACTGCGGTTCGAGTCCGGCGCGATCACGTCCAGGGTCACCCCTTCGATCTCTCGTAAATGGCGGCGCAGGGTCTGAAGACCGGTGGCGCCGATGCCGTCGTCGTTGGTGAGGAGGATTCGCACAGGTCAAGGATAGGTGACGACCCCCGATCTTCGGCGCGCTCAGGGAACGATCTGCTGCGGGGGCGGCTCCGGATAGTCGACCCGGATGAAATAGAGGCCTTCAGCCGGGGCGGTCATTCCGGCCGCCGGCCGTTCGTCGCCCTCTAGCAGCGAGAGGAAGTTCTCCATGCTGCGGCTGCCGTCAGCGACTTCGATGATCGTGCCGACAAGGACCCGGACCATGCTTCGCATGAAGTTGTCGCCGGTGATCCAGAACTGGAGCGTGTCGTTCTTCAACGTCTGTCCGGTGGCCGGGTCTTCGAGTCCCGGTTCATCGATCCAGAGCGCCGAATGGACCACCCGCTCGAAGCGTGTGTGGTAGGTGTCGGTCGGCGTGAACGCGGTGAAGTTGTGTTTGCCCATGATCGCCGCAGCACAGGCGTTCAGGGCCTCACGATCCAGCGGCCGGGAGATCCACCAGGCCCGTTCGGGGGCGAATGGACTGCCGGGCTTGCGGTTCAGCAGGCGGTAGCAGTAGGTGCGGGAGACTGCGTCACGGCGGGCATCGAAGCCGGTCTCGACCCGGGTGACGGCCCGGATCGCGACCTCTTCCGGCGTGAGACCGTTCACGCTGCGGATGATCGTCGATGGAATCTCGCCGTCGTAGTCGAAGCTCGCAACCTGGCCGTAAGCATGGACCCCGGCATCGGTCCGCCCGGCGACGGTCAGCTTGATCCCCTCCGGCACCCGCAGGGAGATCGAGAGGGCCCGTTCGACCACGCCCTGAACGGTGTGGGTTCCTTCCTGCTCGGCCCAGCCACTGAAGGTGGAGCCGTCATATTCGATGTCGAGCCGGTACGTGGGCAAGGCGCCCAGATTACGCGTTGTTACCAGTAAGGCCGGATCAGCTTGAGCCGGGAGCGGTCCTTCTTGCCGCCGGCGTACGCGTAGATGTCAACCGTGCCATACGCGCTGCGCTTGGCGGTGACCTTGAAGTTCTTGGTGACAGTCCACCCCGGTTTGATCCTCGGGATGACCAGCTTCTCCGGCTTCGGCTTGACTTTCGCCTTCTGCGAACTGCCGAAGCTGACTTCAACCATCTTGGCGGCCCGCTTTCCTTTGTTCGTCACTGCCACCTGCATGTCCAGGTAACCGTCGGCGTAGACCCAGCCGTACTTACCGGGGGTGAGCTCGACGTTGGTGATGTTCGGCTTCGGGTCGGGGATTTCGGTCCCGCCACCACCGTTGTTGCCGCCACCGCCGCTATTGCCACCACCGCCGCTATTGCCGCCTCCGCCGCCACCACCGCCGGAAGGACCGGTCGGGCCAGTGGGTCCGACGGGACCGGTCGGGCCGGTGACACCGCTCTCACCGGTCGGGGTAACCGGGGGAATGACGCCACCGATTCGTTCAACTTTGCCGTTTGCCGTGTCACCGACGAAGAGTGATCCCGAGCTGTCGAGCGCGACCCCCTGCGGTCCGGAGAAGTTACCTGCCCCGGGTCCGGTCCATTTCTGGACGAAAGTGCCGGCGGTGCTGAACTTCTGGACGCGGTTGTTGCCGATGTCGGCGACATAGAGGTTGCCGAAGCCGTCAATGGCAAGGCCGCTGGGGCCGTTCACCTGGCCGTCACCGGTACCGCTGGCGCTCCACACGGCCTGAACGGTGCCAGCCGCGTTGCTCTTGATGATGCGGTTGCCACCAGTGTCGGAGACGTAAACCTTGCCGGTGCTGTCAACAGCCACGCCCGATGGATACTGGATGCCGCCGATGCCGGGAAAAAGGAACTCGGTGCCGCAGAAGCCATAGCCGTTGCATTTGACGATGCGATCGTTGCCGGTATCGGCGATGTAGACGTTCGATCCGTCGGTTGCGATCTGCGTCGGACCTTGGAAGAAACCCAGCGTCGAGCCGGTCGATCCCCACTGCGACTGAACGTTGCCTGCCGGGAAGAGACGGAATATCCGGTCGTTGCCGGTGTCGGCCACGAAGATGTTGCCGCTGTCATCGACCGCCACGCCCTGAGGGTGCTTGAACTGGCCGGCACCGCTGCCGAAAGAACCGATGGTCTGCACCACCGAACCGGACGGGCTGTATTTGACGATCTGACTCGGACCCGAGGCGGCGACGTATACCCGTCCAGAGCTGTCAGTTGCAAGCTGTGACGCGTTGACCACCGAGTTCGGCCAGGCCGCCTCGGATCGAGCGGGGCTCGTGAGGCAAAAAATGCAAAGCAAGGCCACGGCAGCGACACCGGACGCTTTCAAAACCTGAGAAGTAATCGTCCCACCTGCGGACAAGGCGTCTCCCAATCTAGGTTTCGAAATTCAGTAACCAAAAATAACAGACAGAACAACGTCTGGTTTATGAACAAACGATTCGTCGTAAAGGTGCGGTCCAATTCTCCCTCGCGAAAGCAGGACTCCGCCAGGGTTCCGGGTCGGTTATGACCCCACCCGGGAGGCGCCCGCCCCGGCCCCATGAAAAGAGCGAACCAAGATCGAAATTCCGGGCAATCAGAAAGGTTCCGGGTCGATTTCACCCCCGTATGGACGGCAAAGTCGACCCAGAAGCTCAAACGCCAGTGGCCAAAGTGGTTCCGGGTCGATTTCACCCCCGTATGGACGGCAAAGTCGACCCAGAACATCAGCGTCATTCGGGTGGGGGCGATCAGCCCGCACCACGCGTGCGGATAGCCCCCACCCGGCTGGAAGGCGAAGGCGAAAACGAGGTGAAGCAACTTTGTGCCTCCAGGAGGCACAAAGTTGCGTCACCTCGACCAAACCGAACGCAAGAAGTGCGGAGCGAAGCGACCCAGCCCCCAAGACTCGGCCGTAAACGCAACTCGAAAAGAAGCCCGACCGCCAAAAGCGGGAGCATCAACCAGAAAGCCCCCCAAGACGCGGCTTTAAACGCCGGTCAACGAGGGCCCGACCGCCGTAGGCGGGAGCATCAACCAAAGGCCACCCAAGTCTCGGCCGTCCAGCCAACCGCGCAAAGCGCGGAGCGAAGCGACCCAGCCCCCAGGACTCCGCCGTTCACCTGAGAGTGGCGCACGGGGACGTCCTAGGTGCGCCTGGCGAGGAACGAGCGACCCGGCGAAGCCGATTTGTCATACGACAATGAGCGAGCCGAGGAAGCGACTGACGAAGCCAGGCGTGCATAGGTCGTTCCCGGGCGCCGCTCGCCAACCGTCCCTGCAAAAGAAAAGGGCGCCCCGAAGGCCGCCCTTTTCGAAGCAACAATCTGAAGCCAGTCAGCTAAACGAGCTCAAGGAAAACCATCTCGGTCGAGTCCGACTTACGCGGTCCGAGTTTAATAATCCGCAGATAACCACCGGGGCGCTCTGCGTACCTCGGTGCGATCTCCTCGAACAGCTTGTGCGTGGCGAACTTGTCGTTCCGCAGGAAAGCGAGGGCCTGGCGCCGGGCGTGGAGGTCTCCACGCTTGGCGAGGGTGATCAGCTTCTCGATCTCGGGCTTGGCCGCTTTGGCCTTGGCCTGGCTGGTCTTGATGCGCTCGTGGTCAATCAGCTCCTTGGAGAGATTGGCCATCAGCGACTTGCGGTGGGCGGAATCGCGACCGAGCTTGTTTCTTTTCTTGGCGTGGCGCATCGTTTTCTCCTAAGTTCTCGCTGGACTTCAGTCCGCGCGGAGGTCGTAACCGCGGTTCTGCAGGTTTTCGATGACCTCTTCGATTGACTTCTGGCCGAAGTTCGGGATGGCACCCAGTTCGGATTCGGACTTCTGGAGCAGCTGGCCGATGGTCTCGACTCCGGCACGCTTCAGGCAGTTGAATGAACGGACGCTCAGCTCGAGTTCGTCGATCAGGATGTCGTTGTCCGGGCCGGCGGCTCCGCCACCATTGGTCTCGGCGATAGCTTCGATCTCTACCGGCTCACGGGCGGTCAGCTCCTCGACCCGGTCCGGGTCGCTGAAGATGGCCAGGCTCTTGATCAGGATTTCGGAGGCCTCACGCAGGGCGGTGTTGGGCTCGATCGAACCGTCGGTCTCCAGCTCGAGGGTGAGCTTGTCGTAGTCGGTGCGCTGACCGACACGGGCAGCTTCGACAACGTAGGAGGCACGGCGGATCGGGGAGAAGATCGAGTCGATCGGAATGACGCCGATCGGCTGGTCGTCGTCCTTGTTCTCTTCAGCCGGGCGGTAACCACGGCCGCGGCCGATGGTGACGTACATCTCAAGGCGGGTCTTCTTCTCGAGCGTGGCGATCGGAGCCTCGGGGTTGAGGATCTCGACGCCGGCCGGAAGGTCGATGTCGGCGGCGGTGACGTCACCGGGGCCGGTCACGACGATCGGGGCTTCAACCGCGTCAGCCTCGGTGTGCATACGCACGACGAGGTCCTTGAGGTTCAGGACGATGTCGGTGACATCTTCCTTGACTCCGGCGATGTTCGAGAATTCATGCGAAACGTCCTCGATACGGACGCTGGTGATGGCGGCACCGCTCAGCGAGGAGAGAAGTACTCGACGGAGGCTCGATCCGAAGGTGTATCCGAATCCCTTGTCGAGGGGCTCGATGGTGAAGATGCCTTTGTTCTCGTCTACCTGCTCTGAGCTGATGCTCGGTACCTGGAAGTCTGTGCTCATTAGTTCCTTGGTTATTCGTGAAGGGTTAAAACTGGGCCGAAAGCCGGAGGCCTATACGCGACGGCGCTTGCGCGGGCGGCAGCCGTTATGTGCCTGCGGGGTTACATCTTTGACGCTGGTCACGTCAAGCCCTGCGGCCTGAAGTGAGCGAACCGCGGTGTCCTTGCCGGATCCGGCGCCCTTGGCGAAGACTTCGACCTTCTGCAGGCCGTGCTCCATGCCTTTCTTGGCGGCGGCGTCGGCGGTCACCTGTGCGGCGAACGGCGTCGATTTGCGTGAGCCCTTGAATCCGGCGCTGCCGGCGGACTCCCAGGCAATGACGTTGCCTTCGAGATCCGTGAGGGTCACGATCGTGTTGTTGAAAGAGGTCTTGATGTGTGCCTGACCGACGGCGATGTTCTTGCGAACACGACGGCGCGTACGGGTCTTGGCGGGTTTCTTGGCGGCCATGAGAGGTCTCTACGTCCTTGCTTTCGGTCTTAGACTTTGCGCTTCGCGGCGATACTCATGCGACGCGGGCCTTTGCGGCCACGTGCGTTGGTCTTGGTCCGCTGACCGCGAACCGGCAGCCCCCGGCGATGACGGAGGCCACGGTATGCGCCGATCTCCATCAGGCGCTTGACGTTCTGTGAACGTTCACGGCGCAGATCGCCTTCGACGTCGAGGTCTTCGATCGCCTCACGCAGCTTGATGATTTCGTCTTCGGTCAGGTCCTTGACCTGGGTGTCACGATCGATCCCAACCTGGTCCAGAAGTTTCTGGGCCGTCGGCTGGCCGATACCAAAGACATACGTCAGACCGATTTCGGCCCTTTTGTTCAAGGGGATATTGACCCCGGCGATACGCGCCATTTACTTAACCCTGCCTCTGTTTGTGTCGCGGGTTCTCACAAATCACCAGAACGCGTCCGCGTCGGCGAATAATCTTGCACTTCTCACACATCGGTTTTACGGAGGCTCGGACTTTCATCGGCCTGGTCCTTTTCGAAGAGGTGTCCCGATGACCCCAGTAGACGGGTTACGGGCGTGAAAAAATGGCCTAAAAGGCCGAAAAGGAACAATAGCAAGAAGTCTCACTTGTCGTCCCAGGGGGTCAGAATTCGCGGACCATCGGGGGTCGCGGCAACCGTATATTCAAAGTGTGCGGCCATCGAACTGTCCTCGGAATAGATCGACCAGCCGTCGTCGTCCATGTAGATCTCCGGGCCGCCGACGTTCACCATCGGTTCGATCGCGAAGACCATTCCGGCCTCGATCTGCGGTCCGCGGCCGGCCGGGCCGAAGTTCGGGATCTGCGGATCTTCATGCATGGTCTGGCCGATTCCGTGTCCAACCAGGGTCTTGATGATCGAGAAACCGTTCGCTTCAACATGCTTCTGGACCGCATTCGACACATCACCGACACGATTGCCGGGAACCATCTGCGCGGCTGCCAGATCAAGGGAATCCTTGGTGACGGTCAAAAGCTTCTGCGTGGTTTCGTCAATCTCTCCGACCGCCATGGTGCAGGCGCCGTCGGCAACCCAGCCGTCCAGGGTGACCCCGATGTCGATCGACAGGATGTCGCCCTTTTCGAGCGTGTAGGGGCCGGGAATGCCATGGACAACCATCGAGTTGGGAGAAACGCAGATTGATCCGGGAAAGCCGCGAAAGCCTTTGAAGGTGGGCACGCCACCCTGCGACCGGATGAACTTCTCCGCGATCCCGTCAAGTTCGGCCGTGGTGATGCCAGGGCGCACGCTCTTCTGGAGCATCTGCATGCACCGGGCATGCACCGACCCCGCCGCAGCCATGAGATCCAGCTGCTCGTCCGTCTTCTTGATGATCATGCAGCGCTGGCGGTGAGGCGGGACATCATGCACCCTCTTCGAGGCTGAGGGTCGAAACCAGGTTCTGGATGGACTCGCCGACGCGGTCGGGGTCCTTGGTGCCGTCGATCACGTTGAGCAGGCCCTGCTTCTTGTAATAATCGACCAGCGGCGCGGTCTTCTCGTGATACTGCGTGAGCCGGTGGCGCACGACGTCGGACTTGTCGTCGTCACGGACGATCAACTCGGAACCGTCGATGTCGCAGATGCCTTCGACCTTCGGCGGGTTGAAGTCGACGTGATAGACGTGGCCGTCCTTGACGCTGACCCGTCGACCGGATATCCGGCGCACGATCTCTTCGTCGGAAGCATCGATCAGGACTGCGGCACTGAGCGAGCGGCCCAGCTCGTGAAGTTTGGAATCGAGAGCCTCTGCCTGCGGAACGGTCCGCGGGAATCCGTCGAGGATGAAGCCATGGTCGGCCTCGCCGCTCTCCAGCCGCTCGGCGATGATGCCGATCAGGACCTCGTCCGGAACCAGATCGCCGCGGTCCATGAATGCCTTGGCTTCGACCCCGACCGCAGACTGGTCCCTGACGGCGGCGCGCAGGATGTCACCCGTGGCGTAATACGGCAGCTCAAGGTCCTCCTGAAGGCGTTCGCCCTGAGTTCCTTTGCCGCTGCCGGGGGGTCCCAGCAGAATGAGATTGAGGTTGGGCATCCAGATGGCTTTCTACTTGAGAAAGCCCTCGTAGTTACGCATCATCAGCTGTGCTTCGAGCTGCTTGACCGTATCCAGGGCCACACCCACGACAATCAGGATCGACGTGCCACCAAAGAAGAAGCCGCTGCCGATCTGGTTGAACAGAATCGTCGGGAAAGCAGCCACTGCGCCGAGGTAAAGGGCGCCCGGGAAGGTCAGGCGGGAAAGCACGCGGTCGAGGTACTCGGCCGTCGGGCGTCCCGGACGAACGCCAGGGATGAATCCGCCGTACTTCTTCAGGTTGTCGGCCTGGTCGACCGGGTTGAAGGTCACAGCCGTATAGAAGTAGGTGAAGACAATGATGAAGAACACTTCGCCGACGATGTAAGCCCAGCGGTCCGGCGCCAGGAAGGCGGCGATGTCGAGGGCAGTCGGAGTGTTGATCAGCTGCGCGATCGTCGGTGCCATCGCCATGATCGACGCGGCAAAGATGACCGGGATTACGCCGGCCATGTTGACCCGCAGTGGCAGATAGGTAGAACCACCGGAAGTCATCTTGCGACCGACCACACGTTTTGCGTACTGGACCGGGATCCTGCGCTGTCCTTCCTGGACAAAAACGATCGCCAGGACGACACCGAGACAGATGAACGGCAGCAATACGACGAACACCTGATCGGGGTTGTTCCACCAGGTGGAGATGCCCGGCAGGACGCCGGAGACGATGGAAGCGAAGATCAGCAGCGAAATACCGTTACCGATTCCGCGCTGGGTGATCAGCTCGCCCATCCACATCAGCAGGGTGGTACCCGCAGTCAGACAGATGACGATCAGGAAGACGTTGGCCGGATCAAGGTTCCCGACAACGCTGGGCGTACCGGCCGGAGTCAGTGAGTTGAAGAGGAAGACGTAAGCGAATGACTGCATGAGGGCCAGGGCAACCGTGAGGTAACGGGTGTACTGGGTGATCTTCTGCTGACCGACTTCGCCTTCCTTCTGGAGGCGTTCAAGCGACGGCACCACGACGGTCATCAGCTGCAGGATGATCGACGCGGTGATGTAGGGCATGATGCCCAGCGCAAACAGGGACAATCGCGAGAGACTGCCGCCAGAGAAGAGGTTCAGGAATCCGAGGATGTCCGAACCACTCAGCTGGTCCTCCAGGTCCTTTACGGCATCGATGTCGATGCCGGGCGCCGGAATGTAGGCGCCAAGACGGTAGAGCGCCAGAATTCCCGCGACAAACAGGAGCTTCCTGCGAATCTCGGGTACAGAGAATGCCTTCGCGATCGTTGCGAGCATTAGCCCTCGATCAACTCACAGCTTCCGCCGGCAGCCTCGATCTTCTCTTTGGCTGCTGCGCTGAAACCGTGAGCACGTACGTTCAGGGCCTTGGTGATCTCGCCCTTGGCCAGGACCTTCACGTTGTGTGAACGCTTGGCCAGGCCAACCTGCTTGAGGGTGTCCGGGGTGACATCCGAGCCTGCCTCGAAACGTTCTTCGAGGTCAGCCAGGTTCACCGGCTGGGTGAATGTACGGAAGTTCTCGAACGGCATCGACTTCTTCATGTGCGGGCCGCGCAGCTTGCGCATCCGCATCTGAATCGGGTTCTGGCCGCCTTCGTGGGCAACGTTCTTCCGGTTACCGGAGCGCTGTCCCTGTCCGCCGTGTCCACGGCCGGACGTCTTGCCTGTGCCGGAGCCCTGGCCACGGCCGATCCGCTTGCGCGGACGGCGTGATCCCGGCTTCGGGCTCAGGTTGTGAAGACCAATTTCTTCTTCGCGGCTTTCCTGTTTCTCAGCCATCAGGCCTCCTCGACCTCAACCAGATGGGTAACGACCTTGAGCTGGCCCTGGAGCTGAGGAGAATCCTCACGTTCGACCTTGCGGCCGATCTTGCCCAGTCCGAGCGCCTGAAGGGTGCCCTTCTGATGGGGGTTGTTGTGAATGTTGGAGCGGGTCTGGGTGATCTGAAGCCTGGCCATCAGGAAGTCTCTTCCTTGGCTTCGGCGACTTCGGCCTTCTCGGCGTCCTCCGCTGCTTCTTCTTCCACCTGGACCTCTTCGGCTGCTTCGACCGTGCCGGCGTCGAGCTGCTCTTCGGCGGCGACTTCAGCCTCCACCTCGGAGGGAGCGACAGTTGACGGCTCGGCGACTACCGCGGCGTCAGCCGTGTCCTCTTCAGCCTTGGCTTCGAGACCGGCGATGTCGGCCGGGGTGTTGTCCTCAGCCGCGGCTTCAGCCGGAGCTTCAGCTTCGGCAGCGGGCTCGGCGTCAGCCGGAGCCTCAGTCGCGGCGGCCGCGTCAGCAGCCTCCTCGACCGCAGCCGTGCTGGCTTCGTCCTCGGTTCCACCTTCAGCGGCGACCTTGTCCTCGGGGTAAATACCGAGGACTTCGGCAATCGTCAGTCCACGAAGTTCAGCGACTTCTTCCGGCCGGCGCAGACGGACGATGCCGTCCATGGTCGCCTTGACCAGGTTGATCGGGTTCTGCGTACCGATGCTCTTGGTGAGGATGTCCTTGATCCCCCCGAGCTCGAGTACGGCGCGAACTCCACCACCGGCGATTACGCCGGTACCGGCGCTGGCCGGACGCAGGACAACGTGTCCCGCGCCGAAGCGTCCGATGATCTTGTGGGTGATCGTGTCGTTGTGCTTCGGAATACGAATCAGGTTCTTGCGAGCGTTCTCAACGGCCTTCTGGATGGCCAGTGGGACTTCCCGGGCCTTTCCGTAACCGATGCCAACGACCGAATCTTCGTCTCCTACAGCGACGAGTGCAGTAAACGAGAACCGGCGTCCACCCTTGACCACTTTGGCCACACGGTTGATTTCGATCACACGTTCCTGGAGGTCGAGCCCCTTGGGGCTGACCATCTCGACGCGGGCTGTATCCATGCCTTTCATATCAGCTGTTCACCGTAGCGAAAGTCCAGATGCCAAGCGGCATCAAAACTCCAGCCCACCCTCTCTCGCGCCCTCGGCGAGTGCTTTGACCCTGCCGTGGTAGCGGTAACCGCTTCGGTCGAAGACACACGTCTCGACTCCTGCCTTCTTTGCGCGTTCGGCCAGCAGTTCGCCGGCTTTCTTCGCCTGTTCAGTTCTTCCGAGCTTGCGCAGCTCGGCTTCGGTCCAGTTGGCCGCAGCAAGCGTCTTGCCATCGACGTCGTCGATGAGCTGCGCGAAAATGCCGCGATTCGAACGGTAGACCGAGAGGCGGGGCCGCTCGGCGGTACCGGTGACCTTGGCCCGCACACGATGGCGCCGGCGCTGAAGCCGCTGGCGATTGGTTGTGACGGTCATACGCGCTTACCGACCTTCCTGGCGACGTGCTCGTCGCGATAACGAATGCCTTTGCCCTTGTAGGGCTCCGGCGGACGGCTCTCGCGGATGTTCGCCGCGATCTGGCCGACCTTCTGCTTGTCAATCCCGCGGACGATGACTTCCGTCGGCTGGGGAACTTCAAATTCAATGCCATCCGTCGCTGCGATCGAGACCGGGTGCGAGTAACCGAGGGCGAGCTCGAGGCCCTGCCCCTTGGCGACCGCGCGGTAACCGACGCCCTGGATGTCAAGGCGCTTCTCGAAGCCGTTGGTCACGCCTTCGATCTGGTTGGCAATCAGGCTGCGGGTCAGACCGTGCAGCGCACGGTGCGGCCCACGATCGGTCGGCCGCGTGACGGTGACTTCACCGTCGGCAGTTTCGACCTTCATGTCGGTCGAGATCTCCTGGACGAGTTCGCCCTTGGGTCCCTTGACCGTGATCTGACCGGGCTTGATGTCAATTTCGACATTGCTCGGAAGCGGGATGGGTTTTTTACCGATTCGACTCATAGTTCTTTCTCACCAGACGTAGGCGACGACTTCTCCGCCGACGCCTTCCTTCTTGGCTTCGTGTCCGGTCATTACTCCGTGCGAGGTCGAAATGATCGCGGTGCCGGTTCCACCGAATACACGGGGGACGCCGGCGTGGCGAACGTAACGGCGACGGCCGGGACGCGAAACACGCTCGATGCCGGTGATGACCGGCTGGTGGTCCTTGGTGTACTTCAGGCGGACCTTGATCTTCTCGCCCACTTCAGCGGGTTCCTTCTCGTAGCCGGCGATGTAGCCCTGCTCGGTCAGGATGCGGGAAACCTCAAGCTTCAGCTTTGAACTCGGCATCTCGACGGTGGCGAGTCCGGAGCTGAGGCCGTTGCGTACACGGGTCAGGTAATCGGCGATGGGGTCAGTAAGCATGGTCCTACCAGCTCGACTTCGTCATGCCGGGGATGTAACCCTCATGGGCCGCTTCGCGCAGGCAGATCCGGCAGATGCCGAACTTGCGGTAATAAGCGCGCGGGCGTCCACAACGACGGCACCGGTTGTATTCACGTGTCTTGAACTTCGCGGGGCGCGCCTGGCGCACCTTCTGGGATGTCTTGGCCATCTGGGCCTAGCCCTCCTGCTCTTCGTCGTTGGCTGCTTCGGCGCCTTCTGCTACCGGGCGGCCTTCCTTAGCGAAAGGCATACCCAGGGCCAGCAGAAGCTCGAAGGCCTCGGCGTCCGTCGGGGCAGTAGTAGTCATGGTGATATCGAGACCGTAAGTCACGTCAACCGTGTCGTAGTCGATCTCGGGGAACATCAGCTGCTCTTTGACGCCCATGGAGTAATTACCCCGGCCGTCGAAGGAAGTGGCCTTGAGGCCACGGAAGTCACGGATACGCGGGATCGCGATCGAAACAAGCCGATCGAGGAACTCCCACATGCGGGCACCGCGCAGGGTCACCGAGGCACCGACCTGCATGCCTTCACGGACCTTGAACTGGGCGACCGACTTCTTCGCCATGCGCGGGTTCGGGTGCTGGCCGGCGATGATCGCCAGTTCTTCCGTCGCCTTTTCGCGCTGCTTGGTGTCCATGTGGGAACCGAGTCCCATGTTCAGGGTGATCTTCGTGAGGCGCGGGGCGCGCATCGGAGTCGTGTACCCGAACTTCTCCACCAGTTTCGGCAACACCTCATTGTTGTAGGTGTCGCGCAGACGCGGCGGCGGGACTGCCTGTTCAGTTGTGGTTGTAGCTGCTTCCATGATGATTCCTAAATTGCCTCGCCGGAACGCTTCGAAAAGCGCTGGCGATTGCCGTCGTCGGTGGTACGGATACCGATGCGAGTCGGCTTGTTGTCTGTCGGGTCGAGCAACATCACGTTGGATACGTGAATCGGCCCTTCTTTCTCGATGATCCCGCCTTCCACGCCGGGCCCCTGTCCTGATGGGGACGGCTGGGCGCGCTGGTGGCGCTTGATCATGTTGAGGCCCTCAACGTACACTCTTTCCGACTTGGGATCGGTCCGGGTGACCTTGCCCTGCTTGCCGGAATCCTTGCCGGCCATGATCTGAACGTTGTCGTCTTTACGGATCTTCATGGTTACAGCACCTCCGGGGCGAGCGAGATGATCTTCATGAAGTCGCGATCGCGGAGTTCACGGGCTACCGGACCGAAGATCCGGGTTCCCCTGGGATTGTTCGAATCATCAATCAGGACCGCGGCATTCTCGTCGAACTGGATGTAAGTGCCATCCGGCCGGCCGAGTTCCTTCTTGGTACGGACGATGACGGCCTTGACGACCTCACCCTTGCGCACGTTGCCCTGGGGGCTTGCCTGCTTGACGGTCGCGGTGATGACGTCACCGATCGAACCGTACTTGCGGTGCGAGCCACCCTTGACCCGGATGCAGAGGAGTTCGCGGGCGCCGGAATTGTCGGCGACGCGGAGTCTGGATTCCTGCTGGATCATGTGCTTACCTGGCCTTCTCGATGACTTCGATCAAGCGCCAATGCTTGGTCTTGGAAAGCTTGCGGGTCTCGATCACGCGCACGACGTCGCCTTCGCTGGCTTCGTTCTTCTCGTCGTGAACGTGGATCTTGTGACGCTGGCGGACGATCTTCTCGTAGACCGGATGACGGCGGGCGCTGTCGATCTGGACCGTGATGGTCTTGTCGGTCTTGTCCGACGTGACCAGACCCTGACGCTCCTTGGGCTTGCCGGTACGCGTCTTCTCCGCAACCGGGGTGCCGACTCCGGAACCCTTGGGGGCCTCGGCCTTGGCTTCGGCCCGGCGCTTGCGGCGCTGGCCGGCCTTCTGCTTGCGCTCGGCGATACGGCGTTCATCGCGTTCCTCACCGGTCAGCTGCGGTCCGGCGGCGCCGGATTCACGTGACTTGAGAACGCGCAGGCGCTCCTTGAACGGAAGGTCGTCCAGGGGATCAGGCTCGGCCGGTTCAGGCTCGGGCTCGGCAGCGACCGGCGCTTCTTCAGCAGCCGGCTCTTCAGTCGGAGCTTCTTCGACCGGAGCCTCCTCAGCGGGGGCCTCTTCGGCAGCAGCCTCAGGAGTTTCCTCGGCGGGGGTTTCCTCGGGTGAAGATGCCTCCGGGGGGGTCTCTTCAGTGTTTTCTTTTTCTTCTTCTGACATCAGTTTCTCTGCCTACTTGGTTGTGGAGCCCTGTTCGCGCTCAAGGTCGATGTTGCGCTGGCGGGCGATCGTGAGCAGCCGGGCGATATCACGCTTGGCCGTCTTCAGATTTGCCGAGTTCTCGAGCTCTCCGGTGGCGTGGCGCAAACGCAGATTGAACGCGTCCTGCCGTGCTTCCTTGAGAGCTTCGACGAGCTCGATGTCGTGCATATTGTGAATCTCGGAAGACTTCACTCGCCTGCTCCTTCGCGCGATACAAATTTTGTCCTGAGGGGAAGCTTGTGTCCCGCAACGCGCATTGCTTCGCGCGCCAGGGATTCGTCGACACCGGACAGCTCGAACATGACCCGTCCGGGCTTGACCACGGCGACCCATGCTTCCGGGTTGCCCTTACCTGAACCCATGCGGGTTTCGGCTGGCTTCTTGGTGATCGGCTTGTCCGGATAGATGTTGATCCAGACCTTCCCGCCACGCTTGATCTTTCGGGTCATGGCAACACGAGCCGCTTCGATCTGACGGTTGGTTACCCAGCCGCGATCGAGGGACTTAAGGCCGTACTCGCCGAAAGTAACCTGGGTGCCGCCCTTGGAGTTGCCCTTGCGGCGACCCCTCATGACCTTGCGGTGCTTGACCCGCTTGGGCATCAGCATCAGCGACGACCTCCACGACCGCGGTCATCACCACCGCGGCCACGGCCACGGTTGTCCTGCTGCGGTTCGGGTTCGGACATACGGGCCGACTCGAAACCTTCGGGCATGACTTCGCCCTTGTTGATCCAGCACTTGACGCCAATGCGTCCGGTGCCGGTCTTGGCTTCGACGAATCCGTAATCGATGTCGGCGCGCAGGGTGTGAAGCGGCACGCGACCATCAGAGTAACCCTCGGTGCGGGCCATTTCAGCACCACCCAGGCGTCCGGAAATCTGGACCTTCACGCCCTTGGCGCCGGAGCGCATGGCGGAAGTGAGCGCACGCTTCATCGCGCGGCGGAAAGCGACACGGTTCTGAAGCTGCTCGGCGATCGACTGGGCAACCAGCTTGGCGTCGAGCTCGGGGCGCTTGACCTCGCGGATGTTCACCTTGACCGGCTGGCCGGTGATCTTGTGGAGATCCTTGCGCAGCGCGTCGACTTCGGAACCGGACTTGCCGATCACGATGCCGGGGCGGGCAGTGTGGATGTCCACGGCAACTTCGCCGCGACGCTGGATCGTGATGTCAGACAGGCCTGCGTGGGCCAGCTTCGTCTCGATGTGGTCGCGGATCGCCAGATCCTGCATCAGCAGGTCGGCAAACTCTTTTTCGGCGAACCAATTCGACTTCCAATCATGGATGTAGCCGACTCGGAAGCCTTCGGGATGGATCTTCTGTCCCATAGCTTTTTCTAGTCCTCGTCTTCCGGGGTCAGCGCCACGGTGATGTGGCTTGTTCTCTTGTGGATCGGTGTCGCCCGTCCCATCGCGCGGGGCCGGAACCGCTTCAGGGTGGGGCCTTCGTCGACGCGGATCGTGTGGACGACCATCTCGTCACCGATCAAATCGTGGTTCGCTTCAGCGTTCGCGGCGGCCGATTCGAGGACCTTGGCGATGTCACTGGCAGCGGAACGGGGTGAAAACTGGAGCAGCGAACGCGCATCGTCGATGTGCTTGCCGCGGATCTGGTCGGCAACGAGGCGGACCTTCCGCGGCGAGACGCGCACGTACTTGGCGGTGGCGCGGACCAGCACGGGGCCCTCCACCGGCTTCGGGGAATTCTTCTTCGGAAGGGACATGGTCAGTCCTTGCCGCCCGTGTGTGAACGGAAGGTGCGGGTCGGAGCGAACTCGCCCAGCTTGTGACCGACCATCGACTCGGAGATGAAAACCGGGACGTGCTTGCGACCGTCGTGAACGGCGATCGTGTGTCCGACCATCTCCGGGAAGACGGTGGAGCGGCGTGACCAGGTCTTGATCATCGTCTTGTTGCCGGCGTCGTTCATGCCGTTGATCCGGCTCATGAGCCGTTCTTCGACGAACGGGCCCTTTTTAGTTGATCTACCCATGGTCTATCTGCCCTTCTTCTTCCCGCGACGTCGGCCGCGCACGATGTAGCGGTCTGACGGCTTGCCCTTTTTACGGGTGCGATATCCGAGAGTCGGCTTGCCCCACGGGGTGACCGGATGGCCACCCGGGGTCTTGTGTGCCTCGCCTCCGCCGTGCGGATGGTCGACCGGGTTCATGGCGATACCACGGCTCTGGGGGCGCTTGCCCTTGTGCCGGTTGCGTCCCGCCTTGCCGATCGTGATGTTGTTGTGTTCAGAGTTGGAAAGCGTGCCGATGGTCGCGCGGCATTCGCCCCGGACCAGGCGCATTTCGGAAGAAGGCAGACGCAGGGTGACCATGTCGCCTTCCTTCGCGGCCAGCTGGATCGAAGTGCCGGCGGAGCGGCCGATCTTGCCACCCTGACCGGCCTTCATCTCGACGTTGTGGACGAGCGTGCCGACCGGCATTTCCATCAGCGCCAGGCAGTTGCCCGGGCGGATGTCGGAACCGGGTCCGGACTGGACCATGTCGCCAACCTTGGTCGCCGCGGGCGCCAGGATGTAGCTCTTGGCTCCATCTGCGTAATGCAGCAGCGCGATGTAGGCCGACCGGTTGGGGTCGTACTCGATGGTCGCGACCTTGGCCGGAATTCCGTCCTTGAGACGCTTGAAGTCGATGAGCCGGTAACGGCGCTTGGCACCGCCGCCGCGGTGGCGGGAAGTGATGCGGCCGTTGTTGTTACGGCCACCGGACTTGCCGATGCCTTCGATCAGCGAGCGCTCGGGCTCGTTGCCAGTGGTGACCTGCTCACGCATCGGGTACGTCGCGAAGCGGCGTCCCGGGCTGGTCGGTTTTGTCTTGCGTATTGCCATAAGTCTCTTTCTTAGCCCTCTACCGCTGCGCCTTCGAACAGATCGATGGTCTCGCCCGGGGCGAGCTCAACGACTGCCTTCTTCCAGGAGCGGCTGCGGCCCGAGTGGAGTCCACGGCGCTTCGGCTTGGAACGGACCTGTGAGGTCCGGACCTTCACCACTTCGACGCCGAAAGCCTGCTCGACTGCGGTCTTGATCTCGAATTTGTGTGCTCGATCGTCAACCCGGAAGGTGTACTTGCCGGCGGCGATCAGGGCGTATGTTTTCTCCGAGATGACGGGACGGATGATTACGCTGCGGGGGTCCATTACTCGTCACCCTTTTCGGTGTTGTCAGTTGCGGCACGCGAGACTCCGGAATCGCCGTTGCCGGCACGCTCCGCGAGGATCTCCAGGGCGCCTTCCGAAATTACGATCGATGCGGCGCCGATGACGTCGACGACTCCGACGGCTCCGACTTCCATGACGTTGATCCGCGGGATGTTGCGGAACGAACGCAGGAGTCCGGTCTCTTCGCCGAGGATCACGATCAGAGTCGAACGCTTGGCGCCCCACTTGGTCAGTGCTTCGGCTGCGGCCTTGGTTGAAGGCGTATCGAAATCAGCGGCCTTGACCACAGCGACACTGCCACGCTCGGCGTGAACCGAAAGTGCGGAGCGCATCGCCTTGCGGCGGGCCTTGCGGTTGACCTTGACCGTGTAATGACGCGGCTTCGGACCGAAAGCGGCACCGCCGCCGTAACGGTTCGGCACGCTCAGGGCGCCAACCCGGGCACGTCCGGTGCCCTTCTGGCGCCAGGCCTTGGCGGTAGTCATCGAGACCTCACCGCGGGTCAGGGTCGAAGCGGTGCCACGGCGACGCGCGTTGGCGTCGGCCCGGGCGGCTTCATGGACCAGCGACTGGTGGAAGTCCTCGGTGAAGAGGTCTGCCGGGACGTCGGCCTTGGTGGTCTTGCCCAAGACTGGAACTTTGGGTGATTTAGCTTCAGCCATCAGTGCGGATCTCCACTATCGAGTTACGGTGGCCCGGAATGGCGCCTTTGATCAGAAGCAGGTTGCGTTCGGTGTCGATGTCGGCAATCTCGAGACCCTTCTGGGTCGCGCGCTTGTTGCCCATCTGGCCGGGAAGGCGCATGCCCTTGAAGACGCGGGCGGGGTAAGCCGAAGCACCGATCGAGCCCGGGGCACGAACGTTGTGTGAACCGTGCGAAACCGGTCCGCGGCTGAAGTTATGGCGCTTGACAGTTCCCTGGAAGCCCTTGCCGATCGTGATGCCGGAGACCTTGACCTTCTGGCCGGCTTCAAAACTGGCGACGGTGACTTCCTGGCCGAGGGTTACTTCCTCGTCCCCGCTACCGATCGTGGCGTCACGGAACTCGACGACCACCCTCATCGGGGCGGCGTCGGCCTTGGCCAGATGGCCTTCTTCAGCCTTGCTGAGCTTGCCCTTCCTGACTTCGTCAAAAGCGAGCTGGATGGCCGAGTAGCCATCCCGTTCGGGCTTGCGGATACCTGTGACCGGACACGGTCCAGCCTCTACCACGGTGACGGGCACAACTTCGCCGTCTTCCCTGAAGATCTGGGTCATGCCGAGTTTCTTGCCGAGAATCGCAGACATGATGTCCTAGAGTCGAATCTCGATGTCGACGCCAGCCGGGAGCGAATCCAGGCGCTGAAGCGAGTCAACGGTCTTCGGGGTCGGCTGTTTGATGTCAATCAACCGCTTGTGGGTCCGGATCTCGAAATGCTCACGAGAGTCCTTGTCCTTGAAGGGTGAACGGATTACGCAGTAAATGTTGCGTTCCGTGGGCAGCGGTACGGGACCGGACACGGTGGCGCCAGTGCGCTCGGCCGTATCAACGATTTCGCGGGCTGCGCGGTCGATTGCGTCATGATCATAGGCTTTGAGCCTGATCCGTATTTTTTGTGCTGCAATTGCGGCCACTTCGGCTTTTTCTTACTTTCTCGTTCTGTGGGCGTGACCCGGCTTTACGCCAGCGTCCCGCTGATGTCAAGGTCCCCCGCCGCCTGCGCCGTTCCCATCCTGGATGGGGGTGCGGCGTGGTCCGACTACCTGGGGTAAATCAAAGTCGTATCTGTTACTGGTGAAACTGTCCTGCGGTGATGCGTGCTGCGTGATTCAAATCTGGTGCTGCGAAAGACTTGCTGCTCGTTTACCGCCTGATTGAGGGCGATAAAAAGGGGCGGGCCCGAGGACCCGCCCCTGGAAAATCAATCGTTACTCGATCACTTCCGAGACGACACCTGAACCGACGGTCCGTCCACCCTCGCGGATGGCGAAACGCAGACCCGGCTCCATGGCGATCGGCTGGATCAGCTCGATCGTCATTTCGATGTTGTCGCCCGGCATGACCATTTCCGTGCCCTCGGGCAGGTTGGCGACACCGGTCACGTCAGTGGTCCGGAAGTAGAACTGCGGGCGGTAGCCCGAGAAGAACGGGGTGTGACGTCCGCCCTCTTCCTTCTTCAGGCAGTAGACCTCAGCCTTGTACTTGGTGTGCGGGGTGATCGATCCGGGCTTGCAGAGAACCTGCCCGCGCTCGATGTCTTCACGCTTGGTGCCACGGAGGAGGCAGCCAACGTTGTCGCCGGCACGACCCTCGTCGAGGATCTTGCGGAACATCTCGACGCCGGTGACGGTCGTGGTCTCGGTCTTCTCGTGAATACCGACGATCTCGATCGTGTCGCCAGTGTTGACGATGCCCTGCTCGATGCGGCCGGTTGCGACGGTGCCGCGTCCGGTGATCGAGAAAATGTCTTCAACAGGCATGAGGAAGGGCTTGTCGAGCTCGCGGACGGGTTCGGGGATGTATGTGTCCAGCGCTTCACCGAGTTCGATGATGCGGGCCTTCATCTCTTCGTCGCCGTCGAGGGCCATCGTTGCCGAGCCCTTGATGATCGGCGTGTTGTCGCCGTCGAAGTCGTATTCGTTGAGGAGGTCGCGGACCTCTTCTTCGACGAGCTCGATGAGCTCGTCGTCATCAACCTGGTCGACCTTGTTCAGGAAGACCACGACGTGCGGCACGTTGACCTGACGGGCAAGCAGGATGTGCTCGCGGGTCTGGGGCATGACGCCATCAGCAGCGGAAACCACCAGGATTGCGCCGTCCATCTGGGCGGCACCGGTGATCATGTTCTTGACGTAATCGGCGTGGCCGGGGCAGTCAACGTGGGCGTAATGGCGGTTCGGGGTCTCGTACTCGACGTGAGAGGTCGCGATCGTGATGCCGCGTTCCTTCTCTTCCGGAGCGTTGTCGATCTCGGCGAAGCTCTTCGCTTCGGTGTCGCCCTCGCCAGAAAGCGTTGTGGTGATCGCAGCCGTCAATGTGGTCTTGCCATGGTCGACGTGACCGATGGTGCCAACGTTTACATGCGGCTTATCGCGTTCGAACTTCTCCTTGGACATCGCTTTCCTAAACCTTTCTTCGAATCTGTTCTGAGTCTGATTTTTCTTTTACGTCTGAATGAACTGCTAAAGCTTGTTGGCTGGCGTGCGGGGTGCGCCCGGCTCCGGGCGAACTTGAGAAATATAGCCCTTTGGCCAGCTCGGGGTAATGCGGTCTATGAACCGGAACCTGATTTGCCGCCTGATCGACTTTCGGCGATCTCTTCGGCAATGCTCTGCGGCACCTCTTCGTACCGTTCGAACTGCATCGAGTAGCTGGCCCGTCCCTGTGTCGCAGAGCGCAGGTCGGTTGAATAACCGAACATCTCGCTGAGCGGCACGTAAGCGTTGACGATCAGTCCGGTGCCGCGCTGCTCCTGGCCCTGGACCTTGCCACGTCGACGAGAAAGGTCGCCGATGACGTCGCCCAGGAAATCCTCGGGCGTGGTCACTTCGACGGCCATGACCGGCTCGAGCAGGGCGGGGTTCGCCTTGCGCGCACCTTCCTGGAGCGCCATTGATCCGGCGATCTTGAAAGCCATTTCCGAAGAGTCGACGTCGTGGTAGGACCCGTCGATCAGTTCGACCTTGAGGTCGACCAGCGGGTAGCCGGCCTTCACGCCGTTCTCCAGAGCCTCGGTGATCCCCTGCTTGACAGCCGGGATGTACTCGGTCGGAATGACGCCACCCTTGATCTTGCTCTCGAAGATGAAGCCTTCGCCCGGGGCCGGCTCGATGTTGATGACGGCGTGTCCGTACTGACCACGGCCACCGGTCTGGCGGGCAAACTTGGCGTTGACCTTCTCGACGCGCTTGCGGATCGTCTCGCGGTAAGCCACCTGCGGCGTGCCGACGTTGGCGGCGACGTTGAACTCGCGGATCATGCGGTCGACCAGCACCTCGAGGTGCAGCTCGCCCATTCCGTGGATCAGGGTCTGGCCGGTCTCTTCGTCGGATTCGATCTTGAAGGTCGGGTCCTCTTCGGACAGGCGCTGGAGGGCGGTGCCCATCTTCTCCTGGTCCGATTTGGTCTTCGGCTCGATCGCAACAGCGATCACGGTGTCCGGGAAGTCCATTGATTCGAGCTCGATCGGCGCGTCCGGCGCGGAGAGGGTGTCTCCGGTGCCGGTGTTCTTGAGGCCGACGCCGGCGCAGATGTCGCCGGAGTAAACCTTCTCGATCTCTTCACGCGAGTTGGCATGCATCATCAGCAGGCGGCCGATTCGCTCGGTCTTGCCGGTGGTGACGTTCAGGACGCGGCCGCCGGCTTCGAGTGAACCGGAGTAGACGCGGAAATAGGTGAGCTTGCCGACGTAAGGGTCGGACATGACCTTGAAGGCCAGGGCGGCGAACGGTCCGTCGTCATCGGCGGGGCGGTCTCCCTCCTCACGCTCCTCTTCACCCTTCTTGAGCGGCAGCAGGCCTTCGACGGCGGGAACCTCGAGCGGCGACGGCAGCAACGCGACGATCGTGTCGAGCAGCGGCTGCACGCCCTTGTTCTTGAAGGAAGAGCCACAGAGGACCGGGGTGATGGTGATTGCAAGGGTCGCTTCCTTGAGCGCCTGCATGATCAGTTCCTCGGAGATTTCCTCTTCAGCGAGGTACATCTCCATCAGCTTGTCGTCATGGTCAGCGCATGCTTCGACCATGGCGGCGCGGTATTCCTCAGCCTGCTCCTGCATGTCGGCCGGGATGTCGATGATGTCGACTTCTTCGCCGAGGTCGTCCTTGTAGACCGTGGCCTTCATGGTCACCAGGTCGACGATGCCGAGGAAGTCGCCTTCGGCACCGATCGGCAGCTGGATCGGCACGGCGTTGGCGCCGAGACGTTCCTTGATCGTGCGGACCGACATGTAGAAGTCGGCACCGGTGCGATCCATCTTGTTGATGTAAGCGATACGCGGGACCGAGTACTTGTCGGCCTGGCGCCAGACGGTCTCGGACTGCGGCTCGACTCCGGCGACGGAGTCGAAGACGGCAACGGCGCCGTCGAGCACACGAAGCGAACGCTCGACTTCAACCGTGAAGTCGACGTGGCCAGGCGTGTCAATGATGTTGATGCGGTGGCCGAGCCACTCGCAGGCGGTGGCGGCGGAGGTGATCGTGATTCCACGCTCCTGCTCCTGCTCCATCCAGTCCATCGTGGCGGCGCCTTCGTGAACTTCACCGATCTTGTGGGTACGACCGGTGTAGTAGAGGATGCGCTCGGTCGTCGTGGTCTTGCCAGCGTCGATGTGAGCCATGATCCCGATGTTGCGGGTCTTGTCAAGTGTGAAGTCGCGCGCCATTTTTCTCTTTGTTTCTCGAAGTTTCTTTAGAAGGATCAGGGGTCCGGATCGGTACCAGACCAAAAAAAAGCCCCGCAGCGTGCGAGGCCTGCCCGAGCGACCGATAACTATAACAAAGACGGGAGTTCATTTCTGCCGATCACAAGGGGTAACCTGCGTTTTCGTTTGCCTTAGGAGAGGTGTACATGGATCCGAAAAAACCTGAGCAGGAGAAGAAGCAGGCCAAGTCCCCGGCAGTCGACCGGGTCGACGCGCTGGTCTCCGGCAAGAAGCCGGAACAGAAGCCCGAGCAGAAGCCGGAACCCGGTCAGGCCTCACTGCGCCTTCAGGAGCAGAAGAAGGCGGCCGAATCCGGCAAGCCCGGGCTGACGGAGAAGCAGCGGATCGAAGCCCGGCGGCGGCGCCAGGCGAAAAAACGTCGCCCGGTCAACGGCAACCTGATCTCAAGCGGGGTCCGCGCCACCGCCTTCGAGGCCCGTCGCACCGCAATCTTCATCGGTCGCAGCATCATGTCCGGGCTCGACTCGCTCAAGCCGGTCTTCGGATTCATCGGCACCGGCGCAAAAGCGGTTTTCAGTTTCCTGGGCGGATTCCTTGTCCTGCTCGCAGGCTTCGTCGCCAGGGGATTCTCGGCCCTGGGCCGGCTGGTTCTGGCGCTGGACCGGGTCGTAACCGCACGCCGGGCTTTCACCGTGATCGCCCTGGTCGCCGCCGGCCTGCTGATCGCATCCCAGTTCATGGATTTCCGCGCCGTGGAGATCGGTCAGCCCGGCTACGTTCAGGTCCAGGAAATCACCCGGGCACCCCGGGCCGAAGTCAAGACCCCGGTCGACACCCATTCGTATTTCCTGGTCGCCGTTGGCGTTCTGGCCCTTGTCGCAACCGGTGCCACCCTGCTCGGCCGTCGCCGGCTTCCCGGGCTCAGCCTCACTGCCGCCGGAGCCGTGGTGCTGATCACCGGCGTCGCGATCGACCTGCCGGCCGGACTCGATGTGGCCGACGCCGAACTTTCCTATTCCGGGGTGAGCGCGATCCTGCTGGCCGGTTTCTGGCTGCAGCTGGCCGCCGGCGTCGTGCTTCTGGTGTCGGGCCTTGCTTTCACCCTCGCGCGGGAGAAGAAGCCCGCCCCGGTCCGTGAACCGCGACCGGCCCGGGCCCGGGTCGCCGGGAGCAACGCATGAGCCAGGTATCCCCCGACGTAGCCCGGCTGACCGCAATCACCGCCCTGCTTGGCGCGCTGATCGTGATCCTGTCCCAGGTGGTTACCGCCTACTCGCTCCAGAACGAACTCACGGAAACCGTCGGCACGGTCACCCTGCTGAGCAAACACGGTGTGATCACGGCGATCTTCGGACTGTTCGCGGCCCTTGCCGTGATATTCGCGGTGGCCACCGGCAACCGGATGGCGGCGATTTTCGTGATCGGCATGGGTGTCGCCGTGATCCTCATCTTCCTGTTCGTCGACCTGCCCGATGTCGGCGACACCGGGATGTTCAACACCTCGATCGCCGGCAACGTCGACGTCACCGGCAAAGCGTCAGCTGGCCTCTGGCTTGAACTGACCGGAGGTGTGATCCTGGTCCTGGCCGGAGCGGCGCTCGCCATGTTTAATGATGCGCAGCTGAGGGCGATCGGCCCCGGCGGAGACGACAGCAAGCCGGCAAAGAAGCGCTCGCGCCGCCGGCGTCGAAGCATCAACTAGCGCCAGCCTTTCGGTCCCAAGAGCTTTCAAAAACAGGCTTCCGAAACGCCTCGATTTTGCTCTGGGTCGACTTTGCCGCCGTAGAGCCGGTGAAGTCGACCCAGAGCTCCAAACACAAGTAGCCCAAACGGTTCCGGGTCGATTTCACGCCCGTATAGACGGCAAAGTCGACCCGGAACGAACTCGCCCCCTTTGCCACCGGGTTCCGGGTCGATTTCACCCCCGTATAGACGGCAAAGTCGACCCGGAACGAACTCGCCCCCTTTGCCACCGGGTTCCGGGTCGATTTCACGCCCGTATAGACGGCAAAGTCGACCCGGAACGAACTCGCCCCCTTTGCCACCGG
>Ga0105048_10003428_pt1 | contig 25965 bp, 26 predicted proteins | sample MAT05_FD_78382 | JGI IMG/M metagenome (GOLD analysis project Ga0105048, IMG submission 78382) | Freshwater microbial communities from Lake Fryxell liftoff mats and glacier meltwater in Antarctica - MAT-05 | ecosystem: Environmental > Aquatic > Freshwater > Ice > Liftoff microbial mat | place... | reverse complement strand
GTGGCCCAGGCCAGGGCAACAGTGGCGTGCCTCCGCAATATGACAACACACAGCGGGGTCCGGCCGCACCGGTTGCACCGGCCGCACCGGCTGCGCCCGCTGCACCGGTTGCGCCCGCCGCACCGGCTGCGCCCGCCGCACCGGCTGTGCCAAAGAGCCAGCCTGCCAGCACGGACAAGCCACAGAATCCAGACGCACTGTAATCTTTAGCTTCATTTGGACGCGTAGCCGGGGGCCCTGCCTTCGGCTACTTTTTTTGACGATGGGATTTGAGTCCCAGGGTCTATGCGTGCCGGCGGTGTATGATGGCAATGAACACAAATCCATTTAATTTAGTCTCGGTCACAGCTTCTTCTCAACCCCTCTTGCAGGCGGCACACACTGGCATGAAGACCGTTCTGATCGTCGACGACGAACCCAAGATTGTCCAGATCGCGCGGGACTATCTGGAGCATTCTGGTTTTGCTGTGCTGACGGCCAGCGATGGCAAACAAGCCCTGGCCACGGCGCGTGAACATCGCCCTGATCTGATTGTGCTGGATATTGGCCTGCCAGAGATGGATGGCCTGGATGTGACCCGGGCGATTCGCCGCGACAATGGCCCGCTAGGCAGTGTGCCCATCATCATGCTGACCGCGCGGGGCGAGGAAAGCGATAAGCTGATTGGCCTGGAGATGGGCTCGGACGATTACATTGTCAAGCCGTTTAGCCCCAAAGAGCTGGTGGCGCGGGTGCGCGCGGTGCTGCGGCGCACAGAAGCCCAATCCGACCCGGCCAAAGATAAAGACAATGTATTGCGGGTGGCCGATGTCACCATTGATATTCCACGTATGCGGGTTGAAGTGGCCGGCAAGCACATTGAGCTGACCAATACTGAGTTCCAATTGCTGATGACTCTGGCACAGCAGCCCGGCCGCCTGTTCACCCGTGCACAACTTTTGGATGCAGTGCGCGGCGTGGCTTTCGAGAGCTACGAGCGGGCCATTGACGCGCATGTCAAGAACATCCGGCGCAAGTTGGAGCCAGACTCTCGCGAGCCGCGTTATCTACTGACGGTATACGGCGTTGGTTACAAGTTTGCCGAGAGCTAGTCGCACGCGATTGGCTGCTAGCTGCCAGCAGCTAATTGAGCCAACACCCTGAACTATGAGAAGACCCCCTTTTCGCCGCCCGCCGCATTGGTGGCCGCAGGGCGAGCCCTGGCCGCCACCGAACTCACCCGAAAACTGGCGGGGGATGCAGCGCCGTTTTGCGGCGGTGGCCGGCATCGTGCTGGTGGTGGTGATCTTCCTGGCGATTGTGGCTGGCACAATCGCGTTTCTATTTATTGCCACCGGCTTGGGCTGGATTCGTTGGGACGAAGTCTTTGCGGCGCGGCCCGAAAACATTCGACCCGTTGGGCCGCCTCGTTTTGCGTTTTGGTGGGGCCTATTGGTGATGGGCGGCATCGTGTTCATGATCATCAACGGGTTCCGGCGTTTGACTCGGCCGCTGAGCCAGTTGGTGGTGGCCTCGTCGCGGGTGGAGGCCGGTGACTATGCCGTGCGGGTGGAGGAAAGCGGCCCGCGGTCGGTGCGCAATTTGGCTCGCTCGTTCAATACTATGGTGACGCAATTGCAATCCAGCGACGAGCGGCGGCGGGCCATGCTGGCCGACGTGACCCATGAGCTGCGCACGCCACTGACGGTGATTCAGGGCAACCTGGAGGGGATGATCGACGGCCTATATCCACGCGACGATGCTCATTTGCAGCCTATTTTGGAAGAGACGCACGTAATTGCGCGGCTGATCGAGGATTTGCGCACCCTTTCGCTGGCCGATGCCGGCATGTTGAAACTTCAGCGCGAACAGACCGATCTGGGGGATTTGATCAACGATGTGCTGGCGTCGTTTCGGGCCAAAGCCGATGAGATGGGCGTGACGGTGGCGGCCGAAGTGGGGGGCGATGTGCCGTTGCTGGATATTGACGCCGTGCGGGTGCGCGAAGTGTTGGTGAACCTGATCAGCAATGCCCTGCGTTACACCGCCGCGGGCGGCCAGATTACGGTAGAGGCCAGGCTGGCGGCCAGCAACGTGCAGGTATGCGTGCGCGACACCGGGCGAGGCATTCCGGCGGATGTATTGCCGCATGTCTTCGACCGCTTCTACAAAGGGCGCGACTCGCTTGGGACAGGGTTGGGGCTGGCGATTGCCAAACAACTGATCGCCGCCCACGGCGGAGACATTCGCGCCGAAAGCACGCCGGGTGAGGGCACCCGTATTTCCTTTGAATTGCCGACGACGTTTCTGGCGTAGCTGAAAAATAGAAGAGGTATTGGGGCGTTTTGCTTTACCAAAGCAAAACGCCTTTTTTTGTGTCGGTTTGCCTGAGTAGTTACGTAATTTAAGTTAATCCCAAACTCGAACAAAAAGGCCACTCCCGCATTCAACGCGGGAGTGGCTTTTGGTTTGGTTTCAGCCGAAGTGAAATCCTAAAGGTAGATTCAACGTGAATCGGCCACACCCATCACCCCACGTATACCCTGGCGCGTACCCAACCAGATCATCAGACATAGCCCAATCAATGTAAATAGAAACGCAATACCGCTGGGCGCGTCTGGTGTGTCGCGGCGAAACCACCAGCTGAACGCGAACATCAGGGTGATAACCTCAGCTAATGGACTGTGCCACAAATGCGCAAAGCGTGCGCTTGTGCGTGCGTTTGCATTGAAGAGAGCCGCGCGCTCACGGCCTGCCGACATCAGCCAGTTGTAAAGGATGAGGCCGAGCGCCAGGATACAGGCGATGGGTAGCAGCCAGAATGAAAGATCCGCGGCCCACACGGCCTGTTTAGCGAGGTAGAGGGTATCGAGCGCGGCGATGCTGCCAAACAAAATCATTGGCCCCACTGGTACCAAGCTTGATGCCAGGGATGCCACGCTCCTGGGGTGACTCATCATGATTGCCGGGGTCTTTTGAAACTTAATCATCGCGGGATTGTTCACGTGACTGATCTTACAAATCTAGGGCAGACGGCCAATCGGTCATCAATACAAGTCTGCGTCAGAAAACAATTAAACTTTGTCAGACAACGACCGACAAAGGGGGCTTTCTGTTACCGACATTTGTAATACGGTGTGACCTATTCGCATATGCCGATATATATATTACGCTAAAAGTTGTCAGATATTTGACGTTTGACATTCGATGTGAGTGCAAGCCGATGTTTAAAGCGGCAGTCCTGTGTAAAGAGGTGCAGGGCTTTGTGAATGATTCTCTAAATCCTTTCGTAGTCCCATATATGTTCAGGACGCGCTATGACAAATGTTTTTATTGCAGATGACCACTCGATCGTGCGGAAGGGCTTTCGACAGATTATTGAAGAAACACCAAACATGTCGGTGATTGGTGAGGCCGGCAGCGGCGATGAAGTGTTGACCAAAGCCCGAACTGAGAATTGGGACATTCTGGTGCTGGATCTATCGATGCCAGGCCGGGGTGGATTGGATGTATTGCAGGAGCTGCATGCGATGAAGCCACGAATGCCGATTCTAGTGTTGAGCATGCACCCGGAAGACCAATATGCTGTGCGCACTTTGAAGGCCGGCGCATCGGGATACGTCAACAAAGAGTCGGCTGTAGAAGAATTGGTAACCGCGATCCAAAAAGTGGTGGACGGTGGTCGCTATGTGAGCCCGGAATTTGCCGAGAAACTGGCGTTTGACCTGACCCGAAACTCGACCAAAGCGCTGCATGAGGCTTTGTCAGATCGCGAGTATCGGGTGTTGTGCATGTTGGGAGCCGGCAAGAGGGTGAGCGAAATAGCAACTGATTTGATTATCAGTGTCAAGACCGTCAGCACCTATCGTGCGCGTATTCTGGAAAAGATGAACCTGACCAGTAATGCCGAGATTATTCGCTACACCATTGAAAATAATCTGGCCTGACGCAATATGCATATTTCTCCTACATCGATTTGTCGTGACATTCTGACAGGCGTAAGGGCCGGTTCTGATAGCGCTTTTAACCCCCGAGATTTATCGTAGTAACACGTTCGATCCCAGGTAGGCTTTTGAAGAAAGATAGGCACCAAAGGATAGACGTTTGGTTCAAAGATAAGTCGAGATCTGATTCGATAACAGAGTCGACCTACTTTGAAGTCGGGTCTGTAATTTTACGGCCCAACGAAACCTGGAGGTTTCTAAAATGAATAACGATATTGTGGAAGGCAAGTGGAAGCAGATTAAGGGCGATGTGAAGCAGTTCTTCGGCAAGCTCACCGATGATGACATGACCCGTGCGGAAGGTGGCCAAGACAAGATTGTGGGTGTGCTTCAGGAGCGTTACGGCTACACCAAGGAACAGGCGGAGAAGGAATGGAATGATTTCTCTAGCCGCTCCCAAAGCAAGTGGAAAGAATTGAAGGCAGACGTGGATGACACGGCCAACGATGTAAAGCGCCGAATGTAGCCGAGAAGGCTGTCAGCCAGCGAGAGCAAAGTAGTCTGGCCTATAAGTGTGCTAGTCCGCCGACTGTCGGGGTTGTGTGAGTAATATCACGCAACCCCGACTTTGTTTTCCCCGGAGAAGAATGACAAACCCAATTTCGCACAATCGACTTAATGATCTGGCCGTTGACTCTGGTGAAACCATTCGTAAGAGTGAGGAACGGGTGCAAGTGATTTTGCATCGAATTGAATCGCGACACGAGAAACCATTGCGGAAGCAGGCTGACCCTGTCCATCCAGTCATCGCGCATTGTGATCTGCAGGACGAAGCACAGGATTAAAGCACGGCGTGCCTGACAAAATTAGCTTGATATGTGGATGGCTTGGTGAATAACCAGGCTTTTTTTGTGAGTTTGGAATAGGGAGTTTGTGGGTGCTGCCTACAGCCAGTTCAGTTTCTAACCGATAAGGTAACTTCAGACTGGACGATAGGGCTTGACTGGTTGCTGATTTAACATTACCCAATTGTCTTGGCACATTTGAGAAAGACAATTCAACAGAAATATTGATCAAGGAGGGCACAAATGAAAATCGTTGTAGTTGAAGATGTGCCCATGGTTCGAGAGCGAATTGTGGATGCGTTGCAAGAACTGCCTGGGATACATGTTGTCGGAGAGGCCGATAGTGTGGATACGGCACTGAGCGCGATAAAAGACCTTCAGCCAGAAGTGGTCCTGTTAGATATCAGCCTGCCAGGTTCGGCGTCAATTAAAAATGGCATTGGTGTTTTGGATTGGGTGAAGCAACGCTACCCAGGCATGCAGGTGGTCATGCTCACTAACCATGCAGGCAATGCCTATCGCGAAGCCTGTCATAGAGCGGGTGCACTCGCTTTTCTTGACAAATCAAATGAATTTGATCAGTTGTTGAGCCTGCTTGTGGAATTACTCAAAGTTAGAAAGAGAAAAGCGCAGAAGACGACTCATCAAAAACTGCACAGCCCGGCTCATGAGATTAGACAGACTGTCCGCAGTCTGTCATGGTTGGGGTTTCTAATCGATTTGGCTCGTTTAATTAGATCCAGAAGAGTCAATGAAGGCCGGTGGGAGCAAATGCAAAATTGGCAATCCAATTAATGAGTCACACAGGAAATAATCCAGCCTATTACTTCCGAAAATTTAAAAATTAAAATAATCGTTGATTTCGTTTTAATTTCTAAGTTTGCAGGAATTTTATTGTCTGAGGTATTTTTCAGAACGGCAAAAAATTATTGCAACAGCCGTTGGCTTATTTGTGCATGCACACCTGAATTGCTTTTGGCACCACTTTAATTCGGCAGGGCGTCTCTCCCACCACTTCGCCATCCACCTGAATAGGTTGGCGGGGGTTGGCGGCGATGAGGCATTCTTTATAAAATCCCAGGACATTTAACGCAGTCGCTGGCAAGCGCTGGCGATCGCGCAATTGTTGAATGATGCGAGTCATGTCTCTGGCGAAGCTAAATCGGATAATGCACAGGTCCAGCTTTTCATCGTAACTGGAGATGGAAGGGTCGAGCTCCAAATCGGCCACACCCAGTGAGCCGATGTTGGCCACCCAGATGGATTGCGCACGTGCGCGAACTTCGCGGCCATCAATGTTAAAACGGTAACGCACACTTCGCTCCTGGATCGACTGACGCAGGGCTTGAAGGGCATAGGCAAAAATGCCGAGCCGGTTCTTGAGCTCGCGCGTAGCGCCCATGGTGACACGGGCCTCAAAGCCGATGCTGAGCCGCAAGGCAAAATATAGGGTGTCGTTGAGCAGCCCCAAATCCAACGGCATCACCTGGACCTCTTCAAATGCTTTCACGCACACTTTTTGCAGATCAAGGCTAAGCCTCAAGCCTTTGGCAAGCGCATTCCCAGTTCCCGCAGGCACAATAAACATGGGCACCGGACTGGCTTTGACGGCCAGTCCATTGATAACTTCCATGATGGTGCCATCGCCGCCGCTGGCGATCACGCGGTCAAAGCTTTCGCTATCCTCCAGCAAGTCATTGGTCGACGTCTCGATACTGGTATTGCGCACAACGAGCTCGATACCCTGTGCTGCCGCATTTTCGGTGAGCCATTGTGCAATTTGAGTTCCAGATTGCGCACCGGAACCAGGGTTTACGATCGCTAAGACACGCTTTAAAGAAGTCATAAATGGTTTATCTACACAGGCTTTGGGGTTTGATCGTTCGACACGATAGAGATGATCACCTAATTTAATCATAAAGCATCCGGCCGCGAGCGATATTCGGTTTGTCAGACAAACACCTATCTAGTGTCACAACCGGCTTACAGAGATTGCCCACGCGGACGATATTATTTTTTGAGTGTTTTTGCTAAAGTCACTGAAGAACTGAGGGTGCTTGAGCATGACTTGCTCTGAGCCTTTGGCCTGTTAAAAACCTATTGAACTACGGTTCGCTCAATTTACTCGCAGAGAAAACGTTCTCGCGGAGAAATAGTTGGGTGAGCCGCACACAGCGTAAACCAAGTATTAGAAGACGGAGGAAAACATGGCAACTAAAGATTTGACCCGGGACACTCGCAAGACCAACACGCGCTCTGAGATTTCGCAGACCGACAAGCTGGCCGACGAGGCTATTTTCAACACGCATAATGATCTGAAGAGCGACACGCGTGATGAAGTGATTGCGGTGCTCAATCAGCACCTGGCTTGCACCTTCGATTTGATGAGCCAGACCAAGCAGGCACACTGGAACGTAAAGGGCCCTCAATTTATTGGCCTGCACAAGCTGTTTGATGAACTGGCTGAGGGCCTTGAGCCCTATGTGGACGAGCTGGCCGAGCGCATTACGGCCTTGGGCGGCGTTGCCCTTGGCACCGTTCGCATGGCTGCTTCGACGTCGATGCTCGAGGAGTATCCCTCGGATATTACGCAGGGAATGACTCACGTCAATACGCTAAGTCAGCGCTATGGTCATCTCGCCAAGATGATTCGCGCGGCCATTGCCAAGACCGATGAGCTAGGCGATGCTGACACGGCCGATATGTTGACCGATCTCTCACGTGATCTGGACAAGTGGCTGTGGTTCCTTGAGGCGCATACCCAGACCGAAGAAACACACAAGTAATAGTTTTGCAACGTGCTCGAACAGCACACTTTGCAGGACATTCAAGCTCCACTTGAACAAAGTGGAGCTTTTTTTATCTCCAACTTCTAACTTAGTCTGAACTTTTCATTTTGAGGATTACATGGATCTGACATCGGGCTCCTGGCATGCACAACCTTTCTGGCCAATCAAGCATGGGTTGCTGGCAACGTATCCGCCTTTGCAGGAGGATTTAACGTGTGATGTAGTTGTGATCGGTGCCGGCATCACCGGCGCATTGGTTGCTTATCACCTGGCCGAGGCCGGCGTTTCCACCGTGGTGCTGGACCGCCGCGATGTGGGCATGGGCAGTACCAGCGCAACCACGGCGCTGCTGCAATATGAGATTGATGTGCCGCTGGGCGAGCTCATTGACAAAGTTGGCGAGAACCATGCCATGCGAAGTTATAAAGTGTGTCTGGAGTCGATTGGCAAGCTGGAGAAGCTGGCTGGGGCCATGTCCGAGCCGTGCGGCTTTCAGCGCAAGAAGAGCGTGTTTTTGGCCAGCCATCGCCGGGATGTCGAGATGTTGCGCCAGGAGCACATGCTGCGAAACCGCATCGGCATTCGAGTGGATTGGCTGGACAAGAAAGAGATCGAGCATCAATTTGGATTCAGTCGGCCCGCCGGATTGCTCTCGCATGATGCGGCTGAAGTGGATGCCTTCAAATTTGCACATCAGCTTTTGAACAAAGCCATAAACCTGAATGCGCGCGTATTTGATCGAACCGCTGTAACAGAAGTGGAGGCCCACGATGGCGGTGTGCGGGTGCACACGGATCGTAAGTGTATGGTGTCGGCGCGCAAGGTGGTGTATGCCGCTGGCTACGAATCACTGGAATCGATAAAGCAAAATATTGCCAGCCTGATCAGCACCTTTGCCTTCGTAAGTGAGCCTGTTCCGGTGACGGCACTGGAAAATTATGGTTTAGCCGAATGCTTAATTTGGGAAAGTGCGCATCCGTATATTTATCTGCGCACGGTGCGTGAAGCGGATGACCAGGTTCGCATCATCATGGGCGGCGAGGATGAACCCTTTCGAAATCCGGCTCTGCGCGATAAATTGCTGTTCCGCAAGACCCAAACCTTGCTCAAGAAGTTTGCCTCGATGTTTCCAAAAATCCCATTGGAAGTGGCCTATGCGTGGGCGGGTACGTTTGCAGAGACGGCTGATGGATTGGCCTATATTGGCGAAGCTCAAGATCATCCGAATGCCTATTTTGCGCTGGGCTATGGTGGCAACGGCATCACCTATAGCGTGGTGGCGGCTGAAATCATTCGAGACGTCGTGCTTGGCCAGCCCAACCCTGATGCTGATCTCTTCCGGTTTGACCGATCACAATTGTAAAGATGCGCTGCTGGGGCATTCTATTCTTTCCTCAAAAACTGAAGGATGCCTCAGCAAAATTGCTCGCGGGTGGTCAACTCTCCAGCGCTTCCTTCTCGGTGTCTCCAACCAGCTTGTCCAGCCGCTCCAGGAGATTGGCCGTGCGCGGGGATTGGGTGCCGAGTTGTTCCAGCGATTGCTGGGCTTCCTGTAGGCGTCCTCGAAGCGTTTCAATCCGTGATCTCGGAATGGTTGCATTGGCCGATAAGGGTTCGACGTTGGCTCTTGCTAGGACCGACTGCACAGGCGCATCTGCTTTGGCACGCAGCCATTCGTTGATGGCAATCTGAACTGCCGTTGCCAGGGGCGGCGCAATGATCAAGCCCACCAATCCCAACGCCTCCACAATCGCGATTGTAATGAGCAGCACTAGAACCGAGCCATAGCGTTCACGCGCATACAGCCGTCGCTCCACCTTAAATTCCAACAGCCACAGCACAATAATGGTCGCAACGACTGCGGCCACAACGATTGGCAGTGGAACTAAAAACACCATCAGCAAAACAGGTAGGAGTGCCAGCGCGCCGCCAACCAGTGGCAATAGCCATGCCAGCGAGATAAACAGCGCGATGGTGACAGGATAGGGTAGCCCCAGTAGAAAAAATATGGGCGTGAGCAGGGCCCCGGCCAGCAAACATTGCGCCACTTCACTGCGAATATACGCGCCCAAACCACTGTCGATCTGTCGCCAGGTTGCGCGTGCACGCATGCGTAATTCTGGGGTCAGTAGCGAAAGCCATAGCCGCTCGAAACGCACGCTGTCGGCCGACCAGTAAATGCTGATCACAATGACCAGCAGTGATTGCACAATGGCACCAAACAACCCGCCGACCAACGTCATCATCGACGACTGCATGCTGAGGGCGCCGCCTAGGGCCAGATCGTTCAAGGCCGAAGGTGCGGGGAGGCGTCGGGCAAGCAGTCGCTCGAAGGACTGGCCGGCTGTAATCCTCTGGTGGAAGCTTTCATATTGGCCCATCATGTCCTGGGCCAGCCGTTGAATTTCTGTGGCGACATGCGGCACCACAAACCAGCCGATGCCGACGATAACGGCGATGCCGATGAGATAGATGATGATTGTGGCCAGCCCCATTGGCACCCGCCGTGCGGTCAGCCATTTGACCGGCGTGCGCACCATGGCAGCCACAGCCAGTGAGACCACCAGCAGGGCCAGAATATCGATGAAACGCCATGCAATGAGCAGGACTGCAATCGTGCCCAGTGCCACCGCTGTAAATAGTGCGATGCGCTTGTAGTTAGGCTTGGAGGGCACTTGAATCATGCTAACACTCCGGCTGTGGTTGTCTGGGAGGCCGCCATGACTTCCAGCTGTTTCTGTTCAGCCTGCTGAGTCTCAATTTCGGCCAGCACGCTGTCTACGTCGATTGCAATGGCTTCAATAACGTCTTCCAGCTCTTCCAACTGACTCGCTTCTTCGTGTTCGTCGGAGGTGCCGTCGTCCACATTGCGAACCTGCTTGCGCATATCGGCCGCCAGCTCCTTGGCTTCCAGGCGCAGGACGCTGAGCTTGCTGCGATTGGCCGGCTGCGCCACGGCCACAACAGTGAGAGCCGGCACCCCCGCTGGCGTGGTGACTCTGCTATCCGTCTCAATCATTTGTGGCGGTGGTTCAGGTTCCACCGCCGCTGCAAACAAAATGCGGTCCAGAACGATCTGCAAAATAGCGGCAATGGGGATGGCCAGCAACGCCCCCACCACGCCGAACAGCAGTGTAAATGCTGCAATCGACAAAATGGACACGATGGGATTGATGCCGACGGAGTGATCCATGATGCGCGGTGCGAGCAGATTGTTTTCGAGCTGCTGGATCACGATCATAGACGCGATCACCCAGATGGCGAGCTCGGGTGCCAATGCGAGCGCGATGATTAGCGCCGGCACCATCCCTAGAATTGGCCCCACCATGGGCACGGCTTCCAGCACACCGGCGATGATGCCCAGCACCAGCGCATACGGCAGGCCAATCGCCAGATAGGCGACGATAGACATGACGCCGACCACGACACACAAAATAAGCTGGCCGCGAAAGAAGCTGCCGACCTTGCCTTCCATTTCGGTGACGATCTCGCGCAGGCTTTCACGACGCTCGGTCGGCACCCGCAGCAACAAACTGCGCATAATCCGCTCGCTGTCCAGCGTCCAATAGATCGCGAGCATGAATGTGGCGACGATCAGAAAGATGGAATAGACAATATTGCTGAAGGTGGCAAACACGGGGCTGGCCGGTGCATCGGGGCTTGGTGCCGCTTGAGAAATGACCGTGGATGTATCTGATGACAGCCCTGGCAGCAGGTTCAACGCGCCGATCAAATCGGGCGGAAAGCCGCGCGCGACCTGCTGGAGGGTGCCGTTGCCAGAGTTCAACAGCGTTTCACGCAGCGACGTGTAGAGCTCGGGCGCGCGTGTGGCAATGGCCGAAACCTGATCCACCATCAATGGCACGATCAGCGCGACGATTCCCAGGATCACCAGGAATAAACACCCATAGGCAATCCCGGTGGCAACGTCATTGCGAATGCGGCGGCTGCGCAGCCACTCCACGATAGGCTTGACCAGCACCCGCAGCAGCATGGCGATGAGCAGGATAAACAGGACGTACTGAAAGCGATAGGCGGCCCAAAAGACGGCCACAACACTTAAAACAATGAGGGTGGCCGAAATCATTCGGCGAATCGTCCAACTTTCCGGGGGCATTGGAACTATCCTAATCAGGTGTCTCTCAGGCTGCCATCAGACGCCTGAGTTTCGGTTTGTAGGACAGTTGCCAGCCGCAAACAGACTTTGATGTCAGACGGTCTGTGGCATCAGGTAGTGCTGGGGTTCGGCTCGAAAAGCCATCCGACACGCTTCCGAACAGAACCGATAGCGCGTGTTCGAATACTCGGCCGTTAACCCCTCCGGGCCAACCTGCATGCCGCACACGGGGTCGCGGCCGGCCAGACCCAGGTAGGGCACACGGATGATGGTGGTGGTTCCCTGACCTGGCTGGCTCTCAAAATTCACCAGACCATTTAATTGCCCGGCCCGCTCGCGCATCCCAACCAGTCCCCAATGCCCGGCCCCGACCGACTCCGGCGCGAACCCTTTGCCATCGTCTTTGAGCGTGATCACGAATTGCCGCTGGTTATAAGCGAGTGTGATGGACGCGTGCGCCGCGCCGGCGTGCTTCACAATATTCGTCCACGCCTCCTGGATGATGCGAAAGAGCGCCAGCTCGCTGGCCCCGTCCAACCGGCGAACCTGCCCGCGCACAACGACACGCGTGTCTGGTTTGGGCTGGGTTACCTCGCGCGACACCATTAATTTCACAGCCGCCACCAGCCCCAATTCATCCAATGCCGGTGGGCGCAGATTGGCAATCAGGCCGCGCAATGATTGCACCAGCGCCGTGGTTTGCGCGCGCACCGCTTTCAGTTTGTCTATGGCCTGGTCAGGATCATGGCTGATTAATCCTTGCGCACGCTCGATGCCCTGACCCAGCGCGATGAGTTGTTGCACCGTCTCATCGTGCAGCTCGCGAGCCAAGCGGCCACGCTCATTTTCCTGCGCCACCTGTGCCATATTCACATAGTCGCGAATGTCATGCTGGGCCTGCCGCAGATGCTCACCCATCACATCCATCACCCGTCGCAGTCCCTCAATCGCTTCATCTTGTGCTGCTGCGTTACGTTTGTGCTCAAAGTCAAGGGGTTGGCCGAGTGCGTCAAAATTCCCCTGCGCCATGGCATTGCCGCGTTCGGTCAGTTGGCGCAATGGGGCCAATTGCGCCAATGGTGCAATTTCGGTGTTGGCCGGCTTTGAAGTTGAAGGCTTAGGGTGCAATCGTTTGGTCTTAGGCATGGTCCAGTTGTATCAGCCGCCGCTCCAGCGCCACGGTCACGGCTTCGGTGCGTGAGGCGGCCTGGAGTTTGACATATAGATTGCCCAGGTGATTTTGCACCGTGCGGCTGCTGATGTGCAGTTGTGCCCCAATTTGCTTGTTGGTCAACCCACGCGCGGCCCAGTGCAATACCTCTCGCTCGCGATCCGTCAACGCTTCTGAAGGCTGGTGCTGGGCAAGCATCTGGGCAACGGCTGGGTCGATGTGAGTGTGGCCGGCGGCCACCGCGCGCACGGCCTGGACAATCTCGCGGCCCTCAGCAGTTTTGAGCACGTAGCCCGTTGCGCCGGCTTCCAGCAAGCTATGCACATAGGGTTCGTCGTCATAGGCCGTGAGCACCAGCACACGCACCTGTGGCGCAATCAGCCGAATCTGGCGCGTCGCTTCCACGCCCGTGAGCGCGGGCATGGCAATGTCCATCACCATCACATCCGGCTGAAGATCAATCGCCAACTGCACGGCTTCGCGCCCATCACGCGCCTCGCCGACCACATCAATATCGGGCTCATCGGCCAGTACATCCCGAATGCCCTTGCGCACCACACTGTGGTCGTCGGCCACCACTACGCGGAGTTTAGGTCGTTGGGATTGAAGTGAGTGAGCCATACAGATTTCCTGGAAAGAGTGAACAGGATTTACAAGATTAACATTATCAATAGCCCACCACGTCCTGTAAGTTCTGTTCATCCCGTTAAATGTCTTCCAACCCACGTATTGATCAAAAAATGTACCACTCAGAGATTTCAGAATACTGATAGAGGTGCATATATGCCCATAGGCCAATTGGCGCATGGTTCTAAACGCAAATCGCGCTATGGTTGTGTCTGTACATTTATGCTTTTAATTAATCAAGAGGTGAACTAACCATGGAAACGAAAACTTTTGTCGTGCCCAATATCAGCTGTGAGCATTGCGTGCGATCCATCAAGAATGAGCTGGCTGAAGTGGCCGGCGTTCAATCTGTCGAAGCGAATGAAAATACCAAGGTCGTGCAGGTGAACTGGACTGCGCCGGCCAACTGGGACCAGATCAAGGCCACCCTGGCCGAGATCGATTACCCGCCACAGGAGTAGGAGGCAGAGGCTGCTGGCGACTAGCAACCAGCCGCCAGCAACCTCCGATCACCATGTCCGCAACACTCACTCATCCCATCACGCTCGAACTGCCGGTCACCGGCATGACGTGTGTGAACTGCGCCAATACGATTGAGCGCACTTTGAAGAAGACGCCGGGCGTGTCCGGCGCGGCGGTGAACTACGCCAGCGAACGCGCTCAGGTGGTGTTCGATTCCCATCAAGCCCAACCGGCCGACTTGATGAACACGGTGGTCGCCCGCATTCGCAAGGCCGGCTACGACGTGGCCCTGGCTCACACGAATTTGCCGGTGCTGGGCCTTCAAAATGCGGCCGGCGCAAACCGCCTTGAAATGGCTCTGAAAAACCTGATTGGCGTGACTGGCGTCACGCTGGCGGGCGAAGGCGCACTTGCGGGTGTTGCCTCACGCATCAGCGTGGACTATGTGCCCGGTGCCGTTGGCATTGCCGAGATGGTGGCGGCCGTGCGCGCGGCTGGCTTCGATGTGCCAGCGGCCGCGGTCAATGCCTCGCGTGAGGCGGCGGGAGATGCAGAGCAGATGGCGCGCACGGCCGAGATCCAGGATCGCAAGCGCCGCATGCTCGTGGGACTGGCCTTTGCATTGCCGACGTTTGTCCTGTCCATGAGCCGGGATTTTGGATTGCTGGCCCGCGTGCTGGGATCGGGTTTTGCGCCGATGACGGCGGCGCCGATGACGGCGGCGCTGACGACAGCGGCGCCGATGACGGCGGATATGATGGCGATGGGGCATATCTCGCCCGAGAACAACGTCATCAACTGGGTGTTGTTGGCATTGACCTTGCCGGTGATGCTCTACACCGCGCAGCCGTATTTCGTGCATGGCTACAAGGCCATTCGCAACGGCGCCGCCAACATGGATGTGCTGGTGGCCCTCGGTAGCGGCGTGGCCTTCGTGTATTCGCTGCTGATTTTGCTGGGCGTGTTTAGCGGCCATGTGTATTTCGAGACAGCGGCCATGATCGTGGCGCTGATCAGCATCGGCAAATATCTGGAAGTGCGCGCCAAGGGCAGCGCCAGCGAGGCCATCAAACGGCTGATGGGGCTGACCCCCAAAACGGCTCGCGTGTTGCGCAGAAGCGGCGAAACGTGGGTGGAAGCCGAGGTGCCGGTCGAGCAGATTGGCATCGGCGATGTGATCCTGGTCAAGCCAGGCGAGCGCGTGGCCACCGACGGCATCGTGGTGGAAGGCCGCAGCGCCGTGGACGAGAGCATGATCACGGGCGAGAGTATGCCGGTGGACAAGAAGCCGGGCGATGCCGTGATTGGCGCGACGATGAACAAAGAGGGCCTGCTGAAATTTGAGGCCAACAAGATCGGCAAAGATACCGCGCTGGCTCAGATCATTCGTTTGGTGGAGCAGGCCCAGGGCAGCAAGGCCCCGATTCAGGCGCTGGCCGACAAGGTCTCGGCCGTGTTTGTGCCAGCAGTGCTGCTGATTGCATTGCTCACATTTGCGGGCTGGTTGCTGATCGGGCGCGTTCCATTTGAGGTGGCGCTGATCAATGCCATTTCGGTGCTGGTGATTGCGTGCCCGTGCGCGCTGGGTCTGGCCACACCGACCGCGATCATGGTGGGCATGGGCAAGGGTGCTGAGATGGGCATCCTGTTCAAGAACAGCACGGCGCTGGAGAAGGCGGCCGAGATCACCACGGCCCTGCTCGACAAAACTGGCACCGTCACCCGGGGCGAGTTGAAAGTGACCGATGTGATTCCAGTGGCTGAGGCCAGCAGCGAGATCGAGGTTCTGAGATTGGCGGCCAGCGCCGAGAAGGGCAGCGAACACCCGCTGGCTCGGGCGATGGTGCAAGCGGCTGAAGCACGCGGCATCGCGCTCTCGGCGTTGCAACGTTTGTTGGCGGTGCCAGGCAAGGGGCTGACGGCCTACGTGGACGGCCGGCAGGTGAGTGTGGGCAATGTGGCGTTGATGCGGCAACAGGCGGTGCCGTTGACCGAGGCCGCATCTCAACAACTCAGTGACTTGCAGGCGCAGGGCAAGACCGCCATGTTTGTGGCCGTGGACAACCAACTGGCCGGCATCATCGCCATGAGCGACACCATCAAAGACGGTGCCGTGGATGCGATTCGGTCGCTGACCGAACGTGGCGTGCGCACCATCATGCTGACGGGTGACAATGCGCGCAGCGCCCAGGCCATAGCCCAGCAAGCGGGCGTGAGCGAGGTGATTGCCGATGTATTGCCGGGTCAGAAGGCTGAAAAAGTGGCTGCGTTGCAACAGGCCGGCCAGGTGGTGGCCATGGTCGGCGATGGCATCAATGACGCGCCAGCACTGGCTCAGGCCGATGTGGGCATGGCGATTGGCACTGGCACTGATGTGGCGATGGAGGCGGCCGATGTGACCCTGATGGGCGGCGACATTCGCAATGTGGCCCGCGCGATTGCACTCAGCAAATTTACCGTGCGCGGCATCAAGCAGAATCTGTTCTGGGCCTTCTTCTACAACGTCATTTTGATTCCGGTGGCGATTGCAGGTGTGTTTCAGCAGTTTGGGCCGATCCTGGCGGCCGGTGCCATGGCATTTAGCTCATTGTTCGTAGTGACGAACTCGTTGGCGCTTCGTCGGAAGAAAGTCTGATTCGAGTTGGGTGTGGCTGGACCGTTTCAGTAATTCTGTTCACTGGATAAAAATCGCTGGACGCCCTGTTTGTAGCATCGCTGCAAGCGGGGCGTCCAGCGATTTTAGGTAAGCTGACACACTATGGGATTGAATCTGCCAGCAAATGGATATAAAGCCGCTCACATCCTTTTTGTAGAAGATGCCGTTGATCTCGCTCAAACCGTCATGCGCGAACTGGAGCGTGACGGCTACTGGGTGACCCATGCGGCAACGGGTGAGTCGGCACTTCAGCTCGTGCAGACCTGCGAGCCCCAGCTTGTCATTCTGGATTGGATGTTGCCGGGCATCAATGGGCTGGACGTGCTGGGCTGGACGTGCTGCGTGCTGGGCTGGGCATCATGGATCGTTACCTGCGCGCATTTTTTGATCGGTATGGCTACGCCGTTGCTGGATCCTGCCTCCGCAGAAACCGATGTGCGCTGGGTGACGATATCGACCCAGCATTGAAGATTCTTGCAATGACGGCTAATCGTTGAAGTCGTCCGGCAACCCAAAACGATCAATGTTTTCGGATGAGGAGTTGACCTCGTTAAAATACTAGAAACCTCTGATGAATACGCTCTCTTCAACTCCTTACCAACAGCCGGCAATGGACGTCACCGCTGCGCTTCAGACCGACTCACGCACTGGCCTGACCGATACAGCAGCCCAGCAACGGTTACAGCAATACGGCAAAAACGAGTTGGACAGTGTGCCGCCGATCCCGGCGTGGCGAAAGTTCTTGGTACAGTTTGAAAGTCCACTGGTCCTGTTATTGCTGTTTGCGACTGTGGTGTCGTTTGTCGTATGGCTCATTGAGCGCGAGGAAAGTCTGCCATTTGAGGCTATTGTCATTTTGGCCATCGTGTTGCTCAACGCGATTTTGGGCTTCGTGCAGGAAGCGCGGGCCGAGCGGTCTGTGGCATCGCTGATGGCGATGTCGGCGGCGACGGCTTCAGTTATTCGAGACGGCCATCGTCAGAAAATTGCATCCAGCGAGATCGTGCCCGGCGACATTCTGGTGATTGAAGAAGGTGACACCATAGCGGCCGATGCGCGTTTGCTGGAAGTGACGGCGCTGCAAACGGCTGAAGCCGCACTTACGGGTGAGAGTCTGCCGGTCTCTAAAACCATCGATGCCATCGATGGTGAGGTTGGCATCGGCGACCAGCTCAACATGGTTTTTAACGGCAGCGCGGCAACCTATGGCCGTGGCAAAGCCGTCGTCACGAGCACGGGCATGCAGACCGAGATGGGCAAAATAGCCGGCCTGCTGCAGCGCACCGAGGCCGATCCCACACCGCTACAAGTCGAGATCGAGCACGTCGTGCGTCTCCTCGGCATCGCCGTCATTGTCATCGCCATCATTGTCATTGGTGCGGTATTGCTGACGCAGCCGATAAGCGGTTTCTCTGCGCTTGTGGATGTGCTGATCCTGGGCGTGTCGTTGGCCGTTGCAGCCGTGCCCGAGGGCCTGGCCACAATTCTGACGATCGTGCTGGCATTGGGGGTGCAACGTCTGGCCAAGCGCAATGCCATCATGCGCAAACTGGCTGCGGTCGAAACACTCGGCTCGGCCAACGTCATTTGCTCGGACAAAACTGGCACGCTGACCAAGAATGAAATGACAGTGCGTACCATTGTCACGGCCAGTGGCCGGGCTGAATTTACTGGCATTGGCTATGCGCCCGAGGGTGAGGCGTTGCAGGATGGCAAGCCGCTGGATGGGGCGTTGCGGGTGGAGGTGGAGCGGGCGTTGCGCGCGGCCGATCTGGCCAACAACAGCGTGTTGCAACAGCGCGATGGCCGCTGGTCGATTCAAGGTGACCCGACGGAAGCCGCATTGAAAGTGGCAACGGCCAAACTTGGCCTGCGACACGACGCCCTAGAAGCGCGGTTTGTTCGGCTGGGCGAAGTGCCATTTTCGAGCGAACGCAAGTTGATGAGCACGGTGCACAGTGATGCCGAGCAGCCTGAGCGCGCGATGATCTTTGCCAAGGGCGCGCCAGATGTATTGCTATCCAAGTGTTCGCATGAGCGTGTTGGAGAGGAAGCACGTGAATTGACGCAACCGCGGCGAGATGAGATTCAAGCTCAAATTGATGGCCTCGCCAGTGAGGCGATGCGCACGCTGGGTGTGGCTTACCGAACCCAAGCCAAGGCAGAAGTGCCGGACAATGTGAGCGATTCCGTCGATGCGATTGAGCATGACTTCGTTTTTCTGGGGTTGATTGGCATGATCGATCCGCCTCGACCCGAGGCCAAGGTTGCGGTGGAGCGCGCCCACCGCGCCGGCATTCGCGTGATCATGATCACGGGCGACCACCCGCGCACGGCCCAGGCGATTGCGAGTGAGCTGGGCATCATCAAGCCCAACGACCGCGTATTGACGGGTGGCGAGCTGACAAAGATGGACGCCGATGCCTTACGCAAAGTGGTAGGCACCGTGTCTTGCTATGCCCGAGTGAGCCCTGAGCACAAGCTACTGATTGTTCAGGCGCTGAAGAAAAACGGCAACGTGGCGGCCATGACGGGCGATGGCGTAAACGACGCACCCGCGCTCAAAAGCGCCGACATCGGCGTGGCCATGGGCATCACCGGCACCGACGTTTCGAAAGAGGCCGCTGACATGGTGCTAACCGACGACAACTTTGCCACGATTGTGTCGGCGGTGGAGGAAGGCCGCGGCGTATTTAGCAACATTCGCAAATTTTTGCGCTATCTGCTCTCGTCGAATATTGGCGAGGTGCTGACGATGTTTTTGGGTGTGGTGTTTGCGGGCGTGATTGGGCTGCGTGCCGAAGAGGGTGAGCTGCTGGTATTGCCACTGCTGGCGACCCAAATTCTGTGGATCAACATCGTCACCGACGCTGCGCCAGCGCTGGCTCTTGGCGTTGAACCCGTAACCGGTGATGTGATGGGACGCTCACCGCGCAAACGCAGCGAACGCGTCATTGATAGGCCGATGTGGATTGGCATTTTCTTCGTGGGACTGGTCATGGCCATCGGCACACTGTTTGTGTTGGACCTGTCGTTGCCAGGTGGACTGGTTGAGGGAACAGGCAATATGGTGTATGGCCACACGATGGCGTTCAACACCCTGGTGCTGTTTCAACTGTTCAATGTGTTGAATGCGCGCTCCGATCGGAGCAGCGTTTTTGTGGGCCTGTTTCGCAATCCATGGTTGTGGCTGGCTGTGGCATTATCTGTGGGGTTGCAACTGCTGGTGATCTATGTGCCGTTCCTGCAACAGGCTTTCGACACCTATGCGCTCTCGCTGCAAGACTGGCTGATTTGCGTGGCCGTTGCCAGCACGGTGATCTGGTCGCGCGAAATCTTCAAGCTGGTTGTGCGTGCCATCTCGCCGCGCCGTGATTAAGAAGCCAAGCTTACAGCCCTAAACGTGATTGTTCGGTAACATCAAACCTATTCAATCTCATCAGTCTCAAGAAGTCTTATTCAGACTCATTCAAATAACAAAACAAGGAGTGATCAATAAATGCAAAAACGAATTGCCAACATTGCCAAGATCGGCTGTGGCGGTTGCGAACGCACCATTCAAACCAACTTGTCTGCGCTGGAGGGCGTAACCTTGGTGAAGGCAGATCGCAATACCAAGACTGCAGTCGTGGAGTTCGATGAAACCAAAATCGATTGGAATACCATCGAAGCCAGGCTGGTAGAGATTAACTATCCGCCGCAGACGGTGATGATGCCGGCGTAGATTTAGGTCTTAAATGTCCGGCCCTGATGAAAGTTAAGAAATAAAATTGGTATCAATTGCGTGCGGCCTTATAGTGTGTTGTGGTTTCGTAGGGGCAGGTCTCAGACCTGCTCCTTCACGGCCTCAATTGATCAGGTCGAAGTCGGCGGCAATGGAATGCAGCTCCCCTTATTTCAACCGGTCGATCAAGCTTGAGTCACTTGCTGAGCAGGTTGTAGCCAGGCCTGTGCAAGCAACTCCAGGCTATGGGTTCGCTGCTCAATAGAGTAAGTGAACGACGAGACCATGATTTCATCGGCCTCTGTTTTGCGAACCAGATCTTCCAGTTGGGCGACAACGGAATCTGGCGCACCAATAATTCGGTTTGAGGGCACGCGTTTTGCGGCAGCCAGTTCCGGGTGCTTCACAGCTTCGAGCGGTGGCATCAACGGGATGAAGCGTCCAGATCGAATGCCATAGATCATGAGTTGACCCGGCGCAGCCAGGAACACAGCCTCATCTTCGCTGTCGGCGGTCAATACGTTGGCGGTGACGATGGTATAGGGTTTGTCGAGCACGTCGGATGGCTGGAAGTGACTGCGATAAATCTCCAGCGCCATGAGGGTGCCGCCTGTATCAAAGTGGTTGGCGAATGCAAATGGCAATCCGAGGCGGCCGGCCAGTTGCGCGCTGTAATCGCTGGAGCCGAGTAACACGAGGGTGGGCATGGTGGTGAGGGCGGGCGTGGCGGCAAATCGGTCCCACATGCCGGTGTCGGTGCGTGGATCACCCAGCAAGCCCAGCAGGTCGATGATGTGTTGGGGAAAGTCCTCAACGGCCAGTGCCGCCGGGGTGCGCCGTAGTGCTGCTGCGGTGGCTGGATCGGTGCCAGGCGCGCGGCCGATACCCAGATCAATGCGCCCAGGGTGCAGGGCTTCCAGCATGGCAAACTGCTCGGCTACGACCAGTGGTGGATGATTGGGCAACATGACGCCACCCGAGCCGATGCGAATGGTCGAGGTCATGGCGGCCAGATGCGCAATCAATACCGGCGGCGTTGTGCTGGCCAAAAATGGTGCGTTGTGATGCTCGGCCACCCAAAATCGCGTGTAACCCAATGCCTCGGCCCGTTGCGCAAGGTGCGTGGTGTTGGCCAGCGCCTGATTGCTGGTTTCGCCACTGTTCACGACGGCAAGGTCTAAAACAGAGAGTGGCACATGGTTGTGCGGCACTTGATGATTCATAGTCATACTTAACGTTTAACTGCGCGGCCGGTGAATGCCTCAAATGTTGTCCTGCCTTCCAACTGAATTCAGGTCTCGAAGTTCAACAGGCCAGGATGTTGCTCGCGCAGTGCCGCTATGTTAGTCGTGTAGCCGACGGCGTTCATAAAATCGAATACTGAAACGACCTGTGAAATTTCTTGACACTTGAATTACTCCTCACCATGTGGCTGAGAGCGAGCCTTTTCAACAGGCCGTCGGTGCATCTCACGAACATGGTTTCCATTCTTTGTGCCGGAGTCCATTGAAAATTGCCACTCGATCGTTTTCACCGGAGCCGTGCGCAACGCGGCAATAAAGGCCGGGTTGTCCTTGAAGGTGGGTTGAGTGAGATAGGTGGCTTCGATATCCACTGTGAATGAGGCTTGCTTAAACGGCCACGGCCGTATCGTGACGCTGCCGTCCTCACGCTGCACGGCGTCATAGCGCTGGCCGTCCGGCCCCAGGCTGACCTCGATGGCGCGTTGGCGTGTCGGTAGTTCCCGCTGGCACAGCATCAACGACAGCCGGTCGCACCATTGCATGAAGGCATAGGCCTGATTGGCTTGTGTGACCGTGATTTTTAGTGCGCGCTGCCAACGCTTTTGTTGTGCTTTCTGGCTGCGCAAAAAACTTGCCAGCGCCGCAGATTGTTTGCGCTTGGGTTCATTCAAAAAGCAACAGTGCATCGAAACCAGCAGCGCCACCCAACGGCCGCGATAACTGGCGTGTTCAATCAGTTGCTCCATCGTCCGAATCGTTTCAGCATCCATGTCTTTCTGCGCCGCTTGCAGCGTAAAGTCCATCGGCGTGCCCACATCACTCAGATGATCGCTCTCCCATTCCAATGCCATGTCATCGTGATGAAAGATGGCGGCGATGGTTTCAATGAGCCGCGCGGGACGGTCGCCAATGGTCCAGGCCAGTTGAGCCCCGATTTGGGCCGCTAATACGGCATGGCCGCGGTGATAAAACACTTCCCAGCCTTTCTCCAATGCATTCACGATCATGTTGTCTTTGCTCCCTGCACAACTGCTCTCTGCACAACTGCTCCATCAACTCTTTCATCGACTCTTTCTTCGATTGTCCCATCGCCTTGTTCTGGCAATGTAATTCAGCATTGTCTCGGCTAAACCAGGTTCGACTTATCGGTGTTGGCTGAGACTATTGTCCGGCGTTGTCTGACAAGACGTGATCGGTGGGGCCGATGTACAGCGCCATCAACCCGGCTAACCTTAAGTGCGTTCAAAGCACGTGATGCGCTTTCTTAAGTTGGGCATGAAAGCCAGGAACGTGAATAGCATGAATAGCGAGGAGATTTGCACCATGAAAAATGATTTAAGCAAACGGTCTGACAATGATGAGTCCATCAAAAAGTTGGGCGAGTTAATCAAGGACATTCGCATCGCGATGTTTACCACTGTGCATGAGGACGGCGTCTTGCACAGCCGGCCAATGGCGACTCAGCAGGTTGAGTTTGACGGTGATCTGTGGTTTCTGACCCGCCTGGATTCCAGCAAAGTGGACGATGTCGAGCGGCATGAACATGTCAACTTATCCTACGCATCGGACAATCGATACGTGTCGGTGATAGGTTCGGCCGCCATCTCAAACGATCGCGCCAAGATCAAGGAGCTTTGGAGCCCCGCCTACAAGGTCTGGTTTCCAGAGGGTTTGGATGATCCTCAATTGCGGCTGATCAAGGTGGATGTGGCCGGCGCGGAATATTGGGATACACCGGGTGGTCTGGTCGCTGTGGCCATTGGTTTCGTCAAGTCCATCGTAACTGGCAAGACTGCCAAGATTGGCGACAACGAGACTGTCAACCTTGAGAACGGTCATCGCGCCAGATGAACAGTTCAAGCATCTTTGGGATATAAACCCATTCAAATCTGGAACGGATTTTGGACAGAATGACAGAATTAACAAAATGTTGGAAGCCATTTGTAGAATGCTTTCAGTGTCTATTCTGTCATTCTGTCCAAAATCCGCTTGATTTGGGTGAGTGGTTGTCGCTTAGTTTTATCTACTGAGGCTATAGAAATTCATGTCAGTAGATATTGGCGCACATGTTCAACGACTCCTTCTATCGCCAATGCGCCGCTGTAATTTTCATTCACTTCGAGCGTGTGCAGCGTCCACGGCGCTTCTGCATCACCACCCAGCAGCTTGAGCATCGGCGGCGCATCCTCTCGTAAAGTCATGCTAAAACTGTCGAGCAGATGAGACAGACCCTCGCCAAGTGCCTTAATAAAGGCCTCTTTGTGGGTCCATATCCTGTAGAAGACTTCGCGTCGTTGTGAGTCAGGCACGGCCTCTAATGCCGCATATTCCTCCGCCGAAAACACACTTCTGGCAATTTCCAAAAATGCAGGTTGGGGTTTGTGCGCTTCGATGTCAACGCCCACGCGCCGATTTTGTGCAATCGCAATCAGCGCAAGCTCGCCGGAGTGCGAGACGTTGAACTGAAGTGTATTTAAGACGGGCACACTAAGCTGCGGCTTGCCAAATGGGTTGTAATCAAAGCGTAATTCGTGCGGGGCCAGGTTCAAGTAAGCGGCCAGCAATTGTCGTAGTCTCGCCCGTGCAATCGTGAACTGATCCCGATCTCGAGCGAAGACGAATCGATCGGCACGCGCGCGTTCATCCACACTCAATAAATCACGCAGCGAGATCACACTCGCTGACGGCAGCACCAGGCTCGTTTGCCAGACATGCACTTCATCTGGATTCAGAGAGGGATGTTCGCTGACCGTCGTCCACATGCAATGCCTAAATCATCAGACAGGAGCTGGCACGGCACTCCAATGCGTCTGAGTCCACTCGGCCAGCGTTTGATTGACCAGCTGCTGCCGGACCACCAGCGTGAACAGATGGTCTGATTGAGGGATCACCACTTCTTGAATTTTGCTGGCTGCTTTCAACCGCTCGATCTCGTCTCCCAGTGCGGCATGCACCTGCGCCTGGCCGGTGCTTTCCTCAGAGTGAATGAAGATCAAGGCGACGCCGCGCTCGACGATGCCGCGCAAATGCGCTTTGGTTTTGGCCTCGGCGCTGTCTTCGCGAACGGGTTGGCGTTGACTGATGGCCTGACGAACGCGAAATCCCGTTTCGGTGATGCGATACCACACCACGTCTTTGAGCAAACTCCGCGCAATGCTGGCGTAGTTTGCACGGCCCGACAACAGCTTGGCCCAGTGCGATTTGCTCAACAACGCCTCACGCCGGTAACGCCCCACCACCTGACGGCTGGCTTTTCGTCGACGATCAAACTCGGTCCATTCCTCGGCGCTGCCCTCAAAGTTGATCACGGCCGCACCCACTACGCGCTCGTCCTGACCCGCCAATAGATAGGAGAAGCCAGCGCCGGCGCAATGGCCCATCAACACCAAAAATTTTCTGGCCACAATGGGCTGTCAACCAATCCATCGCATCTTTTGCTTCGGCCGGTGCGCTCTGCACATACGGCAAATGATCTTCACGCGGCCGGCTATCACCCATGCCTGAGAAATCGAAACGCAACACCGTGAATCCAAACCCAGCCAATTTGCGCGCCAATTGCACGTAGATCCGATTGGGACCCACGCGATGAAGCAGGCCGGCGTTGAGCAATACCACCGCCGGCAGATCTGGATTGGCCAGTGCTGGCGCGGGTTGGGTGACAATGCCCACCAGGGTCTGGGACGGCCCAAACCGGATGACCTGTTCGTTCATGCGCATGTCTCTCATACGAATCTTTCTGTCAGCCAGGTGGTAATCGCTTCGATCACGCTATGCGGCACCAGCCCCTTGTCCACATCGTCGGCCCATGCCGCAAAGCTGGGAATGTGTCGATACGCCAGGTTGGTCGGCTTTGTCCATGTGGATGCAACATCCGCCAAGCTGGGACTCTCGCCGTTATCGATCACCATGACCGGCCGCCCACGCGGCGCTCGCAGTTGCCTCAGGTCGATTTGGGCAATCTCTGTCAGCATGCTCTGGCCCAGGGGGAATCCTAGCAGCTCGGTTGGATTCGCACCCAGGACATGATCCGTTGGAGCCACAAAAAAGCGAGCGATGGTTTCTGTGTGCAGGCGCTTGACCCGCTGCGGATACCACGCGATGCACCGTCGACCAGATGGTGGTTTCGGTTGGCCCATACATATTCCACAACTCAAGCCCCTGCGCAACAAGCCGCTCTGCCAGCGGTTGCGGCAACGCCTCTCCACCACACAGTGCCTTGAAGCCGGGTGGGCTCTGCCATTTGGCAGCCAGCAGCAGCAGCCACGTCACCGGTGTGGCCTGCATCACGGTTGCGCCTTCCTCCTCCAATGTCTCGGCCAGCGCACCGCCATCCCCCACAATTTCGCGCTCCACTACAACGACCCTGGCTCCCACGGTCAGCGGCAAAAACAGTTCGAGGGTGGCAAT
>Ga0105048_10003427_pt1 | contig 25965 bp, 19 predicted proteins | sample MAT05_FD_78382 | JGI IMG/M metagenome (GOLD analysis project Ga0105048, IMG submission 78382) | Freshwater microbial communities from Lake Fryxell liftoff mats and glacier meltwater in Antarctica - MAT-05 | ecosystem: Environmental > Aquatic > Freshwater > Ice > Liftoff microbial mat | place... | reverse complement strand
TTCCAGCGCCTTAACCATCGTATTCTGGTCTGAGAAGCGCTCGGCATTGGCCATCGCCGCGTGGATGGTGTGGGAAGCACGGTCCGCAATCGTGGCAAGGAAGAGAACGCCCGTGACCGCCAGCCCGAACCCGCCAGCGAGCTTGGTGCCGACGGTCAAGGCTCGCCCCGAAGAGCCGTCGGCCTTGATGACCCGCGAGAGCGAAAACGCCGCGCCGATCGTCACCAGCAGCATGAGGGCGGTGGCGCCTGCGAAGATGTTGAAGAGCAGAAGGTTCTCCGGGGCAACCTCGGGCAACTCAGCAAAGTCGGCCGCCTTCCCGGCCTTGGCCCCGAAAGCCTCACGCTTCACGACGTTGAGCGCGGGGGCTTCGAACGAGCCGGTCGAGACGACCTTGGACGCATCGGCGGCCGCGCCGCTGACGGCCTTGGCCTTCCCATGCTCGCCCGCAGGCGCGGCGGCCTGAGCATTGCCGCGCGCCGCGACGGGCGCTGGCGGTGGCTCGAGCAACGCCGACTGCTCGGGGTGCTCGCCAACCCACGCGACCTTGCCGATATCGATGTCGTACACCGCGCCGATGATCTGGAGCTTGGCGCCGGTGTCCGCGACGCGGTCCATGCCTGTGTGCGGACGGGCCGGGGTGCTGGCCACGAAACGCGCGTTGCCGTCACGCAGCGCCTTCAGCGCATCATCTGTCCCAGGCCCCGCTCGCGCTGGCAAGCCGAGCCCCAAGGTCGCGCCGCAGATCGCGGCCACAGTGAGAAAGGACACGTTCATCTTCTTCATCGCGATCATCCTTTGGTATGGAAAGATTCCTGCTGCGCGGACACGCTCGATCGGCGCTCCGGCTATCGGTACGCCACCTGCAACGGCCTACCGCGGCGTTTCCGTTTCTTCAGAACGCGTGCCGAGTACGCGCTGGAGTCCCCGACTCACGGGGAATGCGGCGGATGATCGGGCGATCCTAATCCGAACGACCTCGTCTCGTCCTTGGTTCATTCCCCCTGACTAGGGCGAGTGTGTTGGGAGAAATTGGAATCGAAGAATTACAATCGAGACCACGCAAGGCGGTCCGTGTCGTGGGCTCGGTGGTCCGTCACGAGCATCAACGCTGTCTCGCGCATGAAAAAAGGCCTCGGTCGTTGCGACCGGGGCCTTGAGTGGTGCTCAGATGGATGGGAAGCGAACGCGGGAGACCAACCCTTCTCTGCCCCTCCGTCTGGGAGGGATCCTTGTGGGTCACGCCGCCTGCGGGTTGGCCAAGCCGCGCACGCTCGCCGCTCTCCTCTTCAACCCCGCCGTCTGCGGCGTTTCTTCCGAGGCCGCGAAGCTCTCGCCGAAGCGGAAGAGGCGGAAGCTGTTGGCCAAGACGAAGACATCGCCCACGAAGTGATAGAGGGCCGCGATCGGCAGGGCGGCTCGGCCAGCCTGGGACAGGACGCCCGTCGCGGCCAGCGCCAGGCCCAGCAGCGCGATCAGGATCGACGCGGCCACGTTCTGAGCGATGATCGAACGAGTCTTCCTTGCGAGTTCAATCAGGAACGGCACGCGCGAGAGGTCGTCGTTCATCAGCGCCACGCCAGCGGAGTTGGCGGCGATGTCCGAGCCTGAGAGGCCCATGGCGACGCCAACGTCGGCGGCCGCAAGAGACGGGCCGTCGTTGATGCCGTCGCCGACCATCATGGTGCGGTAGCCCGCAGCGACGAGGCCCTTGATCTGCTCGTGCTTTTCCTCGGGGAGGCACTCGGCCTCGACCATATCGACGCCGACGGCCGTGCCCACGCGGGTGGCGACGCTGAGGCGGTCGCCGGTGAAGATGGCGACGCGACGGATGCCCTGCTCGCGCAGGCTCTGGATGACCGAGCGAGTGTTGGCGCGGACCGTGTCTTCGAGCCCGACGGCGCCGAGGTAGCGGCCGTCACGCATGACGTGGACGCCGGTCATGCCTTCGATTTTCGCTTCGACAGCCTCGACCTCGGCGCGGATGCCGGGTTTGAGTTCGACGAGCCACGTCGCGCGGCCGATGCAGATCTCGCCCATGCTGGTGCGAGCGCGGACGCCGCGGCCGTGGATCTCTTGATAGTCGTTGGTGCCGTCGAGTTCGATGCGGGCGGCCTTGGCGGTGGAGATGATCGAGAGCGCGAGCGGGTGGTTGGAGTGCTGCTCGCCGTTGGCGGCCGAGCGGAGAAGCTCAGCGCCCTCGACGTCGGTCGCGGGGGCCAGGCGCGTGACCTGAAACTTGCCGGTGGTGATGGTGCCGGTCTTATCGAAGACCACGGCGTTGACGTTGCCAGCGGCTTCGAGATAGCTGGGCTGCTTGATGAGGATGCCCAAGCGTGCGGCGGCGGCGAACGCGGCCAGCATGGCGCTGGGGCTGGCGAGGAGGAGCGCCGACGGGCACGCAACGACGAGGACGGTCACCGCGGTTTCTGCGGCCCGGGCGCGAGTGGCGAGGTCGGCCGAGTTGTTCATCAGGAACCAGACCAAGGCCGCGATCGAGAGAACGACGGGGACGAAAAACTGCGAGATCTGTTCGATCAGCAGTTGCCGCGGCGTGCGGCTCTGCTCGGCTTGGCGGATGAGCTGCGTGACCTTGCCGATGGTCGTGTCCTGACCGATCTGGGTCACGGAGATATCGATCGCGCCAGTAAGGTTGGTGGTGCCAGCATAAACCGGGTCGCCGCCGTGGACCTCGACGGGCACGGCCTCGCCGGTGAGCGAGGCTTGGTTGACGGTGGAACGGCCTGTGACGACCCGGCCGTCGACGGGCAGGTTCTCGCCAGCGCGGACGCGGACGATCTGCCCGACGGTGACCTGGCCCAGCGGGATCTCGCGCTCTTGGCCGTTGTCCACGATGCGGGCGATGTCGGGCGTGAGCTGGATGAGGTTCTCGATGGCTCGCTGCGCGCCCGAAGCCGAGCGGCGCACGAGCTGCCCGACGACGACAAGGATGAACGCGAGCCAACCGGCCATCTCGTAGTTGCCGGTGGCGATAGCGGCGACGATGGCGAGGGCGGCCAGAGACGAACTGGAGAGCCGCGTGCGGGTGACTTCCTTAATGGCGGCCGAGAAGAGCGGGATGCTTAGAAGGAGGGCCCCCAGCATGGCCGGGATCTGCGCGACGTTGCCGCTGGCCAGGTCGAACATGCGAGCGACGGTGGTGGCGAGAACAAGCACGCCGCCAAGCAGGTAGAGCGTGATGTATCGATCGATCTCGACCTCGTGGTGCGAGCAGCAGGTCGGGTCGTTGGGGTCGTACGCGGCCTTGGCGTGGTCGTGGGCGTGAGCGCCATCGCCGTGAGCGTGGTGCGAGTGGTCGTGAGCGGTGGGCTGGCCGGGCGTGTGGGTGGACATGGCGAGGGCTCCGAGCGAAGCGCCGAGAGTCGGCACGTTTAAGAAAATGACGCGAGACGAAACGATCCGAGATCTGGTTGAAACGAGTCTCGAAAGAACCGGGGCCGACCGAAAGGTGCAGCCACCGAAAACACAGACCGGCGATAGAGAACAAAGGCGTGGGACAGAGAATAGCGAGCCCGGCGGGGCGACAGACAACCAGAAGCCCAAACTGACTGAGCGAGCCGACTAGGCAGCCTGTACGATACGATCAGCCGATCGGTTGTGTTCGGGCTTTGGACTTCTGAAGATTCCAGGCTCGCCCCGGCCAGTTCTGCCGGTCTATACCTGTTCGGGATCGAGATGCCGCAAGCCAAATCACCACATCGCGATTCGCCGCACCGTTCCGAAGGCCCGCACGATTCGGTCGCCATTCTTGGTGTGGGGCAGATGGGGCTCGTGTGCGCTGGGGCGCTCTGCTCGCCTGACCCTTCGCCCAGCGAAAACACGGGGCGAGCCGATCGCGCCCACGTCCAGCGGCCCGTCAGCGTGCTGATGTGGGGCAACAACGCCGACGAACTGGGCCGACTGGGCCAGACCCGCCGCAGCTCGCGGCTCGAGCAGTTCGTGCTCCCCGACGAGGTCCGCACCTGCCACCGCAGCGACGCCGAGATCGCCCAAGCCTCGGTCATCGTTTCGGCGATCCCGGTGCAGTACATCCGCGAGGTCTGGACGAGGCTGGCCAAGCACGTCTCGCCCAAGGCCTCGGTCGTGTCGGTCGCCAAGGGGATCGAGAACTCGACGCTGCTCAGGCCGACACAGATCATTACGGAGGTTCTTCGCAAGACCGGCCGGGACAACCCCGACGCCCCCGCCCGCCCGGTCGGCTGCCTTTCGGGCCCGACGATCGCCGCCGAACTAGCTCGCTGCCTGCCCGCGGCCATGATCGCCGCCAGCGACGACGCGGAGTTCGCCAAACAAATCCAATCGTTGTTCACAACCAGTTGGCTGCGGGTGTACACCAACAACGACTTGTTAGGCGTCGAACTGGCGGGCGCGGTGAAGAATGTTGTTGCCATCGCGGCCGGGATCGTCGACGGCCTGCAGGCCGGGAATAACGCCAAATCCGCTCTGCTCGCTCGCGGGCTCGCTGAGATCTCAAGATTGGGTCTGGCCATGGGCGCCAGTCCCGACACCTTCTTCGGCATCGCAGGCGTGGGCGACCTAGCCACGAGCTGTTTCTCGCCCGAAGGCCGCAACCGATCCTGCGGCGAAGCGATCGGCCGCGGAGCCTCGCTGGATGAATACCTCGCCCAGTCGCCGCACGTGGTCGAGGGCGTGGCCACGGCCAAGAGCGTGATGGACTTGGCGAAGAAATACCGCGTGGAAATGCCGATCGTGCAGATGGTGCACGCGGTTTTGTTTGAGGAATTGGACGCGATCGAGGCGATCGGGAAACTGATGACGAGAGAGCCCAAGGCGGAGCGGGTGGGGTAGGCACGCCGGATTCCGCAAAGGTTTCTCTGTGATGCAACGCTCTTGCCTGGTGGAGCCGGTTTTCAACCGGCCTATTCAATCGTTCGAGCAGATTGAACATTTGCTCCACCACCAAGGCAGCGTTGCACAGTCAGCAGCCGCTCTCGAACGCCAGCACGTACGCGTCGAAGTCTTCGCCTGTCACGAAACCGTTGCCGTCGAAGTCCGCGTTGAGCGTCCCGACCTCGAAGGCCGCGATGTACGCGTCGAAGTCTTCGCCCGTCACGAACCCGTCGCCGTTGAAGTCTGACGGGCAGGCGATCGAGAACTTGCCGATCTCGGTGCCCCAGCCGCCCGGGCCTTGGAACTCACCGATGTACCAGAAGGTTCTCTGGTCAACCGGGTCGATGGCCAGGTCGAAATAGTCGCCCCACCGCCCGCTGGCACCGTTGGGACTGGTGTTCACCGTCGTCAGCGCGCCCATCGTCCCCAACGCGTCGGTCGATTTGCGGCCCGTGACACGCACCGTCGGCGTGGTGCTCGAAGTGCTGGCCCCGACGACCAGCCCGACGTTATTATTGATATCAGAGCAGATGGCGGGGAAGTAGGAATACAGGCCCGTGGGGGAGGCTGGGTTGATGTTGCCCGACTGCACCAGCGAGACCGAGCCGCTGGTGGGCCAGTTATTGGTGTTCATGTGGTACCAGCGCGCCACGTCCTTGCCGCCCGAGCTGATGTTGTGGGCCGCGTACAGGTTCTTGTTGCGCCAGTGAACGTTGAAGATGCGTTGATCGACGGTGCTGAGCGTGCCGCCGATGTTGGCGCCTCCGGTAGGTCCGCTGAATGATGGGATCGTGACGGTGGTCGAGACCCGGGTCGGGGCGGTAATCGGGTTGAGGATCGCGCTGACCTTGAGCTGGGTCGAACTGCCCACCTCGACGAAGAACGGCGCGATGTTGGTCCCGAAGTGCTGAGCCGACTGGCCGGAGGCACCGCCGCTGTCGCGAAGGTTGAACATCACCGCGGGCGCGCCCGTCAGCAACGGAGCCTTCGTGAACACACGGTAGAAAACGCCGCCAAACCCGCCAGCGTTCAGACCGAACAGGTTGCCGGTGACGTAATACGCGTTGGAGTCGTAGCCAAAGCCGGGATAGTCAACCCAGTAGGTGCTGGCCCCGACGGTCACGACGGAGTTGGTGCGGTACTTGAACCAGACGCCGTTGGGGTCGTTGTCGTCGGAGACAGCGATATCAACCCACGATTCGGTCGTCCCGTATTTTTCCAGCACAACGATCACAAAGCGCTGAGCCTGGTGGTCGTAGAAGCACTTGGGGTCGAAGGTGAACCCGCCAGCACCAAGCGGCTCGAAGAAGCCGGGGCTGCCAGTGTTGTCGAGGTTGGCTGAAAACTGCAGCACCCCGGCCTTGGTATAGAACGCTACCACCATGTTCACCGTCGTCACGATGTGATTGGGACCGACCGCCAGCGTCGGGTCCGGCGGCGTCCAAGGAGTCTGTCCGATGGCGGGGAAGGCTGGCCCGGGGATCGAGCGGATGACCGACTCGTCCAGACTGCCGACCGGCAGGCTGTTGGCCGGACCCTGCTTCAGAGGCGGACGATGCCCCTCGGCCTCTTCCAGAAGGCTTTCGATATCCTGAACTTCGCCCTTCCAAGGCTCAGACACCTGGATCTGCTTGGCGAAGGTGGTGGTATCGATGATCACGGCATCGGCGCTGGTCTGAACCGCCAAGTCTCCGTTCGTCAGGTCAATAGGCGCCGGGGGCACGGCGACGGTCGTCGTGGCACCTCGACCGGCGGGCTGGAACGATCGCGGGATCGCCTGGTCTTCGGTACCACCAGATCCCGCGATCGACGAGCACCCCGCTAATGCGGAAAGCCCGGCAAAGAGAGCCGTGAGAACCTTGGTGGTGCTCGAACTCTGGACCCCGCGAACACCCATCTGCCAATTCTTCGTCATGAGATTTCCCCAGAGAATCGAAAGCGACTTCACACAGCGCAACGCCGTAACTATCGGCCCGCACTAGAACAGTATGTAGAATTCGCGGGGCCGAGCAAGGCCAATCTTGTGAAATTTGTTGAGTTCACTGCGGTCGAGAGACTTTCGGTCGTGCCCGGCGCTGCCCGGTTTGCTCGCAAAACGGAATCAGTCAAACCTTGACGTGGAGAGGGCTTTCGGTCACCATGAGCGGTTGGCCTCCGGGCGAACCAGGTTTGTTCCGGGTCAGCGGGGCGTCGGTCCGAGGTTTTGTCTTGCCGTCGCCCAGTTTTCCGTGCTCTCAATCGCCACCTGAAACTCTCAAATCGGATGCTCGTGAAAGGATCGGATCGATGATGAACTCGACTCTGCTGGAAACTCGGGAAACTCACGGCGGGCGGCGGACGCTCCTGGGCCGACTGGCGATCGGTCTCTTCGCCAGCCTGGGCCTCGGGGCCGCAACGCTCGCCGGGATGGGTTGCGACAACAAGGACGCCGCCAAGAACCCGGCTAAATCCGCGTCTGAAACCACCCCGGCCTCTGGCGGCACCAAGCTCGCCGCCGAATCTGCCCCCGGCGACATGATCCTCATCGGGCACTATGGCTCCCTCACCGGCTCCAAGGCCACGTTCGGCAAGTCCACCGACAACGGCATCAAGCTCGCCGTGGAAGAGATCAACGCCGCGGGCGGGGTTAGCGTCGCTGGCGGGCCCAAGAAGAAGATCAAGCTCATCAGCCAAGACACCGAGGGCAAGGCCGACCAGGCTGGCACCGTCGTCACGCGCCTCATCACGCAGGACAAGGTCGTCGCCCTGCTGGGCGAGGTCGCCTCGGGCATCACGCTCGCGGCGGCCCCTGTCGCGCAACAGTTCGGCGTCCCCATGATCACCCCCAGCTCCACCAACCCCGAGGTCACGCAGAAGGGCGACATGATCTTCCGCGTCTGCTTCATCGATCCCTTCCAAGGGCTCGCCTGCGCCAAGTTCGTCCGCAACGACCTCAAGTTCACCAAGGTCGCGCTGCTGGTCGATCAGGCCTCGCCGTATTCCGTGGGCCTCAAGCAAGAGTTCGTCAAGGGCTTCACGGGGCTGGGCGGCAAGATTGTCTCAGAGCAGGCGTACAACGAGGGCGACAGCGATTTTAACGCCCAGCTCGCCCGCATCCGCGAGTCCGCGCCCGAGGCCATCTTCATCCCCGGCTACTACACCGAGGTCTCCAACATCGCCATCCAAGCTCGCAAGCTGGGCATGAACCTGCCCCTCGTCGGCGGCGACGGGTGGGACTCCGAGGACCTCGCCAAGAACGCTGGCAAGGCTATCGAGGGCTGCTTCTACTCCAACCACTACGCCCCCGACCAGCCCACCAAAGAGATCACCGAGTTCGTCACCAAGTACAAAAAGAACTACGGCGGCACGCCCGACGGGCTCGCGGCCTTGGGCTACGACGCCGCCAACATCCTCTTCGACTCCATGACCCGGGCCAAGAGCCTCAAGGGCAAGGACCTTCGCGACGCGATCGCCGCCACCAAGGGCTATAAGGCGGTCACCGGGAACATCACGATCGACGCCGACCGCAACGCCGTGAAGGCGGCCGTGATCGTGGAGATGAAGAACGGTGTGCCGGTCTACAAGGCTACGGTTAACCCCTAACCGCTTGAGGGGCGGTGTTTTCAAGTTCCGCGATGCACGAGTATCCGAGATACTCGCGTACCCGTGAAACTCGTGTATTTGCGAAACCCCTGTATTCGTGGAACAAGGGCGGCACGTCGCGCGTGGACCAGTTTCTTCAAACGCTCAAGGACGCCGTTACCATCGGGAGCCTCTACGCGCTCATCGCGCTGGGCTACACCATGGTCTACGGCATCCTCAAGTTCATCAACTTCGCGCACAGCGACGTGGTGGTCCTGGGCGCGTGGATCTCGCTGCTCACCGCCAACAAAGTCCTGCAACTAGCTGGCGGCGAACACGCCGCGCCGTGGGTCGGGCCCGTCGTCTTGGTCGTCGCCATGCTGGCGTGCGGCGCGATCAGCTTCACGATCGAGCGGCTCGCGTACAAACCTCTGCGAAAAGCCCCACGGCTCAACGTGCTCATCACGGCCATCGGCGTCTCGCTCTTCCTTCAGAACACCGGGCAACTCTCGGCGTTCTTCGGCACCAGCCCGCGCAGTATCGTCCCCTTGCTGGGCGATCAGGCCGTGTTCAGCATCGGCCTGGTCGACGTGAGCACGGTTGACATTGTTGGCGTTGGCACCGCTGTCGTGCTGATGATCGTGCTCGAATGGCTCGTCTTCCATACCAAGCTCGGGCGGGCCATGCGGGCCGTCAGTTACGACACCCGCAACGCCGCGCTCATGGGCGTGCCGGTCGATCGTGTCATCAGCTTCACGTTCGTCGCGGGCGCGATGCTCGCCGCCGCGGGCGGGTTTCTCTGGGCTCTCCGCTTCGTCGTCATCAAGCAACCCGCCGACACAAGCTGGACTCTGCTCGGGCTCAAAGCCTTCGTCGCGGCCGTGGTCGGTGGGATCGGCAACGTCCGCGGGGCCATGCTTGGTGGGCTCGCCATCGGGCTCCTCGAAATGTTCGGTGCAGCCTACCTCTCGTCGAGCTACAAGGACGTCTACGTCTTCGGCCTGCTCATCATCGTGCTGCTCGTCCGCCCGTCTGGTCTGCTCGGCAAGGCCATCGTTGAGAAAGTCTGATTCAGATCGGAGTGTCGCCTCGGTGTCGAGTCTCAGCCAAAGCGCCAACCGCCTCAGCCCCGGCTTCGCCAAAGCGACGCTCGGAGGCTTGTGGCCGATCGCGCTGGGAATCACCCTCGCCGCCTGCCTCCAAGTCTTCATCAAGCCACACATCGACGCCTATTACGCTCTCATCGCGCTCAACATCGGCGTCAACATCGTCCTAGCCGTCTCCCTCAACATCGTCAACGGCTTCACCGGCCAGTTCTCTATCGGCCACGCCGGGTTCCTCGCCGTCGGCGGTTACGCGGCCGGGGCCGTCACCTACTACGGCTCCATCTGCCTCTTCGGTTCCGCCGACGTCCACGGCGGGCTCCTCAGCGGCATGCCCATGGACACCGAAGGCCTCGCATTTCTCGGGTCGGGCGACGCGCTCTTCCTCGTCGCCCTCATCGTCGGCGGGCTCGTCGCCGCGCTCGCTGGCCTGCTGGTTGGGCTTCCCTCACTTCGCCTTCGCGGCGACTACCTCGCCATCGTCACCCTCGGCTTCGGCGAGATCGTCCGCGTCCTGCTCCAGCAAACCGACACGCTTATCAAGCGCAGCGTCGGCAGCGAAACCGCCGAGCAGTTCGCCCAGCGCGTTCGCGACACGCCTTGGTGGCAGCTCCCTAAGTCCGTCGGCGGCGCGCTCGGCTTCACCGACCTCCCCAAGTACACCAGCCTCTTCTGGGTCTACGCACTCGTCGCGGTCATGCTGATCGTCGCGTTCCGCCTCAAAGAAAGCAGCTACGGCCGGGCTTTCCTCTCCATCCGCGAGGACGAGATCGCCGCCGAATCCATGGGCGTCAACACCACCCGCTACAAGGTCTGGGCCTTCGTCATCGCCGCGTTCTTCGCGGGCATGGCGGGCGGGCTCTTCGCGCACCAGCTCGGCACCTCCCTCAGCCCCGTCAACGCCGGGTTCCAAAAGAGCTTCGACATCATCATCATGGTCGTCCTGGGCGGGCTCGGCTCTATCTCCGGCGCAACCCTGGCCGCGATCATCCTGACCATCATCCCCGAATGGCTTCGCGGCGTTGAGCTGCAGACCTCGACGATCTTCGTGCTCATCGGTCTGACCTTGCTCGCGGTCGGCGTTCTCAAGGTCTATCGCGCCCGCGCGATCGCCAAGAAGACCGGCATCGAAGACCGCTCCGCACGCCGTCGCGCCATCGGCCCCGCCCTCGGGCTCATCCTCATCTCGCAATACTTCTTCCGCGGGCACCTCCCCGCCGCGCTGCAAACCACGATCAACCTCGGCGAGTACCGCATGATCCTCTACGCGCTCATCCTCATCATCATGATGATCGCGCGCCCCAAAGGCCTCTTCGGCGTCCGCGAGCTCTGGAACATCGGACCGTGGGCCAAGAAAGCTCGGGTCGCAAGCCAGAACGCTGGCGGCATCGTCCCCACGCAGGGCGGTGCCGCGTGAGCGAACTCCTCCTCGACGTCCAAGGTCTCCACAAAAGCTTCGGCGGCCTCAAGGCCGTGCAGGACTTCAACCTCTCGCTGGTGCCCGGCGATCTTCAAGGACTGATCGGCCCCAACGGCGCGGGAAAGACCACCGTCTTCAACCTCCTCACCGGCGTCTATAAACCCGACCGCGGGCGAACCACCCTCGCTGGCCAGATCGTCAGCGGGATGAAACCTAGCCAGATCGCGGCCGCGGGCATCGCGCGCACCTTCCAGAACATCCGACTCTTCGGCGAACTCAGCGTCCTCGACAACGTCATGGTCGCCTGCCACCTTCGTGCGAGCACCGGCATGGCTCAGGCCGTGCTCCGCACCTCGGCCCACATCGGCGAGGAACGCGCCATCGAAGAGCGTGCCCGCGAACTTCTCTCCATCTTCAACCTCGACCATCGCCGCTACGAGCAATCCAAGAACCTGCCCTATGGCGACCAGCGCCGCCTCGAGATCGCTCGCGCCATGGCGACCGATCCCAAAGTTCTTCTGCTCGACGAACCAGCCGCGGGCATGAACCCGCAAGAGAAGAAGAGCCTTCGCGAGCTCATCCGCAGCATCCGCTCGCGCTTCAAGCTCACCATCCTCCTCATCGAGCACGACATGAGCGTCGTCATGGACATCTGCGAACGCATCACCGTTCTCGATTACGGCCAGATCATCGCCCACGGAGTCCCCGCCGAGATTCAGAAAAACCCCAAGGTCATCGAGGCGTACCTCGGCGGCGCGGAAGAGATCACCGCCCCGCACGGCGCGCAGCCCTCGAGCACGAGGGCCGCCGATGCTTGAAGTGAAAAACCTGCACGTTCACTACGGCGCGATCCACGCTCTCCACGGCGTCACCCTCTCCGTCAAGCAAGGCCAGATCGTCACACTCATCGGCTCCAACGGCGCCGGCAAGTCCACCACCCTTCGCACGATTTCTGGCCTTTTGCGCCCTAGCGAGGGCACCGTCGAGTTCGAGGGCAAGCCGCTGACACGCCTCGAACCGCACGAGATCGTCCGCCTAGGCATCGCTCAATCTCCCGAAGGCCGTGGCATCTTCGCGAACATGACGGTCGATGAAAACCTCGACCTCGGCGCGTTCACGCGGCACGACAAGGCCGGGATCGCCGCCGACCGCGAGAAATCACTCAATCTCTTCCCGCGCCTGCGCGAACGACTCAAACAAAACGCTGGCACGCTCTCGGGCGGCGAGCAACAGATGCTCGCCATGGCTCGCGCCCTGCTCGCTCGCCCACGCCTGCTGATGCTCGACGAGCCCTCTCTCGGGCTCGCGCCGCAGGTCGTCCAAACTATCTTCAAAATCATCCGCGACATCAACCAGACCGGAACCACAATCCTGCTCGTCGAACAGAACGCCCACATGGCCCTCAAGGTCGCTCACCGAGCCTATGTCCTGCAAGTCGGCCAGATCGTCATGCAAGGCTCGGCCGCGGACCTCGCCGCCAACGATGAAGTCCGCAAGGCCTATCTCGGCGTCGGTTGATTCCCTACTCAAGCTCGTGGAACAGGTTTTCAACCTGTTTCTACCCAGCCTTCTTTCTTCTGCCTTTTCCTTGTTCTGCTTACTCACTCACACAAAGGACACCATCCATGCCCAAACCCACCACAAAGCCCACCACCAAACTAACCGCCCCGGCCGAAGCCCCCGACGGCACCCAACTCCTCATCCTCTCCACCGACTCCCGCCCCAACGGCCTCATCATCGACGAACTCAAACTCGGCAGCGGCGAAGAAGCCAAGGCCAAGTCCACCATCACCATCCACTACCACGGCACGCTCACCACCGGCAAAGTCTTTGACTCCACCCGCGGCGATCAACCCGCCACCTTCCCGTTGAACCGACTCATCCAGGCCTGGCAAGAAGGCATCCCCGGCATGAAGATCGGCGGAATCCGTCGCCTCACCGTCCCGCCCGAGCTCGGCTATGGCGAGGCCGGGGCTGGCGACGACATCCCGCCCAACTCGACCCTCGTCTTCTCGATCGAACTGGTCAAGGTGAAGTGAACGCAAGGTCAATTGGACTCAAGGCAATCCGAAGCGCGATGCTATTCAACGCATCACTCAGCCTCGTAGGCCAGGCATGATTCACGATAGAGACCTAGAAACGTGGAGAAAATCTCTTTAAAAAAACCTGAACTGCCCGCGTCGTTCATGCTTAAGACACTCGGCCGTGGTTACCTTTTCTTCGCAGCCAATTTCTTCTCTGCGCGACTTTAATCTGTGTTTCTGAGTCTCTGTGGTGAGTCTTCGCGATGCCTGATCTCGCAGCTGTTCCGGCCTCCACGCTCAACCTCGACGCCTATTTCAACCGCATCGACTACACCGGCCCGCGCGCGCCGACGCTCGATGTCCTGCGCAACATCGTCTTCCAGCACACCACCCACATCCCGTTCGAAAACCTCAGCGTCCTGCAAGGCCGCGGCGTCTCGCTCGACCCGCTCCACGTCCACCGCAAGCTCGTCACCGAACGCCGCGGCGGGTATTGCTTCGAGCAGAACACGCTCCTCCTCCACGTCCTCACCACGCTGGGCTTCGCAATCACGCCACTCTCAGCCCGCGTGCGGTTGCAACTCCAGCGCGACATCACCCCGCCCCGCACGCACCTTTTCAACCGCGTCACCATCGACGGCACACCCTGGCTGGCCGACGCTGGCGTCGGGGGCTTCTCCCCCACCGCGCCGCTCCGGCTTGACACCAGCGAGCCGCAGACGACGACGCACAACACCCACCGCATCGTCCACGAAGACGGACGGTTCTTTCACCAAGCACTGCTCAAAGATGAGAGCTCCAGCGCGAACGATGGCGCGCGCGATGGCGTGAACAACTCTGCGGGCAACAAAGGAAGTTGGTCTGACGTCTACGAGTTCACCGGCGAGCCCATGCCGCTCATCGACCGCACCATCGCCAACTGGTGGACCAGCACCAGCCCTGAATCCAAGTTCAACAAGAGCCTCATGGCGGCCCTGGCCCACGCCGACGGCACTCGCGTCGGCGTGATGAACCGCACCTTCACCCGCCGCCGCGATTCAGACGTCATCGAATCGCGCGACATCGCGTCCCCGGGCGAACTCCTCACCATCCTTCATCACGAGTTCGGCCTGTCGTTCGACGCGGGCACACGCTTTGGTCAACCCGGCAGCGATTGGCCGTCCTAACGAGCCGTCAGAGCACGATACGTCGCCCCGGCCGTTGTCCCCGAATCGCCCGCGCGTGCTCGCGCACGATCACGCACACATTTTTTTCGTTGCAAACGTCGCGCTCGCGTCACAACCGCCACTCCGGCGCAATTCGCGCCGTCCCACGTTGACACCACGCTCGCGCCTCGGTACGTTCTCCCGTCGCGTCCGGGTGGTGGCCCGGCACGGACTCGGTCGGTGATCTCGGTGGTGCATGACGCGATTGTGCGGCGGTGTAGGGCGGCAGGGTGGGGCGGCAGGGTGGGGCGGCAGGGGTGGGGCGGCAGGGGTGGGGCAATGACAAACTGGCTGTTCCAGCTCGAATTTGTTCACCAATGCGCGCTCGCAGGGCCGCCCGAGGTTCGCGCACTCCGCGTCGGTCTCATCCATCTCGGCTCGCGTCACCTCACCATTCACCACTCGTCGATCCAGCAACCCAGCACGCAGCTTTGAAGAGAGGCCTCCCCGATGGCAGACCCTGATCGTCTGATCTGGGATCGCATGTTGTCGCACCTCCGCGATAAACACGCGGTCCTCTGTCGCCAGTGGTTCTCTGACCTCCGCCCTCTCGGCGTTGCCAGCGGCCAGTTCAACGTGCGCGTCCCCGACGCTGTCAAACGAAACTATCTCCACAAACAGTGCATCGATCTCTTCAACGACGCCGCCTTTACCGTCACCGGAAGACTCATGCCCGTCCGATTCCTGGGGCCTGACGAGCACTACGCCCCCAACCCGACCTTAAACCCAACCCTGACCTCGCCCCTACCCGAGTGGAACACGAAGCCGTCCGCTCGAAATTCTGCCAAAGAAACCTCGGGCACCACCACCAATGAGGGGGTGAACCACGGCTCAAACGCCCTCTTGCGCCCTTCTCCAGCGCACGTCAACGGCTCTGTTGAATTGTCCGATTCTTTGCCGTCGATCGAAGTCAAACCCAAGCACGAGACCACTCTCGCCGCTGGCCCGCCCTCGACTTCATCCACAGGTTCTGCACACTTCTTCAAAGCCCTCGAACACCGCGTCGTCCAGCCCGGCCGCGAGGACTCGCTAGTCATCAACCCCGACTACTCCTTCGAGAACTTTGTCGTCGGCCCGGGCAACCGCCTCGCTCATGCTGCGGCGGTGTCCGTGGGTGCAAGCCCCGGCAAGGCCTACAACCCACTCTTCGTCCACGGCCACGTCGGATTGGGCAAAACCCACTTGCTGCAAGCGATTTGCCTGCGCATCATCGAAGCCAACCCCGCCGCCGTCCTCTATTACATCTCCTGCGAGACTTTCGTCACCCAGTTCATGGAAGCCGTCCAGGCTGGTCAGATGAACGACTTCCGCCACCGCTTCCGCGACGTCGACGTGCTGGTCATCGACGACATCCACTTTCTCACCCGCCGTGAACGTACCCAGGAAGAGTTTTTCCACACCTTCAACAGCCTGCACCACGACCAGCGCCAGATCGTTCTCAGCTCCGACGCACCACCCGAAGAGATCCCTGACCTGGAAGACCGCTTGGTCAGCCGATTCGTGTCCGGGCTGGTCGCCAAGGTCGCCCCGCCCTGCTATGAGACTCGCGCCGCCATCATCAAAACCAAGTCGCGCCTCCGCGGGCTCGACATGCCCGACGACGTCGCCTGCTACATCGCTGGCAAGATCGATACCAATATTCGGGAACTGGAAGGTGCCATCACCAAGATCCAGATCCTCGCACAGGTCGATGCCAAGCCGATCGATCTGGAACTCGCCAAGACCGCCTTGGGCGAAGACGACTCGGCCCCCACCAGCGGGCCTTCGATCCAGACCATCATCGATTGCGTCACCCAGTACTACCGCATCAAGGTGACCGAGCTCCAGTCTAAACGCCGCCCGCGCTCGGTCGTGCTGCCTCGCCAGGTCTGCATGTACCTAGCTCGCCGCCACACCCGGCACTCGCTGGAAGAGATCGGCGGCTACTTCGGCGGCCGGGACCACACCACGGTCATGCACGCCATCAAGACCATCGAGGTCAAGCTGGCCGAGGACGAGGCCTTCCCGGTTGTCATGAAACTCTTCGAGGACCGCTTCAAACCAGCCCAGCGCACCGCACCGTGAAGCCCTGCTCAGACCTCGCAAGACAATTCACAGCGGCTTGTGGACGAGTTGTGGATGACTAGACGCTGGTTGGCGCAAAATGATCGCTACTCTGGCATCTCAATTGAGGCGAAGACCTCGTGGCCGAAACAACCGCCGCCAAGCGCCAGCCAGTGACGGACCAAATGACATGATCTAGGTTCCTGCGTTTCTTCTTAAGTGCTTTGAAATAAAGAACTTACATCGTACCTGGTTGGGTTGTCCACCAACTGACACCGCTTCTTACGATGATGATGAAATGAATCTCTCTTCACTAGGAAGAAGGCATTCAGAACGAGCCGCTCGTTTTCTTGTGGGTGACACCGAGCCCAACCACAAGAAGCAGTGTGGAAAACATATCGGCATCGGTCGATTTAGGGCCTCTCGCCCGGCCCGCCCCGGCCCGCCCAGACCCTTCCAAACCCGTTCTGAGCTCGTCATCGCGGGTTGCGGCTTTGGCACGCTCGACAAAGCACCGTCGCCCGCTGGGCCAGCACCAGCCCGTGCAGCGAGGTTTGGCACACTAGGCACGGCAGCCCCGACCGCCCGTACACCTTATGGTTCCTCTGATAGCTCCCGGCTGAATCGTCCGCGTCTCGGAAATCTCGCAGCGTTGATCCACCGGCCTCGATCGCTTCGCACAGCACTTCTTGGATCATCGTCGCCAACCGCTGGATCGGTTTGGGTTTGAGCCGGGCCGCGATCGCACGCGGGTCGATCTTGGAACGAAACAGCGACTCGTCGGCATAAATGTTCCCGACCCCGGCCAGCACCGCCTGATCCAGCAGCGCCGCCTTGACCGCTCGCCGCGAACCCTTGAACGCGCCGATCAGGTGCTGGCCCTCGATGTTCAAAGCGTCTGGCCCGAGCTGGTCCCAGCGGGCGGCCTTCAGCTCGCTGAAATTTGGAAAGGTCCACACCCCGCCGAAGCGACGCGGGTCAGTAAAAACCATCCGGCCCAGCGCGGTCGGTGATTTCTGAGCGTTCGCGAATTCCCAGCGAACATGCGTGTGCGGCTTGGGTTCCTCAGTGTTTGAAACGGCCACGAACGCCAAGTGCCCGGTCATCCCCAAATGCACGCACATCACGCGCCCATCTTCGGCGAGGATCGCGATCTGCTTGCCGTGCCGCAGAACATCCGCGACCACCGCGCCCTCGAACAGCTCGCGCGGCCTCGTCCTGACCTTCTTCGCCGCCTCGAACGACTCGCAGACGTCCTCGCGCAGCAACTCGGCTCGCTCGACCCGCGCCCCCACAATGTGGGCCGCGATGGAGCGACGGACACGTTCAACTTCAGGAAGCTCGGGCACGAGAGATGGTTGAGGGGTGAAGAGAGTTCATCCACTCGCCAAACGATGCAAGCCTCGGCTGTCAAGCTGATGTCTTGTGGCGACGCAAAGAACCGGGGCTTGACAGCCCCGGCTCGTTGCAGATTTCTTCTTTTAAGGAACCATGCAAGGGGTGGAGAAAGGCCGAAGGAAACAGAGGCGGGTCGGAAACCTGCCTCTACCACTGTTCAGCGCCGCCGCCGGAGCGTTGCGAGCCCACCCAAGCCCAGCAGGGCCACCGCTCCCGGGGCGGGAACCTTCGTTAGCACGCGGATCTGATCGATCTGGTTGGTCGGGAAGATCGCCCACAGGCTAAACGTCAGCGTGTTGGCGTTGATCGAGAACGTGGACTGCGGCGTGGCGTTCAGGCCTCGGAAGGGATAGGTCGTCGGGTACGTGGTGGCGAAGTTGCCGCAGGGGATGTCGGAGTTGTCGAGGTTTGTCGCCGTGAAAATCACGGCCGCGATCGGGTTGTTGAACGTGACGGAGCCCTGAATGTTGACGATTCCGGGGATGCCCTCGAAGTGGATGAAATGGCTGTCGTAAATGCCGGTGACGGTGCCCGGGACCGCGGTCAGACTGGTGCCGGGGTTGTTGGTCATATCAACATTGAGAGCTTGCGGGCGGTTGGACTGCTCATCCCAGGCATGAGCGAACCCGTTCGAGGCTTGGAGCTGCCCCGGGCCGCAGGCGAGCGGCGGTAAGAGCAGCCAGTTCACGCTGCCGGTGACGCTCGTGATGGCGGCGTGGGCGGACGTGGCCGAGAGAACGGCGAGGGTTGCGACGGCGAGTGCGACGGTGTTGGTGCGAATGTTCACTGCGTGTCTCCAGATGAGTGGTGCGAGCCTGTTTGTGAAAGGCGTGTGCGTGAGGTGCCCGAACGTGCGCGATGCACGCTTGAGAGTTCGTGATCCAGTTCGTGTGTTCGTGTTCTCTGCGTGCTTGAGGAGGAGTTGCTTAAGGAGGAGTGTATCGAACCGGCTAGCGGTGCCGTGAGCGCGCGAGGTTTCCGTACCCGCGTGTTCATGGCTCGAGACGTATCTCGATCAACCGGCGATCAGCGATTAACTTGGGTTCGCCGCCGGCGTGTGCAGACCAGCCCGCCGACGCCCAGCAGAGCGATCGAGCCAGGGGCTGGCGTGATCACGCCGATGTTGACGCCAAAGCCGTCGCCGCTGGTGTGGTTGAAGCGGACGGTGAGCGAGTTGGTGTTGTCCATGATCTGGACGACCCCCAGGCCGGTGTTCCACCACGGGTCCGCGCCGCCGTTGCCTGTGACAGAGTTCTGCATGGAGAACGTGCCAGCGCCGCTGGTGAACTGGGTAGCTCCCCAATTGTTGCCGTTGGTCCAATCGCCCAGGAACAGGCCGTTTTGAAGGACAGTCGCGGTGCTGGTGGTGTCGAACGCGGTCTCGCCAGGGTTGGTGGGGTTGCGCCGCCCCAGGCCCGCGACGCCCAGCGCGACGGTGCCTGCGGGGACAGCGCTGGGGAAGGTGTAGGTGACGAACCAAGACTGCAGCACGTTGGGCCCCGGGCCGGCGCTGTTCAAGCGAGCAAGGTGCTCGTGGTTAGTCCAAGAGAACGTGTCCGGGCCGGAGGTGACATTGCCGGTGACGATGGCCGGGGTCTGGGCGCGGACCTCGTTCAAGAACGGGTTGGCCGAGTAGGTCATATTGACGATGCCGATGCCGGGGAGGTTGTAGTTGCTCGAGAACCCCGGCGCGGAGCCGAACGCGGTGGGCGTCATCTGCATCCAGTTGATGGAGTATGCGGCGGCGCTGGCCGTGGAAGCGGCGAGCGCGAGAGCCAGGGGCGCGGCGATCCCGACGATCTTTCGTGATACGTTCATGTCTTGTCTCCCGAATGTTGTCTCGTGCGGGACGCGAACACTCGCGGCCCGGGCCGGGCGTGCGGTGTTCCCTCCTACAGGTCCACTCGCACGATCTGGCCACAGAGATTTGCCAGCAGAGACAACAACCTTGCAGCACTCGCAAAGATTTTTTTCGAGTGCCGAGTGCCGAGTGCCGAGTGCCGAGTGCCGAATCGCAATCACTCTGCCAAGAACCATTCCACCACGCGCGAGTGCATCTGATCCCACCCGGCCGGATCTACATTCTTCTCATCGCCCGGCATCGCGGTCATGAACGCGTGATCGCCGGGCACGCGGCTGTACGTGACAGTCCGACCCGTCGCCCGCATCGTCGCGTAGAGCACGTCGGCGCTCGTCGGGAAAGCAGACTTGTCTTCGGTGCCTTGGCCGATGAAGAGCCGCGCCTTCGTGCGCTTGAGTTCTTCGACCGGCGAGGTCGCGAGGAACGATGTCCAGCGCCGGTGCGGGTGCCCGAGGAACATCTCGTCGGCGCTGTCGGGGTTCTTGAGCACCTCGCCCCACTGCGCAAGAAGCCACTGGACACACGCTTCGCTCGAGCGAGATTTCGAGCCGCACATCACGCCGCTGCGCGCGAGCTCGATGAGATCGAAGAGCTGCGTCGCCCCGCCGCCCGCGAGCGTGGCCACGTGCGTGACCTCCGTGTTGTCGGCCGCGACCTTGCAGGCGACCAGCCCGCCCTCGCTGTGACCCTCGACCATGACCCGCGTTGCGTCGGCGCGCGAGAGCGTGAGCGCGGCCTTCATCGCCGCGGCCACGGCCACGCTCCAGCGCTCCAGCGTGTGCTCCACGCGAAAATCTTGTGACGAGCCCTCCGCCCCGCCCGGACGCTCGGGCCGCTCCATGAACGACACGCCCGGTTTCTCGGCGATGACGACCATCGCGCGGCCCTTGGCGAACTGCGCCACGCTCTCCTGCCCGCCCGACGCGCTCGCGATAACCGCGCCGTCTCGCTCGATCCGCGTATAGATCGACTGCGAACCAGACCCCTGCACATACACGATGACCGGCAGCTTGGGCGCGCCAGCCGCGGCCTGGTTCAGGGACGATTCGCTGACGTAGAACACGATCACTCGGCTCAATTCGTCGGTCGTGAAGAAACGCACCCACGAGCTCTCGGGGAGTTGCGCGGCGTCGGCGACGGCCTCGAACTTGGCGGGCAGAACGTCCGGGAGCTTGATCGCTTCGCCCGTGAAAGATTTCGGACTGTTCGATGGCGAAGATTGCGCCAACGCCGCGGCGCAGACAACACAGAGCACCGTCAACGCCGCGGAGATTCGACGAAAAGAAAAGTTCATCATGGATGGTAAGGATGCGCTCGTCGCCGCACCGCCTCCACTCCTCGGATTCGACGTGTTCAACCTTGGAGCGACTCATCGAAGATTCAGATAAAGAGACAGCCCGCCGCGCGATCGTCTAAACGCGCGGCGGGCTGTCAGGATTTAATCCACGATCGGTCGAGCTCAGCACCCGGCCGTGAACGCGTCGACGAACCCGTCGAAGTCGTCACCGTTGACGAAGCCGTCCTGGTTGAAATCAGCCGGGCACAGCGCATCGGGGCTGAACAGGATCGAGATCGGGTTGCCAAGCCCGCCGACCCCGACGCCGACGAACTGCCCGAGGAAAGCGCCCGACTTGGTGAAGCGAAGAATGTTTCGCCCGTCGAAGGCTGTGGTGACGAGCGAATCGTCGGGCGCGATCGTGATGCCGATCGGGCCGTTGAGCCCGCCAACACCGGTCGCCACGAGGATCGAGACGGCCCCGGCGAAGGTGCGCTGGATAATCCGGTCGTTGAGGCGAGACGACACGTACATCGTGCTCGTGGTCTTGTCGAGCACGATCCCCGAGGGCCCGTCGATCCCCTGAGTGCCGATCACCGCGTCGGAGACATACGCGCCCGTCGCGGCGTTAAACTTGAGCACCTTGTCGGAGAGGTAACTGCAGACGTACGCGCCGCCCGCGCCGTCGAACTTGATGTCGTAGGGCCCGTCGAGCCCGCCCGCGCCAGCCGCGATGAACGTGCCCAGGAACGCTCCGTCCGACGCCCGGTACTTGAGCACCAGGTCATTGGAATAGCTGCAAACATAAAGGATGCCGTCAGGACCGAACGTGATGCCCGTCGGGTTGAGAAGCCCGCCCACGCCAGCCGCGACGAACACGCCGAGCGGCTGACCGGTGATGCCGTTGTACTTCAAGATCTGGTTCGTGACGTAGCTGGCGAGATAGAGGTTCCCGTCGAGCCCGTACGCGCTGCCCCACGTTTGCTTGAGCGGAGTAATCCCAGTCCCGACAAAGTGATCGATGACTATGCCCGACGGCCATTCGTAGCGGATCACACGGTCTCCGGTGTAATCGCTGATGAGCACGCTCTTCTGAGCGAGCGCGGGCGACACCAACGCGATCGAAGCGGACGCTGCGAGCAACAAACTCTTTGTACAGATCTTCATCGTTCTCTCCCAAATATTGAAATGGACGACTCTCTCCAGACGAAACTACCCAGACTAGGGTTTTCTCTGGCTCGTGTCAATGAGACACTAAGTCCTTTTTTTAGAAGCAGTTATCGCCTCATGCACGCCCGGCAGCCGAGCACGCTGCCGACCCGTCGAGCCCAAACGAACGCGCACACGACAGACGAGAACTCACGTCTCGTCGGTGTCGCTGGCGTCGGCCCCCGCTGTTGCGGCCTCACTCGGCCCCGCCAGAGCCTCCGCTTCGGCACACTGTTTTTCATAGCGTGTTCGTGCTCCGCGGTGGTCCATGAGGAAGAGCACGCGCGATTCCGAGGCCGGGCCAGCGACCTGCGTCAATCGCTTGCGCGCGTATCCAAGGTCGGTGCGGCGCGAGACGTGGATCAAAACCAGCGCCTGGGCCTCCAGAACCCCCAGCCACTCGGCGATGTCCTCGACGTGCAGGTGCATGCCGACCTTGGCGCGGTCGCGGTGCTCGGGCTCGAAGAACGTACACTCGCTGATGACGATCTGGGCCTTGCGCACGTCCTCGCGAACCAGATGAGGCCCCGGCTGGGTGTCGCCGAGGTAGGCCAGGATCGGGATGTTGAGCGTGCGTGTGATCTCCACGCCGCGTTCCTTGAGCTCGCGAAGTTTTTCCTGCGGGAAGTCGGTGAACTCGGGCTTGAGCTTGCTGCGCTTTTCATACACCGAATAGCCGAAGCTGGGGCAGGTGTGCTCGGTCGGGAAGCCGCGCAGGAAGATGTTGTTCTTGATCTGCACCTCGCCCTCGGGCTGCAGCGGCACGAGCTCGTAGGGCGTGCGCTGGCGTTCGAGGTCCACGAACCCAGACATCATGCGCTGGATATCGAGGACGATGCGGGCGTCGCAGACGATCTTGGCCGTGCCCATGCCTTGGAAGCGGCGCTGCGAGCAGAAATACGCCAGCGAGCCCGAGTGGTCCATGTGCCCGTGGCTAAGCGCGAGAAACTTGCTGGGCAGCATGGCGCGCGGGCACGAGCCGATGTCAAACCCGAGGTCGAGTTCTGGGATCTGCAGGCAGGTTGCTTCGCCAGCGACGGAGGTGCCGATGACGCGGTACGGCGGGATGTAGAGGAAACCGAGCGAGCCCTCACGAGGCGGCGGCTTGGGGAGCATGAGGAAGCCTCCTGGGCCGAGCTTTCGCTCGGCTGGAAATGAGATGTTCGAGGCGATGATAGGCGGGAGGTCAAGGACGCCTTGGCGGCCTGTACCACGGCAGCTGAGCTCGGCTTCATCTCAGAACACCGATTCCGCCAGCGATGGAACCGCTGCGAGTTCGCGCTCAGAGCCCGCACACAACCTGCACGACCTGCGCGATCGGACGCCCCGCCCGGGACAGCACTAATTTCGTGCCAATGAGACCGGTTCGCGCCGATCTCAGCGGCACGAAGTCAGTGCCGCCGCGCCGGACTAGAGTTTTGAGTAAGAGGAGAATCTCATGTCGAACCCCACACGCTCCCCCTCCATCGCTTCCATCGTCGTCGGAACCGACTTCACCTCATGCTCGGGGGTCGCGCTCGGGCAGGCCATCCGCATCGCCGCGTGGTCCCAGGCCGAGGTCCACGTCGTCCATGTGATCGACACGACCGTGGTGATCGAGCTTGAAGCCGCTCTCTCTCCGTTCCAGCAGGGGCTGCGCGATGGGCTGACCAAAGACGCCGAGAGAGCGTGGGCCGACTTTGCCAAGGACATTCCCGGCGCGGCAGGGCTGCCGATCGAGGTCTCCATCAACAACCGCATCGTGGGCATCCTGCGGCGTGCTCGCGAGGATAAGGCCGACCTGATTGTGATGGGCGCGTTCGGGCATTGCGCGCCAGATGTGGGCATGGGCACCGTGGCCACCGCCTGCGTGCGCAACAGCATGACTGATGTGCTGCTGGTGCGGGACGCGTTGTCTCAGAAGGGGACCGCGCCCTTCAAGACCATCGTCGCGGCGGTGGACTTTTCGCCGACTTCGCTGCGAGCCGTGGAGCGGGCGGCGATGTTCGCCGCGAAGGACCGGGCGGAATTGCACGTTTTGCATGTGTGCCAAGATCCGTGGCAAACACTGCACCTCGGGGCACCGACTCCGCCGAACCCTGTGCCTGCGCAGAAGCAGTACCGCGCCGGGCTGGAGCGCCGGCTGGCCGAGTTCTGTCGCCCGGCGCTCGAGCCGCACGAGGCGCTGCAGAGCACAGTGGCGATCTACGACTACGCCGGGCACCGCTCGGGGATCACCGAGTTCGCGGGCAAGTTGAGGGCCGACCTGATCGTGCTGGGCACGCGAGGACGGACCAACCTTCGCGACCTGCTGCTGGGCAGCACGGCGGAGAAAACGCTGGCGGAATCCAAGTGTTCGATCCTCGCGGTCAAGCCCGACGGCTTCGAGCATCCGCTGGCGGCGGACGAAACGCCCGCGGCGGTGCCGATGCAGCAGATGTCGTGAACGGGACACCGCCAGCACGTCGCTGCGATGGACCAGAGGAGATCGTTCATGAAGGTTGCCGTCTTTTCCAGCAAGCCCTATGAGAGGCCCTTCCTGGACGGCGCGAACGCCGCGCCAGCTCGCGCGGGCACGCTCACGCAGCACGAACTGGTGTACCTCGACGTGCCGCTGTCGGCGGCCACGGCGGAACTCGCCCGCGGCTGCCCCGCCGTCTCGATCTTTGTGGGCGACGACGCCTCCGCGCCCGTGCTGCAAGCGCTCTACGCCGGGGGCACGCGCGTCCTGAGCCTGCGCTCAGCGGGCTTCAACCATGTGGACATCGCCGAGGCGGATCGACTCGGGCTCGCCGTGCTGCGCGTCCCCGCGTACTCGCCTCACGCGGTGGCCGAGCACGCCGTGGGTCTGATGCTCACGCTCAACCGCAAGTTCCACCGCGCCTTCAACCGCGTCCGCGAGCAGAACTTCGCGCTCGACGGCCTCATGGGCTTCGACATGCACGGCAAGGCCGCGGGCGTGATCGGCACGGGCAAGATCGGCGAGGTGGTGTGCCGAATCCTCACCGGCTTCGGTTGCCGCGTGCTGGCGAGCGACCCGCTGAAGAACCTCGTGTGCGGGTCAATGGGCGTCGAGTATGTCTCGCTAGCGGACCTCTACGCGCGGTCGGACATTATCTCGCTGCACTGCCCGCTCAACCCCGCGACCAAGCACCTCGTCAACGCCGCCGCGCTCGCGGCGATGAAGCGTGAGGTCATGCTCATCAACACGAGCCGCGGCGCGGTGATCGACACGCGGGCGCTGATCGCGGCTCTCAAGCGCGGCCGGGTCGGCTCGGTAGCCTTGGACGTCTACGAGGAAGAGGGCGACCTGTTCTTTAAAGACCTCTCCGCCGAGGTGGTGCAGGACGACGTCTTCGTGCGGCTGATGTCCTTCCCAAACGTGCTCATCACCGCTCACCAAGGCTTCTTCACCCACGAGGCATGCACGGCGATTGCACAGACGACGATCACCAACGTGACGGACTTCGAACGCGGCGAGGTCAACGAGGCCAACCTCGTGAGCACCCGGCTGATCGCGTCGGCCGGAAAAAGCGGCTGAATGCCGCTGTCCGGGCTCGAGAGGTGGCGCCAACTTTGTACCAACGAGATCGGTTCTCACCGATCGCACCGTCTTGGTTTCTTCCACACCCTCGACAGCGGGCTGACCCACTGACTCATCTCGCGTTCCGTTCACACAGCCCGCCTTTGTCACAACGACCCGGGCCCGGCCGTGGCAACTGAACGTGCGAGGGGTAACTTGGCTTGATCGTTTCGCACCTTTATCAACTTCTCTTTATACAGCAGCGTGATCATGTACTCATAGCTCGCCATGAGGCTCGCCAGGTGCCAGCCTGCGCCGCCGTCGAGGAACCCGAGCCGCGCGAAGTACATGTACACGAAGCGGATTGTGCCCTTGAGAGGCAGGCGTGGCCAGAGCTCGCGGCGGATCCACTGCCGGTAGCGCAGCTTGTCCTTGAAGAGCTTGGGCGCGGGGGCTTCTTTACTCTGGCCGGTCGCCATCTTGATCCACTC
>Ga0105048_10003426_pt1 | contig 25966 bp, 18 predicted proteins | sample MAT05_FD_78382 | JGI IMG/M metagenome (GOLD analysis project Ga0105048, IMG submission 78382) | Freshwater microbial communities from Lake Fryxell liftoff mats and glacier meltwater in Antarctica - MAT-05 | ecosystem: Environmental > Aquatic > Freshwater > Ice > Liftoff microbial mat | place... | reverse complement strand
CTCGCACACGATCTCGACAAGGACGCGGCGGCGCTCGTGCATCGCGCGACGATCGCAATGGGATCGAACTTGCTCGCCGACATCGCCGATCCGTTGCGACCGGCGGACTGGCCGGCGGCCCAGCCGTGGCCACAGCGCGCAGTGCCGAAGCCGGCGGCCGTCGAAGAGAAGCGCGCGACTGCGGTCACGCCCTTCGTCGTACGCGCCCCGCCGCAGCCGCGAGCGCGCAGCGGTGGCAAGGCGGCCCTCGCCGCGGCGGGCGCTGCGATCATCGCGGGCGGCTTGACGTTCGGCGTGGTGCGGATCGTCGGCGTCGCGGCGCCGGCCGAAGCCGCACCGACGAACCACGAGATCGAGGTCGTCGCTGCGGCCGATCCGACGGCAGGCGCAGGCGTGGGCGCGACGGCCACATGGGACGCGCAACCTGCGGCGGTCATCGCGGAACTGCCGTCACCGGCGCCCACAGTGATCCCGGCTCCCCCACTCGCCGAGGTCGATCCGGCGGCCGCATCGAAACCAACACTCGCGACGGAACGTTCGAAGACGAAGCGGCGCAAGAACGAGCCCGTGCCGAAGACCACACCCGGCACATCACCGACGAACGGGGCTCCAGGAACGAATGCACCGAAAGGCGATCCGTCGCCCTCGGACAGCAAGCCGACCGATGTGAAGACGGTCGACCCGAAGCCGCCAGCGTCACCGCGCGACCTGAAAGATCCTTTCCCGAAGAAATAATGTACGCTTGAGGCCATTCATCTTCTGTGGCGAGCTCCAATGATCAGCGTGTGACCGGCAGTTCCACCATGGTGGCCGGATCCGACATGGCGGCGCCCCGCCAGGCGACCGGACGCGGTGGGGCTGCCGTCGGCACGCCTGTGCCCGGAACGCCGGTCCCGGGCGCGCCGTCGCACGTCGCCCCGACGCACTCGAGCCCGATCCTGGCGTCCCCATCGGTGGCCTACGACCTCGTCGGCACGGTGCTCGCCGACCGCTATCGCATCCTCAAGAAGCTCGGCGAAGGCGGGATGGGCACCGTCTATCTCGCCGAGCACACGACGATCAACAAACGCCTCGCGATCAAGGTGCTGTCGCCGGAGTACAGCCACAAGCAGGACTTGGTCGACCGCTTCCTGCAAGAGGCCCGCGCGGCCTCGATGATCGAGCAGGAGAACGTCGTCGAGATCACCGACTTCGGCTCGACTCCGGGTGGCTCGGTGTTCTTCGCGATGGAGTTCCTCAATGGCGAGGACCTCGCGGGCACGATCAAGCGCGAGGGCCCGCTGCCGTGGGCGCGCGTCCGCGTGATGATGCTGCAGGTGTGCACGGCGCTCAGCGCTGCACACGCCGCCGGCATCATCCATCGCGACATGAAGCCGGAGAACTGCTACCGCATCAAGCGCGGCATCAACGAGGACTTCATCAAGGTCCTCGATTTCGGCATCGCGAAGGTCCAGAGCGACGAAGGCGACGGCGGCAAGGGCCTCACGCGTACCGGCATGATCTTCGGCACGCCCGAGTACATGTCGCCCGAGCAGGCGAAGGGAGAGAAGGTCGATCATCGCGTCGACATCTACGCCGCCGGCGTGATCCTCTACGAGCTGCTCACGGGTCGCGTGCCGTTCACGGCCGACACGTTCATGGGCATCCTGACCAAGCACATGTTCGAGGCCCCGCCGGCGCCGAGCATGGTGGCGCCCGACTGCGCGGTGCCGCTGGACGTCGAGGCGATCATCCTCAAGGCGCTGCAGAAGGACCGCGAGTACCGGTTCCAGAGCATGGCCGAGATGGCGCGTGCGATCGAAGCGGTGGGCACCGGCGCGATGCCGGTCGTCGTCATGCGCGAGGACGTCAATGCGCCGCGCTCGGGGCAGATTCGCTTCGCGAACAACTCGACCGCGATCCAGCTCGACGGTGATCCTCTCGATCCGCCGCCGCGCTCGCGTGCGGGGCTGTTCGTCGGGCTCGGCGTCGGTGCTGCTGTCGTCGGGCTCGGTGGGTTCTTCGCGATGGGTGGTGGCTTCGGCGGCGACGACACACCCGCGCCGGCCACGAACCCTGTTCCGGTCGTCGTCGCGAAGGCGGACGTCCCGGACGATCCGGAGACGAAGGCTGCAGTCCCCGCGCCCGCCCTCGCGCCCGATGCTGCGACGGTCGAGGTGACGGTCGCGTGCGGTGGTCTCAAGGCCGAAGTTCGCAGCGACACGGACGACGGCCTGCTCGGCTACGCCGATACCCCGATCAAGCTGACGCGCGGCACGACAGCCCTGCCGGTGCGTCTGCGCGCCGAGGGCTATCAGGATCTGCTCGTCGAGATCACGCCCGATGCGAGCAAGACGATCTCGGCATCGCTCTCGCCGCTCGCTGCGGTCGAGGTCGATCCCGACGGCAAAAAGCCGCACGGCACGAAGAAGCCGGTCAAGGGCACCAAGCCCGACAAGGGGACGAAGCCCGACAAGCCGGTCGGTCCCGTGTCGACGCCGACCAAGCCGCCGGTCGAGCCGCCGACCAAGCCCGACAAGCCGGTGGATCCGAAGAAGCCGTCGAACGGCTCACCAGATCTCAAGGATCCGTTCGGCGGCCACTGAGCCGCCCAGCGGGGCCGTTCAGATCGCGCTGGGGCGTGGCATGTCGAGCGCCGCAGCGTAGTACCCGATGATGCCGCACGCGTCCTGGGCGATCCACGGCGCGGGCACCCGGGGATTGAAGCGCCAGAACTTCGAGGGCGCGCGCCAGTGCTGACGTAGTGTCGCGACGAGCGAGAACGTCTCGACGCAGACCGCCCAGCAGTCGTGCGCGTGGTGTAGCCAGTCCTCTTGTTCACCGGTCCACGCGTCGATCCAGCGGCTCGCGAGCCGACGGTAACGCGTGGTGCCCTGGGCCATCGCGAACGCGCGACACAGCGAGCCGTAGCCGCGCCACGCCGCACTCGATTGCACCCGCGCAGGGATGAGTGTCCCCATGAAAGAGTGCAGGCCGGTTGCCGCGTGGAATCGCTGCGTGGCGCACAGCTCGTCGAGCGCGCGCGTCTCGGGCTCGGACAATGGACTCGGTCCGAAGTACGTCGCGTCTCCGGGAGTGGCCGAGCCCGCACCGGGCAGCGCGAGTCGACGCTTGCCTGCGGGTAGCGGATAGTTGCGGTTGAGGTCGACGCCGTTGCTGTTCGCACGCAAGCTCGTAAGCGGACCGAGACCGGCTTTCTCCCATGTGCGGCGATAGCCGTCGGGATTCAGGCACGGCACGATCCACACCTCTGCACGCTCACGCAGCGCGCGGACGCTCGCATCGTCGCTCGTGAGGTGCTCGATCAACCCGAGCGCGACCAGACCGCTCACCCACTCGACACCGTGGATGTTCGCGGTGCACAAGAGACGTACAGGCGTGGTGCTCGACGACGGCATGCGCACCGCGTCGATCGACTCGCCGTCGACGCTCGTGCCGATCGTCTGCAGCTCGGCGCGCGACTGCTCGGCGAGCGCCCGCACTCGCGCCGCCCGATCGGCGGGCGCGAGGTAGGGCGCGACGATCTCGAGCGAGCTCACGGCGCCGAGGCCGGGTCCGCACCTTCGACCGACGTTGCCGCCGGCAGCTCGGCTTCGGGCACGCCGTCGGGCAGCAGCTCGGTGCTGCTGTCGGCGGGTACGTCCGCGGTCGCGTCGCTCGTGTCGGTGGCCTCCGAACCCGTCGCGTCCGTCTGCGCCGGATCGACGGTGAGCAGGGTGACCTCGGCCGTGACGCCGTCGATCACGACGCCGCTGCCGAACGCACGCGCGAGGCGAGCCCAGCTCCTGCGCCCGATCTGGAACTCGGTGTCGCGATCACCGACGGTGAGGTTGCGGACCGACTTGCCGGTGAGGCCGGTGCGATCGGCGAGCAGGTCACGGATGTCCGCGGCCTTTTTCGCATGACTGCGTCCGACCGACAGCCGCACGTTCACCCAGTCGTCGTCGACGTTCGACGAGACGTCGGCACCGAAGTCGTCGCGCGCGCGCGTCGGCTCTGGTTCTGGCTCGGGCTCGGCCGACGCCGGATCCTCGAAGTCGCGGTAGTTGAAGTGCGTCGCCCAGACCTCCCAGAAGTCCTTGTGCGGCGGCACCATCAACGCGGGCGGCGGCGGCTCGGCGTCGACCTTCTTCTTCTTGCGCCGACGACGGCGACGCTTGGGGCGTTGCTCGTCGTCCGCGCCGGTGCCCGACGTCTCCTCGGAGTCGCCTTCGGTGTCGTCGCCACCGTCGCCACCGTCGTCGTCGCCGTCGTCCTCCGCATCGCCGGCTGCGTTCGCGTCGGTCGATGCCGCTGCGGCCGGCTCGACGCGATCGCTCGCGCTCAGATCCTCGAGCTCGACCTCTTCCGCGAGCGTGTCGAGCACGCCGCGTCGTCGGGCCTTGAGCGTGAAGTCGTCGAGCTCGTCGATCTCGCCGAACTGGTCGCGGACGAGCTGCAGCTCGGATTCGTCGATGTCGACGAGGATCTCGTCTTGCCCCGCGGGGCGCTGCGGCACGACGACCTGCTGCGGCGCGGCGGCCGGCTCGGCAGCACCGCCGCCACGCCGACGACCACGTCGCCGACGTCGTCGACGTCCGCGTTCGTTCGGATCGTCGGACTGCGCCGCGGCGTCGCCTTCGGTCTCTTCGCCGTCGTCGTCTCCGTCGTCCTCGGCACGCGCCGCAGCCGGCTCGGCGGCTGCAGCCTGCGGGCGCGCATTCGCTTCCGCGCCGGGTGCTCCGGGTCCAGTGCCGCGACCTCGGCGGCGTCGCCGGCGTCGTCGACGGTTCGGATCGCCATCGCCCGTCTGTGCGCCGGGATTCGCGTCGTCTCCCATCGCGCCGTCGGGCGTCGCGACCGCGAGCTCGTCGCCCGACTCGCCGTTGTTGTCCTCGCCGATCGCGTCGTCACCCGCTGCCTCGAGCGACGGTGCCTCGGAACCCGCCGACGTCTGCGTGGCGCCGTCCGTCGGACCACCGACGTGCTCGCGATCGCGGCGACCACGACGGCGACGACGACGACGACGTTGGCCGTCCGGTCCGACGCTCTCGTCTTGGCCGTGGTCTGCGCCTTGGTCTGGGCTCTGGCCTTGGTCTGGGCCATCGCTCATCACGGGATGCGTGCCCGAAGCGTCGCCGTCGAGGACCTCATCGTGCTCGCCAGTGTCGTCCGCGGCACCTTCGGCCCGGACCTCGGCCTGCGGCGCGCGCTCGGCTGCGTCCTGACGCGGCGGCCGGGCCTCGTCGACGCCACCGCGTTCGCGATCACGCCGACCCTCGCGGTCACGACGATTGCGGCGGGGCTCGCCCCCGGGTGCGCGCTCGCCCTCGGGCGTGCTGCCCTGCGACGTCGCGAGCGACGGATCCTGCGGAGCGTCGCTGCGCGGTCGGTCGTCGGTCGGTCGGTCGTCCCGCGGTCGGTCGTCCCGCGGCCGGTCGTCACGAGATCGACCACCACCACGACCCTCGAAGCGCCCCGCGGGTCGCTCTTCGCGGCCGCCACCGCGTCCTCGATCGCGCCCACCGGCACCACCACCGCGCCCACGATCATTGCGCTCCCAGCGACCCTGACCGGGCTCCTGCTCCGCGACCGTGCCGGCCTCGTCGGAGGTCGCGAGCAGACTCGGCCGTCGCGTGCGCTGGGCCATCGCTTGCTCGAGCAAGAACGCGATGACCCGCTCGCCGCGCGGATCCTTCATCAGGTTGCGTGCGAGCAGCGTCCACTCGGGCGACACGAGCTCGGGGAACAGCCGCGAGACATGATCGAGCTTCAGCTCGCTGCGCTGCGCCTGCAGAGCGTCGCCAGGCGGCAGCTGTTTCTCGGTGAACGTGATCGTCGGGTACTGCAGCTTGAGGTAGTAGAAGTTGCCGAGCTCGCTCGCAGCGATGAGGCTGATCGCCTGACCGGCACGGCCCGCGCGACCGGTGCGACCGGTGCGGTGAACGTAGCTCTCGGCGTTCTCGGGGAACGAGTAGTTGAAGACGTGGCTGATGTGCGAGATGTCGATGCCACGGCTCGCGACGTCGGTCGCGACGAGAAAGCGCAATCGACCTTCGCGCATCCAGCCGAGCACGCGCTCGCGCGCCGCTTGGGTCAGGTCCGACGACAGCGGCTCGGCGGCGAAGCCTTCGCGCTGCAGCACCGACGCGACGAGGTTGACCTCTTCGCGGGTGTTGCAGAACACCAGCGCCGTTGCGGGCTCTTCGACCGCGATGACGTCGAGCAGATCGCGGGTCTTCACCGAGCTCGACACCGAGTAGTAGGCGTGGTCGATCGCCGCAGCGGCGACGTCGTCACCGGAGAGGCGCAGCGCGACCGGCGAGCGCATGTAGCGACGCGCGATGCGTTCGATCTCGGTCGGCACCGTCGCGGAGAACAGCGTCGTCTGCCGCTCGCGCGGGCAGGCCTCGAGGATCGCGTGGATGTCCTCGAGGAAGCCCATCGAGAGCATCTCGTCGGCCTCGTCGAGGACGACCATGCGCACGCGCGACAGATCGAGCGATTTTCGGCGAATGTGATCGAGCACGCGACCGGGTGTGCCGACGACGGCGTGCACGCCGGTGCGAAGCGCCGCGAGTTGGGGCTGCATCGCAGTGCCGCCGTAGATCGGCAGCGGTACGAGCTCGCCGTGGCGTGCGAGCCGGGTCAGCTCGTCGCAGACCTGCTTCGCGAGCTCGCGCGTCGGCGTGAGCGCGATGAGCTGCACGCCGGTCTCGGCCGCGTCGCCGGGCTCGAAGCGTGCTGCCAACCACGGCACACAGAACGCTCCGGTCTTGCCGGTGCCGGTCTGCGACTGCACGAGCACGTCGTGACCTGCGACGATCGGTGCGAACGTGGCGGCCTGCACCGGCGTCGGCTTGGTCCAGCCGAACTCGGCGATCGCATCGCGCAGCGTCTGCGGTAGATCGAACGCGTCGAACGATGTCGGCGCGGGCGGCCCTGCGTCGGTGTCGCCGGATTCGTCGGCGGTGCCGAGGGTTGTTGCGACGTTCGGCTCAGCGTCCGGCGCGGTGGAGGGAAGGGAATCGCGCGACAATTCGGTCGCGCCCTCCGGCGATGCATCGCCGGGGTCGTGGATATGGGACATTTGCTTGCGTCCTAGAGCGCGAGCAACTCACGGCGTGCCTGTTCTTCGTTGGCGACCAGCGACAGGTGTTCGTGCAGCCGGCCGGCGACATGTTCGAGATGCTTTGTGCTCTCGATGTCGCCGCGTGCGGCGCAGGCCGTTCGAGTCTCGCGGATGAGGTTGGAAACGACATCGTTCTGGGGGTCATTGGCCCGCTGGTGCGGGGACCGCTCGGTCAGCGCCACGACCCGATCGCGAAGGAGCTTGATGCGGTAGGCACAGTCGATCTCTTCGGGCGGGAGGCCCGATGTCTGCTGTGCAAGGCCTTTTGAAATGCCGACGACCCCCCAGAGGATCGCCCCGACAGCCCCCACGATACGGATCAATGATTGGATCCGTGCCGATCGGGGTGGTTGCGGACCTTGATTCAGTGCGACTGCAGTGTCCGGTACCCGCGCGTGTCGGTCAAGTGCTGGTCGCGCGCGTCAGGTCATGCGAGGAGAGGGTGCGTTGGCGCACGGATTGGCCGATTGGGCGAGTCAGCCCGGACACTCGCCCGCACCTGGATCGAGGCGTGCGTTGAACCGGACCTGGCCGACCTGGCTCGCGGACAGCGTTTGCCCGCTGAGGAGTCGGCGAATGCGGCACGCCTGCGGCTGCTCGTCCGCAGGCTGGAGGCACTCGCCGATCGCGTTGAGGTCGACCGTGCGGCGCGCCGGGTCCGGATCGGCCATGCGGCCGGGGTGTTCGACGCTGCGCCAGGAGCCGCGATCCAGCGGGACTATCTGCGCGCGAGGATCGAAGCCCGTGAGATCGAGGGTGACGAGTTGGCCGCTCGAGAGGACGAGATCACGTTCCATGCTGTCGACCTCGGTGAGATCGATGACGCTGATCTCCGCGGGCCCGCCGCGGGAGCCCGACAGCGGTAGCGCGGTCAGCAAGTAGACGCCGGGATCGAGCGGCAGCACGTAGCCGCCTTGGCGACCGGTCGTCGGATCGAAGTACGTCTGCACCTCGTGAAAGTAAGGACCGACCTCGGTCGCGTCGCTCTCGCCCGGCATGCGCAGTCGCTCAGCGCGAACGATCGCACCCTCGGAGCCGCAGTCGATCGCCTCTTCGCCGCACGTCGTTCCGTCGAGGACGATGCGCCCGCGGACGAGCACGCGTCGCTCGAGCTTGATTTCCTGCGGCGCCTCGCTGCCGTCGACATCGATCTTCGCGGTCCCCGACTGGAACAGACTACCCATCGGCGACTCGAGTCGCAGCTCGTACTCGCGCGGCGATCCGTCCTTACGCGCGGCGAGATCGAGCGCCGTACACGTCGCGTCCGAGACCGCGGCCGAGCAGTCCATCTGGCGGCGGATGCCACCCACGACACCGGAGGGCCCTGTGTCCGGTGGTTGACAGTCGGCGTCGTCCCACGCGGCGAGGTCGGCCGTGTCGAGTACCAAGCTCGCGCTGACCGTCGCGGTCAGCTCGCCCGTCGTCGTGCGCCCGTCGCACGACGACAGCTGCGTCGGCTCGGTGCTCGCGACATCGGCCGACGCGGGCAAGCAGGCGACGTCGCAGCACTTGAACTCCTGGGTGCCGGCGCCGAGCAGCGAGACCGGCGCACCGACGAGCTGCAGTGATAGCGGCTTCGAAGCGCCCCAGTCGGGCACGCAGAGGTCCTTCGGCACGTTTGCCGACGGATGCGTCACGCCGAGCATCAGCGGCGCGACCGAGGCATCGAACGTGTAGCTCAGCGACGCGATGGGTCCGGGCGGCGACGCCGAGACCGTGAACGAGCGGACATAGCCGATGTTGTCGACGTTGTTCTCGCAGTAGGTGTAGACGTTCGCAGCGAACTTGCCGACGTTCTCGTCGTCGCTCGGATCGTCGGCGAGGTCCGGCAACGTGACGATGCTGCCGCTGTCCGCGGCCCGCCCGGCGAGCGCGAGCACGCACTGACCGGCGTCGGGGCTCGTCTCGGTGTCGCAGAACTGCTCGCCCTCGATACAGCCGGCGTCGCTCGTGCACTGCGCGGGGCGGTCTTCGATCGCCACGCCGTCGATCGCGTGCACGCCGAGCCGTGGTGGTGTGTCGTCGGCGGTGCCGGCGGTGTCGGCGTGGCGGATGTTGAGCGGCACACCGCCGAGCCAGGCGAGCCGCTCGAGCGACTCGCCGTCGATCATCGCGAGCCGGCCGGTCAGCTCGAGCGCGCAGCGCTCCTGGTACGCGTAGGTGAACGCGAACTGCGGGTTGCCGATCGCGGTACACAGCCCGAGCTCTTCGACGCAGAAGTTCGGGTCCGTCGGCACGCACGCCGTACCGGTGTTGTCGAGGTCGCAGCAGTCGGTGTCGGCGATGCAGGTCGTCGCCATACCGTCGTCGTCTACGGGCGGGACGAGCTGCGGCGGCACGAGCATCTGCAGCACCGGCGCGCCGTCGTCCGGGATGGTGCGCCACACGATGAAGCCACCGCCCTCGAACGCGGGTGGCTGAATATCGTCCGGGTGATATCGCGGCCAGCGGACGAGCGTCGGCAGCAGGGTGGGGACCTCGCTCGTCGCGTCGACGGTCGGGTAGTCGAGGCGTGGCGGCAGCAGGGGAGGTCGGGCGAAGCGCGAGGCCTGACTCAGCTCGATCGCGCCGGTGAGCAGGCCGGGGATCAGCGGCGGCGTCGGGCTCTCGGCATCGGCGAGCACCTCGAGCGCGAAGGTCTGCTCGAGCTCCGACGCGCGCAGGCCGAGTCGCGACTGCGTCACGTCCATCTCCTGATCGCAGCCACCGACCTCCGTACGGAAGACGACGTTGCCGCCGACCAGCTCCTGGATGTCGAAGCCGAGATCGGCGATAGGAGGTACGTTGCTGTTGGGCACACAGATGCGTGTGTCCGGCGCGCAGATCTCGTCTTCCTCTGCGCAGTCGTCGTCGCTCACGCACTCCTGCGGATCCGGCAGCGCTGCGAGCGTGCTGCACCCCAGCGCCGTGACGAACAGGGCAGGGGCAAGCCGTCTCACTCCCCGGCCTCCTCGCAGGCACACTCGGCATCGACGTCGGTCAGGTCGCGGCACTCGTAGACGTAGTCGATCGTCGCGTATGTCGCTCCGGCCGCGAGATCGGGGACGCCGGGCTGCTCTGCGCCGAAGACAGGATCGCCATCCTGCTCGAATGCCTCGCCGTCGTTGCCGAACGCGGGGGGTCGAAAAAACGGTCGATCGGTGACCATGAACCGAAGCGTGTGCATCCCGGGTGCGAGCTGACGACCGGCCTGGTTGCACAGGTCGAGGCCGCGATTCGGCGAGGGATCGGCGAGCTGGAACACCGTGAGGCCTCCGGGGTCGCGGCCGTTCGGCGGCGCCGTGCGGTCATTGAGCGCTTCGTTGCCGTCGCTGATCCGCTCGCCGGCGCGACCAGGTTCCCAGTAGCGATCGTACGCGATGGCGTCCCACGGATAGTCGACGGCGAGATCCGGGTCGAGCAGCGCGACGCCGAACAGCGTGTCCTTCGCACGATCCCCTTCGCGATCGGCATCCTCCGCGTAGATCTCGAACCTCGTGATCGCGCGCCGATCACCACCCGGGCTCGGGCACACGCAGAAGTCCCCGTCGGCCGGGCGCACGAGCCCCGACGCTCGCGTTCGCATGACCTGCGGACAGAATGCGTCGTCGAAGTCGCCGTTGGGATCTTCAGGGTTGCACAGCTCGTCCATCTGCGCGGTGATGGGCGCTCGCTGGACGATGCGCACGGCGCTCTCGTTCTCGAGGCCGCTCTCGAACCGGATGTCGCGGTCAGGCAGGATGCACGCCGCGAGCGCGATCACGCTCCCGATTCCGCGGCGGACCGCGTTCATGCCTCCTCCTCGAGGCAGTTGCAGCTCGCATCGGGGTCGTCACCGTCGACGCAACGAAAGACATAGTCTGCGATCGCATACGTCGCACCGCCTGGCAGATCGGGGACGCCGATCGACGCCATCTCGATCGGCACGCGCACGAGCTCGCCGTCGGCGTTGCGCTCTGGCTGCCCCTCGTCGAGAACCACCTCGCGGTACCACGGGCGATCGGTGACGACGAGTCGCAGCGAGTGCAGCCCCGGATCGAGCTTGCCTGCGGGGTTGCCGTTGCACAGGTCCACCCCGGTCTCGGCGCCGAGCGTCCAGCGGCGCACGAGTGGCTCAGGCCGCTCGATCGCATTGCTGTAGCTGTTGAACCCGAGGTTCACGTTGGCGGCGGGCACCGTCGCCGGAAGCAGGTTCGTATACGCGACGTACTCCTCGGGATCGACTGTCGCAGCTGGCATGTCGAGCAGCAGTGCCCCGAAGATCGAGTCCTTTGGTCGACCGTCGTCGAGATCCGGATCCTCGACGTAGATGTCGAAGTAGCTGAGCGCGTTGCCGTCCTTACCGGGACACACGCACAGCGGCGCCGCGGGATCGATCGCGCCGAACGGGAGCGTTTCGGGGACGAGCGGACACGCCGTCAGCTCGGTCACGGACGCAAGCTTGCACGCCGCATCGGCCTCCTCCGTCACCGCGATCGACTGCAACAGCCGTACGGTCCCCGGATTGACCGCGTCACCCTGCACCTTCAGGTTCGTGTCGGGCACGATGCACGCGCCCAACCCGAGCGCCGCAACAGCCGACACGATCCGGTGGCCACTACGCCACGCCACCGTCTTTGCCTTCCTTCTCCAGGTGACGAAAGATCGTCCGCGGATCCACACCCAGATCCCGCGCCGTCTTGGTCCGATTGCCACCGTTGAGCGCGAGCGCACGATTGATGTACTCGCGCTGCCACGCCTCGCGGGCATCGATGAGCGGCATGATCAGTTGATCGTCGACCTTCGCGCCCTCGGGCGCCTCGAGGTCCAGATCCTTCGCCGTGATCTGCACGCCGTCCGCGAGCACCAGCGCCTTTTTGATCAGGTTCTCGAGCTGCCTGATGTTGCCCGGCCACCCGAACTTCATCATCGCGTACGCAGCCGACGCGGTGAACGCCTTCGCGGCATCGATCTCGCGGCTGTACTCTTTTGCGTAGCGCTTCACCAGATAGCGGGCGATGAGCATCACGTCGTCGCCGCGCTCGCGCAGCGGCGGCAGCTCGACGCCGATCACGTTGAGGCGGAAGAACAGGTCCTCGCGGAACCGACCCGTGCGGACCTCCTCGGCGAGCTCGCGGTTCGTCGCCGCGACGACGCGCACGTCGATCGGCATCGTCTTGGTGTCGCCGACGCGCTGGATCTGCCGCTCCTGCAGCACGCGCAGCAGCTTCACCTGCAGATGCAGCGGCAGCTCGCCGACCTCGTCGAGGAAGATCGTGCCCTTGTCCGCCGCCTGGAACTTGCCGATCTGGGTCGCGATCGCGCCGGTGAACGAGCCCTTGAGGTGGCCGAACAACTCGGACTCGATCAGGTTCTCCGGAATCGCCCCGCAATTGACCGTGATGAACGGGCCCTTCCCACGCGGTGAGCGGTTGTGGACCTCGCGCGCGATGAGCTCCTTGCCGGTGCCCGTCTCGCCGGTGATGAGCACGGTGATGTCGGTGCCCGCGACCTTCTCGACGCGGTTGTACACCTCGATCATCTGCGGACAGCTGCCGATGATCTCGCCGAACTTGAACTGCTCGAGCCGCTCGGCGAGCTCGGCCGACTCTTCGCGGAGCTCGACGAGCAGGCCGGCGTTCTTGATGAACAGCGCTGCTTGCGATGCGAACAGCTTGAGCATCTCGAGCTGCTCGGCCTTGAACAGGTCGCGCACGTCGTTGTTGCCGACGTAGATGAGCCCGAGCAGCTCGCCGCGCACGATGAGCGGCACGCACATAACGCTGCACAGCTTGAGGTTGATCACCGACACGCTGCTCTGGAAGCGCGTGTCGCTGTACGCGTCGCTGATGATCTGCGCCTGCCGCGAGGTGATGACCTCGCGGATGATGTTGTCCGAGAGCACGTCGGCGGCGTCGTCGACCGGCTGGCGCTCGAGGTTGCGGGCGACGCGGATCTGGTAGTTGCCGAGATCGTCGGCGAGCACGAGAAAACCGGTGTGCGCGCGCGTGAGCCCGACGACCTGATCGATGAGCTCCGACAGCAGGTGATCGAGATCGCCGGGCCGCAAGAGCAGCTCGGAGAAGTCGACGAGTCGCTTCATCGCGTCGAGCTGGTGGGCCTGCGCCGCATCGATCGTCTGCGGCTTGTTCTCGGTGGTCGCGGGCGCTTCGTCGATCGCGCTGAACGCCAGCTCGCAGTTGCCGACGACGACGACATCGCCGTGGCGCAGCTCGTGGCTGCGGGTCTTCTTGCCGCGCACGAAGAACACCGCCGCGCGCTGGGCCGACTCGAGCATGAAGCGCCCGGGCTCGTGCATCAGCGTGCAGTGCGTCGGCAGCACGTCGGGGCCGGGCAGCACGAGGTGACACTCCGACGACGAGCCGATCGACGTCAGGTGGCGGACGATGACGTGGCGACTCGGACGGCCGCCGGGAGCAGTGAGTTGGAAGTGCGGCATCAGAACCGGACGTGGACGCCGATGCCCGCGCCGCGAGGCGCAACCATCGGGGCAGCTCTCAGACTAGCACGGGGCTTGCGGGCGGTGGCCTTGCCGCGGTTTCGGGTGCGCGGCTCGCCGGTCTCGGCGTCGAGCTCGCTGCGCGGTTTCCGATCGATGCTCTTGGTCCGGGACGCCTTGAAGCGAACCTGCGCGATGACGATGTCGAGCGCGACGGCGCCGAGCAGAAGCCAGCCGACGACCTCTTCGCCCTTGCGCCGGCGCACGATGTCGTCGCGACGCTCTGCATCTGCGGCGGGGTCGCCGTCGCCGCGTGGATCGCAGACCAGCGAGCCGCTCTGGAAGCCGCGCGTACGTCGACAGCCGTCGACCACCGTGCGCTGGATCAACAGGCCCAGACCCGCGGCGCCGAGCACGACCTCGGCCGCGAGGAACGATCCGCCGAACGCGGGCTCGCCGTTGTAGAAGTGACCGAAGCCGAATGGGATCGCCGCGAGCACGCGCGTGCGCGCGACGGTCTCGCGGACCTCGACCTCCTGCGCCTGATAGCGCTTGTCGAGCGCGGCGTACTTCGCTTTCTCGCGATTGACCTCGTCCTTGGTGCCGGCGTGGTCGCTCTTGCACACGACGAGGCTCGCCTCGCACTCCTGACCGGCGCGCCCGGCTCGCTTGAAGCGCACCTCGCCGTAGAGATCGTACAGCTCCGGGGTGTATGCACCCTTGCGCATCGTCCACTCCGGCGACGCGTCCATCAGTCGGTCGAGGTATGTCGCGGCTTGCTCGGTGCGTTCGGTGATGTCGAGCGACTTGTCGCCGATCCACGCGTCGGCGAGGAGCACCAGCATCTCTTCACGCTCCGCCGGCTCGAGCACCGCCGTGGAATCCGCGGCGAGGGGCTCGAGCAGCGCGCGCACGGTGGAGAACTCGCCGCGTCGCCATGCTTCTTCGGCGGCGGCGAGGGCACTGCGACCGCTCGGGTCGATCTTCGCGCCCTTGCCGTTGCCCGACGCGGTCGCAGGCGCAACGAAAGCGGGCAGCGCTGTCGGACTCGAACCCGACGCCAGGGCGAGGCAGAGCCAACCTGTGAGCACCGCGTGCATCGATCCGAGCGAGGCCGGAGCCTACCGCGAGACGCCACGCGGCGTCACCTCTGCTCGAGGTTGGCCGCAATCGGGTTCGTGCCGGGATGCAGCGTCTGGTTGACGGTCTTCGGCTTGAACTTCTCGTGCCGGAGCACGAGCTTGACCACACGCTCGTCGGTGTCCGGGTCGAACGGGATGGGGGGGAAGCTATCCGCCAGGTGATCCGCGCCGAGCAAGCTGTCGGGACAGCCGACCTCGCACGTCACTGCGAGATCGTTCGGCGCACCGTTGAACTTCAGCGTTGCGGACTTTGGCGTGACGCGCATCGTCACCGAGCCCTGCAGACAGTCGGGCCGCGTCACTCGCTTGTTCGCCCGCCAGTCCCCGCCGGCGATCGAGACGTTCGCCTCCGCACCCGCGAACGAGATCGGCACGGCGAGCGCTTCTATCTTCGCGTCCGAAGCCGCGGCTCCGTCGGCGGTCGGGACGATCTTGAGCTTCAAGTTGCGCGCGGTCGGTAGCGGGATGCCGTCGAGGACGATGTTGCACTCCGTCACCTGCGCGGTGCGGGGTGGTGTCGGCGTCGGGCGGCCGCTCGGCTTGCCGCTCGGCTTGCGCCCGCCGTCGTCGGTGCTGCCGGCGTCGGGCGGCTCGACCGGCGTGGGATCACCCGAGAGCGTGCTCGCGACCGGCTCGAGTGGATCAGTCGGCAGCGGCGCTTCGCTCGGCTGCACTGGCATGCTCCCGAGCAACATGCCGCGGTCGGCGGCGTCCATCGCCGGCTGCGCATCGGCGACCGCGATCGGCGTGCTCCACGGATCACCGGGCAGCAGCACCGCGCCCGCGACGACGAGCCCGACGAGCCCGAGCGCCGCAGCACCGATCATCAGCTGCCGCATGCGTCGCGCTCGCACGCGCAGGCGCGAGAGCATCGTGCGCGCCTCTTTGTTGTCCTTGTCGTGCTCGAGCACGCGGCCGAGCAGCTTCAGCGCGCGCGCATGCAGACCCTCTTGCGCGGCACGCTGCGCGTGGGCCATCAGCGCCTTGCTCACGCGCGCATCGAGATCGGCGATCGCTGTGCCCGCGCCCTGGAAGTACGTGCGCAGCTCGGCGGCGGTCGGCTCGAGCTCCATCTCGGCGAGGTACAGCTCGAGCTGCGTCGCCATCGACTCCGCGGACTGGAAGCGCTCGTCGGGATTGGTCGCGAGCGCCTTCGCGAGCAGTGCCTCGAGATCGGAATCGACGAGCGGGTTCACCGTCGACGGCGGGGCGTAGTTGCCGTCCGCGATGCGGTTGAGCACCTCGTGCGGGTTGCGACCGGCAAACGGCAGCTCACCGGTTGCGAGCTGGTAGAGCAGGATGCCGAGCGAGAACAGATCGGTGCGCGCGTCGAGGGGCCGGCCGTTGATGAGCTCCGGCGCCATGTAGGCCGGAGAACCGATCAGCTGTCCGGTCATCGTCAGCTTTTGGTTGTCGAGGATCTGCGCGATGCCGAAGTCCATCAGCTTGATGCAGCCGTCGTCGCGACGGATCATCACGTTCTCGGGCTTGATGTCGCGATGGACGATGCCGGCCTTGTGCGCATGCACGAGCGCGAGCGCGAGGCGATGCACGACCAGCACGGCGATCGCCGGACGCGGGCGATAGTCGTCCTCGAGCCACTCGCGCAGGGTCGGCCCGTGGATGAACTCGGTGACGATGTAGCTCTCGCCGGCGCTGTCGCCGGACGAGTCGAAGATCTCGAGGATGTTCTCGTGGCGCAGCGCAGCGACCGCGACCGCCTCGCGCTCGAGTCGCTTGCGTGACTCGGGCCGGTCGGCGAGGTGCGGATGCAGCACCTTGATCGCGACCTCGCGCTTGAGCACGGAGTCCATGCCGCGATACACGACCGCCATGCCGCCGTGCCCGACTTCCTCGAGCACTTCGTACTTGGCGAGCTTGGTTCCGGCGAGCGACGGCAAGGGGCGACGGTTCCAGTGTCCCGGAGCGAGAGTGTGCGGGGCGTTTGGTTCGGGCTATGGCGTGAGCGGCCGGCTTGCCCGACCACGAACGCGCGAGCGGAAGTCCCGAGCTGTCGAAGGCAAGCCGCAGGCGAAGATGCTGCGTGAAACCAAGAGCGCCGGGCGAGCAAATCCGGCTCGGCGGCAGGAGTCTAGCTGGATTCGTGGGGGTGGTGGACTGCTGTAGGCAGCTGCGCGGCACGGCGCGGCCGGCCCCTTGGCTCGGGTCGGCGGGAGCGTCCCCACGGCCCGGCCCTGTGGTAGAACGAGGTCCGGTCACGACCCCGACCGAGCATGTCCGGAACTGCGTTTCACCCCCCCGGGCCATCAAATCCCGAGCACGACAACGTCCTGGGCGCGGTCTTGCGACAGGTGCGGACGCGGCCCGACGGTCCCGCCCTGCGATCTCGCGTGGCCGGCGCATGGCGGCCGACCTCGTGGGCCGCCTGGGCCGCCGCGGCCCGAGACATCGCGGCGGGCCTGGCCGCGCAGGGGTTGCGCGCAGGAGATCGGATCGCGGTGCTCGGACGCCACAGCCCGACGTCGTTCGCCGTCGATCTCGGCATCACCGCGCTCGGCGGAGTGACGATCCCGCTGCCGCTCGGCGTGCCGCCGCCGGAGGTCGGGGCGATCCTTCGCGATGCCGACGCGCGCGCGCTGTTCGTCGATCCCGATTTCGCGGGGCGACTCGTCGGTGTCGATCATCGCGCTGGGTTCGTGTGCGAGCTGCCGCCGATCGATGCCGAGGGCGCGCTCGATGGCGACGGTGCCGGTGCGACCGGCGATCTGAGAGCACGTGGACGCGCCGCGCTCGCGGCGGATGCCGAGCTCGCGCGCCGCATCGATGCAATGCCCGAGCAGCTGCGCGGCGAGGACCCGTGGACGATCCTCTACACGTCCGGCACCACCGGCGTACCGCGGGGGATCGTACTGAGCCACGGTGCGGCGCTCTATCAAGGTGGCGCGCTCGCTCGCGCTGGGCGACTCGGACCCGACGACGAGCAGCTCCTGGTCCTGCCGGTCGCCCAGGTCTTCGGGCGCATGACGCTGCAGGCCGGCATCGCCGTCGGCATGCCTACGGCGCTCGGCAGTACGACGACGCTCGATCGCGATCTCGTCGAGATCGCTCCCGCGTGTTTCTCGGCGGTGCCGGAGCTACTCGAGCGGCTCGCGGCGCGTTGGCGCGACGCGCTCGATGCGGGCGGTTGGGCACGTCCCGCGCTCGAGCACGCGCTCGACGTCGGCCGCCGCGTGAGCGCGTTGCAGCAGCGACGCGAGGCGATCCCGATGGTGCTCGCGATGCAGCATCGCGTCGCCGAGCGCCTCGTGCTGTCTCGCGTGCGTGCGCGGCTCGGCAACCGATTGCGCTTCATCGCCTGCGGTGGCGCTGCGCTGCGCCGCGAGCTCGCGGAGTTCTTCCACGCGTTCGGTGTGCTCGTGCTCGAGGGTTACGGGCTCACCGAAGCCGGCGGCGTCGTCACGTGGAATCGCCCCGACGAGTTCCGCTTCGGCACCGTCGGCAGGCCGTTGCCCGGGTCTGACGTGCGCGTCGCCGACGACGGCGAGCTGTGGGTACGATCGCCGTCGGTCGGACGCTCGCTCGCCCGCGACGACGAGCAGCCGACCGTCGACGAGGCGGGATTTTTACACACCGGCGACGTCGTCGACACGCAAGCTGCAGGCGATGGCGCGCGGGCGGGATGGATCCGGCTCGTCGGCCGCAAGCGCGACATCATCAAGACGAGGACCGGCAAGCTCGTCGCGCCGCAGAAGATCGAGCAGCGCTTGCGTGCACACGAAGGCATCGCGCACGCGGTCGTGCTGGGGGAGGGGCGGGCGAGCCTCGTGGCGCTCGTCGACATCGACGACGACGCGATGATGGAGGTCGCGCGGCGCGAGGGGCTCGGCTGTCGCAGCCGCACCGACCTCGTCGAGCACCCGCGGATCCGGGCCCGGGTCGCAGAGGCCGTCGCCGCCGTGAACGCGGGCGCTGCGAAGCACGAGATCCTCGCGAGCTTCGCCCTCCTGGCCGAGCCCCTGCGCGCATCGGCCGGCGAGCTGACCGCCGCCGGCGTTCCGCGCCGGCAGGTGATCGCCGCCCGACACGCGGCCCAGGTCGATGGCCACCTCGCGGATGCCGTCGCAGACCCCCGTGTGACGTCACGCGTCGCCCCGGGGACCTGACCAGCAACCTGACCAGGAACATGACCAGCGACATGGCTGGGAACGTGAGCCCAGCCGGCTCTGCAGCGGCGCGGGGGCTTGACGAAACTGCCCCTGACGCGCTACACGCCTCGTCCATCGTGAGGCATGCAATGACCCACGATGTCGCAGGGCCATAGCTCAGGGGTAGAGCGCTACCTTGACACGGTAGAAGTCGGCGGTTCGAGACCGCCTGGCCCTACCAATCTCCACGGCCCGTCCGGGCCTGAGGTTTTTCTTCTTCCGGAGTCCTCGCCATCTCCCGCACGAAATCCAGACCCGCACCGCGCCCATCCGAGCAGCATCGCGTCGGTCGTCGCATTCGCGCTCGCGAAGTCCGCGTCATCGACGAGCACGGCGAGCAGCGTGGCGTGATGACGACGCAGGATGCGATGGATCTCGCAACCTCCGTGAACTTGCAGTTGGTGGAAGTCAATCCGAAGGCCGTTCCGCCGGTCTGCAAGATCATGGACTATGGCAAGTTCAAGTACGAAACTGCCAAGCGAGAGCGGGACGCGAAGAAGAATCAGAAGACCTCCGAGGTGAAGGAGGTCAAGTTCCGTCCGAAGACCCACGAGCACGACTTCGACTTCAAGCTCCGGCACATCCGGCGCTTCTTGGGCGAGGGCGACAAGGTCCGCCTGGTCGTGCAGTTCCGCGGTCGCGAGATCATCCACCCCGAGACCGGCCGCGCGATCCTCGACAAGGTGTGCAAGGGCATCGCCGACATCGCGACCGTCGCGCAGATGGCCCAGCTCGAGGGCAACCGCATGAACATGGTCCTCGCGCCGAAGCCGCCCAAGCCCGGCGCCGCGCCACCGGTCCGGCCCAAGCCGGTTCCGGGTGCCCCGCCGGTCCCGAGTGACGACGATGACCTGGCGCCGCTTCCCGACGAGGATGACGACGACGACGATGACGACGAGGGCGACGACGAGGCTCCGGCCCCGGCGGTCGTCACCGAGGGTGGTTGACGCCACCCGCCCGAGTGCTTGCTCCCTCGGGGCAAGTGGGGTAACTAGCCGCCTCCCAGGGGTCCTATGACCAAGATGAAGTCACACAGTGGCGCCAAGAAGCGCTTTCGCTTCTCCGCGACCGGCAAAGCCAAGCGGAAGCACAGCCACAAGAATCACATCTTGACGAAGAAGAATGCGGATCGCGTTCGTCGTCTGCGTGGCACGACCGTCGTGTCGGCGCCCGATCAGATCCACATCGATCTCATGCTGCCGTACGGTGGGAGATAGCCGATGCCTCGCGCAAAAAGAGGGTTCAAAGCCCGCCGTCGTCGCAATCGAGTCTTGAAGTTCGCGGAGGGCTTCGTCGGAGGTCGTCGTCGCATGTGGCGACGCGCGGTCGAGGCAGTGCACCGCGCGTGGATGCACGCGTATCGCGGCCGCAAGAACAAGAAGCGATTCATGCGTCGCCTGTGGATCGTTCGCATCAACGCGGGCGCTCGCATCAACGGCACGACGTACAGCCAGCTCACTCACGCACTCCTGCGTGCGAGCATCGAGATCGATCGCAAGGCGCTCTCCGATCTGGCCATCGCGGATCCGGCTGCGTTCGCGAAGGTCTGCGCGACCGCGAAGCAAGCCGTCGCCGCCGCCTGATCCGACCGTCCTGATCGGGGGGCTGTCTGCTACCCTTCGGCCGCCGTGGCCGCCGAAAATTCGCTCGCCCAACTGCTGCACGCCTTCGCCGACGTCGAGCTCGCGGCCGCGCGCACGCTCGAGGACGCGTACGCCGCGAAGGTCAAGTACCTCGGCAAGAAGGGTCTGCTCACCGAGCTGACCCGCTCGCTCGGGGCGCTCGCACCCGAGCAGCGCCGCGTGCGAGGGCAGGAGATCAACGACGCGAAGGCGAAGAGCGAGCTCGCCTACGAGGCTCGCTGTGCAGCACTGCGTGCCGAGGCCGAGACGCGCGAGCTCGGGGCGTTCGAGGATCTGACGTGGGTCGCCACGGCACCACCCGGCACGTTGCATCCGGTCACGCGCACACGTCGAGCGCTCGAGCGCGTCTTCGCGTCGCTCGGCTTCGACGTCGTCGACGGACCGCACGTCGAGTGGTCTCGCTACAACTTCGACGATCTCAACATCGGGCCTGATCATCCGGCGCGCGACATGGCCGACACGTTCTTCGTCGAGCCGCCGGCGGGCTCGCGATGGTCGCCCGGTGAGCTCGTGCTGCGCACGCACACCTCACCGGTGCAGGTCCGCACGATGCTCGAGCGCAAGCCGCCGATCCGCATCGTCGCGCTCGGCACCGTGTTCCGTCGCGACGACGACGCGACCCACAGCCCGATGTTCCACCAGATCGAGGGGCTCTGCATCGACGAGAAGGTCAGCATGGCCGACCTGCGCGCGACGCTGTATCGCTTCGTCAGCGCGTTCTTCGAGCGCGAGCTGCAGGTCCGCTTCCGTCCGTCGTTCTTCCCGTTCGTCGAGCCCGGCGCGGAGTTCGACATGCAGTGCCCATTTTGCGGGGGCAAGGGCTGCAGCACCTGCAAGGGCTCGGGTTGGATCGAGCTCGGCGGATCCGGGATGGTGCATCCCGCGGTGCTCGAGGCGTGCGGCATCGATCCCGAGCGCTACACCGGCTGGGCGTTCGGCTTCGGCATCGATCGCATGGCGATGCTGATGCACCAGATCCACGACCTTCGCCTGATGTTCGACGGCGACGTACGTTTCTTGGAGCAGTTCCCATGTTGATCTCTCGCGCGTGGCTCACCGAGCTGCTCGTGGGCACCGTCGATCTCGCGACGTTGTCCGACGACGACCTCACGCGTGCGCTCACCGGTCTCGGGCTCGAGGTCGAGGGCGTGCGCACGGTCGGCAGCGGGCTCGATCGCGTCGTCGTCGGCGAGGTCGTGTCGATGCGGCCGCATCCGGATGCGGATCGACTGCGGGTCGTCCTCGTCCACGACGGCGAGGGCACGCGCACCGTCGTGTGTGGCGCCGCGAACGTGCCGGAGCCCGGCGGTCGGGTGCTATTCGCCCGGCCCGGCGCGAAGCTGCCCGGTGGCCTCGAGATCGCCGCGCGCGAGGTTCGGGGCGTGCACAGCGAAGGGATGATCTGCTCGGAGACCGAGCTCGATTTCGGCAGCGACGGCAGCGGCATCGTCGTGCTCACCGATGCCGACGGTCGCGCGAAGCCGGGGCAGCGGATCGACGCCGCGTTCGCCGGGGTCGTCGACACGATCATCGAGCTGTCGGTGACCCCGAATCGGCCCGATGCGCTCGGCCACGTCGGCGTCGCGCGTGACCTCGCGGTAAAGCTCGGTACGTCGTGGCGGCCGGTCGCGCTCGAGCTGCCGGAGGTACCCGACGATCCGCACATCGTGACGATCGACGCGCCGGATGGCTGCGGTCGCTACTTCGGCGTCGCGTTCGAGGGCGCGCGCATCGGCCCGTCGCCGCTGGGGGCGCGGATCCTCCTGCACCGGCTCGGGCTGCGGCCGCTGTCGAACGCGATCGACATCACCAACCTCGTGCTCATGCAGTGGGGCCAGCCGCTGCACGTGTTCGACCGGGCGCAGCTCGACCAGGGGCGGGTCGTCGTTCGCAGAGCACACGGCAAGGAGGTGCTGCGCACGCTCGACGGTCGCGATCTCGAGCTCGCCGAGACCGATCTGGTGATCGCGGACGCCTCGCGACCGCTCGCGCTCGCCGGCGTGATGGGCGGTGCGCTGTCCGGCATCGCGAACGACACGACGACGCTGCTGCTCGAGGCCGCGTGGTTCCATCCCGCCGGCATCCGCCGCAGCGCACGGCGCCACGGCATGTCGACCGACAGCAGCCATCGCTTCGAGCGCGGCGTCGATCACGGCCCGGGTCTCGAGGCTGCCTGCGCCGAGGCGTGTCGATTACTGCAACAGTGGTGCGGCGCGAAGCCGGTCGCGATGTACGAGGCCAAGGGCGATCGACCGCGGCCGCGCGTCATCGGGTTTCGCCCGTCGCGCTCGGCGATGCTGCTCGGCATGGACGTTCCGGCGCCCCAGATGCGCCGCATCTTCGAGGGCATCGGCGTCCAGTTCTCCAGCACAGGAGTCGGTGCGGCCGGCAGCGACGCCTGGTCGTGTCTCGCGCCGACCCATCGCCCGGATCTCGAGCGCGAGGTCGATCTCATCGACGAGATCGTGCGCCACCACGGCCTCGAACGGCTGCCGATGGCGATCACTCCACCGTCCGCGGAGGCGACACCACCGTCGTCCGCCGTGCGCATGCGTCAGCGGGTGCACGCCGCGGTGACCGACGCGCTGCGCGAGCAGTCGCTGCACGAGGTCGTGTCGCCCGTGTTCACGCGGCCCGAGTCGATCGCGGCGACCGGTGACGATCCGGCGTCGCCCGACATCGTGCGGCTCGCGAACCCGATGCGCACCGAGGCGTCGCTCCTGCGGGTGCACCTGCTGCCGGGCCTGCTCGATGCGCTCGCGGTGAACGTCGCCCGCCACCAGCGGCCGGTTGCGCTCTTCGAGCACGGCCGCGTCTACCGCCACGGCCCGCGCACCATCACGACGCACACCGGGCCGACCGCCGAGGTCGATGCCGCGCTGCCCGAGGAGCCGACCCGCGCGGCGGTGCTGCTCGGTGCGCAGACCGGCGCCGACGAGCGCGATCGTGGCGCAGCGGATCCGCGACGGGTCGGCGCAGCGCTGCTCCACGCGCTCGCCCGCGTCGGTGCGCACGCGCGATTGCGGGTGCCCGACGTCGCGACACCGTGGCTGCATCCCGGCGCGCAGGCCGAGGTCGTGCTGGCGAGCGGTACCGTCGTCGGTCGCTTCGGTCGCGTGCATCCGCGCCTGCTCACGCAGTGGGATCTGCCGCGCGGGATCGAGGCCGCGTACGGCGAGCTGTTGCTCGAGCACGTGCCCGATCTCAGCGTGCCGCGGTTCACCGCCGTGCCGAGGTTCCCGCGCACGAGTCGCGACGTCTCGCTCGACGTCGCGATCACTTTGCCGGTCGAGCGCATCATCGCAGTCCTCGCGCGCGCGGCCGAGCATCACGTGCCCGCGGGCCCGCATGCAGACGATCCGCCGCGACTCGTCGCGGGCGATCGCGGCACCGGCTCGATCGAGCTCGTCGAGGACTATCGCGAGCAGGGGATCACCGCCGGGCGGCGCGCGCTCCTTCTGCGCATGCACTACGCATGTCGCACGCGATCGATGACCGACGCCGAGGTCCAGCCGTCGTATGAAGCGGCCGTCGAGGCCGCCTGCACGGAACTGCGTTTGGTCGACCCGGAAATCCGGAGGCGTTGATAGCCGGTCGGCGTTGGTAGCCGGTCGGCGTTGGTAGCCGGTCGGCGTTGGTAGCCGGTCGGCGTTGATCGTCCCGCGTCGCTGACGGGGCTCTTGCGCCCGTGCCGCGGATCGGCAACGATGCGAGGCGATGACGAAAGCCGACATCATCGATCGGGTCTGCGAGGTCGTCGGTGGCTTCTCCAAGAAAGAGGCTGCCGATCTCGTCGAGAAGATCTTCGACGTGATGAAGTCGACGCTCGAGAGCGGCGAGAAGATCAAGATCTCCGGCTTCGGCAACTTCCTCGTGCGCGAGAAGCAGCCGCGACCCGGTCGCAATCCGCAGACCGGTACCGAGATCACGATCGATGCGCGCAAGGTGCTGACGTTCAAGCCGTCGCCGGTGCTCAAGGCCGCGCTCAACGAGCCCTAGCGGGCGCTCGACGCTCGCGGGGTTGCTCCACCATGGCCGTTGCCAAGACCACCGCACGTCGTCGTGCTGCGACGCCTCGTGCTGCCGAAGCCGACGACGCCGACCTCGGCGCGGACAAGCTCTACTTCAAGATCGGCGAGGTCGCGGAAATCGTCGGCGTGCCCGCGTATGTGCTCCGCTACTGGGAGAGCGAGTTCAAGGCGATCCGTCCGCAGAAGTCGCGCACGCAGCAGCGGGTGTATCGCCGCCGCGACGTCGTCACACTGCTTCGGATCAAGCACCTGCTCTACGAGAAGAAGTTCACGATCGCGGGCGCCCGCGCGGAGCTCAAGGAACCGAAGGACGCGACCGCGGGCGCTGCCGAGGGCAGCCAGCGGGCCCAACGAGCCAAACCCAGCGGTGCCTATCTCGCGCGGCAATCGGCCCGGCGCGTGCGCGACATGCTCGACGAGCTGCGGGCGTTCGTCGACGCGGAGCAGCCGCCCGGCCGTATCGCCGCCGATCCGAGCATGTTCGTCCGTCGGGCAGGCGGTGCGCGGGCGCTGCTCGAAGACGACGGGGCTTGAAGAATCCAGGGGCGGCCCCCCTCGCGCCGTGGCGGCGAGGGTGGTATACCGACCCCGCCGTTTCGGGGCGTAGCGCAGCCTGGTAGCGTACTAGACTGGGGGTCTAGGGGTCGTGGGTTCGAATCCCGCCGCCCCGACAAAACGGTACCGCGGCCCTGACGATACGTCGGGCCGCGGTACCGACGGCGGACGACGATCGCCGGTGGTATCTGTTGGGGGCTTCGGCGTGACCGTCAACAACCCTGGGCCGCTCATCCTCGTGACCAACGACGACGGCGTGCTCGCACCGGGGCTCGCACAGCTCGCTGGTGCGCTCGAAGGGCTCGGCGAAGTGATCGTGTGCGCGCCCGAGACCGAGCGCAGCGGATCGGGTCATGCGATCTCGTTCCACACGCACCTGCGCGCGCATGCGATTCGCGAGGGTTGGTGGAGCCTGTCCGGGACGCCGGTCGACTGCATCTACTTCGCGATGATGCACCTGTGTCCGCGGCCGCCGACGCTCGTGTGCTCGGGGATCAACCCCGGCTACAACCTCGGAACCGACGTGCTGTACTCGGGCACCGTCGGAGGTGCTGCGGAGGCCTTCTTGCGCGGCGCGCATGGCCTCGCGGTGTCGGCCGAGCGCGGGCCCTACGGCGCGGCGTGGGCGGTGCCGATCGTGCGCCGGGTCGCCCAGCGATTGCTCGTGACCGGGCCGCGCATGCTGCTGAACCTGAACGTGCCGGCGATCGCCGGACACGAGCACGAGCGCGAGCCGACCACAGACGAGATCGCGGCGCCGCGCGAGATCGTCGTGACGCGCCTCGGCGTGCGCCGCTATCGCGACGGCGTCGAGCCGCGCACCGATCCGATGGGGCGCCCCTACTACTGGATCGGCGGACCGGCGGAGCCGGGCTCGCCCGATCTCGATCACGACACCGG
>Ga0105048_10003421_pt1 | contig 25986 bp, 24 predicted proteins | sample MAT05_FD_78382 | JGI IMG/M metagenome (GOLD analysis project Ga0105048, IMG submission 78382) | Freshwater microbial communities from Lake Fryxell liftoff mats and glacier meltwater in Antarctica - MAT-05 | ecosystem: Environmental > Aquatic > Freshwater > Ice > Liftoff microbial mat | place... | reverse complement strand
GCCGACAAGAAGGCCGCGGAGCAGTAGGGCGATGACCGCGATCACCGAGACATCCGACGCGACCACCGGCATCCGACCAGCACACCCCAACTCGATCATCGAGCTTCACGACGTCTCGAAGACATTCCCCACCCCCAACGGGCTCGTCACGGCCGTCGACCGCCTCGACCTGAGAATCGAACAGGGTGAGATTTTCGGCATCATCGGCTACTCCGGCGCCGGCAAGAGCACCCTCGTGCGCCTCATTAACGGCCTTGAACGCATCACCAGCGGCGAGGTGATCGTCGACGGCGTCGACATCAGCACGATTCCCGAGGCGAAACTACGCCCTGTCCGCGCCCGAATCGGCATGATCTTCCAGCAGTTCAACCTCTTCGGCTCGCGCACCGTCGCCGGCAATGTCGCCTACCCGCTCAAGGTCGCCGGTTGGCCGCGCGAGAGGCGGGATGCCCGGGTCGCCGAGCTCTTGAGCTTCGTTGGGCTGCTCGAACGCGCGCACTCCTACCCCGACCAGCTCTCCGGCGGTCAGAAGCAGCGCGTGGGCATCGCCAGGGCGCTGGCAAATTCACCCAGCATCCTGCTCGCCGACGAATCGACCAGCTCCCTCGACCCCGAGACGACCCAGGATGTGCTGGCGCTGCTGCGTCAGGTCAATCGCGAGCTCGGGGTCACCATCGTCGTCATTACCCACGAGATGGATGTCGTGCGCCAGATCGCAGACCGGGTGGCCGTTCTCGATAACGGGCGCGTGGTCGAGCAGGGCACCGTCTTCGAGGTCTTCTCTGCGCCGAAGACCACGACGGCACACAACTTCGTCTCGACCGTGCTGCACGACGTGCCGGGCGCGGGCGACCTCGACCGGCTGCGCAGCGAGCACACCGGACGCATCGTCACCGCGGCGGTCGCCGACAGCAGCAGGGTCGGCTCGGTGCTGTCCGACGCGGGCACCCACGGCGTGCGGTTCGAGATCATCTTCGGCGGAATCAGTTCGCTTCAGGGCCGCTCGTTCGGGTCGCTGACCATCGAGCTCACCGGACCGGATGCCGGGGTCGACACGGTCATCGCCGCGCTCAGGGCGCACACCACGATCGACGAGGCCGTCGCATGAACGAGGGCTGGGACTGGGACCTGCACACGCCGCTGGCGGTGACCGCGGTCACCGAGACGCTCTACATGGTGAGCTTGACGCTGCTCGCCGGCGGAGGGCTCGGGCTCGTGCTCGGCATCGCGCTGTACACGACGCGGGCCGGGGCGATCCTGGCGAACCGGCCGGTGTTCGCGGTGCTCAACTTCGCGGTCAACATCGTGCGGCCGATCCCGTTCATCATCTTGCTGGTGGCGGCGGCACCGCTGACGAAGCTCATCGTCGGCACCTGGCTGGGTACCTCCGCCGCGGTCGTGCCGCTCGCGATCGCGACGGCGTTCGGGTTTTCGCGCATCGTCGAGCAGAACCTCGTCACGATCGAGCCGGGCATCATCGAGGCGGCCAGGGCCGTCGGCGCCAGCCCGCTGAGGATTATCTTCACACTTCTGGTTCCCGAGGCGCTCGGTCCGCTGATCCTCGGATTCACCTTCGTCTTCGTAGCGGTGATCGACATGACCGCCGTAGCCGGAATCGTCGGCGGTGGTGGCATCGGCGACTTCGCCCTGAGCTATGGGCACCAGCGCTGGAATCACAGTGTGGTCTGGATCTCCGTCGGCATAATCATCGTGCTCGTGCAGGTCGTGCAGCTGTTCGGGAACCGGCTGGCGCGGAAGGCGCTGCGGCGCTGAGCGACGTGCACGGCGTGCGCGGCGTGCGCGGCGTGCGCGGCGTGCGCGGCGTCGTGCAGCGGTGCCAAATGAAGGCGAACCAGGCGATTCTGATGGTCCCCGGTGCGATCCCGGTCCCGTCATCGCCACTTCTGCCTTCATTTGGCACGGGGACTACCTTCATTTGGCACAGGGACTACCTTCATTTGGCACAGGCACGCGCGCACGCGCGCTCCCGAGCCCAGAGGAAACCCGCCCCTGGCCAGCTGGCTTCGGACCGCGTTGCCTGGCGTCAGACCGCCGCCACGCCGACCCGGTAGTTCGCGCCGCGGTGCTCGTCCGGAAGTCGGTCGCCGCGACCGTGCAGCTTCTGCCGCAGCGTGCCCTCCTCATACTCGGTCGGGTAGGAGCCGCGCTTCTGCAACTCGGGCACGACGAAGTTCACGACGTCCTCGAAGGTGCCGGGGGTGATCGCGTAGGCGAGGTTGAAGCCGTCGACATCCGTCTCCTCGACCCAGTCCTCGAGCTGGTCCGCGATCTCGCTGGCCGAGCCGACGATGAACGGTCCGAGCCCGCCGATCGCTCCGGCGCGGGCGATGTCGCCGACGGTCCACTCGCTGCCGTCGTCGTTCGCGGCCTGGAAGTTCGCCACCGTCGACTGGATCGCGTTGCTCTTGACGTTGCCGATCGGCTCGTCGAGACCGTACGCCGACAGGTCGACGCCCATCCAGCCCGACATGAAGACGAGAGCGCCTTCCTCGCTCGCGTAGCTGAGGTAGTCGAGGTACTTGGCCTGAGCCTTCTCACTCGTCTCATCAGTGATGATCGTGAGGAGCGTGTAGATCTTCGCCGAGTACCGGTCGCGACCGGCGCCCTCGAGCGCATCCCGTAGCTTTCTCACGGTTTCCTTGAGCACGGGCTTGGTCGACGCGGCCACGAAGATCGCCTCGGCGTTGCCGGCCGCGAACGCGATGCCGCGGCTGGATGCGCCGGCCTGGTAGATCACGGGAGAGCGCTGCGGGCTCGGTTCGGCGAGGTGGATGCCAGGAACCTTGAAGTGCTTTCCCTCGTGCCCGATGTGGTGCACCTTGCTCGGGTCGGTGAACACGCCGGACTCGCGGTCGCGGACGACGGCGTCGTCCTCCCACGAGCCCTCCCAGAGCTTGTAGAGCACCTCGAGGTACTCGTCGGCATGGTCGTAGCGGTCGTCGTGCTCGAGCTGGTCGTCGTTCCCCATGTTTCGGGCGGCCGAGGGCAGGTAGCCGGTGACGATGTTCCAGCCGACACGGCCCTTCGTGAGGTGGTCGAGCGTCGACATGCGGCGCGCAAAGGGGTATGGATGCTCGTAGGCGGTGCCCGCGGTGACCCCGAAGCCGAGGTGCTCGGTCACGTAGGCCATCGCCGGGATCACGAGGAGGGGATCGGCGACGGGGATCTGCGCGCCGTTGCGGATCGCCGCCTCGTTCGTGCCGCCATAGACGTCGTAGGTGCCGAGGACGTCGGCGAGGAAGATGCCGTCGAAGCGGCCCTTCTCGAGCAGTTTCGCGAGCTCGGTCCAGTAGGTGAGGTCGGTGTAGCTCGCGGACCGGTCCTCCGGGTGGCGCCACAGCCCGGAGGACTGGTGGGCGACGCAGTTCATGTCAAAGGCGTTGAAGCGAATCTGTCGGGGCATGCATTCCATGGTGCGCCCCGTCGCCGTTCGACGCGCGGGCCACCGCAACACGGCGTCACACTCCGGCCCGCGGCTGTCATTCTTCAGGAGTCTGAGCCGAAAACGTCTTTCGATGGTCAGGAGCCTAGGAAGGAAAGTCACCGCTCCCTGCCCCGGATGGTGCCCCTCCGACCTAATCCGCCCCGTCCTTCACCCCAATTCCCGAATAAGGAAGCCCCCGGGCCGCGACAACTCCTGAATGATGAAAGCTTCCGCCGCCGGACACTCCTGAATCATGAAAGCCACTGCCCGCCGTGCGTGACGTCGTTCGATGTCGAGCCGCCGACCGCAGGCGCGGCGTTCAGCCGGTGGCCCGCGCCAGGTAGGGCGCGGTCACGCTGTCCGGGTGGTGCAGCAGGTCGGCGGGGGTGGCCGCGGCAACGACCGTGCCCCCGCGGTCGCCGCCGGCCGGCCCGAGCTCGATGACCCAGTCGGAGGCCGCGACGACGTCCATGTTGTGCTCAACCGCGATCACGGTATTGCCGGTGGCCGTGAGCGACTCGAACACCTCGACCAGGTAGCGCACGTTGGCCGGATGCAGCCCGCCGGTGGGTTCGTCGAGCACGAAGATTGTGCCGGCGCGGCTCGGCCGCTGCAGCTCGGTGGCGAGTTTGATGCGCTGAGCCTCGCCACCGGAGAGCTCGGTAGCCGGCTGGCCGAGGGTCAGATACTCGAGACCGACGTCGGTCAGGGCGTCGAGGGCGCGGCGCACCGGAGGCACCCCTGCGAAGAACTCCCGCGCATCCTCGACCGTCATGCCGAGCACCTCGGCGATGTTCGCCCCCTCGAACCGCACCTCGAGGGTGTCCGGGTTGTAGCGGGAGCCCTCGCAGGTCGGGCAGGGCGAGTAGTTGTCCGGCATGAAGACGAGCTCGATGCTGATGAACCCCTCGCCCTTGCAGGTCGGGCAGCGCCCGCCGTCGACGTTGAACGAGAAGCGGCTGGCGGTGAAACCGCGCTGCTCGGCATCGGCGGTTCTCGCGAAAAGCTGGCGCACGGTGTCGAACAGCCCGGTGTAGGTCGCGAGGTTCGACCGCGGCGAGCGCCCGATCGGCTTCTGGTCGATCGAGATGATTCGCTGGGGGGTGTTCTCGAGGGCGTTGTGCGCGTCGACGCGCTCGATGATGTCTGCCAGCAGCGACGTCTTGCCCGATCCGGAGACCCCCGTGATCGTCGTCATGACGCCCATCGGGATGTCGACCGAGACGTTCTGAAGATTGTTGCGGGAGAGGTCGGCGAAGTGCCGCCACGACTGGGCCGTGCGCGCCTCGTGCCGGCGGGGCCCATCGGCGGGGAACATGAACGCGGCCGTGACGGAGTCCGTCACGTGCTCGAGGGCGTGTGGCGGCCCGCTGTGCACCACGCGCCCGCCCTCGCTGCCGGCCCGCGGGCCGACGTCGACGAGCCAGTCGGCGCGGCGGGCGATGTCGAGGTCGTGCTCGACCACAAAGAGGGAGTTGCCCGCTGAGATGAGCTGCTGCAGAGCCTCGTAGAGCGCCGCGGCATCGGCCGGGTGCAGTCCCGCCGACGGCTCGTCCATCACGTAGAGCACCCCGAAGAGCCCGGACCGGAGCTGGCTGGCGAGGCGGATGCGCTGAAGCTCACCCGGCGAGAGGTCGACGCTCGACCGGTCCATCGACAGGTAGCCGAGGCCAAGGCGCACGATCGCCTCGACCCGCACGCCGAGGTCTTTGACGAGCGCGCGAGCGGCGGATGCGGCGGGCGCGCCGTGCTCGTCGACGCCGTGCGACTGCGCATCCAGTCCCGCGTCGAGTACCTCGCACAGTCGGGAGAGCGGCATCCGGGCGAGTTCGGAGATGTCGAATCCGCCGAAGGTAACCGCGAGGGCGGCCTGCCCGAGCCGCTTGCCGCGGCAGGTGGGGCAGGCCCCGACCACGATGTACGGCTCGAGCCGCTGGCGCTGCGACTCCGACTCGGTCTTCGCGTAGTTGCGCATGAGGTAGTTGCGGGCCGAGTACCAGGTGCCGTTGTACGGCCGGTCGTTGCCACCCTCACGCACGTTGACGAGCACCGTCGGCTCCTCGTCACTGAAGAGCAACCAGTCGCGGTCCTCCCGGGAGAACTCGCGGAAGGGGAGGTCGATGTCGTAGCCGAGCTCGCTCGCGATGCGCCGAAAGTTGACACCCTGCCAGCCCCGGTTCGCCCACACGGCGATTGCGCCATCGTTGATCGACAGGGTCGGATCGGGCACGAGCAACTGCTCCGTCGTGCTACGCCCGACGCCGAGGCCGTGGCAGGTCGGGCACGCGCCCGCGACCGTGTTCGGCGAGAAGGCGGCGGCCGGCAGGTGGGCGGCCCCGGCCGGGTAACTCCCCGCCCGGCTGAACAGCAGCCGCAGCACGTCGGAGAGGGAGCTGATAGTGCCCAGCGACGACCTCGAGCTCGTGCCACCCCTGGACTGCTTGAGGGCGACCGCAGGCGGCAGCCCGTCGAGCGAGTCGATCTCGGGCGCGCCGACCTGATCGATGAGGCGGCGGGCGTACGGCGCGACCGACTCGAAGTAGCGGCGTTGCGCCTCGGCGAACACCGTGCCGAACGCGAGCGACGACTTTCCCGACCCTGAGACGCCCGTGAAGACGACGAGGCAGTCGCGCGGAATGTCGACGTCGACGCCGCGCAGGTTGTGCTCCCGGGCACCGCGCACCCGCACCCAGCCGGAGGACCCCTCCGGCAGCGGGTAGGAGCCGGCGGGTGGCGAAGTCGATTCGGACATCAGTCCACCGTAGACGACCCCGGATTCGCCGGGCGAGCCCACCCTGCATCCGTTCAGCCCCACCGGCTCCGGTCAGTCGAACAGCACCGGCCGCCAGACGACGAGCTCGTTGCTGCGCTGAGCCCGGGTTCCGGCCGGGAGTGAGATCACGTAGCCGGACTCCTTCGCGGCAAACACACGCCGCCCCGGCCGGTTGAGCATCTCGTCGGCGAGCGCCGACTCGAGCTCGCGCACCCGCGCCGCGAGCTGTGCCACGTGGTCCTCGAGGGTCAGAATGCGCCGGATGCCCTCGAGGTTGAGACCCTCCGCCGTAAGCCGGCCGACTTCCCGCAGCTGCTCGACGTCACGCATCGAGTAGCGCCGGGACTTGCCGATCGTGCGGTCCGGGCTGACAAGCCCGAGCCGGTCATACTGGCGGAGGGTCTGAGGGTGCATCCCCGCGAGCTCGGCCGCCATCGCGATGGCGAAGATCGGGGTATTCACATCCATCGCCGGTCTCAGATCTTCGCGCGGTCCAGCAGGTCGAGACGCGGATTCTCTTGAGGGAGCGCAGCGGCGAACTCGGCGAGAGCCTTCTCCGCGGCGGCGGTCAGGTGTGACGGCACCGCGACCTGCACCGTTGCCAGCAGATCGCCCGTTCCCTTGGCGGTCTCGACTCCGCGGCCCTTGATTCGCAACACCCGGCCGCTCGGGGTGCCGGGGGCGACGCGCAGCCGCACCGGCTCGCCGCCGAGCGTCGGCACCTCGATCGTCGCGCCGAGGGTCGCCTCAACGAATGTCACGGGAACCTCGACCCGCAGGTTCATCCCGTCCCGCTCGAAGACCGGATGCTTGCGCACCGACACCGTGAGAACGAGGTCGCCGGGCTGTCCGCCATCCGGGCTCGGCTCGCCCTTGCCGCGCACCCGAATCTTCTGCCCATCCATCACGCCCGCTGGCACCTTGACGTTGAGCGGCCGGCCGTCGGACGGCTGCAACCGGATCGTGTCGCCCTTGATCGCGGTGGCGAAGTCGAGAGCTGTGGATGCCGTGTAGTCGCGCCCCTTGGTCGGTGCGCCGGTTCCGCGGAAGCCGCCGGTCGACTGGCCGAAGCCGCCGCCGCCGAACAGTCCGCCGAACAGGTCGTCATAGCCGGCGGGACCGGCCCCGGCCGTCGAGTAGGTGGGGCGCTGGCCTCCGCTGAACATGCCGCCGAAGACGTCGTCGAACCCGCCTCCCTGGCCGCCACCGCCCGCCGTGAACCGAGGGCGCCCGGGTCCCATCGCGCGCATCTGGTCGTACTCGGCCCGCTGTTCGGAATCGCCGAGCACCGCGTTGGCCTCGCTGATCTCTTTGAACTTGGCCTCGGCGGCGGTATCGCCCGGATTAGCATCCGGGTGATACCGCCGCGCGAGCTTGCGGTACGCCTTCTTGAGATCCGCAGCCGAGACGTCCTTCGAGACGCCAAGGATGGCGTAGAAGTCCTTATCGAACCAGTCCTGGCTAGCCATCCGATTCCTATTCGGCAGGAACGTGAACGGCGACCTTGGCGGCGCGGATGAGGCGATCGCCGAGGGCGTAGCCCGGTTCGATGACGTCGGCCACGGTGTTTACCGTGACGTCGGGAGACGGCAGCTGCACGAGGGCCTCGTGGAAGTTGGGGTCGAAGGGTTCGCCCTTCTCCCCCACCTGACGCAGCCCGTACTTCTCAAACCCGCCACGCAATTTCTGCGCGACGAGGGCAAGCGGGGTGCCCTCGACGAGGTCGCCGTGGCTCTCGGCGCGAACCAGGTCGTCCATCGCGGGAAGCAGCGAGCGGAGCACCTCCGCGATCACCGCCTCCCGGTTGGCGGCCCGGTCGCGCTCGACGCGCATCCGGAAGTTCACGAGCTCGGCCTGGGCCCGCTTCATGTCGTTCCGCATGTCAGCGATGAGGTCGCGTTCGGCCTCGGCCAGAAGGTCGACGTCCTCCTCGCTCAGCGAGGTCTCGACATCGGCATCCTCGGCTTGGATGAGGTCGTCGACGCCGTCGACCACGGCAGTGTCGCCGTCCTCCGACTGCTGCTCCGGCACCGTTTCGGGCTCGGCTGGCTCGCCGTCTTGGGGATTCTGCTTCTCGTCTGACATCGGCTACTTCTTTTCTGGCTCGTCGTCCACGACCTCGGCGTCGACGATGTCCTCGTCGCTACCGGCGTCGGTGTCGGCGGCCTCGTCGGCCGGGGCCTCCGGAGCTGCCTGGCTTTGCGCGTAGAGCGCCTGGCCGATCTTCTGCTGCGACTCGTTCAGCTTGTCGAACGCGGTCTTGATTGCCGCGTCGTCCTCGCCGGCGAGCGCGCTCTTCAGGGCATCGACATCGGCTTGAACGTCGGTCTTGACGTCATCCGGCAGCTTCTCGTCGTTCTCCTTGATCAGCTTGTCGGTGGAGTAGGCGAGCTGCTCAGCCGTGTTGCGGGTCTCGGCAGCCTCGCGGCGCTCCTTGTCCTCGGCTGCGTGCTCCTCTGCCTCGCGCACCATGCGCTCGATGTCTTCCTTGGGCAGCGACGAACCGCCGGTGATTGTCATCGACTGCTCCTTGCCGGTGCCCTTGTCCTTGGCGGACACGTGCACGATGCCGTTGGCGTCGATGTCGAAGGTGACCTCGACCTGCGGGACACCGCGTGGCGCCGGGGCGATGCCCTGGAGCTCGAAGGTTCCGAGGTTCTTGTTGTCGCGGGTGAACTCGCGCTCGCCCTGGAATACTTGGATCGCGACGGACGGCTGGTTGTCGTCGGCCGTCGTGAAGGTCTCGCTGCGCTTGGTCGGGATGGCTGTGTTGCGCTCGATGAGCTTGGTCATGATGCCTCCCTTGGTCTCGATACCGAGGCTCAGGGGGGTGACGTCGATGAGCAGGACATCCTTGCGCTCGCCCTTCAGCACGCCGGCCTGGAGGGCGGCGCCGACGGCGACCACCTCATCCGGGTTGACGCCCTTGTTGGCTTCCTTGCCGCCGAGCAGGCTCTTCACCATTTCGGCGACGGCGGGCATGCGGGTCGATCCGCCGACGAGCACGACGTGGGCGATGTCGCCGACCGAGACTCCGGCTTCCTTGATGACGTCCTGGAACGGCTTCTTGGTGCGGTCGAGGAGATCCTTGGTGAGGTCCTCGAACTTGGCGCGGGTGAGGGGTTCGTCGAGGTTGGCCGGACCGTTCTCGGTGAGCGAGAGGTAGGGAAGCTGGATGGTCGTCGACATCTGCGACGACAGCTCCTTCTTCGCTTGCTCGGACGCCTCCTTGAGGCGCTGGATCGCGATCTTGTCCTTGGAGACGTCGACTCCCGTGGTCTCCTTGAACTTCTGGATCAGGTAGGCGACAACGCGGCTGTCCCAGTCATCGCCGCCGAGGCGGTTGTCTCCGGCCGTCGAGCGCACCTGGATGGTGGAGAACTCGTCGTCCTTGCCCACCTCGAGCAGGCTCACGTCGAAGGTTCCGCCACCGAGGTCGAAGACGAGGATGAGCTCGTCCTCTTTGCCGCGGTCGAGGCCGTAGGCCAGCGCTGCGGCGGTGGGCTCATTGATGATGCGGAGCACGTTGAGTCCGGCGATCTCGCCGGCATCCTTCGTCGCCTGACGCTCGGCGTCGTTGAAGTACGCGGGAACGGTGACGACGGCGTCGGTGACGGGCTCGCCGAGGTACTGCTCGGCGTCGCGCTTGAGCTTGCCAAGGATGCGCGCGGAGATCTCCTGCGCGGTGTACTTCTTGTTGTCGATGCTGGTGTTCCAGTCGGTGCCCATGTGGCGCTTCACGCTGGAGATGGTGCGGTCAACGTTGGTGACGTTCTGGCGCTTCGCGGTCTCACCGACGAGCACCTCGCCATCCTTCGTGAATGCCACGACGGACGGGGTCGTGCGGAAGCCTTCGGCGTTGGCGATGACGGTCGGTTCTCCACCTTCGAGAACGGCGACAACCGAGTTGGTGGTTCCGAGGTCAATTCCTACTGCTCGAGCCATGTGCTCAGTGCTCCTTCTTGGTCGGTCGCGAGGCGTGTGGGGTACTTGAGCCTCGCTGTGTCAAGTTTGCAGGGCACTCTTGCGGCTGTCAAGTCGACGGCGGAAAACTTGAGTCGATGCGGCTCAACTCACAGGTTCCTCAGGCCAACCGCCGCTCAGAGCTGCAGCCGCGCCCATGTACGCGTCGTGAGGGCGACGGATGCTGCCGCGACGGGAACGACGAGCAGCAGCTGCAGCAGCGTCACCCGACTCGTGGCGTCGACGCCGCTGAGCCCGGCCCACAGCCCGGGCGCCGCCCAGGGGAACCATCCGCCGGCGCCGAGCACGACGGCGATCTGCGCGATCGCGACGAGCGCGATCACAGAGCCAATGGGCGCGAGGTACCCGCGCGCGATCGTGGCGACGACGGCGACAGGCAGCGCGAGCCCGGCGGTGAGGAGCGCGATCACGAACAGTCTCGCCATCGACCCGGCATCCGCTGACGTTGGCGCGCCAAACCCGAGCGCCAGACCGATCCCGAGAATCACGCCGACGAGTGCTGCCGACAGGGCCAGGGCCCAGCCCGCGTAGACGAGCAGCTTCGCCGCAGCGGTTGTTCCGCGACGTACCGGCAGGGCGAAGAGACCAGCGATCACCCCATCGGCGAACTCGCGCCCGAACAGCCAGGCGAGCACCACGCCGAAGCCCAGCAGACCGCCGACCGCGGTGATCTGGGAGGCGAGCGAGACCAGCGCGGTCCATCCGGTGCCGACAACAAGCGCGTTGAGCTTCGCCGCCATGAGCGACTCGGGCTGGCCGGCGACCAGGGCGAACGAGGAGGAGAGCGCTGCGATTCCCAGCACCAGCGCCGCAGTCGCGACCCGGGGCACGAGCGCGGACCGGAACTTGAGGCACTCTGCCTCGAGGGCGGCGCCGATCAGGCGTGAGCGGGTCATCGCCCGGCCTCCCGATCGGCGCGGCCGCCGGGCTCGCGACCGCCGGGGGCGAGGGCGTCATGGTCCGCGCGGGAATCAGGCTCGTCGTCCGCGCGTACGATGGCGAAGAATGCGCGCTCGATATCGGTGCCGGCCGGATCGAGCTCTCCCACGACGCGGCCGCCGTTGATCACCGTGATCCGGTCGGCGATGCGGGAGACCTCGTCGAGGTGGTGGCTCGAGATCAGCACGCCTGCGCCGGCTCGAGCGCGGCACGCGATGGCCTCGCGCAGCAGGATGACGCCGGCCGGGTCGAGCGCGTTGCTCGGCTCGTCGAGAACGACGAGCCGCGGGAAGTGCTGCAGGGCAGCCGCGAGGCCGACCCGCTGGCGGTTGCCGAGCGACAGGCGCCCGGCCCGTCGGGAGGCGTACTTCTCGAGGCCGAGCTCGGCGATGATCGCCGACACCGCGGCATCCGCGGCGGGTCCGCCCAGCCCGTGCAGTCGCGCCGACAGCCGCAGGTTCTGCCGCACCGTGAGTTCCGGGTAGGCGAGGGGCGTCTCGAGCAGGTGGCCGACGCCTGCCCAGATGTCCCACCGCGCGGCGGGAACCGGCACTCCGTCGATGCCGGCCCAGCCGGCATCCGCGGTCGATATGCCCAACGCGAGTCGCATGAGCGTCGACTTGCCCGCTCCGTTGAGGCCGACGATCGCGTGGATCTCGCCCGGCATCACGCTGAGGTCCACTCCGAGCACGCCGTCGCCGCCCTCGTACATCTTGCGCACGCCGCGCAGTTCGAGCCGCGGAGTCACGATGGGCTCCCGGCGACGATTGCGAGTGCCCGCTCGATCCTCGCGCCGAGGGTGCCGCCCGCGCCCGCATCGCCCTCGAAGCCGGCCCAGTCGAGCAGGGCCGCGAGCAGACCGGCGAGGCAGGCGGATGCCGCGACGCTCGCTGCGAGCGGGTCGACGCCGTCCGCGATGAGCCGGTCGACGATCACTCGCTCGGTGTGCGCGTTGTTGCGCCACATTCCAGCGCGGAGGGCGGGACTGCCGGCTGCAATGCGGATGCGACGGCGGGTGTACTCGGAGTCAGGCTCCGGGAGGCCGCGCCATGCCGCGGCGATTCCCGCGCTGACCCGCACGATCGGTGGCAGGTGACGGGGCTGGGCGCCGACCGCCTCGGCGATCGCCGGATCGTACGGGTCGTCGAGCAGCACCGCCTCCTTGCCCGCGAAGTTGCGGAAGAAGGTCATCTCCGTCACCCCGGCGGCCGCGGCGATCTCGCCGACCGTGACAGCGTCGTACCCGCGCTGCTCGAAGAGGTCCATCGCAGCGCGTTCGAGACGCTCCCTGGTGCGCTGGGCCTTGGTCATGGCAGAAATGTTAGTAGCTAACATTCAGGCGCGCAATGGCTATCCGAACAGTTCTGCTTGCCTGTGAACCTCCTCCATCGGGTAACTATCCGAGCGCACTCTCGATTAGCTGGAAGCATGACTCACGAAACCAACGTCCAGAAGGCCGAACTCCTCCGCTCGCTCCACGTGCCCGGTACCCCGCTCATCGTCACCAACGTGTGGGACTCGATCACGGCCCGTATCGTCGCCGCCGCCCCCGGCGTGAAGGCCCTCGCGACGGCCAGCCACTCGGTGTCCGAAGCGCACGGTGTGTCTGACGGCGAGGGTCTCAGCGTCGACCAAGCGATCGCCGCAGCGGCGCTCATCATCCGCTCCGTCGAGCTGCCCGTGAGCGTCGACTTCGAGAAGGGCTATGCGCCGGATGCCGCGGGTGTCGAGGCCAACGTCGCCCGGCTCATCGAGGCCGGGGCATCCGGAATCAACATCGAAGACAGTGTGGGCCAGCCGAAGGCGCCGCTGTTCGATCTCGACACCGCGGTCTCGCGTGTCGCGGCAGCCCGCGCGGCCGCCGACAAGTCGGGCGTTCCGCTCGTCATCAACGCGCGGGTCGATTCCCTCGCCGGCACTCCCGACGACTGGAACGACGCGATCGTGCGCGCGAACGCCTACCTCGCCGCTGGCGCCGACGTCGCCTTCGTGCTTGGGCTCGGCACCGAGGACAAGGTCAAGCGAGCGCTCGACGAGATCGACGGAATGATCTCGGTCATCTCCAACCCGACCTCCGTGCCGCTCAAGCGCCTCGCCGAGCTCGGCGTCTCCCGCGTGAGCTTCGGGCCGGGCACCATCGGCCTCACCCTCGCCCACCTGCAGCAGGCCGCAACCCAGCTCACCGCGCTCGGGGACTACCCGGCGGAGCTCGCCTTCAAGTTCTAGGTTCGGCCCGGGATGCTCCGGGCCGCACCACGTAGGCTGCGGGCATGTTTCCCCCCGGATTGCTCGGTGCCGCCGCAGCGGCGCTCGGCGCGTCACCGACACGCGACGAGCGCAGCGCGAGCGTCGGCGGCGGGCTGCTGGCGGCCTGGATCATCCTTGACCTCATCGTGCTCGCCGTCTGCGCGTATGTCGTCCGGCGGCGGAAGCCGGCCGACCGGGGCTGACGGGGCCGCAGGCCCGCCGCCAGCGTCCAATCCGATTCCCGAGCCGGATCCGAATAGGCTTCACCGAGGGGCTTGGTGGAGCAAGGCTCGACACCGCGTGGACCTCGCCGACGAGGCCAGCACGACGAAAGCGATCACGATGTCTGCAGCCCACTCCCTTCGTGCCTTTGAGCTCGCGACCCGGCCAATCCACCCCCACTCGCGCATGGCGCTCGACAAGCGCTGGGCCGATCTGCCCGAGCACGTCAAAACCGACAACCAGCTGCTCGGCCGCTGCGCCGTCGGCTGCGAGGGTACCCACGGCGTATTCCCCAAGTGCGACCTGACCTGCTCCCCCTGCTACCACTCGGCCGACGCCAACAAGGTGCGCATCGACGGCGAGCACACCCTCTCCGAGGTGCACGAGCAGATGGAGTTCCTGCACCAGGTACGCGGCCCGCGCGCCCACGCACAGCTGATCGGCGGGGAGGTGAGCCTGCTTCCGGCCAAGGACCACGCCGAGGCGCTGCTGACCATGCGCAAGTTCGGACGCGAGCCGATGTCGATGACCCACGGCGACTTCTCCTACGAGTACCTGCTCGACGTCGTACTCGACGAGAACGGCCAGCCCCGCTTCACGAAGGTCTCCTTCGCCGCCCACTTCGACTCCCTCATGCGCGGCCGTCGCGGTGCGGTGCGCCCCCGCAACGAGGCCGAACTGAACCCCTTCCGCGAGACGTTCGCGAAAATGTTCGTCGACCTCAAGAAGCAGCACGGTGTCAGCTCCTACCTCGCCCACAACATGACGGTGACGCCCTCCAACGTCGGCGAGGTCGCGAGCGTCACCCGCGACGTGCTCGACATGCCCTACAACATGATGTCGTTCCAGCCCGCCGCGTTCATCGGCGACGACCGCCGCTGGAAGGAGGACTTCACCGAGGTCACCATCGACGCGGTCTGGGACCAGATCGAGGCGGGTGCGGGCCACAGGATCCCGTGGAAGGCGACCCAGTTCGGCGATCCCCGCTGCAACCGCTCGACCGTGGGGATGCGCGTCAACGGCCGGTTCGCCGTGCTGCTGGATGCCGATGACCCGCGAGACATCGCCGCGCGCGACCGGTTCCTCGACCACTTCGGCGGCATGATCTTCGGCGATGTGGCGAAACACATCCTGACGATCAAAATCATCCGCGCGATCGCCGGCCATCCCGGCGACATCCCGCCGCTCATCGGGCTCGCTCTCCGGGTGGCGAAGCGCGCCGGAGGCGTCGGCAACATGATCCGCGCGGCTCGCAAGGGCAAACTGGGCTTCAAGACCTTCGTTGTGCACAACTTCATGGATGCGGCCGAGGTCGCCCCGGCCTGGGCTCTCATGGAGCAGGGCATCACGAGCGACGACCCGAAGATAAAGGAGACGCAGGAGCGTCTCGGCTCGTGCATGTACGCCATGAGTCACCCCGAGGACGGCCGCACCGTTCCCGCCTGCACCCAGCATTCGGTGCTCGACCCGATCGAGAACATCGGACTGCGCAAGCTCCTCCCGCTCATCGGCCGCAGCGCCGCAGACCCGGCGATCGTGTCGCGTCCGGATGGCCTGACGGCCGTGCGCTCGACCGGCAAGCCGGGCCAGTAGCGGACGGCTACGTCCGCACTGCCGAGACCGCCGCTGGAGGGAGCGTCACCGCCACCCGCGACCCGGCCTCGACGCCCTGCCCAGGCGGCAGCTCCGCGTTCAGCTCGACGACGGCGGCACCCGCGGCGCGGAACCGGATCGTGAGCAGCCGGCGCGGGCCGAGATTCCGGAGGCCGGTGACGACACCCACGACATCGTCTGAGCTCACATCCCCGCCGAGCGCCCGCACCCCGACCGCCTCCTGCCGCACGACGAGAGTCGCGGGACCATCACAAACGTCGCGCCCCGCATCCAGCCCGACACGCCCGAGCGCCGAGAGGTGAGCGCCGTCGACAATCACCCCGGGCACCTCGTTGAGCCCGCCCATGAGCCGCGCGACCCGCACCGACACAGGGCGGTTGTAGACGCCATCGACGGTGTCGTGCTGCAGCAGTTCGCCCTCGTGTAGCACGGCGATCCGGTCGGCGACCGCCGACGCCTCGTCGCGGTCGTGGGTGACGAGCACGATCGTCGGCGACAGGGCGGAACGGATGTCGTCGATGAGCGCGTGCATGTCGGAGCGCAGCTCGGGGTCGAGCGCGCTGAACGGCTCGTCGAGCAGGAGCACGCGCGGCCGCGCCGCGAGCGCCCTTGCGATCGCGACCCGCTGCTCCTGTCCGCCGGAGAGTTCCCTCACCGACCGGCGCCCGTAACCGCCGAGCTGCACCATGTCGAGGTACAGCTCGGCGTTGTGCCTGGCCACCGAGCGGCGCACCCCGGAGACACGGTCCGCGAAGGCGACGTTGTCGAGCACGCTCAGGTGTGGGAACAGCAGCGGGCGCTGGAACACCATGCCCATTCCGCGGCGCTCGGGGGTGAGGCCCGCGACATCGACACCGTCGACGAGCACCTGGCCCGCGGTCACCGGGTCGAGGCCGGCCATGACGCGCAGGATCGTGCTTTTTCCCGAGCCGCTCGGCCCGAGGATCGCGGTGCACGACCCTGCGGCGACATCGAGGGTCACCGCGTTGAGCGCAGGCGCGTGGTAGTTCGAGAAGCGCTTCGATACGCCGTCGAGGAGGAGGTGGGAGGTCATCGGGCGGCTCCGGGCTCGTGCAGTCGGGACCGGGCAGTGCGCGGGTCGATCGGATCGGGATCGGGTCGGCTGCGCCGGGAGGCTGCGCCCCGGCGGCCAGCGAGACCGAGTAGCAGGAGCAACGCGAGTGGGGGCAGGATCGCGGTGAGCGAGAGGATCGCGACGGCCGAGTCGTTGCCGATGCCGGCGGCGCTTGAGGCGATCACGAGCGGGAGACTCACGACGGTGCCGCCGCCGATGATGACCGTGACGATGTAATCGCTCCAGCCGACGAGGAACGCGAGAAACGCCGCCCGGGCGAGGGCGGGGGCGACGAGAGGGATATGCACCCGCCAGAGCACGGTCCACGGTGAGGCACCGAGGGTGCGTGCCTCCTCCTCGAACCCGATGTCGTGGGCCGCGTAGGCGACGCGCATCGCGAAGGTCGTATAGGGCAGGGCGATGACGACGAGCACGAGTACGAGGCCGGCGAGCGGTGGAACGTAGGCGCGCAACAGCACCACGTTCAGCCCCATGACGGCGGCGAAGGGCGGCAGGGCGATCGGCGCGAGCAGAACGAGGCCGACGGCGCGCGGCCAGGGCACCATGCCCATCGTGAGCGCCCGCGCCGCCGCGGCTCCGAGCGGTGTCGCGATCGCGGCGACGACCAGGCCGAGCGCGAGCGAGCGCCAGAAAGCGGGCACGGCACCCTGCGCGATCGCCGACTCGAGACCGTCGGTTCCCCACACGGAGGGCAGCACCGCCGGGAACGACCACCGGTCCGCGAACGCCCAGAGCGCGAGGGGAACGAGCGGCACGACGAACCAGGCGGCGAGCAGGGCCGCGCTGAGCACCCGGCCGACACGGCCGGCGCCACGCGAGTCGGTCAGCCGCGAGCCGGGGTCTCCGGGTAGGCGCAGCCGACCGACATCCGCCCGCTGGGGGTCGGCGGTGAGGGAACGGGCCTGGATGCTCATCTCGGGCTCACCTCCACAGGGCAGTTCGGCGCAGGGCGAGGAAGGCGAGCGCGACGACAGCGAGAGAGATCGCCGTCGTGACGACCGCGACCGCGGCAGCCTCCGGGCGGGCGGTGAGGGTAATCGAGTCGAAGAGCCGCAGCGCCATGACCGGCAGGGGTTCGGGGTAGCTGCGGCCGAGCAGCCAGGCGACCTCGTAGGAGCCGAGCGTGTAGACGAACACGATGGCGGACGAGACGACGAGGGCGGGCAGGCACAGCGGGACCATGACGAACCGCAACCGCTTGAGGCGTCCGGCGCCGAGCAGCGCCGCTGTCTCGTCGAAGCTCGCGACGCGGGTGGCGAGGGTGCCGGCGACGACGAGCGCGACGAAGGCGGACTCCTTCCAGGCGTACTCGGCGACGACGGCGACCCACCACGGTCCGCCGACGAGCCGGGGCCAGGCATCCGCGTCGATGCCGAGCAGCCGGGGAAGCAGGCCGGAGTCGGCGAGGAGCAGGCCGATCGCGGCGGCACCGACGAGGTGTGGCACCGTGACGGTCGCGGCGCTGATGATGGCGACGATCCGCCCACCCCAGCGGCCGGAGACGATCACGAGAGCCGCGGCGAAGCCGACGACTGCGGCGATCGCGGTGGATGCCGTGGCGATGCCGAGCGACACCGCAATCGACACCGGCAGCGCGCCGGCCTGCGCGGTGTAGGCGTCGAGGCTCAGCCGCACCGGGCCGATGAGCGGCAGCAGCCCGAGGCTCTGCGCGACGGCCGCCCCGATTCCGCCGCCGAGCACGAACAGGGCGGGGACGACGGCGGGCAGCACGAGCAGCGTGCCGCGCAGCCCCGGCCGCCCGGCCCTCACCGTGCGACCCGGAAGTGGCGCGAGACTCATGCGTGGACCGGTCGCCTAGCGGGCGCCGAGCACTCTCGTGCGCCAGCCCTCGTCGAGCGGGGGCACCCACGCGGCGGACAGCTCGGGGTTCGCGTTCTTCGACAGGATGTCGTAGCTCGGCACAACAGGCGACTGGGGAAGCGCGTCGAACAGCGCCCGCTCGTTCACTGCGAGCGAGTCGTAGTCGAGCACTGTGAACTGGCCCCAGGCCGCCGGATCGGCCTTCGCGACCTGCTGTTCAACCGACAGTGCCGTGTTCGCGACGACCATCGCGCCAGCACGGGACTCAGCGTTGGACGGCAGGCCGAGGAAGCTCGCGTTGCCGACGGTCCCCTCGTCGAGGGTGAGGATTCTCGTGCCAGCGGGGTACACGCCGCGTGCGACGAGGTCGGTCAGGGTGGCCGGGCCGTAGGTCATGGTCATGTCGACCTGTCCGTCGGCGTAGAGCTGATTGAGCTCGTCGGAGCTTGCCGGGTACGTGTCTCCGCCGCGCCAGAGCGACGGGGCAAGGTCGACGAGTTCCTCGTAGAGCGCCGGGGACAGCTCGTCGAACGATGCCTGGTCGTAGGCGAGCGGCACGTTCTGGTAGCCGCCGGAAACGCTGTACAGCACTTCGCGGGTGAACACCGATCCAGTGAAGTCGGGCGGGGCGGGGTAGGTGAAGCGTCCCGGATGCGCGCGGGCCCAGTCGAGCACGCCCGCAAGGCTCGTCGGCGGGGTCGCGATGACGTCCGAGTTGTAGGCGATGGTGAACTGCGCCTTGTGCCACGGCACCTCGCATCCGTCGACAGGGGTTCCGAAATCGTCGCTCAGCAGCGGGTCGTCGGCCGCGGTGTTGCCCATGTTGGGCAGCAGGCTCGTCCAATCGCACAGCCATGCCCCGGCCTCCTTGCCGGTGGAGAAGTTGGCGCCGTTGACCCAGATCAGGTCGACCGTGCCGTCATCGGTGCGGCCGGCCTGCAGCTCGGAGAGCACCCGGTTCAGGGCGTCGGCGGTGTCGGTCACGGGAACGCGCTCGAGGGTGACGCCCTGCTCGGCGACGGCGGGGGCGAGCACGTCGTCAATGTAGGCGTTGCCCTGTTCGTCGCCGCCGTACATCCACAGCTGCACGGTCTGACCCTCGGCGGCACCCACGACCTCGTCCCAGCTGGCGAAATCGTTCGTCGCGGCCTCAGAGTTCGGCGCGGAGCATCCGGTGAGGACGAGGAGGCCCACGGCGGCAATTGAGACGATCGTCGCCCCGCGCTTCAGCGGCATTCGGCGGATGGAAGAGTGGGTCACGGCGTTTGGCTCCTTGAAGGTGATGCTCGATCGGGGCGGTGCTCATGTGTGGCACTAGACCGAACAGATCACTCGGATACAGTAAGCCACCTACAGTGGAGTTCTGAGGTTCGGCGGAGGTTCGACATGAACGACAGTGTCGCCACGACCGTTCCGCGCAGGGCTCTCGTGAAGCTCGCCGCCTTTGTGGTGTTCGTAGCGGTGGCCGTTGTGGTTGGGGTCATCGTGCCCCTGCCCGGGCTGGACGAGATCCGAACCTCGGCGGACGCTGCCGGCTGGCCCGCCGCACTCGCCTTCGCCGTCGCCTACGGCGTTGCGACGCTGGCCCCAGTGCCGAAGAGTGTGCTGAGCATCGCGGCGGGGGCCATCTGGGGCTTCGCGCTCGGCGCGCTTCTGGTCTACCTCGGCGCGCTCCTCGGCGCAGCGCTCGCGTTCGGCATCGGTCGGGGCCTCGGCCGAGAGGCCGTAGAGCGGTTCACCGGGGCGAGAGTCGAGCACATCGACGAGATCCTTCGCCGCCGCGGCCTCGCCAGCATCATCGGCGCGCGCCTCATTCCCGTGCTGCCGTTCACCGTGATCAACTACGCCGCGGGCCTCACCTCCGTGCGTCGCCGCGACTATGCGACCGGCACGGTGCTCGGCATCATCCCCGGCACGCTTGCCTTCGTCGCGGTCGGCGGGTTCGGCTTCGAGCCCGGCCCCGGGCTGTATCTTGCGCTCGGCACTCTCGGAGCGCTGACCATGATGGGCGCGATCGTCGGGATCCGGATGCGGCGGCGGAGCGCTCCGGCCCCGGCCCCGGCCCCGGCCCCGGCCCCCGCCCCCGCCCCCGGTGAGCCGGATGCTTGACTCCCACGTCCGCGGCCTGATCGACAGGCCGCTCACCTCGGTCGCGTCCGCGATCGACCGGCCTTGGATCAGCCCCGATCGCCTCACCGTTGCCGGACTCGTGCTCGGGCTCGCGAGCGCGCTTGCCGCCGCCCTCACCCTGTGGTGGCTCGCTCTCGTGCTGTGGCTTGTCTCCCGCATCCTCGACGGGCTCGACGGGTCCCTCGCCAGACTGCGTCGCTCGGGTGAGGACGCCGCGGCCGGCGGCTCGAGCGAGGCGGGCGGATTCCTCGACATCGTCAGCGACTTCGTCGTCTACGGCGCGACCGTATTCGGAGTCGCCGTCGGAACAAGCATCGCATTCGACGCCCCGTGGTGGCCGTTCGCGCTGGTGCTGCTCACCTACTACGTCAACGGCACGGCGTTGCTCGCGTTCTCGTCGATCGCCGAGCGCACCGGGCGGCGCATCGATGACGGCCGCTCGCTCTCATTCCTCGGCCGCATCGCCGAGGGGACCGAGACGATCGTTGTGCACAGCCTGTGGCTGGTCCTGCCGTTTCTCGCCTGGCAGATCGCCGTGGTCTGGGCCGTGTTCGTGGCCGCGAGCGCCGTACAGCGCATCGTCGTCGGCTACCGCGCCCTCCGCTGACCCGCGCGAATGCGCCGAGTACGCAATAGTGGCCGCTCCCCCACCCGTCTCAACAGCCACAACTCCGTACTCGGCACACCCTGCCAGTCAAGCAGCGCACCCAGGCGCACCCTGCCAGTCAAGCAGCGCCCCCAGGCGCACTACCGCAGCCTCCGCCCAGCCGCGCACACGCGCCGAGTACGCAATAGTGGCCACTCCCCCACCCGTCTCAACAGCCACAACTCCGTACTCGGCACACCTTGCCAGGTACGCAGCGCACCCAGGCACACCCTGCCAGTCAAGCAACGCACCCAGGCGCACCTTGCCAGGTAAGCAGCGCACCCAGGCGCACGGCCCAACTCCCGCCGCTCCGCCGCCCCTACCAAATGAAGGCACTTTCGACCGCAGTCGACGCCCGAACGCACCACACTCAGCCCGAAACGCCGGAATTGCCTTCATTTGGCACGGGGAAAGGACGGATGCGGGCCAACCCTGCCGAACTCAGCGCAGCCGCCACCAGCGCAGCCGCCACCGGCGCAGCCGCCTCAGTGCCGTCGTGGCGACCTTGGTCGCCCCCTGGTTGAGCCGGGCCCGCACGTCGGCGACGGCGGCGTTCCAGACGGCGTCACTGAAGGTCGGATACGCGTGCGTCGTTCCCGCAATGTCGCTCGTTGTGAGGCCGCGGGAGATCGCGAGGCTCACCTCGCCCAGGCTCTCCCCCGCCCGCGGGCCGACAATTGTCGCGCCGCGAATCTTCCCCCTCTTGTCGACGAGCAGCTGCGTGTAGCCGCCGGTCGCCCCCTCGGCGATCGCCCGGTCGAGGTGCTCGTGCTCGATCGCGCGCGCGATCAGACCCTGCGCGGCAGCATCCGCCTGCACGACACCGACCGAGCCGACCTCCGGATGCGTGAATGTCACCCGCGGCACCGCGGCAGAGTCAATTTCGCGCGACAGCCCGAGCACAGCGTTCGATGCGGCAATGCTGCCATTGACCCCGGCTGTGTGGGTGAACTTGGGCAGGGGGGTCACGTCGCCGGCCGCCCAGATGCGCGGATTCGACGTGCGCAGCCGTGCATTCACAACCACGTTGCCGGACTTGTCGAGCTCGACGCCGGCCCGGTCCGCATCGAGTGAGCCCGTGTTCGGGGCCCGACCGATCGCGACGAGGATCGCGTCGAACTGCACAACACTGCCGTCATCGAGGGTCACCGAGCCGCGGAGGTCGCGGCCGTCACCGGCGATCGCGGTGGCCTGGCGGCCGGTGAGCACGGTGACGCCGTCAGCCTCGAGCGCCGCCCGCACGATCGCGCTCGCGCGCGGCTCCTCCTTGACCAGCAGCCGATCCCCGCGGTGCACGAGCGTCACGTGGGACCCGAATCGCGCCATCGCCTGCGCGATCTCGCATCCGATCGCCCCTCCGCCGAGCACGACGAGGCGTTCCGGCAGCTCGGTGAGGTCCCACACGGTCGCGCTCGTGAGCACCTCAACGCTGCCGATTCCGTCGATCTTCGGCACCGCCGGCGAGCCTCCCGTGGCGATGATGACCTGCCCGAACCTGATCTCCCGCCCGTCGACGGCGAGCGACCGGGGGCCCATGAAGCGAGCGTGTCCGCTCAGCACCTCGACCCCGGCGAGCGCGAGAACCTCGGGCGAATCCACCGGGGCGATCGTCTGCATCGCGCCGTGCACGTGCCGCATGGCCGCGGCGAAGTCGAGCCCCACCGCATCCGTCTCCACCCCGAGGTGCGGGGAGCTGCGCGCGATCGTGAGAGCGGATGCCGCGGCGATGAGCGACTTCGACGGCACGCAGCCGGTCCAGAGGCAGTCTCCGCCGAGACGGTTCCCCTCGATCAGCAGGGTGCCTGCGCCGAAGCTCGCCGCCGTGCGGCTCGCGACGAGCCCCGCCGAGCCTCCACCGATGACGACCAGTTCCCATTCAGCGCGTTCTCCCATACTGGGGATCGTAACCGCCCGTTCTGCGCGGACTTCTAAGCTGTCGCGGGGGAATCGAATGCTGAAGCGGTACACGGCCGGGGCGCGGCTCTACGACGTGCTCTCCGGCGAGCGCCTCGTCTACCGCGCCGGCCGCGTCGCCGGGATCGATGCGCTGCGGCTTGGGCGCGGCGACATCGTGCTCGACCTCGGCTGCGGCACCGGGCTCAACTTGCCGCTGCTGCTCGATCGGGTGGGCCCTGAGGGGCACGTGATCGGCCTGGACCGGAGCTCCTCGATGCTCGCCGTCGCCCGCGACCGCGTGCGGAGCAAGGGCTGGTCAAACGTGTCGCTGCTCGAAGCAGACGTGCTGTTGCTCGACCCGGCGCAGATCACGTCGATCGCCCTGCGCGAGGGCGGCCGGTCGCGGGTCGATGCGGCGTTCTCGAGCTACGCGCTGAGCGTGTTCGACGACTGGATGCCGGCCTGGGAGCTCATGCGCGGCGTCGTGCGGCCCGGCGGACGGGCGGGGATTGTCGATATGGCGCTCCCGACGAGCGCCGCCGCCGTCTTCGCCCCGCTCGCCCGGCTCGCGTGCGCGGCTGGGGGCGCCGACATCACCGCGTGGCCGTGGCGGGCGCTTGAGCGGCAGGCGCTGGATGCCGAGCACACCGTGCTCCGGGGCGGGCACATCCACGTCGTCACGGGGACTCTCCCCTGATTCACGAGCGGCGCATCCCCGTCCGTTCGCCGGGGCACACTACCCTCTGAGTCATGAGCGATCCTTCATCCGCTGACGGCACCACGCCGGAACCCCCCTTCCCCTCCGACGACGATGCCGTCAACACGGTCGGGCAGAGCCTGATGGACGACACACCCGTGCCGAAGCACCGGGTGCGGGCCTGGGCGCTGTGGGACTGGGGCTCCGCCTCGTTCAACGCCGTCGTCACGACCTTCGTCTTCAGCACCTATCTCGCGAGCAGCCTCTTCTTCGATCCCGGCATCCTGGCAAGCCAGGGAGAGCAGGCTGCGGAGGCCGCGAGCGCCCGCGTCGTCGCCGGCGCCCTGACAATCGCTGGCGTGCTCATCGCCCTCCTCGCGCCGATTCTCGGGCAGCGCTCCGACGGATCCGGCAGGCGCAAGCTCTGGCTGGCCATCAACACCGGCCTCGTCGTGTTGGCAATGGCTGCGATGTTCTTTGTCGCGCCGGTGCCGAGCTACATCTACCTCGGCGCCGCACTGCTGGCCGCCGGCAACATCTTCTTCGAGTTCGCGAGCGTCAACTACAACGCGATGCTCGTCCAGGTCTCGACACCGGCGACCGTGGGCCGCGTCTCCGGATTCGGCTGGGGAATGGGCTACGTCGGCGGAATCGTGCTGCTCATGCTGCTGCTTGTCGTCTTCATCGGCGGCGTGGCCGGCATCGGCAGCGGCGGCCTGCTCGGCCTCCCCAGCGGAAGCGACGGCAACAGCCTCGACATCCGGATCGCGATCGTCGTCGCCGCGCTGTGGTTCGCGGTCTTCGCGCTCCCCGTGCTCATCGCGGTGCCCGAGATCCCCGCACGGGTGCGCGACAATCGGGTGAGCTTCTTCGGCAGCTACGTGCTGCTGTTCCGTACCATCCGGCTGCTTGCGAAGAAGAGCCCACAGGTGCTCCTCTTCCTGCTCGCGAGCGCAGTTTTCCGCGACGGGCTCGCCGGGGTGTTCACGCTCGGCGCCATCATCGCCGCCCAGGTCTTCGGTTTCAGCTTCGCCGAGGTACTCATCTTCGGCGTCGCGGCGAACGTCGTCGCCGGAATCGGCACGTTCATCGGCGGCTACCTCGACGACAAGGTGGGAGCGAAGGCGATCATCATCGCCTCGCTCGCCGGCCTTGTGATCGCCGGATCCGCGGTGCTGTTCGTCGGCGATGCGAAGTCCGGGTTCTGGGTCGCCGGGCTCTTCCTGACCCTCTTCGTCGGCCCGGTGCAGTCGTCGAGCCGCAGCTTCCTCGCCCGAATCACCCCTCCCGGCCGCGAGGGCGAAATCTTCGGCCTCTACGCCACCACCGGCCGAGCGGTGAGCTTCCTCGCACCCGGTCTGTTCGGCCTGTTCGTGCTCGTGACGGGCGACACCCGGTTCGGCATCATCGGCATCGTTCTCGTGCTCCTCGCGGGGCTGCTCCTGATGCTGCCGGTCAAGCCGCGGCCCGCCCGCATCGATTAGCTCCGGATGCCGGCCCAGCAGGATCAGCTCAATGCGGCGACAAGCCGCGAGGCGAGCAACTCGCTGCTCGCGGTACTCAGCGACGGCAAGTGGCGGCCGAGCGCGTGGGCACGCTTCATCGCCTTCGCGACGTTGCGTTCGGTGCACCAGGCGCGGATCAACCCGCGGCCGCTGCTCGAGTCGACGCTGATCCACGTGGTGATGGGCGTCCTCTCGAACCGGCGCGGACTCGTCTGGATCGCCGCCAGCTGGATCATGGCGGTGACCCACCTGGGCATGCTCGGCGACCGCCGGTCGATCGGCATCCCGAACACCCTCACGCTCATCCGCGGCAATCTGCCGGCGCTCGAGGCCCGCCTCGGCCGCTCGCTGCCGGTCATCTCGCTCGCCACCGACTTCGCCGACGGCAAGATCGCGCGCGCCACCGGCACGGTCACGCCGTTCGGTACCCAGGCCGACTTTCTCGCCGACACCGCCTTCTGGACCTGGTTCATTGTGCGCCACGAGCCCAGCCGCGCTGTGAAGGCGTTGACCTTCGCCGCGTGGGCCGCGCCCGTGGTTTCGATCGCCGCCGCGAGCATCACGAAGGGGCGGATGCTGGATGTGCCGCGCTCGGCCTGGCTGAGGCCCGCCGCTGCGATGGAGGTATTCATCGGCATCCGCGCCATCCTGCGGCTCTTCCCCCGCCGCGGGCACTGACGCTTTCATTATTCAGCGTCAGGCCGGTCGGCTGCCGGCGTTCACGGGGCCAGGCGGTCGTCGACGCCGATTTCGCGCGCGGAGAGGGAGCGGCGGATGCGGGCGGGGTCCTCACATTTTTATCTACTTTGCCACTGTCCACTCCTGACTAATGAAAGCGGCATCTCGTACGCTGGGGATATGACTGATCACCGTCCGATCGGATACTGGCTCAAGCTCGTCGACCGCCTCATCGACGAGCACTTCGACGGCACGCTCGACGAGCACGGGGTGACCCGGCGGCAGTGGCAGCT
>Ga0105048_10003419_pt1 | contig 26001 bp, 20 predicted proteins | sample MAT05_FD_78382 | JGI IMG/M metagenome (GOLD analysis project Ga0105048, IMG submission 78382) | Freshwater microbial communities from Lake Fryxell liftoff mats and glacier meltwater in Antarctica - MAT-05 | ecosystem: Environmental > Aquatic > Freshwater > Ice > Liftoff microbial mat | place... | reverse complement strand
AAGTCCCCTTCGGGGACTGCCTTTCTGCTTCATTTGCCCGGTGCAGTGCGCGCGAAAGTCCGCCGTTGCGGCGGACTTTGTAAGAGGAGCCCGGGGTTTTAACCCCGGGTGGGAGTGCTGTTCTTATCTTCAGGGAGCCTTGCATCCAGGCGCGGGGGGACTCGCAGGAGTCCCCCTTATCTCCGGCTCACCCCTTCGCGGGCACGAGCGCGGCGGCGATCTCTTCTGCGCTCGTGCTCGCGAACAGCTCGACGTATTTGCTGAACTTGGCCTCATCGAGGTCGTCGTCGAGGGCAGCAGAGATGTCGCGCGGTACGGCGCCAAACCGAGCTCGGTACACCGCCTGGAGTGCCCGCTTGCGCGCCTCGGCGCCTTGATCGGGCGCGGCGTTGCGAAGATCGAGGAAGCAGCTCTCGACGAAGTCGGAATCCTCCGGGAACAGCAGGGTCAGGCGCGCGTGCATCTGGTTGTAAAACCGCTTCGCCACCTCGGAGCTGTCTTCGAGGGCCGACCGCGCGACCTGCTCTGCGGTCCGGCGCGCCGCCCGAGTGGCCTCGACGGCGGCGAGATTAGCCCGGAGCACCGCAATCTTGTCGGCCTGCGGCTTCAGCACCGCGAGCTCGGGCGTCGCGAGGTGCCCGAGAATGGCATCGACGTAGTGGCCTTGGACCGGGCCCCCCACGGGCCTCATTCCATCGCTCGGCGGCTTGCCACCAAACAGCTTGGCGGTCATCGCCTCGCGCTGCTTGGCCGTCATGTTCGCGGTCAGGAGCGTGAGGGCGGCCTTCAGCTCGATCTTCACGCAATTGTCGATCTTCGTATCCTTGTACCCCACGTCCGTCGTCGGGTCGTGGGGGACGCGGGGCTCCCCGTATCGACGAGCGCCCCATTATGTCATAAGCCATATGTCCCGAGCCGGGACCTCCGAACGGCCGAGGTAGGATTAAGGCGAGCGCCCCTCCACGCTGATAACGCGGTTCACCTACGCCGCCCGCTTGCCGCAGCGGCCTGGTTGTGCTACCACGGTGACCCCGGAAAGGAATTTATGTCATTGCTCGAAATTCTGCCAGATATCCAGTCTCTGGCTCGTGCGGACAAGCTCCGGCTAATCCAGTTCCTCGCACAAGAGCTGGCTGAAGCCGAGGCCCCCCCTTCACTTGTGGCCGGCCAGTCCTACCCCATATGGTCTCCCGATCAAGCGTTCGCGGCAGCCGAGACGCTCCTCCAGACTCTACATGAGGAACAGGCCTGACCAGTGGCCGAGATAGGACAGCAGTTTCCGTTCATCGCGCGAGCGGCCGAGCTCGGCGCAGCAAGCCTCGCCCCCATGCTCCCGCTGACGTTGGTAGCGACGCGACGTGTCACGGTTCCGGGCCTGCTTGACACTGGGGCTGCCGTCAACGTTCTGCCATATACAACCGGCGTCGAGCTTGGATTCGACTGGGACCAGCAATCCACGTCAGTGCAGCTCAGTGGGAACCTGGCGATCGTCGACGCGCGCGCCGTCATCGTCACCGTGGTCGTGGGCACTTTCGCTCCTGTGCGCTCGGCTTTTGCTTGGGCCAGCGTGGATACCGTCCCCGTCATTCTGGGGCAGGTCAACTTCTTCATGGAGTTTGACGTCTGCTTCTTCCGCTCTCGTCGGGTCTTCGAGGTTCGACCCGCACAACGACCATAGGCGTGATGCCAGATAGAAGGGAATATGGGCGCGGTCTGACTGCGGGGATCGTGGAATGATGCCCGTCATTTGAGCTTCTTCACCGCGCCATTGTCGATACGGACAGGCTTGTGGCGAGCGACGTAGCCGGCGTAGGTGCGGATGATATCGCCGTCGTCGAGCAGGAGCCCCTGGGCGCCCACATGCTCGATGACCGGCCCGCCCTCCTCGAGCTGGTAAACGAGGCGATCACCTTTTTGATCGATACAGTAGATCTTCCCGCTCTGGTCGGCGTAGGTCGAGAAGCCCTTGCATCGCGGCGCGCCGTTTTCAGCCTCCGCGCTCGCGACGAGGGTCCCATCCCAGCGGAAATGGTCCTCCGTGACCTTCTCCGCCTGCTGCCGGCTCCTGTGAATGACCCATGGATCCCCCCCGCGGAGCTCGGGCCAGGCGAAATCGTCGGCCTTGTGCTCGGCGATCATTCGCCCGTTCCCGCGCCAGTCGAATATGATGATTTGAGAGGGCTTGTGATAATCGTGCTGCAAGAACACGACGCCTCGCTGCGACACGCGCAGCTGGTCGCCTCGGAGCCCATAGGCGCCGAGAAGAGAGCCATCTTTCGAGTCGAGCACGATCATCTCGCGAGGCTCGAAGCCGTTCGACGCGCTCTCGATTTGGTGCGTCACCGTGATCTTTCCGTCGTCGGAAACGAGACAGCGGGGGTCGTCCTTTATCCCCTCGATCCGCAGGGCCCACCTCGCGTTCCCGGTCGCCGCGTCGAGGACTGCGACGGTGACCGCGTAGTTCATGCATGTTCCGCACACGACGCGATCCTTGTAAATGCCCAAGGGCACGCAGCCTGTGGGCGCCTTCCACACGGCGGCGCCGCCGACCTGCTCGGGAGGCCAGGCGAGGATCGGGATGGGGACGAGCCGCTTGGTGTCGAAAGGTCGCTTGAACGAGGCGGCTATCGCGCCCGTGGGGGGAGCCGGCGTGGCGACCTTGACCGTGGCCGTGGGGGGCGCGTCGCCGGCGACGACCTGGTTCTGCTGCGGGGGCGGGCTCCCTCCGCGGCCGTCGGCGCGAGCAGGAGGCGGGATCGTGTCAGGGGTCGCTGTCGGGGGGACTGGCGGAGTCGCGCAGGCCGAGAGAGAGAGAGCGTGAAGGACAGAGCGAGCCGTCGGAGGAGCATTCTTCCCGGTACCTCTCGACGGGAGAGGGGGCAAGTCCTGGGAGACACCGCGACAGTGGCGGGCTCGTCGGGCGTTGCCCTGGCCACGCTGGCCACGCGCACGATCGCGCCGGCATAGTCGTAGGCGTCTCCGTCGCCCTCAAGCGAGACGTCAACGGCCGGGGCGGGGCCAGAGACCTCCAGCACGCCCCCCGGACGGTGGTGTCCTAAATTGGCCATTTAGGCCTAATAATTCCGGACGCTTACAAGGCAATTTAGGACACCACCCTCTTTGACCTTTATCTGAGACGCCATGATCGAATCAACAACTGGGACCTGGTCGACAGGGCGGCTCCCCATGTCGTCGGCGGCTACTTGATGGCCCAACTTCATGAAGATGAAGCCCGCCGGTTAAAGGCAGTCTGTATGCAACCAATGGCAACAATTGCCGGCCAAGCTGCCCAAGACCGCTCGGTGATCCTCAGCGCTGCGTCAGCCCCTTCCACACCGCGTCGGCGATCTGGATCTGCCCCTTCCCGTTGGCATGCACGCCGTCCTCGAGGTTCTCCGGCGACACCGCGCGGTAGAGGTTGATGAACCGCGTCCCCTTCTTCTTCGCCAGCGACTCGTAGGCCTTCGCCAGCGCGCGCATGAAGTGAGCAGTGTCGGGCCCGAGCCCCTCGTTCTTGAAGAACGGGGTGAGCTTCTCCACGTTCACGTCGATCGGCGCCACGATCACGATCTCCGCCTTCGGGAGCTTCTGCCGCGTCAGATCGACCATCTTCGCGAGGTTGGTCGTGGCCTTCTCCACCACGCCGACGGTCTCGTGTTTCATGTCGTTGACGCCGAGGAACAGCAGCACCGTCGCCGCGTCAGCGTTGGCGTCGAGCGCCTTCTCGAGCTCGCCGATCGCGTCGGTCTTGCGCCCGTTCTTGCCCGCGTTCACCGCCTTGATCTCGGCGCTCTTCTTCCCGAGCTGCGTCACCCAGCGCTCCTCGGGGGCGATCTTCCCGGGCCACTCCGCCTGGGTGATCGAGTCGCCGAAGCAGAGGATCTTTCCGTGAAGTTCGCGCGGCTTGCGTGGCTCGCGGGCCTCGGCGTCCGCGCCCGCGTCGGGGATGACCGCGGCCACCACCGCCGCCGTCGCGCTCGCCGTGGGCGGGGACGTCGTCGACGCGGCCTCGCCCTCGGGCGCGCGCTTGCCGCACCCGAAGAAGACGAGCGCCGCGCCGAGCGTCGCCGCGAGGTGGATCCGGGCCGCTGTTCCGCGCGTTTCGGAGATCATGGGCGCGCATCCTACGAGTGATCGCCAAGCGACGCGACACCGGGTATCGTCGTCCCTCGGGCAGCCCCTCGAGGAGATTTCCAGCATGTTGAAGGTGGGCGACCTCGCCCCGGTCATCGACGCGGTCACCAGCACAGGCGCCCGCTTCGTCCTCGCGGAGCAAGCCGGGCTCTGCACCGTCGTCTACTTCTTCCCCAAGGCCTTTACGCCGGGCTGCACGGTGGAGACGAAGAGCTTCCGGGACAGCTACGTCGAGCTCGAGATCGCCGGCGCCACCGTCGTCGGCATCAGCACCGACGACCTTGTCACGCAGTGCAATTTCGCCCGCTCCTTGAAGACGCCTTTCCCGATGATCGGCGACAAGGACAGCGTCATCTCCCGCGCCTACGACGTGCTCTGGCCCCTGATCGGCGTCGCCAAGCGCGTCACCTACGTGATCAGCCCCGAGCAGCAGATCGAGGCGGTGTTCCGCCACGAGATCAACATGAAGAGCCACCGGGACGATGTGCTCCGCTTCGTCAACACCAAGTTCCTCGGCCTCCGGCCGGCGCGTTAGCTGCTGGGTTCTGACGATCGCAGGACTGTTGACGACGGAGAGTTGGATACCGCGGTGCGCCGCACCGGCGATCTGCGCGGGATACGCTTGCCGTGCGCCCCCCGCCAAGGGTACTCACGATCCCTGGTGATCGATCTCTGCCGACAAGGCGCCGCCCGGCGTCCCCACGCCCAACCGAAGAAGAGCGGGTAACCCGTGAGCACCATCAATTCAGCGAACGAAGACGAGAGCGCCTAGTCGGCCCAGGAGCTCCCCCCTCCGTCAGGCGGAGACGGCGGAAACTTCGCCGATGTGAAGCAGCTCGGCCTCGTCGCCGCGATATCCAGCCTCAGCTACGTATTCTGGATCTGCGGCGGCATGGAGATGATCGAGCGCCTCGCCTATTTCGGCGTCAAGGCGGTCGCCACGCTCTATGCAGGCGACGCGGTGAGCAAGGGAGGGCTCGGCGTCACGCTCGCGGACTTCGGCAATATCCTGGCGACGTGGGCCTTGTTCCAGTCGATCATCCCCGCGCTCACCGGCGGGCTCAGCGATCGCTATGGCTACAAGGAGACCATCTTCGTCTCGACGGTGGTGAAGATCTCCGGCTACCTGGTCATGGCGTTCTTCTCCACGTACTGGGGGTTCTTCGCCGGCGCGCTCCTCCTCGCCACCGGGACTGCGATCTTCAAGCCTGGTATCCAGGCCACGCTGGTGCGCTCGACCTCGCGCGAGAACAGCTCGATGGCCTGGGGCATCTTCTACCAGACCGTGAACATCGGCGGCTTCCTCGGCCCGCTGGTGGCTGGCTACATGCGCAAGCTCGCCTGGCGCAACGTCTTCCTCGCCTGCGCGGTGATCATCTGCATGAACTTCCTCATGCTCCTCACCTACAAGGAGCCCGGGAAGGAGGAGCGGCTGGAGCGCGCGCGCCGCGAAAAGGCGGGCACGCTCAAGCGGAAGAACCTCGTCGCCGAGTCTCTCATCGAGCTCAAGAAGACGCATGTCTGGCTCTACCTGCTGATTTTCTCGGGCTTCTGGTTCATGTTCAACGCCCTCTTCGACGTCCTGCCGAATCACATCCAGGACTGGGTCGACACCCGCGGCATCGTCTCCACCCTGTTCGGCACGCACGGCACCACCAACCCGGTGGTGAAGTTCTTCATCGTGATGAACAAGGAAGGGACCGAGATTCAGCCGGAGGGCATGCTCAACATCAACGCTGGGTTGATCATGCTCACCTGCTTCCTCTTCGCCTCCCTCTCCGGTAAAATGAGGGCGACGACGAGCATGGTGGTCGGTACCCTCTTCGCTTCGCTCGCCATCGCCCTCTCCGGCTACTCGACGCTGGGGTGGATCTCGGTCGGCGCCATCGCCATTTTCAGCGTGGGAGAGATGCTCTCCAGCCCCAAATTCAGCGAGTTCATCGGCAACTTCGCGCCGAATGACAAGAAGGCCATGTACCTCGGCTTCTCCCAGGTTCCTCTGGCCGTGGGCTGGACGCTGGAAGGAAAGGTCGGCCCTTCTCTCTACGAGCACTTCGCCTCCAAGGAGCGCTTCTCTCGCGAGATGCTCGCTGAAAAAGGCCTGCTGACAGGGGACGCGCTCACCAACCTGAAGCAGGGCGAGGCCTTCGACAAGCTGGTGGAGCTCACCCACCTCGACAAGTGGGAGCTGACGCAACAGCTCTACGCGACCCACAACATCGGCGTGGTCTGGTACATCATCGCCGCCGTCGGGCTGGTGACGGCGGGGGGGATCTACCTGTACGGGCGCTGGATCCGCGGGATAATGAAGGCCAAGTAGCCTCTCGCCCCGAGCTCAGTAGCGAAACCTCCACACCACGTCCAGCGCGGAGCTGCCTTGATCCCCGATCACGGCCGAGAGGCTCCAGTTGCGGATGAAGCGCCACTCGATCGTCAGCTCGGTCCGATCGGGGTTATCGCCGGGCGCCGGGACACCGAGCTTGTAGCCGATGCGCGCGGACACCTTCTTCGAGAGCTGCACGGCGAGCTCGGGGCGAGGGTTGTCCGCCTCCGAGGTGTCGACGCGCGTGGTGATATCGGCGCTGGTGAGCCCGGAGATCGCCTTGTTCAACCCCTGCGTGACGACGCCGCCCGCGAGGCCCGCGGCCTTGACGCCGGGCGAGCCCGGCTGCCCCGACCGCGGCGCGGCGCCGAAGGTTCCGTCGGGCGAGCCAAAGAGGATCAGCGCCAGGATCTGGTCCTGAGTGAGCGCGGGCTCCGATCGCAGCGTCAGGTTGCCCGACCTCACGTGCCCGGAGAAATCCGCGAAGACACGGATGCTCTCGGGAGCGTCCCAGTACGCGGTCGCGATGACCTGCGGATCGGCCGGATCCGGCCCGACGAAGCTGACGATGCCGCGATCGATCATGAACTGCTTGCCCTGGATCTCCAGCCTGCCGCGCGCGAGCTGGATTTGACCGCTGACGCGCGTCTCCTGGCCGACCTCGATCTGCACCTCACCCCCGGCCAGGATATCGACGGTCGTCCCCTGCTTCACCGAGACGTCGTTGCCGAGCTTGACCGAAGCGTGAATGACGAGGTCCGAGGCCTCGCGCCGCGTCGACGGGGGCGCGAGCGGGATCGTCACGAAATCCTGGTTCGAATGGAGGCCGACTCGGACGGTCTCCTCGGGATCGAGCGGCTGCACCGATTGGCTCGTATTCTGTGGTAGCTCGAGCTGGAACGAGGGGATATCGACGTTGACGTCGAGCCGCTTGCCGTCCTTGGCCATCTGCGCTCGTGCGGTGATCGTGCCATACGCCCTCCCGATGGGCACACCGTCGAACACGAGAGGGAGCCGCCGCGACTTGTCGATGTTCACCTTCGCGGTCGCGCTCTGGAGCGCGAGCCCCGAGATGACCGCCTCGGCCGACGCGGTGACCTTGCCTGTCGGCCCCTCGGCCGAGAAATTCTCGAGGCGGAGCGTGCCCCAGGGCTTCATCACCACGCGCCCCTCGAGGGCGTGGAACCGCTCGCCGATCTGCGGCATCTCGAAGATGCCGTCGCGGATGGCGAGCGCTCCGCTCATCGTGCCGTCCTTGCCGCCGGGCTCGACGTGGATCTTCGCGTCGGCGTCGATGCGACCGTCGAGCTCGGTGATCGTGCCTTGCACGAAGGGCATCACCGCGTTGGCGCGGAAGTTCTGGGCGCGGACGTCGACGTCGACGGGCTGCGCGAGATCGATCGCGGGGGCGATCTCGGCGCCCCATTTCATCGCGCCCTTGGCGCTGGTCTCGAGGTAGCCGTCCTTCTGATCGAGGCGCACCTTGGCGGTGAGCGCGCCCTCCTTCATCGTCACCAGCACCTTCCCGTTCGGGAACAGGGCGCGGTCGAGCGAGAGCTGTTGCAGATCGAGATCCGCGTCGAGGCTCGCCGCGCGGTGGAGATCCTTGACCGCGATCTTGCCGCTGATCTCGCCGGCGATCGGCTGCTCGAGAAAGGCGCTCACCGCGTCGAGCGGGAAGCGCGTGAGCGCGACGTTGGCCGACGCTTCCCAGGCGAGCGCCGCGCCCGCGAGGACCTGCGGCAGGTTCACCTTCACGTTCGCGTCAGTCACCAGGACCTCGCGCTGCTCGCGTGACGCTACGACGCGCACGTCGGCCTTCTCTCCGGCGTAGGCCACGTGAGCGTCGACCGCGATGACCGGCACGCACGCCGTCGCGGTCCGCGATCGCAAGTTCGTCCCCTTGGCCGTCAGCGCGAGCTTCGGCGCGCGCGTCGTCCCCTCGAGCGCGGCGTCGAGCTCGACCTCGCCGCGCAGCGGGAGCTGCCCCAGCGCCGGCGGCAGCGCGTCGATCGATCGGAGCGGGACGAGGACGCGCGCTTCGAGCGGCGTATCACGCATCAGCTCGACGAGCCGGTCAGGGCTCGCGATGATCGCTTCGATCGGCAAGGTCGCGCCGGCGTCGAGCGAGGCGAGCGGACCAAGCGCGTCGCGGAGCTTCGCTGTGATCGCGGTGCGCCCGGTCGCGCCGTCGAGCTTCACGCCGAACGTCCCGTCGGTCCCCTCGCTCCGCCACGGCGCTGGGCCGGGCGTGAGCGACCCGTCGGCGTTCTTTTTCTTCTCCTGCTTCCCGATCAGCAAGAGCCCCCGTGTCGCAGCTTCGAGCTCCAGGGTCGGCGCCGCGGAGGCGGAGGGGCGCGCCACCTGCCCATGAATCGCGACAGTGCCTGACGCCGCGAACACCGGCTGCGACTCCTCGGGCACCTGCGCGAGGAGCCGCGTCAGATCGATCGCCCCGTCGATGCCGACCGAGCCGGTCGCGCTCTTCCACGACGAAGGCGCCGTCGCCGGCCCACCCAGGGTGATGTTCACCGCCGTGAGGGCGAGCTTGCCGACGTCGCCGAGCGCCGCGTTGATCTCACCCTGCAGGTGCGTCCCTGCGCTCGTCAGCGCGACGTGCACGCGGCCATCCTTGATGCTCGGCGCGGACAGGTCACGGAGATCAGCGTTGACGTGACCCTCGACCCCACGCCGCGTCGCCACGGCGTCGACGTCCAGCGCGAGGTGACCGTGCACGTCCTCCTCGCGCCCGAGGAGCTTCGCCACGCGCTCGAGATCGACGTCCGCCGATCTGGCCTTCACCGTCATCGCCGCCGGGGAAATTCGCGCCGAAGCGAGGATCGGATCGCCGAGGCCTTCCACCTTGGCGCCGCGGATGTCGACCGCTCCACCGGCGACGCGGATCGCGTCGACCGTCGCGGTGCTCGTCACCTCGTTGTGCTCGATCGTCGCGCCGACGTTGCGCACCAGGAGATCCTTGCCGGGTGACACGTGCGCGCGGGCCGCGACCGAAGGCGCCTTGTCGTCGCCGACGAGCCGCGTCGTGACGTCGATCTCGCTCGGCGTGCCGCTCGCGCTCGCGTTGACGCTGGTGAACGCGAACCCGCCCGCGCGCAGCCCGGCGCCGCGCACGTCGGCCTGGAAGCGCGGCGCTTCGAGCGGCCCGTCCGCGCTCGCGGTGAAGCGCGCGCTCGCGAGCTGCACGCCGCTCTGCGCGAGCCCGAGCACCTGCCCGTCGGCGCGCGCGGTGAGGCGCTTGGTGTCGAGATCGAGGCCGCCTTCGACCGCCACGCTCGCGCGACCGCGCGCGATCGGGCCGACGCGGGGGATCGCGTTGAGATCGGCGACCGTCGTCCTGGCCTTGAAATCGAGCTGATTCGGCGAGGCGCTGCCCGGTCGCGGCTGGAGAGAGAACTGCACGCTCGTCGGCGCTCCGACCTCCGCGACCTCGGCGGTGCCGCGCACCGATTTCTCGGTGAGCTCGCCGCGCACGCTCGCCGCGGGGACGACCTGACCGCTGACCTCGCCGACTTGATTTTCGACGTGGTACGTCCCGCTGATCTTCCCGCCCGGACGAGAGACGATCGCCGCCTCGACCAGGGTGGTGAGCCGCGACGGAGGAGCGCTCGTCTCGAGCAGGCTCACGTCGAGATCCTTGACGTTCACCTGCGCCGTCGCGCTCAGATCCACGCGCTCTCCCTCGGGCAGCGTCACCGTTCCCGACGCCGTGATCTCGCCCGCGCCGAGGTGCGCGCGCAGCTCGGGCTTCAGGATCGGAAGCTCACCGTGCACCTCGGCGTGCGCGCTGAGCGGGGCGCCGAGGTGGATCTGACCGGGCGCCAGCGCCGCGAACGCCGCGGGCGCCGTCTCCGGCACATCGACGGTCCCCACGACCACCTTGCCATTGAGCGAGCCGTCGGCGCGCACCGGGATATCCCCGATGCGACCATCGTAGCTGCCCTTTACCTTGGTCTCATCCCTGGGATCCGAGGGCAAGGAGGCATTGGCCACCACCAGGCCCTCCGGGTTCATCCCCGGGAAACCGCGGCCGACCACGAGCAGATACTGCACGTCGATCCCTGTGCTCTTCGGCGTCGACGTGAACCCGCCGGCAAAGTCCTTCAGATCCGCGTCGAGGACGGGAACGGCGGCCAGGTGACCATGGGCCCAGACGTGTCGGACCTGAATGTCACCGATGGTGACGTCGGTCCCGCTCGACGGTTCGCCTGTAGCCGGCGTACGCGAGTCGAACGCGCGCACCAGGCCGAGCTCGCCGGCCGCGTTCTCTTCGAGCACGGCCTCGATTCCGTTGATGGATAGCTCGGGGATATTCACCACGAGGCTCTTCCCGCTCACGAGGGATCGCAGCAGCGTGAGAGTCCCAAAGCGCGCGCGCAGGCCGCGGATGTCGAGCACCAAGCGCCCTTCGGGATCGAACACCTGCGCGTCCACGCCGTCGATCCGGGTGAGGTGGAGCAAGCCCACGCGCTGAATCGTGATCTTTCCCTTGAACGTCCCCTCGAGGATGCCATTCACGCGCGCCGCCGCAAAGCGGCGCGGCGCGGGCATTCCCACGTGGAGGACGACGCCGCCTGCCGCCGCGAGCGCCAGGACCACGCCGACCCCGAGCGCCTTGGCGACGGCGACGATCGCCCGTTGGGCCCGCCCAGGGCCCGGAGCGTTTGTGCTTTGGGGTGAACCATCGCTGTCGACGCGAGAGCTCATCAAAAGGCCTCTCCGATCCCGAACGCGAGAGCGATCGGCACACCGAAGATCGTCCCCGGCTCGCCCTCCTGGAGCAAATCGGCCTTCGGTACCTGGGCGCCGGGGATCCGATAGCCGATGTCGAGGCGCACTGGCCCGATCGGCGTGTCGTACCGGAGCCCCGGGCCGCACGAGAGGTGCGGATGATCGAGGCGGACCGAGAGCTGATCGGGGGAGACGTCGCTCGTGTCGCAGAAGATCGAGCCGCTCAACGGCCCGATGATCGGAAAGCGCAGCTCGAGCGACGCCTCCCAGATCGAGAGTCCGCCGAGCGGCACGGCGCAGCTCGCGGGCTTGTTGGCCGCGTTGCCGGCGCAGGTCGCCTCCAGCGCCGGTGTGGAGAGGCCGGGGCTGTAGAACGGGACCGTGCCATGAGGGCCGATGCCGCGCAGCGGATAACCGCGGTTCGAGCTCGGCCCACCGGAGAAGAAGCCGCGCAGGTAGATGATCTCGATATCGCGGATCCACGCGGCGCGCTGGTCCCCGTTCGAATCGTTGCTGCCGGGCTTCGGCGCTTTGCCGTAATTGAACGGAAAGAGGAACCCCGTCGTCGCGCGCGCGGCCAGCGTCACCTTCTTCCCGAGCGGCAGGTAGCCGCGCACCTCGGGCTGAATCCGCACGTCGCGCGCGTCGCCGCCCAGCCCCGCGAACTGGAGGTCGTGCTGCACATAGATCCCCTTGTGCGGCCGGATCCGGTCGTCCCGCAGATCGAGGTTCCCGAGCAGGTCGACATAAGAAACGATGATGGGGCCGACGTCGGGGTCCAGATCTCCCACGTACGCAAAGGGGTTGTTCCACTGGAAGTTGTAGCTCGGCGCCCCGAACAGCTTCCACAGGCTCCGATCGAGGCCAAGCGAGCCCTTGTACTCGACGTACCCGAGCACCGGCGCGGTGGGGTCGTACTTGGTCGTCAGCAGCAGAGGATAGGTGTTGAGCTCGTGGCTGATCACGCCGTTGGTGCGCGCCTCGATGAAGCCCGGCTGGCGGAGCTCGGCGCGGAAGCGCTCCTCGAGGAGCACCGTCGTCGGTGCCTTGAAGGTGGGCAGTCGGGTGGGGTAGAGATCGATGCCCGGCCGGAGATCGACGGTGAAGTGCCGGAATCCGCCGAACAGGTTCTTGTGCTCCCACCCCACGTGAAGGTGCGCCTGGGTGCGGATCGTGTCGAGCTGGATTCCCCCGCCGAGGAGCACGCTCTTGAGCTTCTGCACCTGAACGTGGACCCGGAGCGGCACCACCCCGTCCGCGGGCGGCGGCTCGGGGAGCTCAGGCGTTATTTCGACCGAGCTGAACGTGCCCAGGTTGAGCACCGCTTGCTGAGCGGTGTTGAGGCTCGCGGTCGAGTAAGCCTCGCCCTTCTCGATGTCGATCGCCCGCTCGACCGGCGGCTGCGGCAGCTCGCCGAGTCCATCGATCTTGACCTCGCCGAAGGTGGCCTTGGGGCCCACGCGCGCGGTGTAGAAGAGACGAGCGTAGTGGCCCGGCAGATCGACGTCGGCGCGCCGCTCGATCTTCGCCCAGGCATAGCCGCGATCGGTGAGGACGCGCCTCATCGCGCGCTCGGCCTTGATGTAGGGCTCCTCCTCGAACGTCGCGCCGCTCTTCACGAGCCGCTTCAGCGCCGATCGAACGGCCTTTGCATCCTTCGGCGCGAGCCCGTCGAGCCCGTCGATCCGCGCCTCGCGCACGACGACCGGATCTCCCTCTTTCACCTCGACGGTGACCTTGACGTGCTTCTCGCTCAGGTAGCGGATCCGCCCCGCGCGGGCCTGCGCCTCGTAGAACCCGCGCGCGCGGTAATAGCGCTCCACGCGCTCGAGATCGCGCTGCAGCACGCTGCGATCGAAGATCTCGTAGTCGTAAACGATGCCCTGAAAGAGGCCGAGGAATCTGGGGCTCGGCGCCGTGGCCAGCCTCTCTTCGACGTCCGAGCTGGAGAGCGCGTCAGTGCCCTCGACGCTCACGGCATCGACCGCCGCGGTGCCTTGCGGGATTGACGCGCAGCCGAGGCCGCCGAGCGATCCGAGCGCCAGCGTGAGGACCGATGCCGCAGGGATCGATCCGAGCTTGAAGAAAGCACCTTCGCGTCGAGGCCAGGTTAGCTGTTGCCAGAGCTGGAACGGAGCCGAGAAAACCACTGTGCGCCCCTGTGCAAGTCCCGTTCCCTCGGCGGTATGCCCCGATCCCGAAACATCTGCGCGCGGTGAGCGCGGGCACTCCGATTGCAAAGGTAGACCGCTCCATGGAGATTCGACCTCGATGATCTGCCTCCGGCGCTCAAGCCATGGGCTCCGCTCGGGCGCTCTGCGCGCTGTCCTCCTGATGGCGCTGCTTCCGGCCTGCTCCTCGGGCTTGCCGCGCCCTCCCTCGGGGCCGGCTCCGACCAGCGGGTTGATCGAGGTGGCTTATCCTCCCCCTCCCGCCCGGGTCGAGACCATTCCGCTCCAGAAAACTGCCGGTCAGGTATGGATCGATGGTCAATGGGAGTGGGACGGAAAAGGGTGGAAATGGCGCGAAGGCGAGTGGATGACGCCGCCGGCGAATGCGTATTTCACCCCCTGGATGACGAAGCGCCGCGGCGACGGTCAGCTCCTCTTCGCGCGGGCGGAGTGGCGCGATAAAGACGGTCGCCCGCTCAACGTCGGCGCCGACGGTCAAATCTGCTCTGCTCCAGCGCCCAGCGCGCCCAGCGCCGAGACGAAGGCCACGAAACAATGAACCTCGAAGCCCGCGACGCCGTCTTGACGACCGGCCTTGTTTGCACCTTCGCCCTGCTCGTCACGGTCCACGTGGTGAACGTCTTTGGGCTCGCGCGTCGGCGAAAGCTCGCCGCCGCGCTCGGCGGGCTGGTCCTCCCGCCCCTCGCTCCTTACTTCGCGTTCACTCAGGGCATGCAGGTTCGCGCCGTCGCGTGGGTGGCGAGCGCCGCGCTCTACGCCGTGGCCCTCCTGCTCAACCGATGAGCGCACGCCCTCGGCCGGGGTGTCGCGTGTTTGCAGCGGTGTGGCGCTTTTGTGAGGTGCGAGGAGAGGGCGTCAGTCGTTGCGAACGAAACCGATCTTGAAGGAGAGGACAAGTCCGAGCACCTCGCCCCCGATCCTGGTCTTTCCCCACTGGACCTCGATCTTGAGGGCCTCGACCGGGTCGAGCATCGTGCCGAGCCCGACCTTCCGCGTCAGCGTCTCGGTGAAATTCCACGCAGGATTCTTGGTAGCGAGAGCGGCGTTGAGGGCCTTGACGATGGTGTGATCGATGAACGCCGGGAGGGAGTGAAAATCCGCCTCCTCGACCTCGATCACGAGCTCGAGGACGTTCCCCTTGTTCTTCTCCACCACCTGAGGGCGAATCATCACGCTGAGCTCGTCGAGCTTCATCGTCGGGCTCATCCCGGCGATTGACCACGTGAGCTCCGCTGGGCAGGTCACCCGCACTCCCTGATCCGGGACGAGGGTCACCTGCGTCGCAGGGTGAAGCAGGAGCGAACGCTCGGGCTCGTCCTTCTTTTCTTCCTTCTCATCCTCTTCATCCTGGTCCAGGAGGATCTTCACAGGGAGAAACTCTCCCATGACCTGAACCAGATCTTCCTGCGAAATAATAGCTTCAAGCCACATGGTCATCCTCGCGTGGGCGGTGCAAGTCAGTCCGCTCGTGGAGCGTGGTAGGTGCGATAAAGCGCGGTCGACTGCACGGTCCGCGCCAAGGTGGTCGAGCTTGCCAGCTCGCATGTTTGCGGATTGGCGCCGCACACTGCGCTCGGCAAAAGTGACTGTCTGTCGCATCTTGCCCCACTCCGCTCGGCAGGCATACGCCGGAGGTCCTCCGGTCGCCGTTTGGTCCCAGGCACCACGCTTGCATAGCGCGGAGGGCGGCACGAACGCTGCCAATGACATTTCCCGAGGCATGTGGGACAAATCCTGAATTCAGCCGAGCCGCCGAGCGAGGGCGCGCTTTCCGAAGTCCGGTCCTGGGCCGGCGTTCGGGCGCGCTTGCGGGCATATCGCGCTCGCTTCTCCCCCTTGCTGCATTCGGCGCGGCCTCCGGCGAGCTCGCGTCCCGGCGTCAACGCCGTCGAGGCCGGATTCATCGCCGAGCCTGTCGGCTGGATCAAATGCTTGCTCGTTCGGCTCGACGCCAATCGAGCGCTCGGGATGGGCGCCGAGATGGCCTTCTGGTTGTTCCTCTCGTTACTCCCGCTCGCGGCGGTGGCGGGCGTGGTCGCGGCCAAGGTCGCCGTGGGGAACTGGTCAGTCGCGGCTCCCTTGCTCAACTCGCTCCCTGACGCGACCCGGACGCTGATCAGCGGCGAGCTGGGCAGGATGGCCGCGTGGAACGGCGGAGAGGTGGGGCTCGGCGCCGGGGTGATGTTCATCTGGCTCGCTTCGAGCGGCATTCACTCGATCTTCGATGGCATCGAGATCGAGGCCAACGCCGCGCCGCGGCCCTGGTGGAAGAAGCGCGTCGCTGCGATCGTCACCTGCGTGGCTCTCTCGGTCGGCGTCGCCCTCTTGACCGTGCTCGGCACCGGGCTGGGCTGGATGTGGCACCTCCTCGGCGGGACTACCTTGCTTCGCACGCTCCAGTTCGAGTCGAGCGCGTTCGGCCAGGTCGTGCGGTTGGTGATCGGCGCCGCCGTCTCCTTTGGACTCGTGAGCGGGCTTTACTGGATCGCGCTGTCGAAGGCGGCGCGGAGATCCATGCCCATCGCGCCGGGCGCGCTCCTGGCGATCGGGCTCCACCTGATCATCGGGTTCATCTATGGCATCTACATCAAGGCGGCCGGCGACGGCGGCGCCTACCAGGCCGGGCTGGCGTCGATCGGCGTGACGCTGATGGCGCTTTACCTGGTCTGCGTGGTGATACTCATCGGCATCGAGGTCAACCAGATGCTGGGCGAGCGGCGCCGCGCGAACGAAGCCGCGAAGGCGCTCTAAAGCTCTGACAGGACGAGCGACGAGAGAGCGCCCGTCACCGTTGAATGCCGAACCGGCTCGCGCGCGTGAACTGACTGTAGCCCGGTGATCTAGGCAGGCTCTCCGGCCCCGGATCGGTGCCGCGGCACTCCCTTTGGCTCTCGTCGTTCGGCGGATCGCACGAGCGCGATCCGGAGCACGGCGCGCGCTCGTCCACGAGGAAGCGATCGCCGCCGATGGCGAGGAGCGCCTGTGCGCCGGCCTCCTGCCAGGGCCGCTCCGGGCTCGCGAGGAGGCGGAGCGCGTAGGTCCCGGTCCCTTCGCCCAGCTTGCCCAGCCATGCAGCGAGGCCCTTCCACAGCGCGCAGGTCGCGACCTCGAGGTTGCAGATATCGAGCGTTAGCCGTTCGAGCCCGCAGGCGACCACGTTGCGGTGGATCTCGTCGAGCACGAGGCTGAACCAGACGGCGCTGGTCTCGTCATCGAGGATACCCTCGAGGCGCACCGTATGCCCATCCTCCGAGCTGACCAGCACCTTGAACCGGCCCCGCACGATGAAGCTTATGGGGAGGTTGGTCCGGTCACCTGGAGACGGGGACGTCGGCGTTTCCCGGCGTTCTCCCGCACCCAGGGCGTCAGCATCGAGCAGCTCTTTCGCAGCAAAATCTTCAATGATGCTCATGACGGACCTTTTACGGGTATCCGCGCCGGATATTGTTGTCAATGTAGTTCGGGTGGGGATCTTCGTGATAGTGACTGGGCCCTGCATGATCCATCGTCAAACTATTGGCGAATTCTTCACCCGTTCCGCGCTGGTGCAACCATGCGTTCAGGGTGAAGGCAGCAGGGCGCGCCACCCCTCCGACTCGGCGGCGCGCTTGATGACCTCGTTGCGCCGCTCCAGGAAGCCGCGGAGGTAACGGGTCAGGACGAGCGCGTCAGCGAGGCGCCCGAGCGGCCCGAGCGGTGACTCGAAGTCGAACACGTCCTTCATCTCGGTCCCGCTCTCCGTGGCGACGAAGAAGTGGTCATGATCGAAGCGGCGGAATGCGCCCGCTACCATGGAGTCGCGGAAGTGCCGCGGGCGCTCGAAGGCGGTGATGCGGCTCGTGAGCTCCTGCCGTACGCCGAAGTGCCGGGCGCTCCAGGTGACCTCTTCTCCGAGGCTGAGGAGGCCGCTCATGACGCCGCCGACCGCGCGCTCACCCGTGTCGGTGGTGGAGGCGACGTGCAGATCGACGCTCCGGGAGAGGTCGAAGCAGCGCTCGCTGGGCGCGCGGATCAACGTGGTGAGCTCGATCGTGGCCATTTCAGCTGCCGTATTTGACGCCGCAGCCGTAGGCTTTTGTCTCCTTCGTGCCGACCGGCCGGCCCGCGTCGAGTTGGTGCAGCCGAGGGACGTGAGGCCTGCGGTGAGGAGGATCAGGGTCGGGGTCTTCATGCGCGATAGAGTGAGCGGACTCGGGGCGGCCGCCAAGAATATTCTCCTCGTCGCGGCTCCGTCGAAAACCGCCGAAACCGTCCCCACCTCACGGGCGTAGCTACCCCCGATCCGGGGCATGTCACCGTGGTCTTTCGCCGCAAACCTGACCTTCCACGCGGCTCGTATTACCGTGGGCGGTCGGACCGATGCAGGGAGCAATCACGTGAGCGTACTCGAGCCTGGGGCGATGTTCGGGCGGGATTTCCGGATCGTGAAGGCCCTCCGCGCCGGCGGGATGGGGGCCGTTTACGTCGTCGACCAGCTCAGCACCGGGAAGCAGCGCGCGCTCAAGGTGATGGCGGCCGGGCTCGCCTACGATCCCGCGACGCGAGAGCGCTTCGTCTTCGAGGCCCAGGCCGCCGCGAGGATCGAGAGCGATCACGTCGTGGAGATCGTCACGGCCGGCGTCGAAGAGGTCACCGGCGCGCCGTACATCGTGATGGAGCTCCTCAAAGGCGAAGAGCTCGGGGACTTCATCGAGCGCGTCGGCCTGCTTCCGCTCGGCGATGTCGCCGAGATCCTCCAGCAAATCGGGCACGCGCTCGAGCAGGCTCACCACCAGGGGATCGTTCACCGCGATCTCAAGCTGGAGAACATCTTCCTCTGCGCCTCGCGTCGGCGGGACGTGGCCTTCACCGCCAAGGTGCTCGATTTCGGCATCGCCAAGCTGGTCGCCGACAGCCACAACACCGGGACACAGCCGCTGGGGACGCCGCTCTTCATGTCTCCCGAGCAGACCGATCGGCGCGGGCGCATCTGCCCTGCGACCGACGTCTGGGCGCTCGGGCTCATCGCTTTTCGGCTGCTCGCCGGGAAAGATTTCTGGGTCGATGTCGAGACGCTGCCGATGCTGCTGCGCCAGATCTGCATCGATCCGATCCCCTTCGCCGGCGAGCGCGCCCACGAGCTCCGCGTCACTGCGCCGCTCCCGCCTGGTTTCGATGCGTGGTTCGCGCGCTGCGTGAACCGCAACATCGACGCGCGCTTCCAGGACGCCGGCGTGGCGGTGCGGGCCTTCTCCGAGCTGGTGACGGACGGCGCGCCGCGCGGCGTCCTGGTGATGAGCGGAGCCGGCGGCGGCGGCCTCGGTTCACTCTCAGGTGGCTTTGCCTCGGGCCCGATGAACGCCGCTCCGGGCGTGCAGCAGAGCGGACCGGTCCTGATGCACGCCCCGTCCGCCAACACCGGCGCGGGCGGGCTCGCCAACGCGACGACCGTCGGCGTTACCGGGGCTCCGATCGTGGCCTCCACCGGCTCTATCGGCGCGAAGCCAGGATCCTCGAAGGGCGTGATCCTGGGCCTCGTCGCGGCGGTCCTCGGGATCGGCGGGGTGATCGCCTATCTTGGCTTCGGCAGGGGAGGCTCGCTCAAGGTCGCGGCCTCGATCCCGAGCGCCTCGGCCTCCGCGGCTCAGGGCGCCTTGCCCGCGAAGATGAAGTGTCCAGAAGGCAGCCTGTTCATCCCCGGCGGGCCAATGTACATGGGCGCGCGCGATCTCAACGACGACGCCAAGCCCCCGCACGAGGTCACCGTCTCGGCGTTCTGCCTCGAAAAGACCGAGGTGACGACCAACGCTTACGCCGCCTGCGTCGAGAAGGGCCAGTGCGAGCGCGCCCTGGAGCAGGTGAGCTGGCCGGGGATCAGCAGCGAGAAGAAGAAGCGTTATAGCCCCTTCTGCAACGGCGGTACGCCGGATCGGGGCGAGCACCCCATCAACTGTGTAGCCTGGCCGATGGCCGACAATTACTGCAAGAAGCGCAGTCAAAGGCTCCCCACCGAGGCAGAGTGGGAGTATGCCGCGCGCGGCTCGAGCCAGCGCAAATACCCCTGGGGCGACCAGGCGCCGAGCGCGAAGTACCTCAACGCCTGTGGCAAGGAGTGCGCGCTCTGGGGCGACAAGCACGAGGAGGAGCACAAGACGATGTACGCCGAGGACGACGGCTTCCCCGCGACAGCGCCTGTCGGCTCGTTCCCCGCGGGCGCCTCGGCGCACGGCGTGATGGATCTGGCCGGCAACGTCTGGGAGTGGACGGCGGATTTTCACGCGCCCTACACTGACGCTTCCCAGCGCGACCCGAAGGGCCCCGCGGCCGGCGAAAAGCGCGTGGTCCGCGGCGGCGATTACTTTGGCTTCCAGGCGGACTGGGCCCGTCCGGCGTACCGATGGAAGACGGAGCCGGAGAACTACAATCACGCTATCGGGTTTCGCTGCGCGGCCGATCCGACCTGATCGGCTCACGTCAAGCGCCGGTGCCGCCTCGGGGAAGCTCGTGACCGTCGCCACTTCATGGAAAATGCGGAGCTTAGCGTGGCTGCACGCCTCTGGCATAACGCGACGGGTCGTCCGCCCAGTTTATCGCGCACGTCACGAAAACTGCTTGGACTCAGGCGCCGGGATAATTCAGCTTGCTTCCCATGAGCGAGCACATCGAGGCGGTCATCTTCGATTGGGCGGGCACGACGGTCGATCACGGGTGCATGGCGCCGGTGGCCGCGTTCCTGGAGGTGTTCGCGCGCCGCGGCGTGATCGTCTCGGCGGCGACCGCGCGCGGCCCGATGGGCACGCACAAGCGCACGCACATCGAGACGCTCGCGGGGCTGCCCGAGATCCAGCAGCAGTGGCGCGCGCGCTTCGATCGCGCGCCCACGGCGGCTGATGTCGACGCGATGTTCGCCGAGTTCATCCCGCTTCAGCTCGCGGTGTTGCCCGATCACGCCGAGCCGGTACCGGGCTGCCTCGACGCCGTCCGGGCGCTGCGCGCGCGCGGCCTGCGCATCGGTTCGACCACCGGCTTCACGCGGGCGATGATGGATGTGCTCGCGCCGCGCGCCGCCGAGCGCGGGTTCGCGCCCGACGTCATCGTCACCGCCGACGAGGTCCGTCATGCGCGCCCGTGGCCGGACATGTGCCTGCGCAACGTGATGGAGCTCGGCGTCTCGGCGGTCGATGCGTGCGTGAAGGTCGACGACACGGTCGCCGGGATCGAGGAGGGCATCCGGGCGGGCATGTGGGCGGTCGGCGTGGTGATGACGGGCAACGAGATCGGGTGCACCGAGGCGGAGATCGCGGCGATGGATCCGGTCCTTCGCGGGCACCTCCGCGCCGCTGGCTACGCGCGGCTGCGGATGGCCGGCGCGCACGCGGTGATCGACGGGATCGCCGATCTTCCTGCGGTGATCGAGGCGTTCGAGGCGCGCTCGCGCCGCCCGCGCGCCGCTTGATCGCGCGCTATTGCAGGTGGTCGGCGAGGCGCAGCGCGAGGCTCACGATCAACTGCGTCGGGTTGGCGTAGCTGCACGTCGCGAAGACGGAGCTGCTGGCGATGTAGAGGTTGCGCACGTCGTGCACGCGGCAGTTGGCGTCGACGACGCCGCTCGAGGGGTCGGCTGACATCCGGGTCGCGCCGATGTGGTGGCCGCCGGTCGCCTCGGGGTAAAGCTCCGGATCGGAGCGGAGCTTGCCTGCGCCGCTCGCCTCGAGCGCGCTGCCAAGCGTACGGCACACCGAGAGGAGCATCTCCTCGTCGGCGCGCGTGCGTCGCCAGTCGACCTTGAGCCGCCGCTGCCCGAAGGCGTCGCGCTCGTCGCCCAGCGCGACGCGGCTCTCCGGGTTGGGGATCTGCTCGGCGTCGAGGCGGAACGTGTAGGTGTTCGAGTCGCTCTTCATCACCACCGAAGGCAGCTTGATGTCGGTGAGGATCCGCTCGTCGAGCCAGCGCTTCGAGAAGCGGGCGACGCCGCCGATGTCCGTGAGGATGTTGCGAAGGTGCGCGGCCAGCTGCGGCTCTTTCTTCTTCTGGGTCGCGCTGAGCACACCCCGGCTCAGCACGTCCAGCCGAGCGCGGAGCAGGGGGCTCGCGAGGAGCGATTTGACCAGGTACGACGCCGAGAGGATGCCGCTGCCGTGCTCGGGATTGGAGACCTCCGCGTGCTCGATCCGCGCGCGGTGGTTGAGTAGATGGAGGCGCCGCTGCGCGTCCGCCGTGAGGGCGACGGTGCGCTGGCAATAGAGCCCGCTCACCGTCTTCTCGTAGTCCCAGATGACGTGCTTCGACGCGAACTCGACCGCGAAGTGCCCGATGACATGGCACATGTAGTAGCGGCCGAGCTGATCGGTGCGATTGCCAATCCCGCTCTTGTGAACGTCGTCCGAGCCTTCGAGTAGACGGACGTTCTCCAGCCCGCCGGCGGCGAGGACGAAGCGATCGGCGATGACCTCAAACCTACGCCCCCGGGGAGAGCTCGGGCCGGAGCCACCCTCGGGAGCCGAGGACTCGACCACGAGGTGGCTCGCCCGCGACCCCTCGGCGTCGGTCATGATCTTCAGGCAATTGGCGTGCAGGAGGAGGCGAACCGATCGCGAGGCCGTGAGCTCTTCGAGGTATTTCTTCCCGAAGTTGGTCGGAGGGCTGAAGAGATAGAGCGAGTCGGTGGCGACGTCGTCCGAGACGAAGCCGGGGATCATCGCCTGGCGCTGGGCCGCGGGCGGGAGCGCCTCGTTGACCTCGTGGGAGTGGGCCCCGAGATCGAGGTAGGCGTGGGCGCGCGGAGTGAATGGATCGATGTCGCTCTTGGTGAGGGGCCAGCCGCTGTTGGGCACCCAGTCGCGCCGCTCGAAATCAATCTCGTCGAACGGGACGCAGCGCCCGCCCCACGAGGTCGACGCCCCGCCGAGGCGCCGCCGACGGTAGGCTTCGAGGGGGCCGTGGGTGACGGGATCCACGACCTCGCCTTTGTTGAGGTCCTCCGCGGCGGCTTCGAGCTTGATGCCCCCGCTTTCGAGGAGGATGACGCTCTTGCCGCGAGCGCCGAGCTCGCGGGCGATGGCGATCCCTGCGGGGCCGCCGCCGACGATGCACACGTCGCAGCGGAGGGTATCGTCAGGAGGCAGATGTCGGGCGTCGATGAGCATTGGTAGTACCCCAGGAGTGGAGGCGAATCTCTCTGATTTACGAGGGTTTGCGCCGCTCGTCTACAGAAACGAGGTCCGCCCGAACTGTGCCGTCGACGACGGGTTGGCGGGCCGCAGGGGGACCTTTCCTCGGGGAGGTCTTCGTGAGAAGATGCGCGCCGCCACGTGAGTCCGAGGAGCAAGAGATGCTGAATGCGCTGCGTATGCTGGGCGAGGATCTGCGCGAGAAGGCGCGGTATTGCTACAAGAGTGACGACGCGCGCGCGGTCCTCAAGGTGATGGCCACCGACGGGACGCCGTCGATGGTCCTCTATCGGCTGATGCAGGGATCGCGGGAGTCCCACCTCGCGCCGCTCGAGATGGTGTTCAACAAGCTCAACTCGGTCCTGGGCAACTGCGTCATCGGCCGGGGTGCAGAGTTCGGGCCCGGATTCGTGATCTTCCACTCCAGCGGCGTGCTCATCCACGGCAAGGTGCGGGGCGGCTCCAACGTCCACCTGGCCCACGAGGTGACGCTCGACGACAACGAGGCCGGCGACTGCCCGGTGCTCGGGAGCAACATCAAGATCGGCGCGGGCGCCAAGGTCATCGGCGGGGTGAAGGTCGGCGACGGAGCGCGGATCGGCGCCAACGCGGTGGTGCTGCGCGACGTCGCGCCCGACACCACCTTCGCCGGAGCCCCCGCGAAGCGGACTCCCCACCTCGCGGGCGGACGCGCTGCCCGACGCTTTCGCCAGCGCGTCGCGCTCATCCAGCTCGCTGAAACGCGGGCCCGGAGCCGCAAATCTAGCTGATATTCGGGCTCACCGCTTCTCGGCCATGCCCTCTTCGACGCGGGTCAAGACCTCTGCGGTGCGGGCGTCCCAGCTCATCTTGGAGACGTAGGCGCGGCGTGTATCCTGCGCTTCCGTGGTGTCGTTGGCGAGGGCGTCGTCGATCTCGCGGAGGAAATCTTCGTTGGAGTGGGCGATGCGGACCACCTCGGCGAAGCGCTCGACCTCGCGCGAGTGGACGGAGACGACAGGCTTGCCCGTGGCGAGGTACTCGCGGATCTTGAGCGGGTTGGCGTTGCGAACGAACTCGTTCTTTCCGCCGGGGTAAATGGCGACGTCAAACGCCTTGGCCCAGGAGGGCAGCGAGGGGTACGGCTGCGGGCCTACGAAGACGAAGTTGCCGAGCTTCTCCAGCTGGCTCACGTCGACGGCGACGCGGCCGACTATCAAGAACGTCCAGCTCGGGCGCGATTTGGCGAGGAAATGGAGGAGGTCGAGGTCAATCCAGGCCTCGAGTAGCCCGAAGAAGCCAATCACCGGGTGGTTGAGGCCGCGGGCGCGCTCGGCCACGGGGAGCTCGGCCGTGGCGGCGCGGCCGAAGTGCTCGACGTCGACGCCGTGGGGGCTGTAAACGAGGTTCTTGTTCATCTCCTTCTTGGCGTCGAGCAAGGTCAGCGCCGAGACAAACACGAGATCGGCCTTCTCGGTGAGCTGCTGATCGACCGCGCGAATCTGCTCCTTGTCGACGGTGGGGAGGGCCGAGTAGTCGTCAACGCAGTAGTACACGGAGAAGCGCTCCCCGAGGTGGCCGGCGAGGGTGCCAGGGTGGGGGACCGTGAACCAGATCACGGGCTTCTCCATCCCGAGGTGGCGGGCGGCGCGCTGGATCAGGAGGGCACCAATCTCGCGGTTGAGCACCTTGGCGAAGGGCAGGCGCCGGAAGGGGAACTGGGGGAGGACCATGTGCCAGAGCTGCTCGCCGACCTTGCGCGGGAGCGAGGCCGTCTGGCCGAGCTTCTTCCAGAGCTTCTTCATGTCCCGCCCGCTGGCCCTGGGGGCGCGGAGCCCGGGTGAGTCCACGTAGAGCAGCGGGTGCTTCTTCGCCAGGCGCTCGGCGATATGGTGGCTCGAGGTGCGGTTCTCGGCGTGCCAGTCGTTGCCGAAATAGATGATGGGGAAAGGGGTGCTCATGGGAGGGCTTCCTGGTGACGAGGCCGGTTCATCCTCGCTTTGCGACTGGAAAGGGGGGCGATGGTACCCCAGATGCCGCCCGCTTTCCAGCGGCGCGCGGGGATCGCGATCCTCCTCGCCGCGGCGGGGGATCATCGAGTATCCTCCTCTACGCCAAAGGCCATCTGGGGGAGGCGAACGAGGAAAAGTAAGCGCGCCCGCTGCTACGAATCACCGCGTGACGTGAAGCTCGCTCTCTGGTAGAGGCGCGCCAGGTGAAAGTTTTATACTCCCCGAGGGGGCCCCGTCATCGCCCCCCGCGCTCTCGAGCCGAGCACGAGGTCGCGGATGACGCTCGCTGAGCGCCTCGGTGCCCTGGAATCGTCGGCGATACCAGCGTGGGTATTCGACGCCGATCATTTCAGGTTTCGCTGGGCCAACACGAGCGCGCTTGAGATCTGGGGATCCACGGAGAAGGACGAGCTCCTCGCGCGGGATTTCGGGGACATGTCTGCGTCGACGCGGACGCGGATGCAAGGCTACCTCGCCGGCTTCCGTGAGGGCCGCTCGGCGCAGGAGGACTGGACGCTCTACCCGCACGGCAAGCCCTTGCTCCTCCGGCTTTATTTCTCGGGCATCGCGCTCGATGATGGGCGGACAGCGGCGCTCATCCAGGCCTTTCCCCGGGAGAGCATCGACGCGGATCTCGTGCGCAGCGTCGAGGCGCTCCGCCATACCTCGGTCGCTGTCACGCTGCTCGAGCCGGCGGGCGCGATCCTCCTCCAGAACCCGGCGTCGCTGCGTGCCTTCGGGCCTCGGGCGTCCTTTGCCGATCGCTTCGTCGACACGGAGGTCGCGTCAGCGCTGCTCCGCAAGGCGAGCGGGGGCGAAATCTACCAGGCCGAAGTGCAGGTGCGCACGGCGGAGGGCGAGCGCTGGCACGCTGTCGAGGCGCGCGGGCTGATCGATCCGGCGACGGGCGCGGCGGCGCTCCTTGTGCACGAGACCGACGAGACGACGAGGCGGAGCGCGGTGGAGATCGCCGAAGAGATGATCCTCCTCATCGAAGAGCTCAACGCGACGGTCGCGGTGGTCGAGCGGCAAAAGGAGGAGATCCTCGCGCTCTCGGCGCCGATCCTCGACGTCGCGTCGGACACGCTGGCGCTGCCGATCATCGGCACACTCGATATGAAGCGGAGCGCCGAGATCGTGAGCCGCCTGCTCAACGTCATCGCGGAGCGGCGGGCCAGCACAGTGATCCTCGACCTCACCGGCGCTGACGTGCGCGAGGTGTCCGGCCTCGAGCACCTGACGAAAATGGTCCAGGCGATCCGGCTGCTCGGCGCGCGCCCCATTGTGGCCGGGATCGGGCCTGCTCTGGCGAGAATGCTCACCGCTGCGGAGGCCGACTTCTCCGGTGCGCTGCTGGTGCAAAGCCTGAAAGACGGAATCGCCGCCTCGCGCCGCTCTCGCTAGCACCAAACGTTCCAGAGCCTCCCGGATGGCTCACCGCCGACTTCCGACCCGTTCCCGTT